>FTFB01009185.1_pt1 | contig 23256 bp, 22 predicted proteins | sample 1658331 | NCBI WGS metagenome assembly FTFB01 (sample SAMEA3914816, study PRJEB12502) | metagenome | biome: forest; material: soil | place: USA | collected 2011-09-16 | depth 0.3 m | reverse complement strand
CCTGGTCGCCGTTCGTCAGCGGCCGCGTCCACACCATGCGCAGCTGCGCGACGTTGCGGCGGCTGACCTGATCGAGCGGGCTGTAGCCCCAGTTGTTCAGCGTGCGCCGCCACATGGGCCAGTCGGCGTCGTCAGGCTTCGCCAACATCGCGTCGGTGACGGGGCGGAAATTCTTGAACGCGTCCTGGCCGTGAGCGGGCAGGGCGAAGGGCAAGGTCGCGACACCGATGATGGCGACGAGACCGGCAACGCGGGTCATTCTAAGAGTCCCCCAGAAGTTGGTATGAGCGTCCTCGAATCTTACCCCAAAGTCAGGAAATGACACTGACGTTCGGTTGCACGCTCCAGGTTCCGGGTTTAGCGTGTGCCGACGTGTCGCTGCGGGGGAATCCGATGTTCGCCACTGTCAATCCGTGTCTCGTGGGTCGATGGTTTTCGCGAGCCGTGCTCGCCGCGGCCTTGACGGCCGCTGCCGCTGCCGCGGCGTCCGCGGCCATCACCCTGCCGGAGCAGAAGGACAAGCTTGCCGACATCGGCCGCCAGCACTCCACGGCGTCGGATCTGTACAAAGATTTCGAGAAGCAGGCGAACGGCGGGCAGAAGCTCAGCTTCGCGCAGATGCCGGACTGGACCGGCATCTACACGCGCGGTGGCATCATCTTCAACTTCGATCCGGATCAGGGTCGCGGCGCGCCGACGGCCAAGCTCACGCCCGAGTACGAGAAGCGGCTCAAGGACAAGCTCGACAAGCGGGCGCACGGCATCGAGTTCGACTACTTGAGCAATTGCGCGCCGCCCGGCGTTCCGCGTTGGCTCACGGAGCCGTTCCTGCGCGAGTTTGTCGTTACGCCGGGCCAGACGCTGCTGATCAACGAGATGGCCAACGACATTCGACGCATCTACACCGATGGCCGCGCGCACATCCCCGAAGGCGATCGCTACCCGATGTACAACGGCGACTCGATCGGGTTCTGGGACGGCGCGCGGCTCGTGACTCACACGAACTCGCTGCGCGCCGGCCAATATCAGCGCGGCCAGCCGGACTACTCCGATCAGGTCGAGACGGTGGAGATCTGGCAGAAGATGGACGACAAGACCGTGATCGCGCACGTGTGGGTGTACGACCCACCGTCGCTCGCCGAGCCGTGGTACGCGAAGCAGACGTACACGAAGCTCAGCGATGACGACAAACGCTTGCGGATCCGCTACTGGGACTGCGGCGAGAACCAGAACAACACGGTCATCCAGACGGACAACGGCTCGTCGCAGTTCCGCGATTTCACGTTCGACAAGTAGCGAGGGGACGGGTCATGCGTGCATCGATTGTGATGACCGCGGCGTTGGCCGCGACGCTCGCGGTATGGGCGCCAAAGCTCGCGGCGCAGGCGCCGACTGGCGAACTGGTGCCGGCGGAGCGCGACGCCAAAGTCGCGCTCGGCAAGCAGCACGCCACGGCGATGGAACTGTACGCAGCGCTGAAGGAGCGTGGGAGCGGCGGTGCGCCGCTGTCGCCGGCGGGCATGCCGGACTGGACCGGTTTGTGGCAGCGCGTCGGCGCACGGTTCTTCGACCCTGCGCAGAAGCGCGAGCAGCTGACCACCGCCAAGCTGAAACCCGAGCCGCTCGCGGAGCTCAAGCATCGCCGCGAGCTGTCGGCGAAGGGCGTCGAGTACGACCCGATCAGCGACTGCGGGCCGCCCGGGTTTCCGCGCTGGCTCGCGATTCCGTTCCTGCGCGAGTTCATCGTCACTCCTGGCCAGACGTATCTCTTCTCCGAGACCGTCAACAACATGCGCCGCGTGTACACCGACGGCCGCGGGCATCCGCCGGCAGCCGATGCCTATCCGCTGCACTACGGCGATTCGATCGGCTTCTGGTCGGGGCAGACGCTCGTGATTCACACGGCGCAGGTGCAGGCTGGCATCTACCACCGCAACGATCCGCAGTACTCGGAGCAGCTCGAGGCCGTCGAGGTATGGCGCAAGGCCGACCCGACGACGGTGCTCGTCGACGTGTGGGTGTACGACGCGGTGAATCTCGAGGAGCCGTGGTACGTGCAGCAAACCTACAAGCAGGTGCCGAACGCGGATGGCGCGGTGCGCATCGCCTACTGGTACTGCGGCGAAAATCCGAACAACGCGATCGTGAAGACGGGTGAGGGCAGCTCGCAGTTCTCCGATTTCACGTTCGAGAAGAAATAGGCGCGTACATCTTCGCGTTACGCCGTTCGGGCTTCGGCTGTGTGAGGGCCCTCGCGGGACACGCCGGCGTCACCGTTTGGCACCGTGCCCTGAAGCGGGCCGCGACAAGCCCCGAGTGCAACGGCGCAAGGCCTGGCACCGGATTCAGTCGTCGATGGGAGTGCCGAAGTCGGCGTAGGGCGGGTTGAAGCCGCGCGCTGCGAGCCAGGCGTGGAGAGCGGGCCCCGTGCCGCGCGGCCAGGGCTTCAGCTTCGCGAACGGCACCTCTTTGTACGCGTCGAGCTCCGAGGCATCGAGCCGTATCGCCCCCGGCCCGCCGCGCACGTGGTACGCGAAGATGATCTGGTTGAACAACTCGAACGGATAGATGCCGATGCAGCTCTCGAGCTTCGCGGGGATGCCGAGCTCCTCGTCCACTTCGCGCAACACGGCCGCCTCAGGATGCTCGCCCTGCTCCAGGAATCCCGCGACCAGCCCGAACCACGTCGGCGGCCGCCCGATGCTGTGCACGAGAATCACGTGGCCCTCGCGTTCGACCACGGCGGCGACGACGGGCACCGGATTGCGCCACTGCACGAAGCCGCATTCGGGGCACACGAGCCGCGATTTGCCGCCGCGCTCGGCGGTCGTCAGCTCGGTGCGACACGAAGGGCAGTAGCGGTAGGCCGTATCGTTCATCGGGCTACACTATAGACAAACGTATGCTCGACCTCGACGCCTATTTCCGCCGCATCGACTACCGCGGCGAGCGTGCGCCGACGCTGGCGACCCTGCGCGCATTGCAGCTACGGCATCTGCTCGCGATCGCGTTCGAGAACCTCGACGCGCTCGCGGGCCGGGTCGTGCGCCTCGACGCCGAGTCGTTGCAACGCAAGCTCGTCGCGGCGGGTCGTGGGGGTTACTGCTTCGAGCAGAACCTGCTGTTCTCGCATGTCCTGCGTGCGCTCGGCTTCGAGGTGACCGCGCTCGCGGCGCGGGTCGTGTGGGAACGCCCGGCCGACGCGGTGCGCGCGCGCACCCACATGCTGCTGCTGGTGGATTTGGATAGCGAGCGGTATCTATGCGACGTGGGTTTCGGCGGCCTGACGCCCACGGGGCCGCTGCGCCTCGTGGCCGGCACCGAGCACGTGACGCCGCACGAAACGTTTCGCCTCTTGGATGAGGCGCCCGAATTCGTCGTGCAGGCGCGTGTCGGCGGCGAATGGAAGCCGCTGTACCGGTTCGACTTGCAGGCGCAGCAGCAGGTCGATATCGAGGTTTTGAATTTCTACGTCGCGGAGCACGCCGACTCGCCGATGCTCGGGCGCCTGATCGCGACGCGCGTCGCGCCGGATCGGCGGTTCGCGCTGCGTAACGGCACGTTCACCACGTACCACCTCGACGGTCGGCACGAGCAACGTGAGCTCGCGACGGTCGCCGCGCTGCGCGATGTGCTCGGGGGGACTTTCGGTATCGCGGTGCCGGCGGATGCCGGCCTCGACGCGGCGCTGCGCGCGCTACTCGCCTAACGCCGCGGAGCGCTGTCGGCCTCCGGCCTGCGCAGCCTGTGCGAGAAGTAGCGTGTCTGGCCGGCTTCGAAGCGTGTGAACGCGCGATAGCCGATGACGCCGGCCCAGTGTTTGTACTCTTCGCGCAGCTTGCTGTCGGCGAGGCCATCGAAAAGCGCCGCGCGCCGCGCGCTGTCGCGCCGCAGCGCCCGCAGCACGTTGGCGGTGATCTCGGTGCGCTCGAGCAGCTCGAAGCCGGCCTCCAGCAAGTCTTCGGTGCAATCGTCATCGGCCCAACAACCGTCCGTGTAGCAGAAGCTGCCGCCTGGTCGCAGCACGCGCCGCGTTTCGGTGAAGAACCGCGTGCGGTCGTCGTAGAGGTGCGATGCGCCGATGTTGATGACGGCGTCGAACGACTGATCGGCAAACTCGAGTCGCTCGGCGTTGCCGACGAGGAACTCGACTCCGGGTAACACCGCGCGCGAGCGCGCGAGTCGAATGTTCTCGGGGCTCAAGTCGATGCCGACGAGCCGCTGCGGCGTATAGGTGCGCCGCACGAAGTTCGCGCCACCACCGCGGCCGCAGCTGACCTCGAGCACCTCGCAGCCGTTCAGCGGTGTGTCGCCGAGCGCGTGCTCGTACAGACGCAGGCAGTAGAACTCCGGCTCTTCGCTCGAGACGATGGTGTTCTCAGGCTCGCTGCTGAACCCGTAGTTCAGCACCGTGAACTCCGGAATGATGGCGGCTGCGCGATCGAAGTAGTCGCGCGTGCCGGGGCTTCGCGGTGGTCGGTGTTCTGCCATGGTCGTCCCTCGTGCGCTGCGAAGTGACCGTCCCAGTGCCCCGTCACTTCTAGACGTCGCCGCGGAGGGTGTCAAGCACCGGCCGGGTATACTGCCCGCGCCGGGCGGGGCCGCAATGTACGCCGCGGGACGGCGACTGGATCACGAGGGGAGGAGACGATGATTCGAACGATGGCGGCGATGGCGCCGGCGTCGCGCGCGGCGGCTGTCGCCGCGTTGCTGGGCGCGGCGTTGGCGCAGTTCGCGCCATGCGCCAACGCGCAGAGCAACGCGCCGTTCTCACCGGCCGCACTGACACCACCGCCGAAGAGCGGTTGGCCCACGAATGGCGGCAACCTCTACAACCAACGCTACTCGCCATTGACCGCGATCGATCGTGCCAACGTCGCACAGCTCAAGGGAGTGTGGCGCACGCGCCTGAATGGCTCGGGCAATGGGCCGCAGTATTCGGGCGAAGCGCAACCGATCGTGCACGACGGCCTCGTGTACGTCATCACGGGCGCCGATGACGTGTTCGCGATCAGCGTGGAGACCGGCGCGATCGCATGGGAATACAAAGCGAGCCTCGATCCCGCGATCAGCGTCGTGTGCTGCGGCTGGACGAATCGCGGCGTCGGCATCGGTGACGGCAAGATCTTCTTCGGCCAGCTCGACGGCAAGCTGGTCGCGCTCGATCAACGCACGGGCAAACCGGTGTGGTCGATCCAGGCCGAGCGCTGGCAGGAAGGTTTCTCGCTCACGAGTGCTCCCCTGTACTACGACGGCATGCTGATCACCGGTTTCTCCGGCGCCGAGCTCGGCGTGCGCGGGCGCGTGAAGGCGTTCGACGCGAAGAACGGCAAGCTCAAGTGGACGTTCTACACGATCCCGGGCCCGAGCGAGCCCGGTCACGAGACCTGGCCCGCGAACAACGAAGTGTGGGCGAAGGGCGGCGCGACGGTGTGGCACACGCCGGCCGTCGATCCGCAACTCGGCCTGCTGTACTTCTCGACCGGCAATCCGGGACCCGACTTCAACGGGGCCGTGCGCGCCGGCGACAACCTCTACACGTCATCGATCCTGGCCGTCGAAGCGAAGACCGGGAAATACCGCTGGCACTTCCAGGAGGTGCACCACGACCTCTGGGACTACGACGCGCCGAATCCCGTCGTGCTGTTCGACGTGCGGATCGGTGGTGTCATGCGCAAAGGGCTCGCCGAGGTCGGCAAGACCGGGTGGGCCTACATCCTCGACCGCGAGACCGGCAAGCCGCTGATCGGCATCGAGGAGCGGCCCGTGCCGCAGGAGCCGCGACAGGCGACCGCGGCCACGCAACCGTATCCGCTCGGCGACGCGATCGTTCCGCAGCACGTCGACATCGCGCCCGAGGGCTTCGAGCTCGTGAACGGCGGGCGCATCTTCACGCCGTATGTCGGCGACAAAGGCGTGATCGCAAGCCCGAGCCTGTACGGCGGCGCGAACTGGCCGCCGAGTTCGTACGATCCATCGCGGCAGCGGCTCTACGTGTGCGCATCGGACGTGCCGGGCAACTTCATCGGCGGCGACCGCGACTTCGACATTCCGCTGACGGGAGCGCACTACGAAGGTGGCGTCGTGGGTTTCGCGCCGCTGCCGCGCAGTGGCATTTTCGCGGCGCTCGACGTGACGACGAACAAGCTCGTGTGGCGCCAGCGCTGGCTCGATCAATGCTACAGCGGCTCGATGGCGACCGCGGGCGGGCTCGTGTTCGTCGGCCGCAACGACGGCAGACTCATGGCGCTCGACTCCGATAGCGGCCGCAAGCTCTGGGAGTTCCAGACCGGCGCGGGAATGAACGCGACCGCGAGCACGTTCGAGCACAAGGGCAAGCAGTACGTCGTGGCATATTCGGCCGGCAACGTACTGGTCGGCACGCAGCACGGGGACAGCGTGTGGCTGTTCGCGCTCGACGGCACGTTGGCGCCTACTACCGAGCACGATGGGACTGCGCCGACCACCGCGGCGCCCGCAGCCCAGAGCACCGGCTCCGCGCTCGCGGCGATTTCCGACGGTAAGCAACTGTTCGAGACGGTATGCGCGCCGTGTCACGGCAACGATGGCAAGGGCGGTCACGGTGGCGGGATGCCGCTCGTGAATGCCAAGGAGATGTCGTTCGTCACGGAAACGGTTTCGTACGGGCGCAACAACATGCCCCCCTTCAGCACGCAGCTCACGGAAGAGCAGATTCGCGCTGTGAGCGGCTACATCGTCAACGATCTGTTCAAGTAGGCAGTTTCATGATCATCGATTGTCACGGCCACTACACGACTACGCCGAAGGAACTCGGCGACTATCGCGACGAGCAGAAGGCGGATCTCAAAAAGAATCCGCAGCATCAAGCAGAGAAGGGCACGCTCAAGATCAGCGACGACCAGCTCCGCGCCAGCGTCGAGGGCGCGCAGCTGAAGCTGCAACGCGAGCGTGGCACGGACGTCACCATCTTCAGCCCGCGCGCGAGCTGGATGGGCCACCACTTGGGCAACGCATCGACGAGCAAGGCGTGGAGCGAGCACTGCAACGATCTGATCTATCGGCTCACGAAGCTGTATCCGAAGAACTTCGTCGGCGTCGCGCAACTGCCGCAGTCGCCGGGAGCACCGATCGAATCCTCCTGCCGCGAGCTCGAACGTTGCGTGAACGAGCTCGGTTTCGTCGGCTGCAATCTTAACCCGGACACGAGTGGCGGTTTCTTCAACGGCCCAGGGCTTGCCGACAAACACTTCTATCCGCTGTACGAGAAGATGTGCGAGCTGCGCGTGCCGGCGATGATCCACGTGAGCGAAGCGTGCAACACGCCGTACTTCCAGACGACCGGCTCGTACTACCTCGCGGCGGATACGGTCGCGTTCATGCAGCTCATGACGTCCGATCTCTTCAAGGACTTTCCGGACTTGAAGCTGATCATCCCGCACGGCGGCGGAGCGGTGCCGTTCCATTGGGGCCGGTTCCGCGGGCTCGCGGACATGCTGAAGCGGCCGCCGCTGAAGGAATCGGTGCTGAACAACGTGTACTTCGATACCTGCGTGTATCACCAGCCGGGCATCGACTTGCTGCTGAGCGTGATACCGATCGACAACATTCTGTTCGCCTCCGAGATGGTGGGCGCGGTGCGCGGCATCGATCCCGAGACAGGCCACTACTTCGACGACACGAAGCGCTACATCGACGACAACACGCGCATCACGGCCGCCGAGCGCACCGCCATCTTCGAAGGCAACGCGCGGCGCGTCTTCCCTCGTTTTCCTTCCTCCTTGTAAAAAGATTTGCGGTCGCGCGCGTTGGGCGTTGTGCCAAACGTGCCGCTGGCCCTCGCGATCCCCACTCAGGCCACCGGCACTCGCGATGCGCATCGCACGCGCGCGGCGATGCGCGTCGCGCCGCGCGCGTCTCCGCTGGGGAGTGGCGTCGGTGCGCAATGGCCCTTCCGGGACCGTCTGCGCACAAGGATGTGCGCAGCCGAGCCGCAGGGATGCGATTTCCGGCGTGTCCCGGGAGGGCCATTGCACGCCGGCGCCACGGTTGGCACTCCACTGATCGCGGGCGTGGTCAGGGGTCGATGCCGCGCGGTTAAAGCTTAGGAAGAGCGGGAGCGCCAGTCGGCGGCGGATTGGCCCCAGAGGTCGACGATAGTGTCGGCGTGCGGGGCGGGCAGGGAGCCGCGGCCGCGATTGCGGGAGCCGAGCTTGCGCGCGACCGCTTGCGAGCGTGCGTTCGTGGGGGCGATCACGTGGATGACGTCCGTCCAGCCGAGAGTGTCGATCGCCCACTCGATCGCGGCCGTCGCCGCCTCTGTCGCGTATCCCCGCCCCCAGCAATCGTGCACGATGCCCCAGCCGACTTCCGTGCCCGGCCAACCCTCGGGGCACCACGGGCCCACGCGCCCGATCCAGCGTCCGGTGCTCTTCTCGATGACGGAGAACATCGCAAAACCTTGCAGGGACCACGCGCCAGCCAGCGTCATGAAGCCACGCCACGCTGCCGAGCGCGGTTGCACGCCGCCGATCGGCTCGGCCGTCGTCGGCTCGGCCATGAACGCGGCGTACGCGTCGAAGTCCCCCGCGTTGGGCGGTCGCAGTGCGAGTCGAGGTGTCGTGAGATGCGGTAGGGGATCGCGCACGAGGCTATCTTGCACGCGAGATGCTGAATCGTCGATCGGTGCGGACGCGTTATACTCCTTCGCCGATGAAGACCACCAAGGTGCCCGTGCTGGTCGTCGGGGCGGGCGCCGCCGGCACGATGCTGACGCTCGAGCTCGCGCGGCGCGGTGTCCGGGTTCGCACGGTCGATCGACTGCCGAAACCCGCTGACACATCGCGCGCAATCACCGTGCACGCGCGCACGCTGGAAATCTTCGAGCGCATCGATAAGCGGCTGATCGAGCGCTACCTTGATCGCGGCATCCACAACAAAGGGTACGTGCTGCATTTCGTCGATGCTGACGACAAGCGCAGCGAAGTGCGTCCGGGCATCGACTTCACGAAGCTCGACTCCCGTTATCCGTACATTCTCGTGACCCGGCAGAGTGAGACCGAGCTGTATCTGCGCGAGTACACGGGCGCGCACTACGGTGTATCGCCCGACTGGAACGCGACGTGCGTCGACGTGAAACAGGACGCCGACGGAGTCACGGCCACACTCGACGTCGGAGGCGTGCAGGAACAGGTACGCTGCGACTACCTCGTGGCGTGCGACGGCCCGAACTCACGCCTGCGCAAGGCGATCGGGCTCGAGCAGAAGGAGAGTGACTACGCGGGCACACAACTTCAGAACCTCGACGCGCACCTGAACGATTTCCCGGACGACGACGAGTACATGCATTACTGCGCCGGCACGGATCACTTCGTCATGATCGTGAAGCTGCCGGGGGGCTTCTATCGCATGTTGCTCAGCGACCGCGGCGAAGCTGCGAGCCCTGGCGTGTCTCCGGAGCAGGGTTTCATGCGCCTCATCGACAAGCACTTCGACGGCGTGACGCTCGGTAAAATCGTCTGGCACTCGAAATGGCAGAGCTACGTGCGGCTCGCAGACTCGTACCGGCAGGGGCGAGTGTTCCTGGCGGGCGATTCGGCGCACGTGCATTCGACCACGGGTGGGCAGGGTATGAACTGCTGCATGCAGGATGCGTACAACCTCGGCTGGAAACTCGCGTTCGTCGTCAAAGGGCTCGCGCGCACGTCACTGCTCGATACGTACGAGACAGAGCGTCGGCCCATCGCGCAGCAGGTCATTTGGGCCGCGTCGTCGTTGCACGAGATCTTCATGGGCCACGGCAAGGACATCGCGGAGCGTGCGCAGAAGATGCGCGACCCCGCGTTCCTCGATGCCGTCGTCGGGCGCTGCTCCGGTATCTCCTACACGTATCGCGATCAGGTGGAGAGCGGCGACGCCGAATCGTCGCGCGGAGGCCCCGTGCCCGGTGACCGCGCGCCCGACGTCGAGCTCGGCGGCGGGCGCTCGCTGTTCAGCCTTACCCGCCATCCCCGCTACACCCTGCTCGCGCTACCGGCCAATGAGAAAGTCGGCGGCCGGCTGGAGCTCGAGCTGAAGCCGCTCGCGCACCGATTCAAGCAGGTCATGGAATTTCACGTGGTACCGCCATCCGAGGAAACCGCGCGCCGCTATGGCTCGAATACACGCGACCGGTTGTTGCTGCTACGGCCGGATGGCTATGTCGCGTTCCGCTGCCTCGCCACGGACGCGCAGCGTCTCGAGCTCCATCTCACCGAGCGCTTCATCCTCTAGCGCCGCGCCTGCGGCACCTGCGAGCCGCCGTGTCAAGCTGGCGGTGGCCCGGTCGGCTCATTATCGTAGCGAGCCTGCGTCACTTCGGATGAGGACTGCTCGGAATGAACTTCATCTTTTTCCTCGGTCGGTTGCACGTCCTGGTTCTGCACCTGCCGATAGGGATCGTCGTCGCGTTGTTCGTCCTCGAGTGGCTGAGCCGCAAGGAAAAGTATCGCTACCTGCAAGCGGCGGCGCCGTTCCTCTGGGGTGCGATGGCGTTGAGCGCACTCGCAACCGTAGTGCTCGGCTACATGCACTTCACCGAAGGCAGCTTCACCGGGCTGTCCGCCGATCAGCACCGGTTCTTCGGCACGGTCACAGCCGTGGTCGCCGCGGGTGTCGCGCTGCTGCGCGTCGGCAGCTTCGCGGAGAGCTATAAGCCGTTGTTCTTTCCAGCATCGGTGGTGTTGGTCGTGTTGATCTCGATCACGGGACACTACGGCGGCAACCTGACTCACGGCTCGACGTACCTCGTCGAGTACGCACCGCAGCCGCTGCGGTCGCTCGCAGGGCTCGAAGCCAGACACAAGCTCACGAGCGTCAAGGAAGCTGACCCATTCGTCGACGTCGTGGGCCCGATCCTTAAGGAGCACTGCCAAGGGTGTCACAACGAAGACAAGAAGGAGAACAGCCTCATTCTCACGACGTACGCCGGCGTCATGCGTGGCGGCGAGAGCGGTAAGGTCGTAGTAGCCGGCAACACCGAGCTGTCCGAACTGCTGCGCCGCGTTTCGCTCGACCCCTCCGACGACGAGTTCATGCCGGCCGAAGGCAAGCCGCCGCTGACGGCTCGACAGCGCGACATCATTCGTTGGTGGATTGCAGCCGGCGCGAAGAACGGCGGCACCGTCGGTGATCTCGAGGTGCCGCCCCAGGTTCAGGAGACGTTGTCGGCGGAACTCGGCGTCAGCTTCTGACGCACGGCCGCGCGCGCTCAGCGCTCGCGAGATTCTCCGCCGCGTCCGCCGCCGTGACCGCCACCATTGCCACTCCCGTTGCCACCGCTGTGGTGCTGCGCCGCGCGCTCGCCGCCACCGCTGTGGCTTGATCCGCCCTCATTGCGGGGTGCGCTGCGGTTCGGCGCTGCTGCAAAGTTCTCCGCGCGCGGCGCTGCCGATCGCACTTCCGGCGCCGCGTAACGGGAGGCGCTGCTCGTCCCGCGGTACTCGCGTTGCGGGCTCGGAGTAGAACTCTGCGGCTGCCGCTCCGGCGCCGTGGGAATCCGATAATGTGGAGCGGCCGTGGTGTCGCGCGATTCGACTCGCGGTGCAGGCGTCGCGGCGCGCGGAGGCTCGCTCATGAACCGCTGGCTCGAATCGCTCTGCTTCGACGCCTGCGACATGCCGCCGCCTGGACGATAGCCCCCCGACCGAGTCGGCGGAGTACCTCGATTCGGCCGATCGCCGCCGCTGACGTTCGCACCGTCACGGTTCACCTGCGGCGCGGCTGCATTCGGCGCGGCGTTCTGCTCCGGCGGACGAACCCGCGCCGCCGAGCCTGCAACACCACCCGCGCGCGGCGCAGTCGTGATCGGCGCGCTGCTGCCGTTGCGATATCGCGAGGCTGAGCCGGCAACGCCGTTCGCGACATGCGGCTCGGGCCGTGAGTCGGCTACGCGGCCGTCGCGACCCCGCACGATCGGAACGTTCGGCCGGTCGCCATAGCGATGCCGTGGCTCCCAGACAGAGCCGCCGCGCGGCACGTTGATGTTCACGTTGATGTAGTTGCGTGCGTAGTAGGGGGCGTAGTAGTTCCAGCCGAAGTAGGGGAAGTCGTCATGGCCCCAGTAGTGCACGTGCAGCAGGTGCGAATGCCAGCCGACGCTGAAGTAGCTCGTTACGCCCCAGAAGAACCCGGTGCGGAACCTGTAGCCGGCCGGATACGGGTAGTAATACACGGGGTAAGCCCACGGGTAGTACGAATAGACCGGCTCCGACTGGTAGACGACCACGCGCTCCGGCTCGTAGTACGGCACGTAGATCACCTGCGGGTCCGCCGGCGCGATCGCGATGCTGCCGTCGTTCTGCGTCGTGACGGTCTGGCGATCGTCCGTGCGCAGATTGCCGGCGCCGCGCGCGCGGGTGCGGAACTCCTGGATCGCGTCGAGCACGTCGCCGCGCTGGTTCAGCACGGCGGTCCCTAGATCCCAGGTCCAGTCGAGATCGTTGCTGAGAAGGTGAACGACTTCCGGATAGTTCAGCAGGGCGACGACCGAGTCATCCCAGTCCTGATTCGGCTTGAGGCTCGGGTCCTGCTTGCGCTTGTCGATGAAGCGCTCGGCTTCGACCACCTGGAGCGGGTACGTCGACGCCGGTAACACGATACCCACGAGGTCATCGGGGTACAGCGCGATCGGGCCAACGACGTTCTGGAGTTCTGCGGGCGCCAGGATCTTGTCCGCCGGCGGCTGTTGGGCGGCTGCGGGCTTCACGAGCGCGCCGCCGACGGCCAGCGCGAGCGCAGCGAGCAACCACCACAGGTGAGAGCGGCTGCGGGCCACGGCCAGGGACAGTGTGCGACGATTCGTTTCCATGACAGCCTCCGGTTGGGCTTCGACGCGAATACACGGTCCATGCCCACCTTGAGCGTAAGCCTACCGCGCCGGACCTGAACGGGGCCTTAATCTGGAGCGACAAGAGCTTACCCATCGTGGCGGATCCCGCCCGCCCGTCGAGCGCCGAGCGTCACTCGTCGGCGGCGTAGTTCCAATGCTCTACGATCTTGCCCCCTGCGATCCGCAGCATCTCGAACGAGGTCGTCGTATAGGTCTGGCCTTCGTGCTCGAGATCCGGCAGCACGCGGCGGAATGCGAGGACGACCAGGTCGCCCTCGGCCACGATGCTGACGAGATCGTCGATCGTGGCTTTGAGCGGCTCGGGCGGGCGGTGACCGACGGCGGCGCTGAACGCCGCGCGGCCGCTGGCACCCGTCGGATCGTGCTCGACGTAGGTGTCGGCGACATAGGTACCCGCCCTGTCCGCGTGCCGCGCCTGGATCACCTCGCGCCAGAAATCGAACGCCAGGCGCTTGTTCGCCGCGAGCTGTGTGTCCGCGCTCGGCAAGAGCTCGGCCTGCTTCGGGTGGACCTCGACCGGTAGTTGCGCGACCGCGGAGCCCGCCAGGAGTGCTAGCGCGACGGTCCAGAGTAGGGGGCGCATGGCGTCATTCTCCGAGTGCGGGGCACTATAGCATTCGACCCAGGCCGAGCCGGTCGACGGGCCGAAGCCGTTTCGCTACGATCATCTGCATCGAGAGTTGGGGGAAACGCCATGCGAACCTTCGTCGTCACATTGATCGCCGGCGCCGCGGCGCTCTGGCTGGCCGGGCCCGTCGCGGCGCATCATTCGTTCGCCGCGCAGTACGATCCGGAAAAGCCCGTCACGCTGACGGGCAAGGTCACGAAGGTCGAATGGACGAACCCGCACGCGCGGTTCTATATCGATGTGAAGGACGCAAAAGGCCAGGTCGTGAACTGGAACTTCGAGCTCGCAAGCCCGAACTACTTGAAGCGCGCGGGCTGGTCCAGCACATCGCTGAAAGAAGGCGACCAGATTACCGTCGAAGGTTCGATCGCGCGCAGCGGTGTGAACATGGCGAACGCCCGGAGCGTGACGCTCGCCGACGGCTCGCGCGTATTCGCGCGCAACACCCAGGAACCGAACTGACCATGCGTTTCGCCACCCTCGTTCGCCTAGGTGCGCTCGCCGGCGCCGGCTTCGTGGCCGCGGCCGGCGCTCAGCCTGTGCCGAGTGCCGGTACTTCGCCCGCCGGTAGCGGCGGGGCCAACAATCCGGCTCTCATCGCAAAGGTGGCCGACGCACCCGCGCCGCGGCTGCCGGACGGCACGCCGGATCTCTCCGGTGTGTGGGTTGGTGGCGGCCCCGTCGGCGACATCAAGGAGGGGCTCGTGCCCGGCGAGCAGATCGTCATGAAGCCCGAAGCCGAGGCGCTCATGAAGAAGCGCATGGCCGCGGACGATCCCGAGGCGCGGTGCCTGCCGACCGGCGTGCCGCGCGTGGCCCCTTATCCGTGGCGCGTCGTGCAGACGCCGACCTACGGCAAAGCCACTCATCTGTTCTTCCTGTTCGAAGGCAACATCCACAGCTACCGCCAGATCTTCATGGACGGCCGCGCACATCCCGACGATCTCGAGCCGACGTGGTATGGCCACTCGGTCGGTCACTGGGAAGGCGACACACTGGTGATCGAGACCGTGGGCTTCAACGACAAATTCTGGTTCGACTTCCAGGGTCATCCGCACACGACGCAGCTGCGCACGGTCGAGCGCTACACGCGCACGAGCATGGGCAAGCTCGAGAATGTCACGACGGTCTACGATCCCGGCGCGTACGCAAAGCCGTTCACGCTGAAGTTTACAGCCACGTTGCGACCGGGCTGGGAGCTCATGGAATACATCTGCAACGAGAACAATCAGGACGTCGAGCACATCCGCGGCAAAGCCGGTTTGTAGCCCTATTCATCCCGGACAGAGATCCAGTGTTCGGCGAGCGCGACGGCTAAGAGCAACCGGATCGAGAGTGGGGTACGCGCGTGCGAACCGTCGTCGTAGGGCTGGCTGCCGTCGCGGCCCTTTGGATGTCTCAGCCCGTTGCGGCGCATCACTCGTTGGCTGCGCAGTACGATCCGGAGAGACCCATCACGCTGACGGGCAAGGTCAGTAAGGTCGAATGGACGAATCCGCACGCGCGGTTCTACCTCGACGTGAAGGATGCGAAAGGCCAGGTCGTAACTTGGAACTTCGAGCTTGCAAGCCCGAACACTTTGCAGCGGGCGGGCTGGTCCCGCACGTCGCTAAAGGAAGGCGATCGAATCACCGTCGAAGGTTCGATCGCACGGAACGGCGCGAACCTGGGCAACGCCCGGTGCGTGACGTTCGCGGACGGCTCACGCCTCTTCGGGCGTTCGACCCAGGAGCCGAACTGACCGTGCGTGCTGGCGCCGCGGCCCGGCTGGGAGCGGAGAAGCCGATTTGTAGCCCGTTTTGTCGCGAGGGGCGCGCTCAGCCGCGCGCGTAGAGATCGGGCAAGCCTGCGCCGCGATTCTTGAACTTGCGCTGCGTCCAGAAGTATTGCCCGGGACATTCGCGGACGAAGCCTTCGAGCACGGCGGTGAGCCGGCGCGTGTCCTCGAGGACGTCGTCGCTCGGGAAGTTTTCCAGTGATGGCGTGAAACGCAGCAGATAACCCTCGCCGCGGTCGAGTCGGCGGAAGTACAGCGGCACGACGGTCGCGCCGCTCAAGCGAGCGAGCCGCGACGCGCCGGTGTTCGTCATCGCCGGCTCGCCGAAGAACGGCACGAGCTCGGCGCTGCTGCTCACGTACGCGAGATCCGGCGCATACCAGACGACCGCGTTGCGCTGAAGCTGGCGCAAGAGCCCGCGAATCGCCGTGCTCGGCAGTGGCACGTGGCCGGTCCGCAGCCGCCCGCGCGTCTGCATCGCGTCGAGCACCGGGCTGTTGCGCGGCGTAAACATGAACGCGAACAGTGGAATCAGCGGTTTCAGGAATTGCGTCGCGATCTCGACCGACGTGAAGTGCCCCGTGAACAGGATTACGCCCCGGCCCCGCGCGAGCGCCCCTTGCAGGTGCTCGATGCCTTCGACGCGGACCGGCGGCCGCGTCCACGGCGCAGTGCCGAACCACGCGAGCGCAACTTCCCCGATGGACGCCCCGAGATTCCGGAGATGTTCGCGCGCCAGCGCCTCGACCTCCGCGGCAGTAAGGCGCGGAAAACAGACTTCGAGATTGCGCAGCATCACGTGGCGGCTGCGCGGCAACAGGTACCACAGCGCCCGGCCGAGCTCGAAGTGTAGAGCCACCGTCGCGCGCCAGGGCAGCAGTGCAGTGACCTTGAGCCACAGGACGAATAGCCACGCGGACCAGTGCCGCGGTTGCCAGTAGCGGCGCAACAGTTGCGGCGTGCTGAGCGCCGCGCCCCCCGGGTCGGGGCTGGTCGCGTGCTGATCTGATGCACTCACCGCTATCTGGACTCCAGACAAACCGATATTCTAGTTTGCCGGCAACATCGGGCATAGCCGAGGAGGTTGATGCGTGGAAAGCGCAGCGCCAACGAAGACCGTCGATATCGTGATTCCCGCGTACAACGAGGAGGGCAACATTGCCCGTGCCATCGAGACGGTGTTCGAGGGGCTTGCGTCGCTGCCTTACCGCTTCGAGCTGATCGTCGTCGACGATGGCAGCCACGATCGAACGGCCGAGATCGCTGCGAGCTACGTCGGCCGCTATCCCGTCCGCGTCGTGCGTTTGACGCGCAACTTCGGGAAGGAGAATGCGCTGCTGGCCGGGCTCGACCTCGCGCGCGGCGCGGCCACGATCCTGATGGACGCAGACCTGCAGCACCCCGTCGAGCTGATCCCCGAATTCCTCGCGCGTTGGGAGCAGGGCTTCGAGGTGGTCTACGCCGTCAAGGAGAGCCGCCAGGGCGAAGGCATGCTGAAGCGTCTCGCGACCGCGGCGTTCTATGCCGGGGTGAATCGCGGCGCCGACGTCGACATCCCCACGAACGCCGTGGACTTCCGGCTGCTCGATCGCGCCGCCGTCAAGGCCTTGTGCTCGATCCGCGAACGCGTGCGATTCACGAAGGGGCTCTATGCCTGGCTCGGCTTTCATACGGCGGAAGTGCCGTTCGTCGCGGCCGAAAGACATGCGGGCAAAACCACGTTCGACAGAGGCCGGCTCGTGCGGCTCGGCTGGGACGGCCTGACGTCGTTCTCGGATTTCCCCCTGCGCGTGGCGAGCATGGTGGGCGCGCTGGTCGCGTTCGCCGCGGTTCCGTATGGACTTTGGATCGCTGTTCGCACGCTCGTGTACGGCGTCGACGTGCCCGGCTGGGCCACGCTGACCGTCGCGGTCATGCTGCTCTCCGGCGTGCAGCTGTTGTTCTTGGGCGTGCTCGGCCAGTACATCCGCAACGTGTTCATCGAGACGAAACAGCGACCGAACTATCTGATTCGCGACATCGTCGACGCGGCCGCCGCGCTGCAGCCGGGCGCGAGCCGCGAGTCGCCGTCGACGGCTGCGGTCGCGATGGTGCGTTCCGGTCGTAGCGCCGCGGTTTGAACTAGCGTGCCACGTTTCCGGTCCGTCTGGTTCGCGCTCGGCGCCGCTGCGCTGTCGCGCCTCGTGCTCGCAGTCTGCGTGCCGCTCATGGATACCACCGAGGCGCGCTACGGCGAGATGGCGCGCAAGATGGTCGAGAGCCGTGACTGGCTCGTGCCGCTGCACGACTACGGCGTGCCGTACCTCGCGAAGCCGCCGCTCGCGTTCTGGTTCTCCGCGGCCGGCATTGCACTCCTGGGTCCGGGCGAGCTCGGGCCGCGAATCCTGATCCTGGTCGCCACCGTGGCGTTCGCGATGGCGTTCTATTTCTGCGCGCGCCGCTGGATCGGCACGGTGGCCGCGCTGACGGCGCTGCTCGTGATGGCGACGTCGTTGCTGTTCTTCGTCGCGGCAGCCGCGGTCATGACCGACATGCTGCTGACGATCGCCGTGAGCGTGGCACTTGGCGCGTTCTGGGAGCGCTATCGCGGCGGCAGCGGCCGCACCGAGCTCGCGTTGTACGTCGCGCTCGGCCTCGGCCTGCTGATCAAAGGGCCGCTCGCGGCCGTGCTCGCTCTCGGGCCGATCGTGCTCTGGGCGCTCGCGTTTCGGCGCGTGGGTCAGGTGTGGCAACGGTTCGCGTGGCTCAAGGGCGGGCTGCTCGCGCTCGCGATCGCCGCGCCCTGGTACATCGCAGCCGAGCTGCGCAATCCCGGGTTCCTGAATTACTTCATCGTCGGCGAGCACATCCAGCGCTTCCTCGTTCCGGGCTGGACCGGCGACCTGTATGGCCGCGCACACGATGTGACTCGCGGCGGCATCTGGGTGTTCTTCCTGCTCGGCACGCTGCCGTGGGGCCTCGTCGCGATCCCGTGGCTGATCCGCGCGCGCGCACGCGTCCGCGAGCGCTGGCGCGAGCGCCGCGAGCTCGTCGCGTTTGCGCTCGCGGCCGCACTCGTGCCGCTGGTGCTGTTCACGTTCGCCGGCAACATCATCTTTCCGTACGCGCTCCCGGCGTTGCCGCCCGCGGCGCTCGTGCTCGCGGCGTTGGTAAGCGACGACGATGCGCGCGTGTTGCCGCGGTTGGCCGCAACGGCCTTCGCGATGACCGTCGTCGTGACGGTAGCCGCGTGGGTCGCGGGCTCTTACATCGAACGTCATTCGCAACGCGCCGTCATGCGTGCGGTAACCGCACGAGCGCGGGACGCGAATGAGCCCGTGTACTACTGGCAAACGAGGTTCTTCTCGGCCGACTACTATGGGCGGGGGCGCGTCCGCGCCGTCGAAGATGCGGCGCCGCTCGCCCGGGAGCTCGCGGCGCGCCACGAGTTCACGTTGGTGGTACCGGAGCAGAGGATGGACTCGCTGCCGACCGACATTTCGCAGCATCTCAAGCGCGTCGGAGCGGTCGACTCGATGCTGTTGTTGGTGCCCGACTACGCCGCCCGAACGGTGGTCGAGCGGTGAGCTCCGCGCGGCACGCCGCCGCCAAGCCAGTGCGCGTGATCGTCGCGTTCGGCGTCGTGGGCGCCACGGCATGTCTCGTCCATATCACCGTCCTCGCGGCCGCGGTGTCGCTCGGCGTGACGCCGCTGCTCGGGAACGTGCCTGGGTTCCTGGCCGCGTTCGCCGTGAGCTTCGTGGGCCACGGCCGTTGGTCGTTCCCCGCGGAGGGTCGCCCTGTGGCGCCGGCATTGCGACGCTTCGCCGTCGTCGCGGTCAGCGGTTTCCTGTTGAACGAGAGCGCGTACGCCGTGCTGCTGCGCTGGACGCAACTCGACTATCGCGTGGCGCAGTTCATCGTGCTGTGCGCCGTCGCCGGGCTCACGTGGCTTGCCGGCCGTTACTGGGCATTCGCGCACCGGCAGTAGCCGAAAGCCGACAGTCCGTTCTATTGCGGCCTCTGGGACTTTCGCCCACACTGATGTGCTGAATGTCGAGCCCGGACAAGGCCTTCCCGCCACCCGCCAGACCCGAACGAGCCACACTGGACATGTCGTCATCTGCGTCCCCGAGTGCGGCCACGGTGCCGTTCTTGCCGTTCTCGCGCCCGTCGATCACGGCCGAGGACATTGCGGCCGTCACGAAGGTGCTCCAGTCGGGTTGGATCACGACCGGCGGGCAGTCGGCCGAGCTCGAGCGGCAGTTCGCGGCCGCGGTCGGCACGCAATACGCGGTGGCGTTGACGTCGGCCACGGCCGGTATGCACCTGCTGCTGCGCGCGCTCGGTATCGGCCCGGGCGACGAGGTCGTGACGCCGTCGATGACCTGGGTGTCCACCGTGAATCTGGTCGCGCTTGCCGGCGCCACGCCCGTCTTCGTCGACGTCGATCGCGACACGTTGATGACCACGGCCGACCGCGTCGCGGCGGCCATCACACCGCGCACGAAGCTCATCGTGCCGGTGCACTACGCAGGCGCCTCGCTCGATCTTCAACCGTTGCGCGAGCTCGCGGCTGCGAAAGGCATTCCGCTCGTCGAGGACGCGGCGCACGCGGCCGGCACGGAGTACCGCGGCAAGCCGACGGGTAACGGCGGCACTGCGATCTACTCGTTCCATCCGATCAAGAACCTCACGACCGGCGAAGGCGGACTCGTGACGACCGATGACGCCGAGCTCGCGGCGCGGCTTCGCCGGCTGCGCTTCCACGGCTTGGGTGCGGACGCGTTCCAGCGCGACACGCAGGGGCGGGCGCCGCAGGCCGAAGTCATCGAGCCCGGCTTCAAGTACAACCTGCCCGACATGAACGCCGTACTCGGCTTGAGCCAGCTCGCGCGTCTCGCCGAGATGAATCGCAAACGGGCGGCACTCGCCGCGCGCTATACGGAGCTGCTCACGGGCGTGGAAGGCGTGCTCCCGCTCGGATTGCCGCAGTACTCTCAACGCCATTCGTGGCACCTCTATATCGTGCGTGTGGATCCCGCCACCGCCGGTCTCACGCGCGAGGAGTTCATGGAGCGCCTGAAGGGCCGAGGTATCGGCACGGGCCTGCATTTCCGAGCGGCACACACCCACAAGTACTACCGCGCGCATCACCCGCCGCGCACGCCGTTGCCGAATACGGAATGGAATTCGGACCGCGTGTGCTCGTTGCCCCTGTTTCCCGACATGCCGCTCGGTGACGTCGAGCGCGTCGTCGATGCGATTCACGCCGTGACGCGCGAGGCCCGGGCATGACGACCAAGCTCGTGTCGCTCGTGATCCCGGTCTACAACGAGCAGGACAATCTGCCGGAGCTCGTGCGCCGCTGTCTCGCCGTCGGGCGGCAGCTGCCGTGCGCGTTCGAAGTGGTGCTCGTGAACGACGGCAGCCGTGACGATTCGGCGAAGATCATCGAAGCGGCCGCTGCGCGCGAGCCGGAGATCGTCGGCGTGCTGTTGAACCGCAACTACGGTCAGCACGCCGCAGTGCTCGCGGGGCTGGCCGAGGCGCGCGGCGACGTCGTCGTCACGCTCGACGCGGATCTCCAGAATCCGCCGGAGGAAATCCCGAAGCTGCTCGCGGGTATCCAGGCCGGCGCCGACGTCGTGAGCGGCGTACGCCGCCGCCGTAAGGACACGCTCTTTCGTCGCGTCGCGTCGCGGATCATGAACAACCTGATGCTGCGCATCACGCGTGTGGACGTCGGCGACTACGGCTGCATGTTGCGCGCGTATCGGCGCGACGTCGTCGACGCGGTGCTGGCGTGCGGCGATCGCAGCGCCTACGTGCCGGCGCTGGCGAACAGCTTCGCCGGCAACGTGCGCGAGATCGAAGTGGAGCACGCCGAACGCCAGGCGGGCGAGTCGAAGTACAGCGTATTGAAGCTCCTGAACCTGTACTTCGATCTGTTGGTCAGCGCCACGACGGCGCCGTTGCGACTGATGAGCATGGTCGGCGTGGCGCTGGCGCTCGCGGGCCTCGCGTTCGGCGTTCTGCTGCTCGTGCTGCGGTTCTACTACGGCCCCGATTGGGCGGCGCAGGGCGTGTTCACGATCTTCGCCGTGCTGTTCCTGTTTCTCGGCGTCCAGTTGATCGGCATGGGCCTGCTCGGCGAGTACATCGGCCGTATTTCGCGCGACGTTCAGGCGCGGCCCCGCTACATCGTCGGCGCACGGGTCGGGGCCAGAGCGGACGCCGAGGCGAATGCCCCCGCGGCGGAATCGAGCCGCGTGCCCGTACGCAGTGGTGCCCGGAGCGCGTCGGCATGAGCACGCGCGCCACGGCGCTCGTGCTAGGCCTGCTCCTGATCGTCTCCTTCCTCGGCGTAGGGCGCGAGCCCTGGACTCCGGACGAGCCCCGCGAAGCGGAGATCAGCCGCGAGATGTGGCTGGCGCCTTCGGTGGTGCCGTCGCTGAACGACACCGCATTCGTCGAGAAGCCACCGCTGTACTACTGGACCGTGGCCGGCGTATTCGCGGTCACTGGCGGCCAGTCCGCGGTAGCCGCTCGAGCGGTCAGTGCCGCTGCGGCGTTCCTGACGCTGCTGCTCGTATTCCTCTGGGGCCGGCGCGAGTTCTCGCCGGCCGTGGGTCTCGTCGCCGCGATCGGGCTTGCGACCAGCGTGCAGTTCATGATCTCGACGCACTGGATCGTCATGGATCCGTTGCTGATGCTGTTCACCACGGCTGCGGCTTGGGCGGGATCCGAGTTGGTGCAGGGACGCAGCCGCGTGCGGGCGCTGCTCGCGTTCTACGGCGCGTTGACTCTCGCGTTGTGGACCAAAGGGCTGATCGGCCCGGTGCTGATCGCGAGCGGTCTGCTCGTATACGCGGCCGCGCGCCGCAGTCTCGAGCCGGTGTGGCGAGTTCGTCCGTTCCTTGGCGTCGCCGTCATGGTGCTGATGACCGGCGCGATCGCGGCGTTGATCTATGCCGATGCCGGCATGGCGGCCGTACGTGAATGGCTCTGGGTCAACCACGTGCAGAGGTTCGTGCACCCCACGTACACGGGCCACGATCAACCGTTCTACTACTATCTGTCCGCGCTGCCGATCGCGTTGTTCCCGTGGTGGATACCGTTCGCCCTCGTGCTGCGGCCGAGCCGCTGGCGTTTCGGGCCGACCTCGCTGCGCCGCAGCGCATGGTATGAGCCGCGGCTGTACCTGGGTGCGCTATCGTTCGGCATGGTGGTGCTACTGAGTGCCGCGTCGACGAAGCGCGGGCTGTACTTGCTGCCGATGTTGCCGCCGCTTTTTCTGCTGCTCGCCGCTGAAGCCGTCGACTGGTGGGAATGGCGAGCCACCGCGGTGTGGCGCAGTGCCGCCTGGTGGCTACAGGTGCTGTTCGTCGTCGCGCTCGCGATCGGTCCAACGGCGTTCGCGCTGCACTATCTGCACTCCACGAACACGGTCGCGATCGCTGCGCTCGCTGCCGTCGGTGCAGTGGCCGGCGCATTGGTGCTGCTGGCGTATCGAGGTCGAGAGGGTGCATCGCTCGGCGCGCTCGGTGTGCTCGCAGTCGCCAGCGTCGCGGGTCTGGTCGTCCTGGTCGTGTATCTCGCGGCGCCGGAACGCAACATGACGGCGTTTCTGCGCGATCTCGATCGGCGCATGGCACCGGGCGAGCCCGTCTCGTTGATCGGCGACGTCGACGAAAGCGTCAACGGCATCGTGCCGTTCGTGACCGGGCGCCGCGTGGTGAATACCACCGTGGCGGATCTGCCGGTGCGCCAACCGTTGTGTGTGCTCGTGCAGAACAACGAAGCTGGGCGCACGGCGCCCGAGCTACCGCGGCCTTACGAGCGCAAGGGTGCCCGAACGTTTGGTCCGGAACGCTACATGGCGTTCTGGTGTCGCGGTGCCGATCCGCCGGCGGCCGCCTTTTTGAATGGTATCGTGCCGCCACCGCAGGTGTCGGTGGCCGCTACGGCCGAGTAGGATGGAGACGAGAATGCGTGCAGTTG
>FTFB01010625.1_pt1 | contig 23352 bp, 18 predicted proteins | sample 1658331 | NCBI WGS metagenome assembly FTFB01 (sample SAMEA3914816, study PRJEB12502) | metagenome | biome: forest; material: soil | place: USA | collected 2011-09-16 | depth 0.3 m | reverse complement strand
GGTTTTGCTCGGCTGCGCGATGCCTTTGCGTAGCGTCCCGTTCAGCTCGAGGTCGAACAGCACGACGGGGCTCGGGCCGTCGTAGTCCCAGATGTCGTGGTGCACCTGCTGGAAGTGCCAGCGGTATTGGCCGGTCTTCGCCTCGAGTGCCACGATCGAGGCCGTGAACAGGTTGTCGCCCTTGCGCACGCCGCCGCTGTAGTCGGGGCCCGGGTTGCCGGTCGAGAAATACAGGAGTCCGAGCTTGGGGTCGACCGCGGGCGTCTGCCACACCGAGCCGCCGCCGCTTTTCCACGCGTCGTTGTCCTGCGGCCACGTGTCGTGACCGCGTTCGCCTGGGCCCGGCACCGTATGGAAGGTCCAGGCGGGCGCGCCGGTCTTCGCGTGGAACGCCTTCACGCGGCCGCGGATGCCGTACTCCGCGCCCGACACGCCGACGATTACGAGCCCGTCGTAGTAGAGCGGCGCGGCCGTGACGCTGTAGCCCTCCTGCCAGCGCTCGGCCTGCGTCTGCCACACGACTTTGCCTGTCTTTTGCTCGAGCGCCACGAGCTTGCCGTCGAGCTGACCGACGTACACCTTGCCGTCGCCGAGGGCGACGCCGCGACTTGTCCAGCCGCAGCAGACGACGTCGTTCTTGTCGTCGAGCTTCGCTTCGTACTTCCAGAGGATGTCGCCGCTGTCGACGCCGATCGCGAACACGTCGTCGGCGCCCGTGACGACGTAGATCACGCCGTCGTAGACGATCGGCTGCGCTTCGCCCGAGTACTTCGTGCCGACGCCAGAGCCGCCGAGCCGCGTGCGCCACACGCCTTTGAGCTTCGCGACGTTGCTACGGTCGATCTGCGTGAGTGGGGAGTAGCGTTGGTTGTACCAGTTGCCGCCGTTCGTAGGCCATGCGTTCGTCGGCGGTGCGATGAGCGCGTCGCCCTTCCAGGCGGGCGCAGGCCGCGTCGTCTGCGCGGCTGCCGTCGCCGCGGCGAGCATCGCCGCCGCCAGTGTCCACCATCGCGCGCCCGCGCGGGCGCTCCGCGTCTTCATCGAGATCATCGCAAGTCCCCCCGACCGAGACACGCCCTCGCCGGGCCCGAAGGGCCCCGCTGGGCCTTGTGCAGGCCGATGCCGGCGTGTCGTTCTCGTGCCGCGGCCCGGTTGTTGTAGGTTATGCGCCGAGGCGATAAAGTCCACGAATTCCGGGCCGTCTGGCTCGGGGCAGTGTATCAAGGAGTCGTCGCGCCGCGCAGACATGCTGCCGCCGCCAACGACCGAACCCGAGAGTCGCAGCGAGGAGTCGCACCATGGCATACAACCTGTTGGGTAAGAACTTCGTGCCGCCCGATGTGCACGGCAAAGTCACCGGCAAGGCGAAGTACGCGGAAGACTTCCGCGCCGAAGGCATGGCGTTCTGCCGACTCATGTTGAGCCCCATGCCCCACGCGCGAGTGCGCAACATCGACGCGAAGGAAGCGCTCGCCATGCCGGGCGTACTCGGTATCCTGACGGCGAAAGACGTGCCGGCCCAGCCGGCGCCCGGCGAGCCGATCCTGACCGACGAACCGATGTACATCGGGCAACCGATTCTCGCGGTCGCCGCGGTCGACGAGACCACGGCCCAGGACGCGATCGACAAGATCAAGCTCGACCTCGAGGAGCTGCCGTTCACGGTGGACCCGCTGCAGAGCCTGTTCCCCGGCGGGCCGGACGCACGCACGGATGGCAACGTCATCGACAACCGCCTGATCGGTCCGCCGAAGCTGAAGAAAGCCAAGTGGACTGCGGCGGATTTCGCGAAGGTCGAGGAAGGCCAGCTGCCGGCCGGCGAGCCCGTGCTCGAGTGGTCGTACGGCGACGTCGAGGCCGGCTTCAAGAAGGCCGCGTTCACAATCGACGAGACGTTCGTGACGGGCACCATGTCGCACCACTCGATGGAGCCACGCTCCGCGATGGCGTACTGGGAAAACGGCAAGTGCTTCGTGTACGGCTCCACCCAGAGCCAGAGCTTCATCGTGCCCGGGCTCGCGGGCTACCTCGGCATCAAGCCGGAAGACCTCGTGTATGTCGCCGAGACCTGCGGCGGCGGTTTCGGCTCCAAGGGCTCGGCCTATCCGCAGATGGCAATACCGGCTTACATGGCGAAGAAGATCGGCAAGCCCGTGATGATGCGCATCAGCCGCGCCGAGGAGTACTTCATCGGCAACGCCCGCACGGGGTTCCAGGGCCGCATCAAGCTCGGCTTCGACAAGACCGGCCGCGTCACGGCCGCCGATCTGTACATCGTGCAGGAGAACGGCCCGACGACCGGCTTCCCCGATTGGCCGTCGGCGGGCGACACGGTGTCGATCCTGTATCAGCCGCCGGCCATGCGGTTCCGCGGCATGTGCGTCATGACGAACACCATCCCGCGTGTCGCGCAGCGCGGCCCCGGGCACAACCAGACCGTGGCTGCCGTCGAGCCGCTGATCGACAAGGCGGCCAAGCAGCTCGGCATCGATCGGCTCGAGATCCGGCGTATCAACGGCCCGAAGATGGACGCGAAGCTCGGCGCGCAGCAAGGGCCGGTCACGAGCTGCTATCTGCAAGAGGCCATGGCCAAGGGCGCGGCCGCGTTCAACTACGACGAGCGCAAAACGCGCAGCGGCCAAAAGAAGGGCACCAAGGTCACCGGCATCGGCATCGGCCAGGCGTTCCACCCGGCCGGGTTCGCGGGCTTCGACGGCCTCGTGCGTATCACGCCCGACGGCAAGATCCACCTGCACAGCGGCGTCGGTAACCTCGGTACGTACTCGCACTCGGGCACGCAACGCGTCGCGGCCGAAGCGCTGAAGGCGAACTGGGAGAACTGCATCGTCGAGCGGGGTGACACACGCAAGGGCTTGCCGTGGAACATCGGCCAATTCGGCAGCAACACGTCGTTCACGATGTCGCGCTCGAGTTACGCGGCCGCGATGGACGCGGTCGGTAAGCTCAAAGAGATCGCCGCGATGGATCTCGGCGGCAAACCCGAAGACTACGATATCGGCGATGAGAAAGTGTTCCGCAAGGGCGATCCGAGCAAGAGCCTGACGTATGCGCAGGCCGCGAAGCGCGCGATCGAGCTCGGTGGCAAGTTCGATGGCCACGAGACTCCCGCCGACGTGAATCCGATGACGTCCGGTGCTGCAAAGTCGCTGGCCGGCACGGGACTGACGGGCATCGCGAAGGACAACATGCCGCTCACGGCGCAGCCGGCGGCGTTCGTCGCGGGCTTCGTCGAGATCTCGCTCGACACCGAGACCGGCGCGTTCGAGATCATCGACTACGTGGCGGTCGCCGACTGCGGCACCGTGATTCACCCGCAGAGTCTTGCGACGCAGATCAAGGGCGGCGCCGTTATGGGCTTCGGCTTGGCGTCGCTCGAGCGGCACATCTACGATCCGCAGAACGGTTTGCCGCAAAGCGTGGGTCTGTATCAGGCGAAGCCCGCGAGCTATCTCGACGTGGCGCGCACGTTCACGACCGATGCCGTGGACAAACCCGATCCGCAGAGCCCGCTCGGCACGAAGGGCATCGGCGAGCCCGTCATGGGCGCTGGCGCGTCCGCGTTGTTGTGTGCGATCTCCGACGCGCTCGGTGGCCACTACTTCAACCGCGTGCCCGTCATGCGCGATCACATCGTGAACGCGTTGGCGAAACGGCCGCAGTCGCACAAGCCGTTGCAGGTCAACACAGCCTGAGTGTCTTAGGGCGCCCATTCTCGGGCGCTATACTGTCCGCTGTATCTTGAAGAGCATAGCGAAGGCTAGGGTTAGCCATCGCCATCACCCAACGATGAGGACGCTCCGATGAACGCCGTGACGCAGCTGCAGTCTTCGATCAAGAACTCCCACCTGCTGTTCATCGGCGGCAAATGGCAAAAGCCTGCGGGGCAGGGCAAGTTGAACGTGATTTCGCCCGTTACCGAGCAGGTCATCATGACGTTTCCGGAAGCGTCGCCTGCCGATGTCGACGCTGCGGTAGCGGCGGCGCGCAAGGCGTTTGACACCGGCCCGTGGCCGCGAATGTCGGCGCAGGACCGCGGCAAGGCGCTGCTGAAAGTCGCGGAGCTGCTCAGAGCGCGGTTGCCGGAGCTCGCCGCGACATGGACGGCGCAGGTCGGTGCGCCGATCAGCCTCACGCAGTATTTGTCGGGTCAGCCGCCGCAGCTGTTCGAGTACTACGGCAAGCTGATTCAGTCGTACAAGCTCGTCGACGAGCGCGTTGGCAGCTACGGTGAGCGAGCGCGTATCGTCAAGGAGCCCGTCGGCGTATGCGCGGCCATCACGCCGTGGAACGCGCCGCTCGTGCTGCTCTGCTACAAGGTGGCTGCGGGCCTTGCCGCCGGTTGCACGATCGTCGCGAAGCCCGCGCCCGAAACGCCGGCCGACGCGTACATCCTCGCAGAGTGCATCGAAGCCGCGGGTCTTCCGCCCGGCGTGTTCAACCTCGTTCCGGCAGGTCGCGAGACCGGCGACTACCTGATCCGTCATCCCGGGATCGACAAGATCAGCTTCACCGGCAGCTCCGCCGCCGGCAGACACATCGCGGCGGTCGCGGCCGAGCGCCTCGCGCGCACGAGCTTCGAGCTCGGCGGAAAATCGGCCGCGATCATCCTCGACGATGCCGACGTTTCGAAGGTGCTGCCGAGCCTCGTGCAATTCTCGATGCCGATCACGGGCCAAGTGTGCTTCTCGCTCACGCGCGTGCTCGTGCCCGAGAAGCGCAAAGAAGAATTGCTCGATGCATACGTCGGCGCGATCAAGACCGTGAAGGTCGGTGACCCGATGGATCCCGCAACGCAGATGGGCCCGCTCGCGATGCAGCGCCAGCTCACGCGCGTGCAAGGCTACATCGCGAAGGGTAAGGAAGAGGGTGCGAAGCTCGCGCTCGGTGGCGGCCGGCCGAAGGGCTTCGACCGCGGCTGGTTCGTGGAGCCGACGGTGTTCACCGACGTGCAGTCCACGATGACGATCGCGCGCGAGGAGATCTTCGGACCTGTCGTGTCGTTCATCGCGTACAAGGACATCGACGACGCCGTTCGCAAAGCCAACGACACGATCTACGGCCTGCACGGCGCGGTCTATACGCAGGATCCGGAGCACGGCTACGAAGTCGCGCGCCGAATGCGCTCGGGCAGCGTCACCGTGAACGGGCTCATCGTCGACCCCGAGCTGCCGTTCGGCGGCTTCAAGCAATCGGGCACGGGCCGCGAAGGCGGCGTCGAAGGCCTCGATCCGTACTTCGAGCTGAAGACGATCTACTTCGCCTGACGGCTGCCGCTCTCGTTCGCCGTGTGCTAGCCTCGATTGAATTGAGACTAGCGGCCGCTTCGAGCGGGTCTATCCATGCACGATGTTCGCGCGGCGCTCCGAGTTCTGGGAAACATCTGTCTGCTAGCGTGTTGGTGTGTTGCCGCGGCGCCGTCGTTCGCTCAGAGCGCGTCGAGCGGTAAGCTCACCGGATCGGTCCTCCTGCCTCACGGTGATCCGGCGAAGGGCGCGGTCGTGCAAGCCAAGGGCGCCGACGACAAGGTTCATCGGGCCACAACGGACAAAGCCGGCAAGTACGCGGTGACGGACCTAGCCGCCGGCAGCTACGACGTTGCGGTTGCGATCCCAGGCTTGCGTGCGTTTGAGCGCAAAGGTCTGCAGGTCGACGCCGGGCGCAAGGCGACCGAGCTCAAGATCCAGCTCGAAGAGGGCACTCAGCTCAGCACGCTCGGCGAGGACCCGCGTGGCATTGCGGCGGACCGAGCGCGGCACAACCCGCCGTCGGGCCCCGCACCGCGCACCCAAGAGGGTAAACCGGACCTGTCCGGCATCTGGTGGGGGCCCACTGTCACGGAGCCCGGCAAACCCGAGTGGACGCCGCACGCCATGCAAGTAGCGGCCGAACGCGTTGCGAACAACCGCAAAGACAGTCCGCAGACTCACTGTTTGCCGGCGGGCGTGTTGCGCCGCGGCCCGCTCGTGCAGTTCGCGCAGACGAAGGACGTCATCATCGAGATCACCGACGACGACACGCCCGGTTACCACCAGATCTACATGACCCGCGGCCACCCCAAGGAACCGGACTTCCTGTGGCACGGAGATTCGGTTGGCCGGTGGGAGGGGGACACGTTGATCGTCGATCGCGTGAACTTCATCGAGGACGTGTGGCTCGACGGCGACGCGCATCCGCATTCGGACAAGCTCCACGTCGTAGAACGGTACACTCGCCCGGATTTGGGCCACCTCGAGGCCGAGATCACGGTCGAGGACCCGTCGGTGCTCGCCAAGCCGTGGACGTACAAACGCGTCGCGGAGCTCGCGCCGTCGGAGTCGATCCGCGAGTTCGTCTGCGAGAACAACTCCGACGTCGAGCATCTGGTAGGTAAGTAGGGACTCACGCATGCCACGCCACTCGACCCGCCTTTCGCTCGCACTGCCGCTGCTGCTGCTCGCTCACACGGCGTTTGCTCATCACTCGTTCACCGCCGAGTTCGACGCCAAGAAGCCGATCACGCTGAAAGGCACCGTCGTGAAGCTGATGTGGACGAACCCGCATGCGCACATCAAGGTCGACGTCGTCGACGACGCGGGCAAGACCACGAACTGGGACTTCGAGCTCGGCAGCCCGAATTGGTTGCTGCGACGTGGTTGGACCGCCGGCACTCTGAAGCCGGGCGACATGATCACCGTGAGCGGCTATCTCGCGCGCGACGGGTCACCGATCGCGAATGCACGTGCGGTGAAACTCAGTGACGGCCGCGAAGTCTTCGCCGGATCTTCGGCCGAAGAACCCGCCACGCAGTGAGCGGCGAACGGTCTAGTTGACTCTCGGGCCGCGCCGCTTCGACGCGTCGTCGAACGTGGTGAGCATCTCCGTAAGAATATCCGCGAGTGAGCGGTCGAGAACCAGATGCAGCGCGATTTGCTGCCCAATCATAGGCCCACGTCGTCTTCGATCTTGAACCGAGACAACCCCATCGGCTGAAAGCGCCGCGACGTCCTGGCCAGCGGATCGAACGAGCTGCCGAGCAGCGCGTGCAGGATCAAGCCCTGCGCTCGGAGGCCGATCCGCACGCTCGTGGTCTCACCGTTCGGCGCCTTCGGATAAAGGCTCAGCGCGCCGTCGTCTTCGACTACGGCTTCGTCGATTTCCACGAGAGATCGATCCCTCTATAGCCCTACCGGGAAGACGGCGCTCATGACCCGCCGGCCAGGTAGCGAATGAACGAAGGCACTGTTCCGGTGTCGATCATCTTCGAGAAGGCGAGCAGCCTGCCGCCACGACGTAGCGGCCGTCGATGAACATGGGGCCTGCGCGGTCGAGGAAGGCGCGGGTCGCGGCGTTCAGAGGGTAGGTCTGCAGGACGTCTTGTGCTAAAGCTGCCACGGGGGACCTCCTACGAATCGGTATGCTCCGGGCTTCTTTGGCTTCGAATGAGGACTTCGGCGCCCGGTGCGGCGATAATAGCCGTTATATTCGTCCGTACCAATCGGGGTAGGCCCAATGAAAATCGCACGACGCCAGTTTCTCCACGCAGGTAGCACGCTCGCTGCGCTCGGCGCAGTCGGAGCGCTTACGTTCAATTCGCGCCGCGCCGCTGCCGCCACGGAAGCCACGTTCGAAGTGACGCACACCGAGGAGGAGTGGAAGAAGATCCTCTCGCCGAATGCGTTCCAGGTGCTGCGCAAGGAAGCCACGGAGCGCCCGTTCTCGAGCCCGTTGAACGACGAGCATCGCAAAGGCAGCTTCCGCTGCGCGGGCTGTGATCTCGATCTGTACTCGTCGGAGACCAAGTTCGAAAGCGGCACGGGTTGGCCGAGCTTCTGGCAGCCGCTCGACAAGGCGATCGGCACGACGACCGATCGCACCTTCGGCATGGCTCGCACGGCCGTGCACTGCCGGCGCTGCGGCGGCCACTTGGGTCACGTGTTCAACGACGGGCCGAAGCCCACCGGGTTGCGCTACTGCATGAACGGCCTCGCGATGAAGTTCCTGCCGGCCTGAGGGATCTGACGCACCATGGTGCTCTTCGTCTTGGCGTTTCTCGGCGGTGTGCTCACGATCCTGAGCCCGTGCATCCTGCCCGTGCTGCCGTTCGTGTTCACGCGCGCGGGCGAGCCGTTCCGGCGTTCCGGTTTGCCGCTCCTGATCGGCATGGCTGTCACGTTCGCCGGCGTCGCCACGCTCGCAGCGGTCGGCGGTGGTTGGGTCGTCAACGCGAATCAATGGGGGCGGTGGCTGGCGCTCGCGCTGGTGCTTGTATTTGGGCTCACCCTGTTGCTGCCGAGTCTTGCCGACCGACTGAGCCGGCCGTTCGTCGCGCTTGGCAACAAGCTGTCGAGCTCGGCGTCGCGTAGCGAAGGTAGTCCCCGCTCGTCGCTGCTGCTCGGGGTCGCGACGGGCTTGTTGTGGGCGCCATGCGCCGGCCCGATCCTGGGCCTGATTCTCACGGGCGCCGCGCTGCGCGGCGCGAACGTCCAGACGTCGCTGCTGCTGCTCATGTTCGCCGCCGGGAGCGCGGTCGCACTTGGTGCCGCGCTGTTCTTGGGTGGTCGCGTGTTCGCGGCACTGAAGCGCTCGCTCGGCGCGGAGGAATGGATCCGCCGCGCGCTCGGCGCCGCCGTCGTCATTGGTGCCGTCGCGATCGCACTCGGCCTCGACACCGGGTTGCTCGCGCGCGTGTCGACCGCGAGTACGACGAAGATCGAGGAGACGTTGTTCGGGCGCCTCATGCCCGACCGCACGCCTGCGTCGGGCGGCGACGACGTGCTGCTGCCGGGCCCGGCCATGGCGGGTAACGGCGCCGCGGGCAACGGCGCCATGATGTCCGGCAACCCGGCAATGACGGGCGGCGCCATGATGTCTTCGGCGCACGGCGCGGCCGGTGCGCTGCCGGTTCAAGCGCCTATGCCGGCGCTCGACGGTGCGACGCAATGGCTGAACTCCGAGCCGCTCACGCGCGAAGGCTTGCGCGGCAAGGTGGTGCTGATCGACTTCTGGACGTATTCCTGCATCAACTGCATCCGAGCGCTGCCGTATGTCGAGGCTTGGTACGAGAAGTATCGCGATCAAGGTCTCGTCGTGATCGGTGTGCACGCACCGGAGTTCGCGTTCGAGAAGAATGTGAAAAACGTCGAGCGTGCGATCCGCGACTTCGGTCTCAAGTATCCGGTTGCGCTCGACAACGACTACACGTTGTGGCGCGCGTTCGCGAACGAGTACTGGCCTGCACACTACTTCGTGGATGCGAAGGGCAACATCCGCCACACGCACTTCGGCGAAGGCGAGTACGACGCGTCCGAGCGCGTGATCCAGCAGCTGCTCGCCGAGGCCGGCAGCGCCGTGGCGACGGATCTCGTCGCGCCGAGTGCCGCGGGTGCGGCCATGGGGTCCGATCAGCTCGCCGTGTTGAGCCCCGAGACCTACGTCGGTCACGAGCGCGCCGAACATTTCGCGTCGCCCGGTGGCCAGGTGCCCGGCGTCGAGCGCGACTATGCAGTGCCGCCGAAGCCCGCGCTGAACGAGTGGGGCTTGGGCGGCCGGTGGACCGTCGGCGAGCAGGACGCCGCGCTGACCGCGGCGCCCGGCAAGATCGTGTTCCACTTCCAGGCCCGCGACCTGCACCTCGTGTTGGGCCCGGGCTTAGACGGCAAGCCCGTGCGGTTCCGCGTGCGTGTGGACGGCGCCCCGCCGGGCGACGATCATGGCTCCGATATCGGCGCAGACGGCGCGGGTGTCGTGGAGCAACAGCGACTCTATCAATTGATCCGTCAACAAGGTCCCGTACGCGATCGCACGTTCGAGATCGAGTTCTTGGATCCCGGCGTCACAGCGTACGCGTTTACGTTCGGCTGAGAGGAGATCCCGCATGAGCCCGAAAGTTTCGATTTCGTTACGCACCGCCGTGCTAGCTGCGCTCGTCGCGCTGCTCGGCTGCGCGCAGGCGGCGGAAGACGCCGTCGTGATTCCAGGACCCGCGTTCGACGAGATGCCCGCGGGTTCGTCCGCTACCGCGACCGCAGTGTTCGCGGGCGGCTGTTTCTGGGGTATCCAGGGCGTGTATCAGCACGTGCAGGGAGTGCTGAAAGCCGTGTCGGGCTACGCCGGCGGATCGGCCGTCAACGCGCACTACGAGATCGTCGGCACGGGTAGCACGGGGCATGCGGAGACCGTGCAGATCATGTACGACCCCTCCAAGGTCACCTACGGCAAGCTGCTGCAGATTTTCTTCTCGGTGGCGCACGATCCCACGCAGTTGAACATGCAGGGCCCGGATCACGGCACGCAGTACCGGTCGACGATCTTTCCGGTGGATGCGAAGCAGCGCGAGATCGCGGAGAAATACATCACACAGCTGAACGCTGCGCACGTATACCGGAAGAACATCGTGACGACGCTTGAGGACGGGAGGACGTTCTACCCCGCCGAGGCGTATCACCAGGACTTCCTCGTGCATAACCCCGACTATCCGTATATCGCGATCAACGACATCCCGAAGGTGCACAACCTCGCGCAGATGTTCTCCGACATCTACCAGAAGGAGCCGGTGCTCGTGACGCCGCGCGCGAACGCGCGACGCGCGAGTCCGGGCGGCCCCTAGCCGGACACGTCGGGTATCCCCCGTGCTCGTCCGGGCGCTTGGTGTCCGCGCGAGCGCGCTGGTACTGTGTTCGCCATGTTGCGTGGGACATTCCTGCTGCTAGTCGCTTCGCTCGGGACGTTCGCGTGCGCTGCACGCGACGCCGAGGCTCAGCCACGGCCCGCCGGTTCCGCGAACGGTGTGCCCCGCGCCGTCACGCCGCGCGGCCCGCTGTCCGCCGAAGAGCGCAACACGATCGGCGTGTTCGAGAGCGTGAGTCCGTCGGTCGTGTACATCACGACCGTGCAGCACGTGCGCGACTTCTTCAGCCGCAACGTCATGCGCGTGCCGCAGGGCACGGGCTCAGGGTTCTTGTGGGACGGCCAGGGCCACATCGTCACGAATTTCCACGTGATCCAGGGCGCGCAGGAAGCGTTGGTCACGCTCGGCGATCAGCGCAGTTTTCAGGCGCAGCTCGTGGGTGCGAGCCCCGAGCACGATCTCGCGGTGCTGAAGATCGACGTGCCGAAGGATCTGCCGAAGCCCATCCCGCTCGGCAGCAGCAGCGAGCTGCGCGTCGGCCAGGATGTGCTCGCGATCGGCAACCCGTTCGGCCTGGACCACACGCTGACGACCGGTATCGTGTCCGCGTTGAACCGCACGGTCGACAACGAGCAGGGCGGCCCGATCGAGAATGTGATCCAGACGGACGCCGCGATCAACCCCGGTAACTCCGGCGGGCCCCTGATCGACAGCGCGGGGCGCCTCATCGGCATCAACACCATGATCTACAGCCCGTCGGGCGCGTATGCCGGCATCGGCTTCGCCGTGCCCGTGGACACGATCAATCGTGTCGTGCCGCGACTGATCGGTTTCGGTCGCTACGTGCGGCCCTCCCTCGGCATCTCGGCCAACGACGACGTGAGCCGGCAGCTCTTGAGCGACGACGCGAAAGGCGTGCTCGTGCTCGCTGTGTCGCCGGGCTCGCCGGCGGCGCAGGCCGGGCTGCGCGCGACGGAGGTCACGCGCGCCGGTCGCGCGTCGATCGGCGACGTGATCGAAGCCGTCGACGGCAAGCCGGTCAAGGATTTCGCGGCGCTGGTTGGCGTGCTCGACGCGCACGAGTTCGGTGATCGCATCACGCTCACCGTGCGTCGCGCGAACGCGCGCCTGCAAGTGCCCATCACGCTGAACGATTCGCGCTAGTCGCGTTTCGGGCGCGGTTTAGCCCGTTTCGTGGGCTCCGCCTCGAGCGGGTTCTCGGGCCAGTAGTGGCGCGGATAGCGGCCGCGCATGTCCTTGCGCACGTCGACGTACGCGTTCTTCCAGAAGCTCGCGAGGTCGCGCGTGACCTGCAGCGACCGTTGCGCGGGCGACAACAACTTGAACGTGACGGGTACGGCGCCGCCGCCAATCTTCGGCGTGCTCGCAAGGCCGAACACTTCCTGCATCCGCATCGACGCGCACGGTGCGTTGTCGTCGCGATAGTCGATCTTCGCGCGTGTGCCGGTCGGCAACGCGATATGCGTCGGCGCGAGCTCGTCGAGCCTGCGTTGCTGCGCGTGGCTCAGACGCGAACGCAACGCGTCGGTCAGCGGAACGCGCGATAGGTGCGAGCGCCGCGTAAGACCTGCAAGGAACGGCTCGAGCCAACTCAAGTCCGCGAGCAGCGCGGCCTCGGAGAAATCGGGCCAATCGGCGAGATCGCTGCGGTTCAGAGCGCGCACGAACTCGCCGCGGGCGGCGAAGTCGCGGCTGTCGTCATCCCACGGCAGCGCGGCGGCGCCGAGCGAGCTTAAGCCCGCGGCGAACGCCGCGGCGGCGGCTTCCGAAGGAATCTCGGGCAGCGGCTTGTCGTCGACGACCAGCTCGTCGAGCCGCAGCGTCCGGCGCGCGACGACGGCCTCCGTGCGCGCGTCCCACGTGACTTCGTCTCGCTGCACGAGCTGCGCCTCGAACTCGGCCAGCAGGTCGGCGCGCTTGAGAGGCGCGGCGAGCAGGATCTTGGCGTCGCGGTCGCGGTCGTCGAGCTCGAGCGCCACGATGAATTCCTCGCGTGCGATCGACTCGGGGTTGCCGAACGACGCGCCGCGGCCGTTCGCAAGCGTGTAACGCGGCGCGTCGCCCGGTCGGCGTTTGCCGATGCGGTCGGGATATGCGAATGCGAGCAGCACGCCGGTCGCGAGCGGCGAGTCGATGGCTCTGGTGCCCGGGGGCACGCCGAGGTCGCGGCGGAAGTTCTTCTCGGCGCGCCGCACGCGCTCGAGCGGGCCGCGTCCCGAGCCGCGCCGCAGTGCGTCGAGCCGGGTGCGGATGTCGGTGTCACGCTCGCGACTGCCGTCGGGTCCCATCGTGCCGCCGCGCAGCACGTCGCGCTCCGACAGCAGCGCCGCGAGCTCAGCCGCAGCCGCCCCCGCGTGGTGCTCGTGCGCCGCGAGCAGCATGTGCGCGAGCCGCGGGTGCGCTGAGAGCTCGTGCATCGCGAGGCCGTGCCGTGTAGCGCGACCCGCCGCGTCGAGCGCGCCGAGACGCACGAGGAGGTCGCGCGCGCTCGCAAGCGTCGCGGCCGGCGGCGGATCGAGCCAGCGCAGCTCCGTTGCGGGCGTCCCCCATACGGCGAGATCGAGCGCGAGCGGCGCGAGATCCGCGGTCGTGATTTCCGGCGGCGCAAAAGGTGCCAGGCTGCGCTGCGCGCCTTCGCCCCAGAGCCGGTAGCACACACCGGGCGATGTGCGGCCCGCGCGACCGGCGCGCTGCTCGGCCGAGGCGCGCGAGATCCGCTGCGTCGTCAGGCGGCTCATGCCGCTCGCGGGATCGAAAGCGTTGCGGCGCTCGAGGCCGGCGTCGACCACGATCTTCACGCCGTCGATCGTGAGACTCGTCTCGGCGATGTTCGTCGCGAGCACGACCTTGCGGCGCCCGGGCCGTGCCGGCGCGATCGCTGCGTCCTGCTCGCCGAACGCGAGCTCACCGTACAGCGGCAGCACGTCGACGTCGGCGCCAAGTGCCGCTTCGGCGAGCCGCGTCTGGGTGCGCCGGATCTCGCCCGCGCCGGGCAGGAACACTAGCGCGTCGCCTTCCGCTTCGCGCAACGCGCGCTGCACGGCGCGCGAGACCGCGGCGTCGATCGGCTCGGCGCCGCCCGGCAGCTGCGGCAGCCCCGTGCCGAGATAGCGAACGTCGACGGCGAACATGCGGCCTTCCGATTCGATCACGGGTGCGCCGCCGAGCAGCGTTGCGACGCGCGCGCCGTCGAGCGTGGCCGACATCGCGAGCAGGCGCAGCTCCGGCGCCACGTGCTGCTGAGCGTCGAGCGCGAGCGCGAGACCCGTATCCGCGTGCAGGCTGCGCTCGTGATATTCGTCGAACAGCACGGCCGCGATCCCCGTCAGCGCCGGGTCCGCGTGCAACATACGCGTGAACACGCCTTCGGTTACGACTTCGAGCCGCGTGCTCGGGCCCACGCGTGTCTCGAGCCGCATGCGGTAACCGACCGTTTCACCGGGGCTCTCGCGCAGTGTCGTGGCCATGCGGGTGGCGACTGCGCGCGCCGCGAGCCGGCGCGGCTCGAGCATCACGATCCGTTTGCGCTTCGCCCACGCTTGATCGAGCAGGGCTAGTGGCACGACCGTGCTCTTGCCGGCGCCCGGCGGCGCTACGAGCACCGCGTTGCGCTTCGCCGCGAGCGCCGCGGCCAGCGGCGGGAGAGCCGTGTCGATGGGAAGGCCCGAACGCATCGATGATGTGAAGGTCAGCCGTCGCGATCTTCGCGGATGCGCCGCGCGAGCTCGAGCAACGCGCGCGCGCGTTTGACGACGGGCACATCGATGACCCAGCCGTCGAGGGACGTCGAGCCGCGGCCGCGCCGCTCAGCCTCGTCGAACGCGGCGACCACGCGCTCCGCATGCGCGATCTCCGGGGCCGACGGCGAGAAACATTCGTTCAACGTGTCGAGCTGCTCGGGATGGATCGCGAACTTGCCCTTGAAGCCGATGCTCTTCGCGTGCGCCGAGTTCGAGCGCAGGCCGTCCAGATCGCGCAGCTTGAAGTATGGCGTGTCGAGCGCGAGCACGTGCGCCGCGCGCGCCGTCACGCACAACTGCTGACGTGCGTACGCGACCTGCGACTCGTCCGCGAGGCGTTCTATGCCCATGTCGTTCGTGAAATCCTCGCCGCCGAACGCCACTGCGACGATGCGTTCGCTCGCGCGGCAGATCGCGTTCACGTTCACGATGGCCTCGGCCGTCTCGACCCACGGCAGGAGCTTCAGGTGTCCACTGGGCAAGCCCGCGTGCTGCTCCTGTTTCGCGAGCGCTTGAGAGATCACGCTGATGTCGGCCGCCGTGCGCACCTTACCGATCGAGACGCCGAAGATGTCCGGCCCGACGACGGCCGCCATGTCGGCGTCGAACCATTCGGTGTCGAGCGCGTTCACGCGCGGGATCACGAGCCTGCCGCGCGCCGCGAGCTTCGGCAGGAAGGCGCGGACGGTGTCGCGCGCGTTCGCTTTCTCGGCCGCGGGCACGGAGTCCTCCATGTCGGGCACGAACGCGTCCGGCGCCAGGGCCAGCGCCTTGTCGAGCATATTGGCCTTGTTGCCGGGCACGAACAGCAGGCTGCGCAGGATCGTCACGTGGCTGGCTCTTGGGTGACGCGCAGCACGAGCTTGCCGAAGTGCTCGCTGGCTTCCATCGCGCGATGGGCCTCGGCGGCTTCTTCCAGCGGATACACTCGATGGATCAGCGGCACGATGTGCCCCGACGCGAAGTGGGGCAGGGCTTCCTGCTCGAACTGGCGGATGATCGCGGCTTTCTCCTCGACCGGCCGCGGTCGCAGCGTCGAACCCATGATCGCGAGCCGCTGCTGGAGCACGCGGCCGAGATCGAGCTCGGCTTTGCGTCCGCCCATGACGCCGATCAGCGCGAGCCGGCCGCCCGTCGCGAGTGCCTTGACGTTCTGTGCGAGGTACGACGCGCCCAGGTGATCGAGGATCACGTCGACGCCGCGCTTCTCCGTGTACCGCAGCACGGCCTCGGCGAAGTCCTCGGCCTTGTAGTCGATCACGAAGTCAGCGCCGAGGGCTTTGACGCGTTCGACCTTGGCGGTAGACGCGGTCACCAGCACGCGTGCTCGCGGCCGCAACGCGTTCACGAGCTGCATCGCGGCCGTCGTCACGCCGCCGCCGCCGCCATGCAGCAGAACGGTCTCGCCGTCGGCGAGGCGCGCGTACAGGAAAATGTTCATGTACGCGGTCAGGTACGTCTCGCAGATGCACGCGGCTTGCTCGAAGCTCAGATTCGGCGGGATCCGCATGACGTGGCCGGCGTGCGCGACCGCAAGCTCGGCATAGCCGCCGCCGCCGAGCAGCGCGAACACGCGCTCGGCCGGTGAAAAGCCCGTGACGCCGGGGCCCACGGCTTCGACCGTGCCCGCCGCCTCGAGCCCCAGGATCGGCGATTCGCCGGGCGGGGGCGGGTAATTGCCCTGGCGCTGCACCGCGTCCGGCCGGTTGACGCTCGTGGCATGCACGCGGATCAGGATGCGGCCGGCACCTGGCGTCGGGTCGGCGGCCGTGCCCGGTTTCAGCACTTCCGGCCCGCCATTACCGTCCTGGACAATGACTTTCACTAAATCTGCCGCGCGCGTGCGCGCGCCTATTGTTGTGCCGTGGCGATCTCCATACTATACCGCCCGCTCGCGGGGGCACCCCGCGCATTCCTCGAGGACCCGTTGTGTTCGAAACACTGAAGCCGCTGCCGCCGGACGCGATTTTAGGGATCATGACCCTGTTCCGCGCGGACCCGCATCCCGGCAAGATCGATCTGTCCGTCGGCGTTTACCAGGACGAGCAGGGCCGCACGCCCGTGCTCGCGAGCGTCAAACGCGCGGAGCAGACAGTCCTCGACGCGCAGGACAGCAAAACCTATGTGGCGATCGCGGGCAACGCGGGCTTCAACACCGGTGTTGCCGAGCTGCTGTACGGGAAAGATCATCCGGCGCTGAAGGCCGGTCGCGTAGCGACCGTGCAGACGCCGGGCGGTAGCGGAGGCTTGAGTATCGCCGGGCATCTGCTCGCGCGCAGCAAGTCGAGCGCGCGCGTGTACGTCAGCGATCCGACGTGGCCGAACCACGTTCCGCTTCTGAAAATGTCGGGCCTCGAGCTCGAGACGTACCCGTACTACGACTACGCCCACCATCGCGTGAACTTCGACGCGATGGTCGGCAAGCTCGACAAGGCCAAGGCCGGCGAGCTCGTGCTGATTCACGGCTGCTGTCACAACCCGTGCGGCGCCGATCTCTCGCGCGACCAATGGGAAGCGCTGACCCAGCTCTGCGAGCGCCGCAGTCTCGTGCCGTTCATCGACCTCGCGTACCAGGGCCTCTCCGAAGGGCTCGACGAGGACGCGTATGGCGCCCGACTGATGGCCTCGCGATTGCCGGAAGTCGTCGTCGTGACGTCGTGCTCGAAGAACCTGGGGCTCTATCGCGAACGCGTGGGGGCCGCGAGCTTCGTGTCCGCGAACGCGGAAGCATCGAAGCTCGTGCTGGCGAACGCGTCGAACGTGGCGCGCGGCATCTACTCGATGCCGCCGGATCACGGCGCCGCGATCGTGAGCCACATCCTGCACGACCCGGCGCTGCGCGCGCAGTGGGTCAAGGAGCTAGAGGAGATGCGCGGCCGGCTGAACGGGCTTCGTAAGTTGCTCGTCGACAAGCTCGCGGCACGCAAGACCTCACTCGACTTCTCGTTCATTGCCCGGGAACGCGGCATGTTCTCGTTCCTCGGCATCACGAAGGAGCAGGTCATCCGGCTGCGCGAGCAGTTCCACATCTACATGGTGGAATCGAGCCGCGTGAACATCGCCGGCATCAACCACGGTAACGTCGACACCGTGGCCGACGCGATCGCCGCGGTGCTCAAGTAAGGAATCACGGAGCGGCACTTCAAGAGCTGGCTGTCGACAGAATCCGGCGGTCGGCGCGAAGCCGCCGCGATATCGAGCACTGCAATCGCAGCGTGATTCAATCAACTGATCGTTTCTATTCCCTGAAATCGACGCAGCGCAGCACCGCTAGAGACGGTAGACTGAATGGAGATCGCAAAAAACAATCGGGGATAGCGGAATGGCACTTTCAGTTATCGGCGCCGGCCACGGTCGCACCGGCACCGCTTCGCTCAAAATTGCGCTCGAAGAGCTCGGTTTCGGGCCGTGCCATCATATGAGCGAGCTGCTCGCGCATCCCGAGACTTGGGATTTCTGGGCGCGGGCCTATCGCGGTGAGCCGGCGGATTTCGAGATCGGTTATAAGGGCTTTCGCTCCGGTGTCGATGATCCGACCACGTCGTTTTGGGCACCGCTTGCGGAGCGCTATCCCAATGCGAAAGTGATTCTCTCCGTGCGCGATGCCGAGGGCTGGTACAAGTCCGGCCAGGATTCGGTCCTGTCGCAAGACATGGTGCGCTTCATCGAGAATGCACCACCACAGATAAAGCCGTTTATCGATCTCTTCGAGCCGATGGGTTGGGATCCGCGCAACCCTAAGACGCACGATCGCGACTACATGATCGGCTGGTTCAAGCGGCACAACGAAGAGGTGAAGCGGCGCATCGTGCCTTCCCGACTGCTCGTCTATCAGGTGTCGGACGGCTGGGCACCGCTGTGTAGGTTTCTCGACGTGCCGGTGCCGGAGAAGCCGTTTCCGCGCGTGAATTCGACCGCCGAATTTCTGGCAATGATCAAGGCGCCGACTTCCGCCTAGGGCACGCTTGGCCGGAACCGCCGGCCCATGGTTCGACAAGCTCACCACAAGCTAGTCGTGATTTCACCTCATCCAGCGAAGGATGAGACTGATTCCGTCTCCGTCTTGCGGCGATCAATTCCGAGATGCTGTCGCGCACGCTACCTTTCGGTGCGGCTTTCGCCGGCCACGAACCACATTGGTGGCATCGCATACCATCGCGACCACGCCGTCATAGCCGACGGAATTGTTGATGGCGAGTGCGTTGAGATCAAGGACCGAGTGTGTCGGCGTGACATAGCGGATGTCGAACGGCCCAAGCAGCGCGGCATGTTCTCGTTCCTCAGCATCACGAAGCGCGGGTCATTCGGCTGCGCGAGCGGTTCCACTTCTATATGGTGGAATCGAGCCGTGTGAACATCGCCGGCATCAACATAGTCGCGTGGGCCGACGTCGTGCTCGACGCCGAGATCCGAAACCTCGCCGGCGTCGAACAGACATCTCGGAGAAACGAACCTGTCATCGGACTGAAAATACCGCGGCGCACAGTCGGTGCTCCTTTCTCCTGCTCGGGTAATCCCACCCTCGCGTCCAAAAGGAGCCGCCACATGTCGAAGCTCGATCGCCGCCGGTTTCTCCAGTACGTCACCAGCGCTGCCGCCACCTCCACATTCGCCAACAGCATCGCGAGAGCCGCGTCGATCGGGGCGCACTCACGTTCGGGCAGCATCGACGACGTCGAGCACGTCGTGTTTTTGATGCAGGAAAACCGGGCCTTCGATCATTACTTCGGCACGATGCGTGGCGTTCGCGGCTTCAGCGACCCGCATCCGGCGGTGCTGGCGTCGGGCAAGCCGGTCTGGAATCAACCCAACGGCAACGGCTTCCTGCTGCCGTTTCATCCGACGATCGATCAGTTCGGCATGGCGTTCCTCGAGGACACCGCGCATGGCTGGGTCGACACGCACAACGCGTGGAACGGCGGCAAGTACGACCAATGGATCCCGAACAAGGGTCCGTCGACGATGGCGTACTACGAGCTGCGCGACATTCCGTTCCACCACGCGCTCGCGGAGACGTTCACGCTCTGCGATGCGTATCACTGCTCATTCCTGGGCGCGACCGATCCGAATCGCTACCACATGTGGACCGGGTGGGTCGGTAACGACGGCCTCGGCGGCGGCCCGGTCATCAACAACGCGGAGATCGGCTACGACTGGTCCACGTATCCGGAGCGGCTGTCGCGGGCGGGCATTTCCTGGAAGATCTATCAGGACATCGGCGTCGGCCTCGACGGGCCGGGATTCTGGGGATGGACGGAAGACCCGTATATCGGCAACTACGGCGACAATTCGCTGCTGTATTTCCATCAGTATCAGAACGCGCAGCCGGGCTCGCCTCTGTTCGAAGGGGCGCGCCACGGCACGAACATCGCCGTTCCCGGCACGCCGTTCGACGCGCTGTTCGCCCCGTTACGCGATGACGTCCGCCACGATCGTCTGCCCAAGGTGTCGTGGATTGTGGCACCCGAGGCGTTTTCGGAGCACGGCAACTGGCCGCCGAACTACGGCGCCTGGTATATCTCGCAGGCGCTCGATGCGCTGACGTCGAATCCCGAAGTGTGGAGCAAGACCGTCCTGTTCGTGACGTACGACGAGAACGACGGCTTCTTCGATCACATGATTCCCCCGACTCCGCCCCGCACGTCTGCGGACGGCGCGTCGACTGTCGCTGCGGGCGATGAGATCTATGCGGGCGACGCGCAAAATCCTTTGGGCCCCTATGGGCTCGGCGTGCGCGTACCGATGATCGTCGTGTCGCCCTGGAGCAAAGGGGGGTGGGTCTGCTCCGAGGTGTTCGACCACACTTCGCTGATTCGTTTCCTCGAGCGACGGTTCGCGCGGCACACTCCCGACCTGATCGAAGCGAACATCACCGACTGGCGGCGCGCGATCTGCGGCGACCTCACGTCGGCCTTCGACTTCGACGATTCGAACACCACCAAGACGTCGCTACCGTCGACGGCGGCCTACGTGCCGCAGAATCACGACCGCCATCCGGACTACGTGCCGACCCCGCCGACCGACCAGAAGATGCCGCGTCAGCAGCGAGGGTTGCGACGCGCTCGCGCACTGCCTTACGAGCTCACCGTGGAGGAGCGTACCGACGCTGGCTCGGGGACGGTTAGGCTCGATTTCGTCAACAGAGGCAAGGCCGGGGCCTGCTTCCACGTGCGTTCCGCGTTGGGCGCAACCGGTCCCTGGAGTTTCACGGTGGAGGCAAAGAAGTCGCTGTCCAATCTGTGGTCGCTCGCGAGCACGCAGGGGGCTTACGATCTCAGTGTCCACGGCCCCAACGGCTTCTTTCGTCGCTTCCGCGGTGGGCTGTCGCGCAACTCAGCGACGGACCTCGATGTCGATGTGCGCGTCGATGCCGACGACGGAGTGGTCGTGCTTCGCGTCGCGAACCAGCGGCGCGACGCGTCCCGCATTCGAATCACGAACGCGTACGGCGATGGAGGCACCCTCGTGGAGGTATTGCCGCGTGGCCGCACGCTGGAAAAACGGTGGCCGTTGCCATCGACCTTCGGTTGGTACGACATCGCGGTGCGCGCGGATGCGGACCCTGGCTTCCTGCGACAAGCGGCGGGACATGTCGAGAATGGCCGCGACAGCGTTAGCGATCCGGCGTTCGGCAATCCCGACTGAGGTTCTGACGCTAAGGCGCAGCCGCTTCGGGCTGCGCCTTGGTTTCGATCCACGCCAGCGCGTCTTCTAGATCCGTCATCAGCACGTCGCGTCCGCCGCCGAACATGTGATTGCGCGACTCGACCGCGTACAGGCGACGCTCCGGTGTGTCCGGGCCCAGTAGCTCCCGCGACTCGGCCGCGCGCACGTAGTGGTCGTTCGTCGATTGGATGACGGCGAGACGCGTGCCCTTCACGGCGGCCAGGGAAGGGTAGATCTGCAGGCCCTGGTCATCGACCTTGAGCTCGGACCGACGACGGCCCGTCGATGCGCGCACGTACTCGTCCTCGCGCGTCAGGGCGATCGCCACGGTTCCCGCCATACCGACGCGTAGCCGCGGGTTCATGGCCGTATACGCGACGATGCTCGCGCCGCGCGAGAACCCCACGACGATCATGGACGCCGACGAATCAACGCCGAGCGTCCGCCTGATGGCCGCGAACAGATTCGCGAGATTCGCCGTCGCTTGCGTGGGGCTGAACTTGCGCCGCGGCCTCTGCGCCCTGTTCAACACCTCGGGCGAGCTCAAGCCGGCCAAGACGTACCCTTGCTCGGCCAAGTGCGAGAACAACGCGGCGCTCGGTCCGTGCCAGCCGCCGTCGCCCGTCGCGAAGACGACGAAATACCCGGGATGGCGGTCGACGACGGGTTTGACGTACGTCACCGGAAGCTCGCGGTTGCGAAATGCGACGCGCATGCGCTGTGTTTCGAACGCGCCCGGCTTCGAGGTCAGCGCCGTGCCGGCGCAGCCGGCCAGCGCGAACATCAGCACGAGCGCGCCCGCTGCGCGCGCGAGTCCGCAATGAAGCGCAGCTCGCAACGCCGTGTCCCTCCTCACTCAGGCCACTGCTCGAGCATGCGCACCGTGTGCGCGAGGAACTGATTCGCCCGCGCCAGTGTCACGTGCTCGGGCAGGAATGACAGGCTCAGGTGGCAGCGCGTGGTCACGCGCGGCGTTTCGTCGCCGTCGATGTTACGCAATATGATCTCGCGCCGTACGCGGCCGATACCCAGGCTCGCGAAGTGGCCGCTGCCGAGCGGCGTCGGTGTCGCGATCAGGCTGCCGCTGGCGCCATAGTGGTGCACGAGGAGATGCGTGTCCGAGAGATCGGCGCCCACGCTACGCCGCAGCACGGCGTCGATTGCCCGCGCGCGTTCGGCGAGCGGCTCCACGGCGATGTCGCCCGCGTCGAGTTTCAGTCGCCGCGTGCCGCCATCGGCCGTTGTGAGCTCGACACCGATGCGCAGCGCCGCGGTGAAGGCGATCTCCGGCACTGCGCCCAGCGCCTCGACATAGGCCGCGAGAAAGTAGCTCGTGAGCAAGAGCTCGACGCTCTCCGAGCGCAGCCGCTTTCGGTGTCCGAGCACGCGGGAGAGATCGCATTCGAAGACCGTCGTGATCGGCGCGGCCGGCGGCGCTGCCGTTGCCGGCGCAGGCGCAGGCGCTACGGCGGGCTCTTCCGTGGACGACGCGTCGACGTCGACGTCGGCTTCGGCTTCGGCTTCGAGCGGCGCCGGGCGCGGGGTGGTCACGCCACGTACAGCTTGCTCCGCGCGCGGCCCGAGTATGCCGATCACGTCGCCGACGCGTATGCGGCCGTCGGGTCCCGTTCCGTGGATGCCGGTGATGTCGAGGTCGTACTGGCGCACGAGGCGGCGGACGGCGGGGCTCAGGCCGTCGCCGGCATCGGTGACGATGGCAGGCTCTTCGAGCGTGCCCGTGGTGTCCGCGATCGCCACCTCGTCTTGCGCGCCGGTCGCCTCGTCGGTCGGCAACGCGGGCGTGGATTCGTCGGTCGTCGGCATGGGGCAAGCATCCCACACCAGCGAACTTTTTCCACCCCTTGGTAGAATCGCGTCCATGACGAGCGCTAAGGATCGGCGAGCGCGGAATCGCGCGCCGCGATCCGTACACGAAGGCGGCGGGACTTGACCTCGCTGCGGCTACCTTCGCCCTATGACCGCCTGCTCCTGCCGGTGTACGTGCCGTCGCTGCTGATGGCCGTGAGCCAGGAAGCCCTCACGATCCTGCTGCCGCTGTACGTACTCAATTCCGGTGAGAGCGCCGCTTTCGCCGCGATGATCGCGGGATTGCGTGGCGTGGGCATTCTGCTGTTCGACGTGCCGGCCGGCATGCTCGTCGCGCGTTTCGGCGACAAGCCCGTGCTGCTCGGGGGCTTGAGCCTCATTCTCTTCAGCCTCGTGCTGCTCGCGTCGTCCCAGAATCCGTGGCTGCTCGGCGTCGCGGCCGTCGCGCTCGGCACCGGCCACGCGGCGTGG
>FTFB01005558.1_pt1 | contig 23685 bp, 20 predicted proteins | sample 1658331 | NCBI WGS metagenome assembly FTFB01 (sample SAMEA3914816, study PRJEB12502) | metagenome | biome: forest; material: soil | place: USA | collected 2011-09-16 | depth 0.3 m | reverse complement strand
TACCCCGGTGCGTATTGGGTGGCGCCGTACCATCAGGGTGGCCAGTACTACACCGGTCATTGGGAAGGCGACCGAGGCGACGTCCATCACGACCATGGCTGGGACCAAGCCAGACAGCGAGATGAGAACTGGCGCTCCCAGGGCGGACCTCCACAAGACACAAGGGGCTCCGACGAGAGGGGACGCCAGGGCGGCTCCAACGAGGGGGGACGCCAGAGCTTCGCCGGATCATCTGGGTCGAATGGCCCGATGACGCGGGAGCAGGCGCAGGCGATCGTGCGATCCGCATACCAGAGAGTGCTCCTTCGCGAGCCGGATCCGGGCAGTGCTGGCTATGTGGATCGCGTGTTCAACGACCATTGGTCGCAACAGCAGATCGAAAATGAGCTGCGCAACAGCGCGGAATACAGGCAGAAAAATCTTGGGCGATAAGACCGCCGATTCGTCGGTGAGCGTCCGCACATACCGCCCGACTGCTGTTCCTGCCGTCGGGCGGTCGTGCTACCAAAGGCGGCACCCGACTGATCTCTTCGCCGTCGCCAACGGAACCGCTGTCGCGAAGTTACGGTCTCCGATCGACGTCGGTGGCGCGCACCTCTTGCACATCCTCGATACTCTTGATGGGCCGTTCTTCTGGCCACTTCCAGATTGTCGTGAAGACTCGAGCGCGAGCTTCTCCTCGACGTGCAGCGAGAACCCCGGCCCCTGTTCGCCGTCGCGCAGGGTGGTGTCGAAAATAAGAATCCGATCGGTTGCCATGACGCTAGTAGGCAGGAAGCGGGACATCTTGTCAGATTTATAATCATTGCGTTTACATTAGAGATAATTATGATGGCGTGGGCTTCAGTAGACTGCGCGCATCGTGTCGATGACCTCGCGCAGCACCTCGCGCAGCTCCGCGTTCGGCTGTGGTCTCAGGTCAACCATCGCGACACATGCGCCACCCGCCGAAGGCACCGCCACGTAATAGTGCACGCCGGGCCAGTCGGCGGGATATTCGAGCCACAAGCGGTGCGGAGTGTCCTCATGAACGACAGCAGGCTTGAACACCTGCCGCATGTGTCCAGCGTAGACAGACCAACCGGACACTGATGACCATGTCTGCTCCACCGTCGCCGCACCCCCAGGCGCGTACATGAGCGGCACGGCATGGGCGTCGCTCGCACCGCGCCATTGCGGCGGCACGGAGTACTGACAGTGGCCCGTCTTCTCGAACGTCGTTGTCCAACGGAGCGGCACGGCTCCCGCGGGAAGCGTCAGCAACAGGAGAATAAGACGCATCATCGCGAGCGCACTCAAGGAGACGCCGGGTCGGCGACGAGTTCAGCATCGAGCAGCAAGATGAGCCCTTCGCGGACCATCGACCGCACTTCCGGCAACAGTGCGCGGATCTTCGACTCCGTGTCGACGGCGGTGATCGTGATTGGCCGGTCGTCGGAAATACCGAAGAGCCCCTTGTGGTGCAGCCGGTGATGATGACCAAAGCCCATCACGCCATGAAGCGCGGTGGCGCCGGCCATGTCAAGCTGACGAAGACGCCGCATCAGCGCGCTATAGAGCGGCTCGTCATTCCATCGATCGACTTCGTTCACGAAGACGACCAGCATTTTGATGGGCTCGTTCATGCAACCTCCTTCGGGCGGCCCGCGAGAATCCAATACAAGGCCGGTAGCGCAAACAGGGTGAGGAGCAGCGTTGAGCAGAGGCCGCCCACGACGACGGTGGCGAGCGGCCGCTGCACATCGGAACCGACGCCCGTGGCCATCGCCGCCGGCACCATCCCCAGCATCGCGACGACAACCATCATGAGGACGGGCCGCATTTGCGCGAGGGCGCCGCTAATGACCGCGTCTCGCGCAGCCACCCGGTGGTCAAGACGGCGCCGCTTGATGTCCGATACCACGAGCACGCCGCTCATCACCGCGACGCCGAACAGCGAGATGAATCCGACGGCGGCCGAGACACTCAGATTGATGCCGCGGATATAGAGGGCCGCGATACCGCCGACGAGGGAGAACGGCACATTCAGCAGCACGAGACAGGCGTCGACGACAGTGCCGAACGTGAAGAACAGCAACGCGAAGATCACGGCGATCGTGACCGGCAGGATGAACGCCAGCCGGCGGCGCGCCCGCGCAAGGTTCTCGAACTGGCCGCCCCAGTCGACGCCATAGCCGGCCGGCAGGTGGACATGCGCGGCGAACCGGCGCTGCGCATCGTCGACGAAGCCGCCCTGGTCACGACCGCGGATGTTCGTCCGGACCGAAATCTGCCGGCGATTTTCGCGCCGCGCGATGATGCTGGCGCCGTTCACGAACTGAAGCGTCGCCAGCTGGTTGAGCGGCACACGCTCGCCGGCCCGTGTGGTCACGAGGATGCTGCCAATCGCGGCCACGTCCGCGCGCGCCTCGGGAACGTATCGGACGGTGATGTCGAAACGGCGCTCTCCCTCAAAGTACGTGCTTGCCGAATGGCCGCCGACCGCGAGCTCAATCACGTCCTGCACATCGCGCACGTTGAGCCCGTACCGCGCGACCGCCTGCCGATCGATGCGGATCCGCAGCTGCGTCTGATCTTCTTCCTGCTCGATGCCGGTGTCGGCGGCGCCAGGCACCTGCCGCAGCACATCGAGTGCGTCGTTGCCGAGGCGGCGTAGTTCCTGTAGATCCGGACCCGTGATGATGACCGCCAGGTCGGCCGGGGATCCGGTGACGGCCTCCGTGACGTTGTCGATGATCGGTTGCGTGAAGCTGAAGAACCCGCCAGGGATCTGGGTCCGCAACCGCGTCGACAGCTCGTCGACAAGAGCAGCCTTCAACTTCCCGTGCCCCCACGTGTCGTACGGCGTCAGCGCCACGAAGAACTCGTTGCGGTTTGGTCCGTAGGGATCTGTTCCATCGTCGTTGCGGCCGGTTTGCGACGTGACCTCTTTCACCTCCGGCGATTGCTTCACGAGCGCGCGAATCTCACTCGCGAGCTCGGCCGACTTGGTAAGCGAGATTCCCGCGGGAAAGTTGGCGCGAATCCACAGCACGCCTTCGTCGAGCTGGGGGAGAAATTCAGAGCCAAGCAACGTGGCCACGCCGAACGCCACAGCCACCACCGCTCCTGCGCCAGCAACGACGCGCCACGGACGCTCGATGGTGGCGCGCAACAGGCGTTCATAGCGCGCATGCAGCCAGGTGATCGCCGGGTTCTCCCATGTGCCGGGCGAGTTGCGGAACAAGTACGTCGCCAGCACGGGAATCAGCGTCAGCGCGAGCAGCATCGATCCGAACAGCGCGTAGCACACGGTGAATGCCATCGGCGTGAACAGCCGGCGCTCGACGCGTTCGAGCGTAAAGAGCGGGATATAGGCCGCCACGATGATGAGCAGGGAAAAAAAGATCGGCCGCTCGACTTCGAGCGCGGCCTCGCGGATGGTATCGAGCACGGACTCGGACGCGGCGCTGCCAGACGATTTCCGCGAGTCGAGCGCGTGGACGATGTGCTCGACCATGATGAGGGTGCCGTCGACGATGATGCCGAAGTCGAGCGCGCCAAGGCTGAGCAGGTTCGCCGGAATCCCGCTGAAGTGCATGCACACGAACGCAAACAGCAGCGAGAGCGGAATCGTCACGGCCGTCAGGAGCGCGGCACGCACGCTACCCAGAAACACGAACAGCACGGCGATGACGATCACGAGGCCTTCAAGCAGCGTGTGCGAGACCGTGTGCAGCGTGTTATTCACGAGATCGGTCCGGTCGTAGATCGGCACGATCGTCACGCCGGGCGGCAGGCCGTCGGCGTTCAGTTCGGCCACGGCGTCGTGAATGCCGGCCAGTACCTGGGTGGGATTCTCGCCGCGCCGCATCAGGACGATCCCTTCGACGCGGTCGGTCCTGTCGCCGACGGCGAAGATTCCCGTCCGTGGCGCCGAGCCAATCTGCACGTGGCCGATGTCGCGCACGAACACGGGTACATCGCCTGTGTTCGTGACGACGACGTTCTCGATGTCGTCAACGGACTGAATCAGGCCGACGCCGCGCACGGCCATGCCCTGCTGGCCGTTGTCGAGGAGCGCTCCGCCGGCGTTTTGATTGTTCGCGTCCACCGCCTGCACGATGTCCCTGATGGACAGGCCGTACTTCGTGAGCGCGGAAGGGTTGACGTCGATCTGATACTGCTTGATGGCGCCGCCGAACGGCGTGATGTCGGTGACGCCCGGCACTTGCAACATGCGAGGCTCGACGATCCAGTCTTCGATCTCCCGGAGCTCACGCGAGTCCAGGCCTTTACCGTTGAGGGTATAGCGATACAGCTCGCCGATTGGCGTCGACAAGGGGCCGAGCGTCGGCGTCACGCCATCGGGCAACTGCGCGTCGCGCAGCTTCTCGAGCACGACCTGGCGGGCAAAGTAGTCGTTGGTGCCGTACTCGAACGTCAGCTCCACAACCGAGAGGCCGAAGATCGTCCGCGACCGCCGGGCGATGACGCTCGGCACGCTGTTGAGCGCGCGCTCGACCGGCACCGACACCTGCTGCTCAATCTCCTCGGCCGCGTGGCCGGGATAGGTCGAGATGACGACGACTTGCGTATCCGAGATGTCGGGATACGCCTCGATGCTCAGTTGCGTGAACGACCAGATGCCCGCACCGATGAGGGCGACGCCAAGGAGCACCGACAGAAAGCGCTGCCGCAGCGCGATTCGCAGGAGTTGCGCAATCATCGGCTACGTCCGCCGCCCCAGGAGGCTCTGTAGCAGCATCGCGCCGTCGGCCACGATGGAGTCGCCCGCAGACACGCCGCTGACGACGCGCACCATGTCGCCTGCATGCGATCCGAGCGAGACCTGCCTCGGCTCGAAGCGGCCCGGCGCGGTCTCGACAAAGATAATCGTCCGGTCACCACTGCGGATCACTGCGGCGGCAGGAACAACGGTCGCCTTCACGGTCGACTCGATGTGATGGATGCTGCCGAACATTTCCGGCCGGAAGCGCGCGGCGCGATTGTCCATTTCAGCCTGCACCTTGACCGTCCGCGTTTGCGGGTCCACGGTGTCGGCGATGCGCGACACGCGCGCGTCAAACGTCTCACCCGGGTACGCGACAAGACTGATGGTCACGCGCTCATGCAACTGGACGAAGCGGATGTAGCTCTCAGGCACTTGTGAGCTCACCCACACGCTGCTGAGATCGGCGATCGTCACCAGCGGCACAGTCATGTCGCTCCGGAACTCGCCGGGCACGACGCTCAGCTCGAGCACCTTTCCCGAAAGGGGCGCGCGCACCACGACGCGTTGATCGAACCCGTTCGGAGTCAGGCCAAGCACGGTCAGCCGCCGCAGCGATTGCTCTCGCGCGACGTCAGCCTGTTCGAGACCGGCCTTCGCCTGCGCCAATGCGTTGTCTGCAGCCTGCACATCTTTTCTCGCGACGGCGTCGTGTGCGAACAGATCGGTGGCGCGGTCGGCGTCCGCCTGCGCCTTGGCGAGCGCCGCTCCGGCCTGCGTCTGAGAGGCGCGTGCTGACAGATACGCGGACATGGCCGCATCCGCATCTGGGCTCTGAATCGTGAGCAGCGGCTGGTCCTTCTGGACCGCATCGCCAATTTTCACCAGCACACTGGCAATGCGGCCGGTCACGGGCAGCACGATCTTCGACACGCGGTTGGGATTGGCTTCGATCTTCCCAGGCGCCACGACTTCATCGCTCGGGAGGTCCTGCACTGTGACGCGCTGGCGGTGAATCTGTTTGAGCATCGGCGATTCCGGCGGCAGCACCACCGCGTCACTCGACGAGACCGGCGGCGCCGGCTCATCGTGCGTCGCCGATGCGCGGCTGCCGCAGCCCGCAACGAACAATCCGGCCGCGACGAGGAGGCTTACAACAGTGCGTGTCATGGGGTCACCTTGCCTGAAATCGCGTCGAGCTCGTAGAGGCTGCGCGCATAGTCGGCACGCGCCTCGTTGTAGCTCTGTGTGATGTCGTTGAATGCCCGAACGGCATCGAGAAACTCGACGAAGCTGGCCTCACCCCGCCGATACGAGTACTCCATCGTCGTGCGCACGTCGCGCGCCTGCGCGAGCATGTCGGTTTCGATGCGGCCGACGATGCGGCGCGATGAGGTGTAGGCGGAGAAGGCCGCCTCGAACTCGCCGGCGATGTCTGCTTCGAGCGCTTTCGTCTTCGCCTCGAGCTGCTGCTGCTGAGCCTGCGCGCGTGCCACTTCGCCCTGATTGCGATTGAAAATCGGCAGTGGCGCGCTGAAGTAGATGCCGTACGCGTTGCCGACGAGGCCGCCGGCGGCCTGGCGGTGGTACTCGCCGCTGACCGTGTAGTCCACCTTCGCGTTCGCGAGCTGCAACCGGAGATCAGCGGCCGAGCGAGCCTGATCGCTTTTCGCGGCGCGCAGGTCCGGACGAACCTCGGACGCGCGCTGCGCCAACACGCGCTGATCAAGCGCGTCGGCGTCGTGACGCAATTCGCCGGTGACGTCGAGGCCGCTACCGTTCGGCCCTCGGCCAATCAACGTACTGAGCCGGCTTCTGGCGACGCTGTATTTCGTGATCTGCTGCTGCACGTCGTTTTCGAACTGCAACGCCGCGAGCCGAGACCGCGACAGCTCCACCTGCGACAGATCCCCCGTCCGCACGCGCTCCGTGTTCACGGAGACGACGCTGCTGAACGCGTCGAGATTCTCGCGCGCCAGCGTCAGATTGAGTTTTGCCAGCTGGACGTCGGTGAACGCCCGTTCGACGTCGAGCACGAGGGTGCGCGTGGTATTCAGCAGCTGCAGCTCGGCCACCGATCGCGCCAGCACCGCCTGATCGACTCGCCGCTCGCGCTTTTCACCGCGTTCGAGGACGTAGTCGGTCCGCACCACGCCGTCCCGCGTGCTCACGCCGGCATCCACCAGGGCGCGATCGGGCAGCATGGCGTTCACCGTCACCACCGGATTTGGCCGGAGCCCGGCGGTCACCACAGACGCCGCGGCGACCGTGACGTTGAAGCGCTCGGCAAGCAACGACAGGTTACGGTTTAGCGCTTCGTTGACGGCTTGATCAATCGTCAGCGGATCGGCCGCGCTCGGCGCTTGCGCACGTGCGACCGACGCCACTGCAGCCACCAGGCTGAGTGACAAAAGAAATGTACAGATCGTTAGCCTCATGAGCTCCCCCGGATGCGCGTGCCACGCGATCGAGCAAGGACTCGGACACACGTTCGTGCGCACACGCGCACGACGCGGGCCAGCGCCACGCCGTCGATCGACGTCGATCAGGACTTATGCGAGACGCAGAGAGGCGGGAGGGGCGCGCGAACGGAGAGTGCAGCGGACGGTGGATGCCGGGGCGGCTGAGCGCGCGAAGCGATAGGCCTTTGAAGACAGCGAAAACCACGAGCTGACGGCGATGCCGTCGACGGCATAGCTGTCGCTCTGGATTGTGACGTAGGAGCTGGACTCGTGGTCGCTGAAGGACGGTGCGGACGGCGCAAAACCAGAATTCCTGGGAGCGATTGGCGCCTTACGGGTGAGGCGGCCGTCACCGTCATTCACCCACACCACGATCCGGAGCGATCCACCGGTGGTGTCGGCAGCAACGACGTCAAGATCGCCGTCGACGTCCAGATCGGTGGTGACGAGCGACGCGAGATGCAGGTTGAGATCGGAGGCCGGCAGTACGAGGCCTTCCGGCAACCGCTGACTGGCCGACGTGAGTTGAACACTGTTCAACTTGTCGGCACGGGGCCCTGACGTGCCCGCCGTCAGCCAGATAGATACGCCAAGGGACGTCGCGAGTGCGAGCACCCCGGCGAACTTCTTCATCATCGGTTTCATCATAACCGACCGCCGCGATATTCGCGATTCTCCAGCCTGAAGACCGCGCCCGCTCATGGTCGACTCGATGTCTCCAGGGAGGCGACATAGCCCGCGCGTGTCCGGACGGACAGCCGCTCTGATCCTCTGACGGACAAACGTATCTGGCGATACGTCCCATCGAGCGCCTGATTCACGGGTGTGTACGCAATTGTGTATTGATTCCGAATCTGGTGCGCGATCTCGATCGCGGTGGCGCCGATGTCATCAATGCTCGACGGATAGAACCCGAGGCCACCTGTGCGTTCGACCAGCTGGTCAAGCTCATGACGTCCCCGTTTGGTTCGCGCTTCGTCGCCAAACAAGCCCACCGCAAACACCAGCGTGTCGCGCCGTTCCGCTTGCTGCGCGACCTCCTCGGCAGTGACCAGGCTGCTGTTGTCGATGCCGTCGGTAATGACGACGAGCACCTTGCGATCGCGGGTGCCGTGCTCGAGGAGATACGTCTGCGCCACAGCGATCGCGTCGCGCATCGCCGTCCCGCCGATGGAGTCCACGCGCTTGATGCCAGCTTCCAGCACGTGTACGTCACTGGTAAACGGCACATCGATGCGTGCCTTGTCGTTGAAGTTGAGGACGAAGATCTCGTCCTGCGGATTCGACGCGCGCGCCAGAGCGAGCGCAGCGGCCTCGACCGTCAATCGCAGCGTACGCATGCTGCCGCTGTTGTCGATGAGAAGTCCGAGCGACACCGGGATGTCGTCGCGCCGGAAGATCGCAATAGGCTGCGGCTTGCCGTTTTCGGACACCGCGAACGCGCCGCGGTCAAGTGTGGTCACCAGTTCGCCCCGACTGTTTCTCACCGTGGCATGCACGACGACCAGACGCGTGCCGGCATGGAAGGCGGTCGGCTGACCACTGACGGCTGGCCCCGGTATCAACGCGATGGCGATGGCGATCCATGCACGGCGCGGCATCATGGCGCGACGGTCGGGCCTGGTGCGAGCCGTACTTGAATGGGCGTGTCGGCCGGAAATGACATCTCCCGGCCCTTACCAAGGATGTTGGTGTAAATGGTGCGTCCCGCGCCGACAATGGACAGCGTAATCCCGATCGGCCGGCTGATTTGGCCGATGGCCGCGCCGATCAGGCCCAGGCCGAGAAAGCCACCGACACCCCGGCTGCCGACGCCACTCCCCGCCGTCTTGATGCTTCCATCGCCATCGGGATCGGCAAAGCGGTGTCCGTCCTGTTCGACTGAGGCATGCAACGCCAGGATCGCGAGGGCCGGCGCGACAAACCGCGTCTTCGAGTTCGTCGACGTCGTACCACCTTCATCGTCGACGGTAACGCGATCATCGTCGCTCGACTGAATGGAATAGAGCGCGCCGAGCAGCGCGGCTGGCGGCTGATCAGGGGCTTGTACTTTTTCGAAGAGGAAGCGCAGCTGTCCGTTGCGGTGAAATCGCTGCGCCTGCGTCGCCAGCGTCACTTCCCCGCTGAGCGTCGTACCTTCTGGAAGAATCAACTGATGGTCTGAGGAAAAGACCGGCTCAGTGAGCACGGCCTCGATTGGCGCGCCCCGCGATGTCTTTGACGAATCGAGCGTGGTCGCGAGCCGCGCGGTCAGAATACTCTCGGGGGCAGGCAGCGCGCCGGCGGTCGCGAGCGGCGGCCGCGTCACCGTGCCGAAACTGACAGGGGCGCCCAGTTCTACGTCGTAGACGAGGCCCAGTGTCAGGTACTGCGGATGATATGGCAGCCGTGCGACCACCGCATCTTTGAGGCGCGACATCTTGTCAGGCTGCCTGATCGCAGCAAGCGCGTCGGTGGCTTGTTGTTTTGCCGACGAAACCGCGTCCGTGACGCGCTGCTTGGCTTCCCCGCGCACGCGAGCTCCGAGGCTCGCGTGATCAGCGCCGGCGGCCACTTGGCGCTTCACATTCGCGACACCGCCTTTCACGACGGTACGAATCGGCAGGTCAGAACCATCCGAGAGTTTCAGTGTGTCGAATTCGAGGACGACCTGACGGTTCGGCGATAGATCGCCGCCGAGGTACGCGCGCGCCCGCGCGAAACGCGATCCGTCGTCGAGTCCGGCGATATGACCGAGGACCCGCGTGCCGGCAGGAATCACAATCCGATCGTACGCGTACACGCCCTCCACGACCGTACCGGTCACAGGCTGGCCCACGCGTTTGACGGAAATCTTCTGGTCGAGCGCGACGCGGAACGGGCGTCCCGCATGGAGGACGAGCTCTACCGACGCGGCGTCATCAGCGCTCGCGGGGCAAGCTGCGAGCGCCCACAGCAACACCGCCGCGCAGCCAACGCGATTCCCACGTCGCACGAGACCTCCTTGCCGACTATTCGGGACGAGCTTACTCTCCTTCGTCAGCGCCTCTCCGAGAAGAAGCGCCCGCCGAAGAAGCCCCACCGCGGCCATGATAGCGAGATGAGGATTAACACGCGGTGACAATGAGCCTGCGGCCACGCAGGTCTCGTGGCGGTCAGATTCCCAAATGATCCGTCTCGCGTCTGTCTAACGTCGGCTGTCCGCATCAGTCAAAAGTTCGACAACGCGTCTAATCGCTGGCAGATCACGTGCCGAACAACGTCGGCACAGCGACGCGTCGACTCTGGTACTGTTCTTGGACGTCAAAGCAGAATGACCAGCGCGTTGCTCATTCTTCTGCTCGGAGCCGTTGAGCCATCACCGCCACCGCGAGATCTCGTTCCGGCGGCGACGATGTTGAAGACGACGGCCAGCGCAGACGATGATGCTCAACCACTGCAGAACGACCGGCCCGGCGATGCTCCGACGCCCGCTCCCCGAGACGAGAAGAAGCCGGAAACGCCGCCGCATACGGGCATCGCAGCGTTGCTCGACGGTCTGCGCCTGGACATCGTGCACCTCCCGTCGACATCTAATCTGTATATTGCTCTCGCAGGAGGAGGCGCAGCGCTAGCGGTACATCCGCTCGATCAGAATTTCAACAGGCACTTCGAAAGCCACGCCACCCTCATCAACGACATTTACAAGCCGGCAAAATATTACGGCGATACGCCGGAGCAAGTCGCCCTGTCCCTTGGCACCTACGCGTTCGGCCGGATGTTCGACGAGCCGAAGGTATCGCACCTGGGTATGGACCTGCTGCGAGCGCAGGCGATCAGCGAAATCCTGGTCGAGCCCCTCAAGTTCTCGACACAACGGCTGCGGCCCGATGGCAGTAACCATTTGTCCTTTCCTTCCGGCCATTCGGCGGTCACATTCGCGGCCGCGACCGTCATCGAGCGCCATCTCGGCTGGAAAAAAGCGGCACTCGCGTACGTCATTGCGTCCTACGTCGCCTCCTCACGCCTACACGACAACGTGCACTATCTCAGCGATGTCGTCTTTGGCGCCGCGGTCGGCACCATTGCGGGACGAACCGTCACGGAGCACGGTCGCGAGACGTGGGCGTTAACGCCGACCTTTGTGCCGGGCGGCACAGCGATCCTCCTGACGCGTGGACCGAGTGCCAATTAGACGCGCAATGGTGCGCCGCAGTACTCATGTGACGGAGACGAGTATGAACACGCCTAAAACACGAAACGGATACAGGAGCGACGTATGAAAAGCCAGCACTGCGTGATCGCGGTCATCATTGGCCTCGCGCTGGGAAGTCAGACTGTGTACATGAACGCGGTGAGCCAGGAACGCACCGCGCGAGATCGGCCAGCGACGAACGAGGGCCGCGCTCAATTCACCGACGGGGATCGGCAAGCCACGAAGGACTGGTACGCTCAGCACCAGGCGCATCCCCCTGCGGGGCTACGCCAGCAAGACCGTCTGTCGGCGGATCAGGAAACACGTCTCCAACCAGGGCGAATACTCGATCGCGACTTACAAAGTCGCACGCACGGCGTCCCGACAGATCTCTCACGCCGCCTCAGTCCCCCGCCCCCGAATCACCGGTACGTCGCGATCGGCGGACACGTGGGTCTCGAGGACAAATCGACGCACACGCTTCGCGATGTGATCCACGTACACGAACAAGACTCACAGCGATGAGGCTGCGCCTGGCGTACCACTTGCACCATGTTTCGCTATGAGAAAATCACTTCCGACACTCGCCGTCGCCGCATTGCTGCTCTCGTCCGCAGGGACGGCCTATGCGCAGATCTCATTTGGCTTTCGCATCGGTGAGCCGCCGCCACCGCCGCGCGAGTACCGCGTGCCGCCTCAGCCGGGCCCCGACTATGTGTGGGTCGAAGGCTACAACTATCCCGAGGGAGGGCGCTATGTATGGCACGACGGCTACTGGACGCGGCCACCGTATGAGGGCGCGTACTGGGTCGAGCCGTATCACGAGAACGGCCAGTATTTCGCGGGGCACTGGGAAGGCAGTCGGGGCGTCGTCGCCCACGACCATCGTTGGGACCGAGAGGACCAGCGAGACGAACGGCGCGAGCCGTTTCGCGGCGATCGCCCTGACGACCGTCGCCGTTAGACGGACCGGCGAGATGGCGGGAAGAAACCGCTCGACGATGTGCTTCGCAAGCCATCGTCGAGCTCACTAGGCTGTGCCCAGCTTTTTCTTCTTCGCCTGCGCTTTCCGCGTCAACCTCGGCGTCGAATGTTGCTTCTGCCGGGGCGATAGCGAATGGAGGAGCGCCGCCAGCGCTTCATCGACAGACAGCGGCGGTCGAGCCAACGCGCCGCGGCTATGAAGGCGCTTCTTCGTCATCTGCTTAGAACTTCATCCGCACAGAGATTTGCAGCTGCCGTCCGGGTTGAGCGACGACGGGTCGGCCGAACAACGGCGATCCGATCGTCCCGACGTACCCACCGTAATTGACGTGGTTCAACACATTGAATGCGTCGAGGCCGGCCGTTATCGCTCGTGCGTCCTTGCCCGCGCCGACCTTCAGCTCGCGTGACGCCCGTAGGTCCAGTGCCGCAAAGCCGTCCCCTTCCAGCGAATTCCGAACAACACCGGCGGGACGGGCTCGTCCACGGCCGTTGTTATAAATGTCCTGGCCGAGTGTTTCCGAATAGGGACTGCCAGAATTGAGCGTCAACCCAACGCCAAGGTCGATCACCTTTGTGGCGGTGACTCGGCCCAGGATGAGAAAGCGATGCTGGCGATCGAAGTCAGCCCTCGCCCATTCGCCTGACAGGTCGTAGTCGTTCGCGGGAAACGACGCGATGCCGCTTGTGTCGTTGTCGACGCGGCTCAGCGTGTACTGCATCTGGCCGTTAAACCAGCGTGTCACCCGGCCGCGCACCGTGGCGCTCAGCGAGTCGCTCTGCTGCCGTCCCGTGGATTCCACCTGACGGATCGCGCCGTAGCTTGTGTCCGGACGCGCGAGATAGAGCGGCCCCAACGGGGCGTTGACATCGCGCGATCGAAACAGGTGATAGCCGCGAGCGCCCGTATACGTCAGCGACAGCGCGGTCGTCTTCCGGAGCTGATGATCGAGACCGACGCTGTACTGCAGTGTCTGCGGAATCTGCACATCGGACGCGAGACGCACGGTGCTCGGCGCTGGTGCCGTGACAGTTCCCGCTGCCGCGAATGGATCCGGATAGCTGGGATTCGTGATCACATAACGCGTCAAACCGCCAGGCAGCGAGTGCAGGACGTCGGCGATGACCACGGGGCCACTGCGATCGTTGAACATGCCGATGCCCGCGCGAATGACATTCGTCTTCTTGTCTCCCGGGGCGAACGCTATCGACACGCGCGGTACGAGGTTATTGTCGTCGTGGAAATAGTTCTGCCAGTCGTAGCGCAACCCAGCGCTCAGCGACACGCCGCCACCTAACTGCCAGTCATCCTTGATATATGCGCCCACCTGCTTCTCGAGCAGCGCCAGATCGCCGTTGCCCTGCTGCTGGGTGAACGCGTAAGGCATTCCGCGCACATAAGCGTCGAGGCTCGAAAAGAAGAACGTCCCGCCGAAGTTGGTCTGATCGTAGAAGCCGCGCCGGCTCCAGTCGGGAAGCTGAAAGCCCGCCTGCACCTGATGCGCGCCGTGGATCCAGGCGATGCTCTCGTTCAGGTTGATGTGCGTCTCGGTGCGAACCAGATCGGCCTGACCGCCTCCGCCCGTGAACGCACCGGCCACGACGATGCCGCGATCCGCCGTGAGACTGGTGGTCGGCTCACGCTCGTGCCCAACAAGCATCTGGAACTGGTTCACGAGCGTCGGACCCAGAATGGTCTGCTGCGTGTAGGTGACCTGCTGCTCGTGATGTTTGAACGTCGTCGCCGCGCTGGCGAGCGTGGTGCCGCCAGCGCCACGATTTTCGTCGCTCTCGTACTGGTAGTTGGGGCGAATGGAGATTGTGTTCCTGTCGCTGACCTGGTGGGTAATGCTGCCGGTCACCAGCGCGCGTGCGCTGGCCTGAGGCAGCGTGTCCTGAATGGTGCCTGCGGGACCGATCGCATAAATGAACGCCTGATTGTCATAGCGCTCGTCGTTGGCCGAAAGCATGAAGGACGTCTTGCCGCTCGTACCGAGCGGTCCGCCGAAGAAGCCTTCGGTGATGCGGCGCTGTTCCGGCGGCTTCGTGTCTGCAAGCGCGTTGCGCGCGTTGAAGATGGAGTCGCGAACGACGGCATTCACTTCCCCGCTGAACATCTGCGACCCTGGCTTGGTCAGGATTTCGATCCGGCCACGCCCGGGACGTGAGTACTCGGCGGAATACGGATCCTGATTGACCTTGATCTGCGACACCGCGGAAGCGCTCACATTCAGGCCCGTCACCTCCATCCCGTTTACGACGACGGTCACACCGCCGTTGCCGAGGGAGCCGGTGTCGAGAAAGCGCGAAAGTGTCGCGACGTAGTCGCGATCGAATACCGGCAGGCTGTCGAGCGTATTCGCGTCGATGGTGACAGCGTCGACGTTGGCGCTGGATGCGGTGCTCACCGCAGCCGTACCAGTACTGACGGTGATTTCCTGCGTCAGGGTCGCCAGATCGAGCGCGAGTCGTTGCGTGCCAGGCGCGCGAGTTGTGACGCGGACCCGAGACGAGGCCGGCCTGAATCCTTCGAATGTCGCACGGAGTTGATAGGTTCCGGGCCCAACGCCGTCGAATCGAAAGGCGCCCACGGCATCAGCCGCAGCAGTCCGAGTGACGGCGCCTGAGGCGTCGAGCAGTTCCACCCCAGCCCCCGCGAGAACGGCGCCGGTTTGATCCTGCACCACGCCGGTCACAGGCACGCCCGGCGCGACAGCCTGCGGGCCGCCCCCAAGGAAGGCAGCGACAAGAATCGCCGTCGGGAACATTCGACGCAGTCTAGCGAGTTGAAGATGACGACAGGATGAACGGCTGTCATCAGGGATTCATCCTCGGCCCGGTATGATGCCAGCGCATGCGAGTTCTGCTCGTCGAGGACGAGCCACACGCGGCGAAGGTGCTGGCCAAAGGGCTGCGCGAGCAGACCTACGCCGTCGATCTCGCGGCCGACGGTGACAACGCGATTTTCCAGGCCGGGACGACCGATTACGACGCCATCATCCTCGACGTGATGCTGCCTCGGAAGGACGGCTTTGCCGTCTGCCGGATCCTCCGGGCGTCAGGATGCACGACACCGATCCTGATGGTCACCGCACGCGACGCCGTGGAAGCACGCATCGAGGGGCTGGATTGCGGAGCCGATGACTATCTCGTCAAGCCGTTCGATTTCGGAGAACTTCTTGCACGTATCCGAGCACTCGTCAGGCGCGGCCGTCAGCCGCTGCTCCCCGAACAACTGGAACTCGGCGACGTCGTCCTTCACACGCGCAGCCGTCGCGTGCTGATCCACAACGACGAAGTGCCATTGACGGCGAAGGAATACGCCCTGCTTGAATATCTGGCCCGGCGACGAGGCGATGTCGTGAGCCGCACGGAAATCGCTGAACACGTCTGGGACGAGCGCTACGACCCGTTCTCCAATGTCGTGGATGTCTACGTACAGCGACTGAGACGGAAGATCGAGCAGGCGGGCGGCGCGTCACTGATTCGCACACGACGCGGCGAGGGCTATCAGCTATTGGCACCGCCATCGTGACACTGCGCTTCCCGATGCGTGCCCGGCTGGCGGTGACGTATGCCGTTGCCCTGCTGGTCGCGCTCTCAATTACCAGCATCGCCGTGCTATGGCAGCAGGAACGCATCGGCCTCCGTCGCGTCGACCGCGAACTTGGTGCGCTGGCAACAACGCTGGCAAACAGCATGCGCGATGAGATCCGCGAGAGTCACGATCCGGCGCACGCGGCCGTCGAAGCGCGCGATCTCGTTGCCGCGGCCGGTAGAAGCGTCGCGATCTTTGACGCCCATGGCACGCTCCTCACGTCGCGCTGGGATGGCCCTCAGCTGCCGGTCTCAATCGGTGCGGGGGCAACGACGGAAACGATCAGCACCGGCGCCGGTGCCTGGCGCGTGCTCCGGCGGATTGAAGGCCTGGGCAACAACGCCGTCGTCCTGGTCGTCGCGACTCCCCTCTCCGATGTCCAGCGCGAGCAGCGAGAATCGCGCGAGGCGATGCTCGTCGGTATTCCTATTGTGTTTATTCTCGCTGCGGGAGGCGGGCTGTATCTCGCTTCCATCAGCGTCCGGCCCATTGCGATGGCGCTCGCCGCGCAACGGCGTTTCACGGCCGATGCCTCGCATGAGCTTCGGACGCCCGTATCCGTCATCCGCGCCACGGTCGATGTGACCCTGACGCGGCAGCACCGCGAAGAAGCCGAATACCGGGAAGCGCTCGATATCATCGGGCGCCAGGCTCGAGGGCTCGGCCGCCTCGTACAGAACATGCTCGTGCTGGCGCGCGCCGATGCGGGAGCGTATCCCTTCCGAGCGGTCGATCTCTATCTTGACGAGCTGGTGATGGAGTGCCGCACCGCAGTCGAGGCGATGGCGTCAGAGCGGAATGTGTCGATTGCCATGCATCCGATTCTGGAGACGCCCTATCGCGGCGATGAGGATCTGCTCCGGCAGCTCCTGCTGAACGTCATCCAAAACGCCGTCCAGCACGCCCGTCAGCGCGGTCATGTCGAGATTGGGCTGCGTTCCGATGGCGAGCACCTGTTGCTGCGCGTCACCAACGACGGACCGGTCATCGCGGTCGCCGATCAAGCGCGGATCTTCGATCGATTTGTCCAACTCGATCCGTCGCGACGCGATCAGGGCGCTGGCCTCGGATTGCCGATCGCCCGATGGATCGCCGAACTGCACGGCGGGAGCCTCTATGTCGAGATGAGTGACACGCACTCGACGACATTCTGCCTGTCGCTTCCGTCAAGACCTGGCGCATAGCCGGCAGTCTGGCGTTGGCCCACATGTCGAGCGAATACAGCTGCTTGAACAGGCCGCCGAGCATGCCACGGTATTGAGCTCCGCTTTCCTCCGGCCGTAGCTTCCAGTCGTTCGTTACGCTGTCGACGCTCAAGGCGCAGGCGCGGTGGCCGATTCAGAGAACGAGGAAACCCAGCATGAGCATCACCGTAAACGGCGCCGCAGTGGCGCCACCCGTGGACTCGTCTACCGCGTCGACGCAGAAAGCGGCGGCACGAACGCCCGCCGCTTCGGCACACCAAGACACCGCGCAAATCAGTAGCGCCGCACAAGCGGCGGCGAAGGCCGCACTCCAGGAGACAACTGAAACACCGGCACAGACGGCGAAAGAAGCGCAGTCGGGTGACCCGCAAGCCCAACGGGTCTTGGCGCGATACGCCGCCCAGCACAAAACCTAGCGGCGCCGTTTGCCGAAATGCCGCTCCCGGCCGGCTTTCATACGCTGAAACCGGCCGGGACTGCTCGCTCCCATCTACGGGTTGAAGTATCCGTTCGCCAATACGCCGCGCTCATGGCTTGTGACCGCAAGACCCTTGAGCGCGTCTGGTCCAAAATCCACCGGCGTGCTGCCGATGTCCGTCCACGATGAGCCGTCCACGGACATCGAGGCCGTCACGGTGGATCCGGTGCGCGTCAGCGATAGATACACAGGAAATGTGGCCGAGGCACCGGCGAGAAACGTCGTCGCTGCACCCGTGGAACTACGTGTCATGAACTCGATCTCGCCGTCGGGTCGGGCATCGACGATGACGTGGGCCGACGAGGGATCGGTCGATTCGCGCATCATCACACCGGCCTTCGCGAACGGGCTCGTGTTCTGGATGGCCATCACCCTGATCGACATTTGCCCGTCGCCCGTGAAGCTCGTGTGCCAGTAATTGAACGCGTCCTGCGTGCCCCAGATGTCCGCGCCGGCACCGTTGATGAAGAGGTGTCCGCCCCCGTCGTCCTGCACGCCGCCCGTGGCCCCGACATCGCCGATGTCGAGATCCGTGAACGCACCGCCTGAGCTGAACGCCACGTGATCGAACGTCGACGTGTTCAGGGCCGACACGTCATGGCTGGTGACGGCAAGTCCTACAGAGATGCCTCCATTCATCGACACACTCGTCGAGCCGAGAAATTGCCAGTCGGCGCCATCGGTGGACGTGAAGCCCGTGAACTGATCGCCCGTCCGTTGCAGTTTCAACCAGACGGGAAACGCCGCCGCTGAACCGGCAAGAAAGGACATCTGGCCGCCTTGTACCGGCCTCGCCATGAACTCGATCACCCCATTGGGGCGCACGTCGAGTATCACCGTCTGATTGCCCCACACGGCGATGACTCCGGCCTTGGCGTAGGTGTTGGCCGCCTGTTCCGAGGTCACGCGGGCGACGATGGTGCCGTCGCCGATGAGACTGTTCTCTACGAAGTGGTAGCCATCGCTCGAACCCCAGATGTCCGCGCCCGAGCCTTGCACGGTGAAGATGCCGTCCTGGAAATAGGCGGAGCCTCGCAGGCCGGCAGCGCTGGAGTTGAAGTCGAACGAGGCCCAGGGAGCGGGAACGGTCGATACCTGTGGAAGGTTTGCCTGGATCATGCCGTGGTTGAGCGTGGTGACATCGTGGCTGGTAATGACCGCGCCGACAAATGCGGGCCCATCGACGAACGGCGTGCTGCCGAGCGTCTCGCACGTCGAACCGCAGATCATCGCGGTCACGACGCCGTTGCTGCGGACGAGGTGAAGGAGCCCTCGACTGCTGTTGGGTCCGGTGCCTGCGATGAACGTCGTCTCACCACCCGCCGTCGAGCGGGTCATGAACTCGATGCTGCCGTCCGGCTTCTTGTCGAGGATGACCTCCGCCGACCCAGGATCGAGCGTCTGCCGGAACATCACGCCGATCTTTGCGAAGGGGTTCGTGTTCTCGACCGAGAGGCCGTTGGTATCGATCCGCCCGTCCTCGATCGGCTGATACACGAAGTGAAAACTGTCGGCAGTGCCCCAGATGTCACTGCCGGCGCCGTTAATGAAGAGATCGCCGTCCCGACCTTGCGTCGCGCTTCCTGCGATGCCGACGTCGCCGATGTCGGCCTGTTGCCACGGCGCCGGCAGCGCACTCTGCGCGGCCGCGACACCGCTGGCGAGCTGAGACGCGATGACAATTGCGAGTGGGATCAAGGCTCGTGCGACGACGGTCTTTGCCTGCATGCGGTACTCCTCGTTCCTTTTCACTGCCAGGTAACGGCGCGGTGGGTGGTCGCATGCTCTCTTTTCATGCGACGCGCGTCGTTTCATGAAGCACGCACTCTGAGGTGCAACGCGGATGCCCGGCGCAGCGGTGTTCGTGAGCGCTCCCTGATCACAATCCGGGCGTGAGCCTTGGTTCGGTCACGCTCAATATGTCTCAGCCGTACACCGGCTTCGCGGTGACGAGCCACGACTCGAACGCTCTGACCACGGCAGTGTTTGACTACCCGTCGGACTAGCCGCGCCGAAGGGGCGGGCCTTTCGAGACCCGCCCCCTTCACGCTTGCAGGCACTATACTGACCAGCCTGTTTCGAAGGAACACAGATGCTCCAACTGCGACCGAACTGCGAATGCTGTAAGCGCGACCTGCCGTCGGAACGAGATCAGGCGCTCATCTGCAATCTGGTGAAACGTCCGCGACGTCCGGCGGACAAACTCGCCAGGCATCCCGCATCGACTGAACGCATTTTCAAGCCGCACGGTTGTGGCGAAGCCTCGGAGGCTCTGTGAAACGAGTCACCGGCATTGGCGGCATCTTCTTCAAAGCCAAAGACCCCAAGGCACTGCAGGCCTGGTACAAGCAGCACCTTGGAATCGATGTTCAGGAATGGGGTGGCGCGGCGTTCACCTGGACCGACGATGAAGGCAAGCCGGTTGCCGGGACAACCGCCTGGAATATTTTCCCGGCACAGGGTGACGACTTCGCGCCCAGCACTGCACCCTTCATGCTCAATTACCGGGTGGAGGATCTCCACGCCCTGGTGAAGGTGCTGCGCGACGAAGGCTGCAACGTCCTCGAGAAGATCGACGATTCCGAATACGGGAAATTTGGCTGGGTCATCGATCCAGAAGGCAACAAAGTAGAACTCTGGCAACCGCCTGCCGGGCAATGACGACGGGGCGCTACTGCAATTGAATGACGATGCTCACTTCCGCCTCGTCATACGCATCAAACCGGCTCGCGATCAGGCGATCGGTGGTCTCGAACGTGACGGGGCTCACCTGGTGCGTCCGCTCGTCTTCGATGAACAGGATGTGGATCACGGGCGTCGCATTGGGCGCCGTATCGTCCACCAGCGTGCCCGTCAGGATCCTCGTGTTCTTCTCGTCGGCGAATCGCGCCGGATTCGTGGTCAGGATGATGGCCACGGGATGATCGATCCCCTGCGAGAGCCAGCGATGGAACACCGTATCAGGCGACACGCGCATCCACAGGTCGCCGATGTGGAACAACGAGTTCGTGGCCCGGTGATGGACGAGCGAGCCTGACGCGACCCTGTCTTCGACCGGCTGGCCGGCGACCGGCGCGCCGGAGTACACGAGCCCGACAAGGATTGCGGCGACAAGCACTCTCATCGTCCCGACGCTAGCGACAACGCCAGCGTGTGTCAACTGCGTCGCTAGTACCGCCAGTCCCCAATCTCGTCCCATGCCGCGGCCAACTGCCGCGTGTTCGTGCAGTCCACGCTCTCGTAGATCCTGCGCATGAGCGCGCTGCCGCCTCGCATGTTCAGTTGCATGCCGATTTGACGCGCACGCGTGTGACGGCACTGGTCGTTAAAGCGGCCTCCCGCGCGAAACGACAGGAAGCCCTCCGCGTTACCAATCGTCGTCAGTTCATCAATCAGCGACTGCCATTCGTTCGGGACGCGGCTGCGTGTGGAGGCGCGCCGCGGCGGCGGCGCCACAGCGGTCGTCGTGCTCGTCAGAAATCGTTACAGGAAGCCCATCCCGATATATCTCCCCTGGTCTCGCGCGACCTGCTCCTCACAAATGCAACGTGGTGATCGTTGCGGCTCTCAGTGTAGGGAGCGGCACGCGGGAAGAACATGTGTGGAAGGTTTAGGCGCGCTATATCGATCGATAGAGAAGATCGACGATTCACTAGGACTTCCGACGCCCCTCGATCATCTTCCACCCGTTCCCCGACGGATCGCGGAAACTGGCGTCGATGCTGCCGTAGCGGTCCACCGGATCCTGCGTGAACTCCACTCCGCGAGCGCGCATCTGGTCGTAGGCGACCCGGCAGTCGTCGACGACGAGGACAAGGGGCGGCATGGCGCCCTTCGCGACGAGCTCGCGCATCGTCTTCGCCGTGACCGCGTCGATCGTCGGTGGCTGCGGCGCGAACAGGCCGAGCTGGAAGGACGGCTGGTCCGGGTGCTGCACCGTCAGCCAGCGGTAATCGCCGTTACGCGCGTCGGTGTGGACGCGGAATCCGAGTTTCTCCACGTAGAACTGGACGGCCTCGTCCTGATCGCGAACATACAGACCCACCACCTGAACACCCTGACTCATAGGACCTCCGTTGCGTTGAGCTGTGATCCTACCGCTCGCGTTTGCGCCGCCGCTTCTCCGAAACTGCGATTCTGAGATCGGGCCGATGGGCGGCGCTGACGAAGCAGGCCGGTACCTGCTCGAGCGCGTGCGACGCGGCTTTCTCTCGCGCACGGAGTTCACCCGGGCTCTCGCCGGTGACGTCGCGGAATGTGCGCCCGAACGTTCCCAGGCTCTTCCAGCCAGTCTCGAATGCGATCTCGGTGATGGGCATGTTCGTATCGCGGAGGAATGCCGCGGCCCGCTCGATTCGGCGTGTGAGCAGGTACCGGTGCGGCGGGACGCCGAAGGCATCCTTGAACGATCGCGCGAAGTGGGCCGCGGAGACGCCGCTCACGCGCGCCAGCCGCCGGACGGGCCACTCTTCGTGCGAGGCGGCGTCCATTCGGTCCTTCGCGCGCAGCAAGCGGCGCAACAACTCGGGATCGCGAGGCGTGAATGCCGTTTTGGCGCTCATGGTTGATTCTGGTGATGCTACGCTTCTTCGTATGCCCACGACAGCGGCCCCGACCTCGGCGGCCGATTCAGCGCCGCCGCATACCGATCAGGTTCGCGTAGCCACCGATCTCCTCGAGCACTTAGCCGACAACTGGGAGATGCTCGACGCGCTCCCTGCCGAACTCCGCGAACGGCTGCATCGGGCGGTCGCGGCCCTGTCGGCTCCCAACCACCGCGCGCAGCGGAGGCGCACGAAAGCCAAGGCGCGCGAGATCAGGGCTCAGGCGGTCAGCCGGCAGGACGCGGTGCTGAACGAAACTGGAATCCGCGTATTGCGCCGCCGTCCGCTCGTCACCACCCCAACCGTGTTTCCGCCGAAAGACAACGCGGCGACACAGCCGGCGGACGAGTCCGTCGGCGAGCGGCTGTGCTACGTCTGCAAGACCAGATACTCACGCTTACACGTCTTCTACGATCAGCTCTGCCCGACCTGCGGCGACGAGAACTTCGCGGCGCGCACGGAGCTGGCCGACCTCAGTGGACGTGTCGCGCTGCTGACAGGCGGCCGCGTCAAGATCGGCTATCAGGCAGGGTTGAAACTGCTCCGCTCCGGCGCGCATCTCATCGTCACGACGCGGTTCCCGCGCAATGCCGCCACGCGCTACGCGGAAGAAGCCGATTTCGGCGAATGGGCACACCGGCTCGAGATCTTCGGCCTCGACCTCCGGCATACGCCGAGCGTGGAGGCCTTCTGCAGAGATCTCGTGGCCACGCGTCCGCGCCTCGACTTCATCATCAACAACGCCTGCCAGACGGTGCGGCGGCCGCCAGATTTCTACGCGCACATGATGGCCGACGAGACGGCCGCCCTGCGCGAGATGCCGGCGCACGTACGCGCGCTTCTCGGCACCGGCGATGCGGATCGGCCCGTGGTCCAGCGCACGGCGGCTGCGCCCGTCGGCGCAGCCGAACTCTCCATGATTCCTCTTTTGCCGGATGAGCTGCTGGCGCGTCCTGCACTGTTTCCGTCGGGGCGGCTGGACGCAGACCTTCAGCAGGTCGATCTGCGCCGCGCGAACTCGTGGCGGATGCTGCTGGCGGACGTGCCGACCGTGGAGTTTCTCGAGGTGCAGCTCGTCAACGCCATCGCGCCTTTCCTCTTCAATGCGCGTCTGAAGCCGCTCATGCTCCGCGTGCCCGACCGCGACAAGCACATCGTCAACGTGTCGGCGGTCGAGGGCCAGTTCTACCGGACCGCCAAGACGACGAGGCATCCGCATACGAACATGGCGAAGGCGGCACTCAACATGATGACGCGCACGGCGGCGACGGACTATTACAACGACGGCATCCACATGAACAGCATCGACACCGGGTGGATCACCGACGAAGACCCTGTGGAACTTGCCGAACGAAAAGTCATCGACCAGCGGTTCCATCCGCCGCTCGACGCCATCGACGGCGGCGCCCGCATCGTGGCGCCGATCATCACCGGCTTCAACACCGGCACGCACGTCTGGGGACAGTTCCTGAAAGATTACCGGCCGACCG
>FTFB01008258.1_pt1 | contig 23957 bp, 17 predicted proteins | sample 1658331 | NCBI WGS metagenome assembly FTFB01 (sample SAMEA3914816, study PRJEB12502) | metagenome | biome: forest; material: soil | place: USA | collected 2011-09-16 | depth 0.3 m | reverse complement strand
CTTCGTCTTGAGCTCGGTGTACTGCGCCGATGCGGCGGCGAAGCCCTTGTCCTTCGACGTCTTCGAGAGGATCTCGCCGATCTGCTTCGGCTCCGGCACGCCGCGGTGGCACGTGATGCAACCGATGCGCGTGAGCTGATCCGCCGGTTCATTGAGAGCGGTCGGCAAAGCCATGTTCAGATCCGCCGCGATCTTCATCATCGCGCGCGCCTTATCCTTCTCCTTCTTGTCGTCGGACGCGAAGTCCGGCGGCGCACCTTCTTTCTCCACGTGGCAGTGCTCGCAGCCGACGCCGAGCGCGGCCGTGAAGTTCTGCATCACGTTGATGACCTGCGGGCGCGTCCAATCCTTTGGCAGCACTTTCAGGTTTTTCGGCGCGTCTTGCGCCGGTGCCGGTGCCTGCGCGAATGCAGCACCTGCGAGTAGCAACAGAGCGGCGGCCACGGCGTGGCGGCCAAGAACGGATGACATGGACATGACTCCTCCCCTTCGTTGATGTTCAGAGCTGATTCGTTGTTACTGCTTCAGCGCAGTGTCCCAGTGCTCGACAATCTTGCCGTTGGCAATGCGGAACATGTCGAACCACGTGGTGGTGTACGGTTTGCCGTCCTTGTCCTTGTACTCGCGCTTGAGCGCGAGCGTCACGAGGTCGCGCTCTGCGACCATCGAGATCAGACCGTCGATGGAGTCAGGAACGTCGATGGGCGCCAGCTTCAAAGCGGTGAAATAGGCCTTCACACCGTCGCGGCCGGTCTCGGCGTTCGGGTTGTGCTGGTGGTACTCGGGAGCGAGATACGTGTCGGCGGCATCGATGTGGTGTGCGCTCAGGAACGTGCGCCACATGTCCCACACGAGCTTCTTGTTGGCGGCGAGCTGCGGATCCTTGCTCTCGAGAAACTTGAGCTGCTCCTTGGCGGGCGTAGCGACTACCGGCTCGGCGGCGTGGACGGCGGCGGATACGGCAAAAGCGGCGACTGCCGCGGCAAGTACTTTCATCGTGAGGTCCCCCAGTGACTGATCGTTCGTGTTGTTCCGGTTAACCCGGTTATGTCGACTATACCAGTGACAACGCCCCGGCCCCACACGCCGAACACGTCGGTACGGATTCGCCGGCAGCCCGCATGCCAATACGCGCAACACCTGCTTGGCCGAGCCTGGGCGGCGCAGCTGCGCGGAAATCCAGGCGCCACCGCGACATCCGTCGCGCGCCGTGTCATCGAAGGCCCACCCCGTGCGTTGTTCGCTAGCAAGAGCCGGATGTGTGCATGGATCACCGGACGGCTCGGTGGGTACCCAAACAGGAGGGGTTCAGATGAACAGGTATACGGGATTCAGCACTCTAATTTTATGCACTGTTGCCGCCGGCGCGCATGCCGCGGGACCGCGAACCGACGAGGTCGTCGACCGCGACGTGAACCAACAGGAGCGCATCGAGCAGGGCCTGCAAAGCGGCCAGCTCAACACGCGAGAGGCCGGTCAGCTCGAGCGCCAGGAGTCGCGCATCGACCGAACCGAAGCTCACGACCTCAAGGACGGCAAGCTGTCGCCGCAGGAGCAGGCGCGAATCAATCGCATGCAGAACCGCACGAGCGCCGACATCGCCGCCCAAAAGCACGATGGCCAGACCGGCAATCCCGACTCGCGCTCGTCGGAGCGCATGCAGACCGACGTCGCGCGCAACGTGCATCAGGAGCAACGCATCGATCAGGGCGTCGACAACGGCACGCTGACGAACCGCGAGGTGGGCTCGCTCGAGCGCGGCCAATCGCATGTCGATCGGCGCGAAGGGGCGGCGGCCAGCGACGGCCACGTGGGCCCGCGCGAGCAGGCCGGCGTGCAGCGCGCCGAGAACCATCAGAGCCGGCGGATTCATCGCCGCAAGGCAAGCTAGGTCGGACACTCGGAGGGTGGCGCGCTGCCACCCTCCGGGAACACGCGCGTCACTCGGGAAAGATCCCCGCACGGTTCGGCTCGTTGTCGTTCCACCAGATCAAGCCGACCTTGCCGACGACGCTCGTCGAAGGAACGAACCCGAAGTTGGGGAAACGACTGTCGAGACTGTTGTCGCGATTGTCACCGAGCACGAAGTAGTAGCCTGCCGGCACCCGATACGTTCCGCCCGCGCCGCGCGCATCGCGGATCAGCACCAGCGAATGCGAGCGATCGTCCAAGGTCTCGCGAACCACATCGAACTTTGGATCGTCCGCATACACCCCCAACGGCTCGATGTCGGCGGGCGCGCCGTTGATCGCCACACGTTCGTTCGCAGCGTCGTACACGACAGCTTCGCCCGGCAGCCCGACGACGCGTTTGACGTATGCGACTCCGGTCTTCGGCTCGCGGAACACGATGACGTCGCCACGCTGCGGCGGTGTGCGCGCATACGCACGCTTGCTCACGAAGAATTGGTCGCCCGCGTGTACTGTCGGAAGCATGGAACTCGAGGGATTTTGAAATGGCTCGAATACGAATGCGCGGAAGCTGAGTACTGCGACAACAAACACCGCTGCGACTGCGGCAATACCCTTCCAGGTCGTGAACCAACGCTCCACGAATCCGGCTTCATTTGCTTGTTGCGCTAGACGGTACGCGTCGATCACGGGGATGATCCTGAGCAGATAGACGAACCCCACCGAGAGCCCCATGGGCCACCCACCGCTGCGCGCCAACAAGAACGCGATCCCAAACGGACAGACGTCGACCACCACAAGGTAGAAGAGGCCCCGGAGCGGTCGACCGACGTAGATCATGCCCAACAGCGAATTGATGGCGGCGAGCAGGCCGGCGACCCACCCTCGGCGTGGCCTTACTGGTCCGCGGCTGTTGGTTTCCATGCTCGATCTCCGTGGGACTGCGGTCAACGTGACGGGCGCGACATGTCCCAGCCGGAGCCGACGCGCTGCTTCTCCTCCTCCGCCGTCAAAGGATCGCCCGCGCCAAGCGCGTTGATCGCGCCGAGCATGGCGGGCGACAGCGCGGACGACGCCTGACGGAAACCGCCGGGTGCGCCAGGCGGCGCAGCAGCGCCATCCAACAATTCCACCGCCCAGCGGCCGTTGCGTCGGCACGCGACGCCGCCGCCAGTCTGCAAGCCGAAGGTGCGGCAGTATTCGCCGCTCGCCGCCCGAAAGCTCAGGCCGATACGCGCGGCGGCGCCTTCCGGCGCGGCACCGGCGAGCTGCGTCGATAGCGCCGTATCCAGGAAACCCGCTGCTACGAACCTGCCCTGCTCTGTTTCGATCGGCGGGCTGCTCGAGCGGTGAAAAGCGAGCTGGCCCACGAGAACACCGAGCAGCAACGTGGCCGCGATGGCGCCCCATTCGCGCATCGCCCATACCGGTCGCGCGCGGGCGCGCTCCGTCCGTGCCGTGCCGATGGGCCTGACCGCCGCGCCGGGCGCCGGTCCGGCGAGCGCATCGAGCAGCCGCCGCGGAATCGATTCCTCCAGCACCGGATCGAACTCGGCGCGCAGCCGCGTGCGCAACTCGCGCTGCTGCGCGATGCGCGCTGCGAGCGCGGCATCCCGGCGACTGTCGGCCTCGATCTGCGCCGAGGTTTCGGCATCGAGCGCACCGTCCGCATATGCGTGGATTTGCGCGTCATCCCAAGGCGATTGCGTGCTCATGAGGACTCCTTGCCGCCGAGCTGTGCGGCGAGCGCCTCGCGCCCGCGGGACAGGCGGCTCGTCAGCGTGCCGACCGGCACTTCCATTATGTCGGCCGCCTCCTGATAGGACAGGCCTTCGATCAGCACCAGCGACACCGCGAGTTGCTGTTCCTCGGGCAGACGCTGCATGGCGGCGACGATGGACAGTCTGTCTTCCGCTGCCGTATGCGAGTCGTCGGCAACGTTCTCCATGCCGTCATCGCCCCTGACCACGGCGCGTTCGCGTTTCAGCGAACGGAGGTTGTCGATCCACGCGTTTTTCACGATGCCGAACATCCAGCTCCTCACGGCGGCTTCGATCTGTTCCGCCGTGGCACTCGGCGACGGCGCGCGCCACTGTGCCGCGCGCAGCAACGCCCGCTCGATGGCGACCTGCGCCAGATCGTCTGCGTCGTGCACGTTGCGCGTCAGCGTGCGCGCGAACCGTCGCAGCCGCGGTAGTACGGCCGGCAACGTCCGGCGCAGCACTGCGACGCTGTCGGTCATGGGTCGTCCATCAGATGCCGTACATGGGTACTACGCTCCCGGACGGCATTATCATCCATCACGAAACGCAAAAATATCGGTGGGCAGTTCACGCCGTCGGCGTTAACGTTGTCCCATGAACGCGATCGTCCGCCGCGTACTGTTGCTCGCCGTGCTGTGCGCGGCCACGCCGTCGTCGGCGCAGATCTCGCTGCCGCGGCTACCGACAGAGGGCCTTCCCCTGCCGCGGTTGCCGACAGGAGATCTGCCGCTGCCGCCGGTGGCTCGCGAAGTCGGCGGCGTCGTGCAGCCGGTGCTGTCCTCCGTACGCACACGGGCGCGGGAGCTCCTGCAGCGCTACCCCGGACAGGTCGAGCGCGACCCGCAGGGTGCGCCGGTCGTCCGCGCGGTGATCCTGGCCCTGGCGCCGGACGAACAAGCGTTGCAGCAGGCGCTCACACGCGGCTACCGGACCCAGAGCGACCAGACACTCCAGCCGTTCGGCGATCGCGTGATCACGCTGCTCGTGCCTCCGGGCGTAACGACACGGCGCGCGCTGCGCGATCTGCGCGCGGCGGATCCGGGCGGCAGCTACGACTTCGATCACCTGTTCGTCTCGATGCAGGCGGCGCCGCCGCGCGACGCCGGCAACGTGCCCCCCGCGGACCCGCTGCCCGAAGCCGTCGACGTGCGCGTCGGGCTGATCGACAGCGGCGTGGACACCGAACATTCCGCGTTCGCGACGCGGAAGCCGCAGATCTCCGGCTGCGACGGCAGATCCGTGCCGAGCGAGCACGGCACGGCGGTGGCGTCGTTGTTCGTGGGCCGCGCGTCTGAGTTCCACGGCGCGGCGCCCGGTGCGCAGCTCGTCGCCGTCGACGTCTACTGCGACGCCGCGGCACCCGGCGGCCGCGTGCGCGACATCGTGATCGCGCTGGCGGATCTCATGGCGGCGAACGTGCGCGTCATTAATATGAGTGTCGTCGGGCCGGATAACGCCGTGCTTGCCGCCGTGGTCCGCAAAGTCATCGCGCGGTCGATCGTGATTGTCGCGGCTTCCGGCAACGACGGCCCGAATGCGGCGCCGCTCTACCCTGCCGCCTATCCCGGAGTCGTGGCCGTAACGGCGGTCGATGCACACCAGAAGGTGCTGATGGAAGCCAGCGGCGGCGAGCACGTGCGCTTCGCCGCGCCCGGTGCCGACATGCTGGCCGCAGGTCTCGGTGGAAAGTACGCGAGCGTCCGCGGAACGTCGTATGCGTCGCCGCTGGTCGCGGGACTCATCGCGCGGCTGCTCGCGCGAGAAGATACCGTCGGCGTCGAACAGGTCGTGCAGCAGCTCGCCGCGACCGCGGCGAGCCCCGGCACGGGCCGACGCGATCGCCGCGCTGGCTATGGCCTCGTCGGCATGGAGTTGCGTACCGATCCCGCGCATTTCGCCGGGCGTGTGGCGCCGCAACAATAAGTTAAATCGATTTCTTTTCGCTGGGCGGGATGGATCGCCCTGCGCGGTACGTAGAGCTCAGTGAGGGATGCATTTTTTCACTCACTCACGGAGAGCTACACATGAACATCCATCGCAATGTCCTGAAGATCGTGGCCGGTGCGCTGCTGATGGCTTCGCTGCCGGCGGGTGCCCAAATCCTGGGCGGAAGCGTCGGCGGCGGCGCCAATGGCGCGCTCGGCGGCACGCTGGGTGGGGGCCGCATCGGCGGCGCCGGATCGGCCGCCGGCAACGCCAACGCGGGCATCGATGCGTCCGACACGTTCGGCGCGGCGCGCGATCGCACTCATCAGACGGCGGGCAAGACTCGCGATGTGGCGGGTAACGCCGTCGGCACGACGCGGTCGCGCGTCGAATCGACCCGCGGTGCGGCCGATGCGTCGGCGCAAACCGCGAGCTCGGTCGGTGCGAAGACGAGCCATCGTGCGGCGCGAGCCGCGACGCGGACACACGCTTCGGCGGCGCAGGACAGCGCCGTGCAGACGAGCGCCCAGCCGAGTAGCGGCCTGCTGGTGAACGGCTCGGGCGAAGGCAGCGCGGAGCAGCACGTCATGCGGCGCACGGTTGCCGCCGAGGGCGCGGCCGCTTCGCAGACGAGCGCCAATCGCTCGTGGATTGCGAACAGCACCTATGGCGACGCGGGTGTGTCGATGAAGAAGGACAAGCCGGTTACTCCGGCTTCTGCGGAAACGCCGCCGGCGAAGTAACTTCGGAGCGGCATCACGAGCCGGGCGGACGCGAGTCCGCCCGGCCTTCTATTTTCTCGGGATCAACGGTTCTCGCAGGCGCCCGGCCACTTCAGCTCGCAGGCGCGTGCGTAAAGGTGCGTGGGCTCGAGATCCCGAAGCGGACCTTTGCTGCCGCGCAGGATGAACTGGTAGTCGACGTAGGTGGGGGCGTCATGGCGGAACGTGCCGGCCCTCGCGAGCTCGGCCGCGTTATCGCAACCCGCCGCGAATTGCAGCGTGCACGCCCGATCGAACGCCGCCGCCGCACGATTGCGATTGCCGTAGCGCTCGGCGAGCACGATACCGGACTCGTTGCAGGCCCACGGGGAGCCGTCCGTGCAGAAGCCGTCCTGCAGGAAGAACAGGTTCAGGCAGGCGTCACGCTTGTCCGCCGCGCACGCTTGCGTCCAGTACGGCGTCCATTGCCCCGGATGCTCGTCGCCCAGATTGCCGGACGCGCTCATGGCGCCGAAGGCGATGACCCACACGCTCATGTAGACGAGATGACGGCGGCGCGGCACCAGCGCCCTGCCCCACGTCGACGGATCGAAGGCCTTGAGCCTCTGCGACTTCGCCAGCCGGTCGAGCAACCTGACGGACAGGTTCAGCAGCGGCACCTGAAGCAGCTTGTCGTAGAAGCCCGGTGTGTTGACGCTCAGCAGTGCGTCGTACAAGAGCACGACGCTGAGCCCGTACAGCACGCCGAAGAAGATGCGTCCCACCAGCGTACGCGGCGACGTGGCCGGGTCGGTGAACAGCAGGTGCATGCCCAGGAAGACGGCAATGGGCACGTGCGAGTCGACGAAGTAATAGCTGCCGGTGAACGCGTGGTAGATCGCGCTGAAGACGAACGTCGTCACCACGGCGGCCGCGGTCATCGGCGTGACGCCGAAGAAGTATTGGCCCGGCAATGCGATCAGGAAGATGACGAGATAGATGTAAGGCGGGTAGAACTGGGTTTGCGCAACGTCGAAGCCCCAGGTCATGTCGTTCGCGTCGGTGAGAAGAAGCAGGAGGCCGACCACAGCGAGAGCAAACGAGGACGGGTTGAAGATGTGCGTGTTCACGCCGTCTCGGTTCCAGCGGATGAACTCCTTGGCGGCCAAACCCATCGCCAGCATCACGAACTGCCAGTAGAACCACGGATCCTTGAACCAGAAGAACAAGGTGATGCTGAAGACGATCGGGAACGGGCCGAAGCCCAGGGCGAACTTGCGGCGGTGCGTCCAGGAGAGAAGGCTGTCGAAGGCGTAGGCGAACAGGAGCTGAGCGAGAATCAGGGGTGCCGCGTGATAGACCTCGCGCCAGTAGTAGCCCCAATAGAGAAGGAGCGTGCTGTGGACGCAGGCTTGGAGGTAGTGCGGGCGGCGTAGCGCGACTTCGAGGAGCACAGTCTGGCCGCGCCGTAGGACGCCGAAGAGCAACGTGCTCCACGCCAGGAGTGCCACCGCGGCGCCGAAGATGGAGGCGCGCACGACGGGCCGTTGGTCGAGCAACGGGAGTTGACTGAGCACCAGCAAGGCAACGATGAACGCGGCGTTCAGGAAGAACGCGCCGCGGGCGGACAGTTGGATGCTGAAAACGGGAACCTCTGGGGTGGGACCCGCGGATACCTGCACCGTACCGGTGGATTTGGCCATGGGTCGCGTTAACGACTAGAGGTCCGTACGAATCTGTTGACGCGCGCCCAACGCGCGGCGTCCGCGTGGCTCCTCCCGCCATTCGCGGCGCGTGCGCGGCTCAGTGATCAACGCTCGTGGAGTCGAGGGCATGCACCATCGTATCAATCCCGCGGGCACGCGCCGATAACTTTCTGCTATCGAGTCTGTCAGTCTCGGGTTACAGCAGTTGTGTCGGAGAGTATCGGTCTAGTCCGGGAGGCCTGTGGAGGATAGCAACGACCGAATAAGTAACAGGTTGCCGCCCGAGTATCGACTCGTACCGAACGCTGCTCGTCAATTACCGACAAACGTAGCCTATGTTGAGTTTCCCTGCGACGGGTGCTGTATTCGCCTGCTCGGCATCCCGCACTGTCTTCCAGATTGGCCGAAGCTTGGCGCAATCCTAGTATCTGGTTTTGCTCGAGCCATCCAGGCGAGAACCGCCTACTTTAAGAAGCGCACTTCCTCCGGCTGATCTGGGTCGAAAGCCAGAGGAACGAATAGCTCTTGCTTAGTCGACGCACGGTTTTGAGAAGGAGATGCCCACCTCCCCGTTTCGATCGCGGCAGCGGCCTTGGACAACCAGGCGGGCGGAAGCGACATGTTCAGGGGTTGACCGCTGTCGTCGGACACTAGTGCGAATCTCGCTTGCGTGGGATGACCATCCTCCGTTAGCTGAAGACCAAACACGGCTATGAAAAACTTCCCTGGTCGATAGTGATCTAGGAACCTCCCCACGTAGTTACCCTCTTCTACGCCGTCGGGCGCAACGATACTCCAGTCCTTTACGGCACTTTCCGCAATTGTGACGTCGCCATCGGTAGCACGACCGGTGACCGCAAGTAACTTGCTAGCGATTGTTCCGAAAATCGTGCCGCTCTCCACTCTCTTGACAAGAATGAACAGCTGCTCGCGCGCGCCATCTCGATCTGCGATCTCAGACACGACAAAAAACTTGTAGCCCGTCGGCAGGCCGGCCAGGAAACGTTGCCTTGCTGCGGGATACGTATTGCGCCCGAGTTCTGAGAATGGGGCGATGGCAGCTTCGAGACGCGCCTGCCGCTGTCGATCACCAACAGCTATTGGTCGATCCACGAGAGCGCCGCCCTGTTGGCTCAATGCAAGCGGCGCGAAAGCTGCGCTCCAAGCCAACAAGACGACTATGCAGAAGAAAGACCAACGCACCGTCTGCCTAACCATGGTATGCACGCCGCGCCACACGAACAAACACACGCCTAACGACATCTGTATGCGTTCGCCTGCATGCGGACTTCTTGCCCTTTCGCACCTTCGATTGCAATGGTTGCCTGCGTTGCCGTCTCATCGATCACAACCGTATCTGCACCGAAGGCGGCGGCCTGACTCTGCAGCTTCATGATGGCGCGCTCACGCGTTCCTTCGAACGGACTCTTCCCAGGCTCCACGACGCCGTCGGTCACCGCAATTGGCGCGATCGCAACGCACCCGCCAACACGGCTTGCCTGTGCGCTCCCCAACACCTCAACCTTGGCCGCCTGTCCCGTCAATACAAGCGGTGGAGGCCGGAGAGTCGCACAGGAACTCAATGACAGCAGGAGGCTGAAGCGGCAAACGCTACTCAAAAAGTCCATAGCTGTTTATCCGGTGCTGTCGGCCTTCCACAATCCCTCCGCGCTTTAGCTTAAGCCCGTGCACTATTTGCTGCCCGTAAAGCGTCATGACCCCGTTTGAGTCCATTTGGATACCCTCAAGTTGCGCCCCAAACTTGGCGTTGAAATTCCCGAGTGCGTCGAAATCGCATCCTGCGCACGTCGACGGCCCAGAGTTGAGGTCACCAGCATGCGAGTGCATGACGTAGACCGTCCCGCCGCCAGTGAACGCGCTTATCGGCGACTGACACTTGTCACCGCCGCTAGGGCACGCGTAATAGTCCAACCCCGGCTGGGTACTTGACGTCGCGTATGCAAATCCACCGGGCACGCTGTCGATATGGGTCTTGAACTCTCCGCCTTTCGCTAATCTAGCCGCGTTAGCCGGGTCACGCATCGCATCGCGAGCTGCTCTTACCGCCTCCTCTGGCGTTCCGTACACCTCCGTAGAGTACCAAACTGGCTTACCACCACGGATAAGTACTGTCTCGAGAACACCCGAGCTCGCAGTCGCAGACCGCTGGGCGATCTTGTTGCTGCGACGGCCGGCAACTAAGACGGATTCAATAGTGCCCAAGGTTCTTCCCTCGTACCCGCTAATAGTCTGCGTCGCCAGCGCTCCACCCGAACTCTCGCCCGAATCCCCCGCGATGAGGCCGGCGTACGCCACGCTGTACTGGGCGCTCGGCTCCCACGCCACCACGCTGTAACCGATGCTGAACCCGATATAGTCAGGGTGCTCGAGTATCCCGCCGCCGTTGCAGTTGACAGAGCAGTCGCCCATCACCCCCGGAATGCTTACGTTTAGGTCAAAGCCAAACCGGCCCCCGCCGATCATGACCGTTTGCGTTCTGCCCACTGAAGGCTGTGTGGATCCACGACCCAGCAACCCGCTACCCGCCAGCGGATTGTTGCAGAACGACGACGGCGCGTTGTAGATCGGCAGACAGAACCCAGAGGGATCGGTGTATCGCAGCGGGTTGTTGAACACGTAGCTATAGCGGTTATAGCTCTGCCCGTCCGCCGGGAACTGCACGAACGGATCGGCCGAGAGCATGTGTGACACGCTCGGGTCGTACACGCGCCCGTTCATGTTCACGAGGCTCACCTCTTGCATGTTCTCGTGCCCCGTGTACGCCGGGCGGCGCAGCGAGGGTGCCGGCGGCGTGGGGGACCAATCGGTCCAGTTGGTGTTGCGCCGTTTGCCCCAAGGATCGTACGAGAGCGTTTCCGCAACGACACCGCTTTCGTTCGTGGTGTGCGTGACGCTGCCCAAGTGATCTCGGTGCAGGTAGCGCGTGCTCGTGACCCCGGTGCTGTCACGGCTGAACACGGCCACTGCCTGCCCGTACGCCAAGACATAATGGAGGTCCGTCGTGGTCGTGCCGACCACCTGGCGATCGAACAGGTCGTCGATGTAGATCGTCGTCTGACTCGACGCGAACCCGTTGACCTGCCGGAACCGCTGCCGATCGGCTCCATACGAAAACGCAATCGATGGGGTCCCCTCCGCAATCGTGGCCGGCATGTTGAAACTCTTCCACGTAACCGTGCGCTGACGGTTCTCAGTGAAGTTCCACCCACGCGTCTGGTTGCCGTTGCGGTCGTAGCAGTAGTGCCGATAGTTCGTCGTCGTGGTCCCGGTGCGCCGCAACGCGTGCGGACCAGGATTCGTCGTGTACCCCGTGGGGCAGCTGGTCTGCGGCGTCTGCGTGTAGTTGTAGCTGCCGGTGATGTCGCTCTTTGTAACGATGTTGCCCAGGGGGTCGTAGGTGACGTTCTTGGTCTGCGCCACTGTAGTACCGGTAAGCCGCTCCACAGTCTTCAGCCGATTCTGCGCATCGTAGGCGCCCGCCACCGTCATGCGCTCGGAGATGTTCTGGTTGACGTCTGCACGGCGCGTGAGGTTGCCGATCGAGTCGAAGTCGTACTGGAGGTTCTGGATACTCGTGCCGTTGGACGGGCCCGTGCGAATCTCGTCGATCGTGCTCGTCTGCGTCTGATAGCGGTTCTCGGTATTGATGCCGTTGCCGAACGTGACGTTCTTGATCTGCCCTTCCGCTGTCGTCGCATCGAGGGTCCAGTACGCCGCGCCACCGGCGGCATTCTTCACCTGGCGCACGTAGCCGTTCGCGTTGTAGTCGTAGCTTACGGTCAGCGTGGACCCGTTGCTCGTCGGATACGTGATGCCTGTCATCCGGCCGAGCGTCGGGTCGAAACCGAACGTTGTCTGATACGCCCCGGCGCCCGCGCCCGTGCCCGTCACGGTAGCGGTAGTGCGGTAGTGGCGACCGAATCCGTCGAATTCGTAGGTTTTATTCAGCCCCTCTGGCGCGGTGGTCGCACCGAGCATGCCCTTGCCGTTGGCGGGATCAAACGTGAAAATCGTGGTGCCTTCAGGCTCGACACGCTGTGTCATGCGACCGAGTAAGTCGTAGGTAAGCGTCGCCGTCTGACCCTTCGCATCGGTCTGTCTGTAGATCTCATCGCCGTTCGAGAAGTAATCGAACGTCCACACGCCGTTGTTGGGCGCGAGATCCGGATCCCGTAGCGTACGTTCCCGCCCCCGGACGTCGTACGTGTGCGTGACGGTGGTCGCGGCATTGCCATTGACTTGCGTAGTCAGCACGTTGCCGAACACGTCGTACGTGAACTTAGTGTCCGATTGATCGGCCACACCGTATGCCGTGTACACGCGATCGAGTAAACCACGCACGTGGTAGCGCTGCTTGGTCGTTTGATTCAGTGCGTTTGTCCTCGTGACTTCGAACGCATACTGGTCGACCACGCCCGGTGAGTAATTGGTCGTCGTCGTCACGAGGCCGGTTTCTCCCGGCACGCTCTCGGAGGTAACGCGACTAATCGCGTCGTAACCGTAATCGATCCATCGCATGTCGGTTGTGAGCGCGTCGAAGAAGTAGGGTCGGCTGACCATGTCGACTTCGCCACGACCCGTGTACTTCGTGCGTGTGACCACCGTCTTGCCGCCGAAGCTCGTCTGCAGCTGTGCGGTCTCGCGACCGAGGAAGTCGATTTCTGTAGCAGTTACAGGTGCACCCTGCGTCACTGCGACGCTCTTGAGCTTGCCACCGTTCGCGCACGTAGCCGCTGTACACCAGCCACGGTAGATATCGGCGCTCGGGAAGCCCAATCGCTGCTCGTGCACGAGGCGACCGTATTCGTCATACGTCCGCTGAGTATTGAACAGGTTCGCGTCCTGAATCCGGCGCGGGACACCAAATCGCTCGTCGTACTGAATGTACTGGACGTGATTCAACGCATTCTCGATGCGGATGGGGAAACGTCCGTTGCTCACGACCGTGGCGTTACTCGCGTTGATCTCGCCGTACTGAAGCCGTGTGATGCGCGCCGGTTGATTTGGCGCGGGCGACGTGTCGGTCGCAAGGTCATCTACGGTACGCGTGAGAGGGTTGCCGAAGAGATCGTAGTCAATGGCGGTTATCAGCGTTACATGCTGCTGACCGCTGTTGCCGGCGCACTGCGGGATCGCCCCTGGCTCGGTGATGCTGCCGTTGTCGGGCTCGAGCACCTGTTTCGTCACGAGCCCGACGGCGGAGTATTCGAACCCCGTCGTGCGCTTGAACCCGGCCACAGCAACGTTGGCAGGATCGAACATACGCTCGCAGATGAGTTCGCCGATGAGCCAATTGGCGGTGTCGTTGAAGAAATCGCTCGTCGTCTGGACCCTGAACTCGCCGGTGCCCGTGGTTTGCGCGTCCGTCTCGAAATTCTCGGTGTCGACAGACGTGAGATTACCGTACGTCGCGTCGTACGTATTCATCGTGATGGTCTTGGCGACGAACGCGTTACCCGTGAACACATCGTTCGGCTCGTAGACCCGAGCGGTCTGTTGTTGCACGAACGGGAAATACACGCTGTTCACTGCGGTGGCACCGCCCAACGCGCTCGTCACGCTGCGCAGCTTGATGTCGTTGCTGCCATTCTTGTAGTAGCGTTCGCTCAACAACGCCATTCCCACGAACGGGAACTGCTGGCTATATGTCGTCTCCTCTCTTACGTTCGTCAGCGTGTCGGTGACCTTGACCTTTGCGAAGCCAAGACCGCCGCGGCGCTGCAACTCCGCGACTGCGTGCTCGTACGAGTATGTCAGCGAGCGCTGGCCGCCAACGCCGTCATCGACGTTAACGGTCTTGACCAGAGGCCGCGAGCTTTGCACGACCGCCCTGGAAACGCCCTCCGCCGGGTACGAGGACGGCGTTGTGTCTTTCACGTAGACGCTGGTGTCGCTCATCGGCGCGTACACGAGCGTCGTGACCGCTCCAAGTCCGTCGGTCACGCGGTTGACGACGTCGCGCGGGGCGCTTGTGATGTAGACGCTATTGCTACTCGGCTGATGATTCCAGAAATCCGTGGTGCCGTCGCCGTTCCAGTCGCCGGTCCAGACGCTCGCGCCGCCATTCGTCGGCGAGGGCCAATTCAGCGTCTGTAAGAACTGCAGCGTGTTCTGAGTCGTCGACACGTAGAACGACAGATTCGTGCGCGACGAGTCGTAGTAAGCGATGTCGGCGCGACCATCGTTGTTCCAGTCGCCGATGTAGATCCGATCCGTGATGTTGGCGTGGTAGACGCCGGTCTGGATCCATGCCTGCGCAAACTGACCGTCGCCCTTGGAAAGATAAGCGCGCGCGGTCGTTCCGACCAGCAGAATGAGATCGTCGAGCCCGTCACCGTTGAGATCGGCGACGACCGGTTGTGAGCCCGGCGGTAAAGAGCTATCAGTGAAGACAACCCCGGACGGAACAAATCCGATGCCGTTCGAGAAGTTGACCTGCCACTGAGTGGCGCTTACGAATTGCAGCCCATCGATGCGGCCATCGCCGTTGAAATCCCCAGGGAACCCGCCAAAGTCCTGGCCCGGAGGCAGCGCGCTATACGTCAGTTGCCCGCTCCCGTTAGCGGCTGCGATGTATACACCGAGGCCTGCTCTCACGTCGGTCCGGCCATCGCCGTTGAAGTCCGCGAACCCAACGAAATTGCTGTTGACGCCGGCGAGGTCAGACCCTCCCAACGGAATCGGGCTGCCCACGGGTACCATGGACGTACCGGTCGACAAGTAGACGTAGAGAGTGGCGCTGTAGTTGTTCGGATCGATCTGGTCCCACCACACGCGCGCGATGTCGGTCATGCCATCGCCGTTGAAGTCGCCCGTGTAGAGCTGGTTGAGGTTCGCATCCGGCGCCGCATCCCACTTGTGCCAGCCATTGGGCGCAGGACCGGTCGGCGCGTTCCACACCGGCTGCTGCACGCCGTTGACGTCCGCGAGGTACATCGTCGAGACGCCGTCGCTGTTCGGCGGCTGGTACGTGTCGTCCTGCGCGAAGAGGTCCATCCGACCGTCGCCGTTGAAGTCGCCAAATAGCGGCGCCTTCTGCGACGCCACAGCGGCGCTCGGCCAGGTGACAGCGAGCCCCGGCAACGTCGGCGCGGCCGCCATGTTCCACCACCCGAACGTGGTCGGCGGCAGGCAAAGGCCCGTTCCCGGGCACTCTTGCACGGAGGTCAAGCGACTCTGATTGTTGTTGCCGGTACCGTAGCCCAACCGGTAGTCGCGCACGAGCGCCCACCCTGTGGACGCGCCCGTCGTCGGATCGCGGGTCAGCGCTTCGGTCTTGATCGACTTGAGGCGCCGAGTGGTGTTCGTGATGGCCCAGCCACCTCGATAAACCGGCCCGTAGGTCTCGCGCGCTTCGTACTCGAAGTTGACGTGCGCAAAGGCAACTGCCCCGAGCGTCCCGTTGTTGTGCAGCGTATACGCGATCTGCGTGAGCTCCACGTCCGTTTGCAGGGACTGGTCCTGGTAACTGAACGTCATGTAGTTACCGACCGTGTCCTCAATCTTGTTTACCGCCCACGCGCGAATCGTGCTCTGGCTGGGCCCGATCTCCACTGCGGAATCCGGCGTGTTCCCGTAGTACAGAATGCGCCCGCCCTTCGTGCGCACGCGGAAATAGGCTGGGCCCGTGCCCGCGCTGCCGAAGGAATGAATTTGCGCGAACTGATTGATCTCGGTTCGGTACTCGGCGCCGTTGGCGCCATACGCGCCCGTGGCCGGTACGAGAATCAGGCGTTGACCGTCGAGGCAGAATCTGTCGCTCGCGGTATAAGAAATCGCGGTGATTCCGCCCGCGTCTTGAGCGGGCGTCTGCGGACACCGGGTGATTGAGGACAGCCCCGCCACACCCCAGCCAACGCCCACGCTGCCGTTACCGCTGCCAGAGTTGTAAACGAGGGCAAGGTCCGGCTGCATGCCGGCGGTGCCAGGCGGCACGGCGATCGCCAGTTTGTAGCTCGAGTTGCCGGTGACATCGACCGTAAGTCCGCCGGGAGTGCTCCCGGGCATGTAACCCGTCGTATTGGGCGCCAACGAGACGCCCGACGCGCCCGTCGTCGCGTCATCGTTGGCGTCATCGATCGTGCCGGTGCCGGTTGCGTTCGTGATGGTGGCCCCAACGGCGTTGCTCAACGTGACGGAGAAGGTTTCGTTACCCTCGTAGTACACATCCGTGAGCGTCGCCACGTTAATCGGCAGAGTGACTACGCCCGGGGTGAACTGAAGAGTGCCAGAGGTGGACGTGTAGTCGACGCCGGCCGTCGCGGCCCCCGCGCCGGAACCGTTGCTCGTCGTATAGCTCACCGTCTGCGTGCCCGTGGTCACACCGCTTCGGGTCACTGTGAATCCGGCCGTCGTACCCTCAGGCGCCGTGACACTATTGATCGAGAGGCTCGGCGGCACGACGTCGATGATGGTTCCTGTGCGCTGACTCGTGCCGAGCACGGCGCCGGCCGTCGGCGCGCTTAGATTCAACGTAAATGTTTCGTTGCCCTCGGTCGCGGCATCAGTGGCCGTCGTCACCGCCACGTTCTGGTTGAGCTGCGCATCCGTGAAGGTGAGGATCAGACCGCTGATTGCGGTGTAGTCGGAACCAGCCGCCGCAGAGCCATTCGCCGTGTTGACCGTGACAGAGTGGCTCAGTCCGTCCTGGCCCGTTTTCTGAATCGCGAAGCTCAGTGGCGAGCCCTCGTTCGCCGACACGTTGCTCGAGATCGAGAACGACACGTCGTCGTTCAGAATCGTTCCCGTGCGCGTAGCCGTCCCGAGGCTCGTTCCGGTCGAAGGCGAGCTGAGGGTCAACGGAAAGGTCTCGTTACCCTCGATGACGGTGTCCTGAATGGTGATCACGTTGACCGACTGATTCGTCTGCGCCGGCGTGAATGTGAGCGTTTGATTCGTGATCGCGGTGAAGTCGGTGCCGGACGTCGCCGTCCCGGTCGCGGCGGTAGAAACGTTCACGGTATGCGTTACTTCGGTCGCACCGGTCTTCGTCACGGTGAAACCGAGAGTCAGACCTTCCTTCGCCGACACATCCGACGAAATAGAGAACACGGGGCCTGCGTCGTTGCTGTTGATCGTGGCCGTCGCCGCAGCCGGAACCTGCGCTCCGTTGGTCGGCGCGCTCAGCGCGAGCGTGAGCGTTTCCGGATTCTCGTACACGGTGTCGTCGACAATGGCGACATTGACGACTTGCGAGCTGTTGCTCGTGAACCCCGCGAGCGTGCCGCTTGCGGCTGTGTAGTCGCCCGGCGCAACGGCAGTGCCGTTCCCCGTGGCGTAATTCACGTTGTGCGAATACTGGCTCTGACCGTTCAACGTTACCGTGAACTGAAGCGCCGCGCCGCCCTCCGTCACCGGCGAATTGGAGCTGATCGAGAAAGTCGGAGCCGCATCGTCGCTGTTGATCGTGCCGGTCGTGCTCGCCGAACCGAGAACTGAGCCGCCCGTCGGGGCACTCAAAGTGATGCCGACCGTTTCTGGATTCTCGAACAGCGTGTCGTTGATGGTCACGACCGAAATGGTCTGACCGGCAGCCGCCGGGAGCGTGACCGTACCCGATTGCGCCGTGTAGTCGCTTGGCTGCACGGCCGAACCGTCGCTCGTCGTGTAGTTCACGCTGTGCGTTTGAGAGCTGTTGCCGCTCAGAAAAATAACGAACTGCAGAGGCGCGCCTTCCGTAACCGGGGCCACCGGCGTGACGGACCACGTGGGCGCCGGATCGTTGTCGAAGATCGTGCCCACGCCCTGACTGCGCGTGACCGTCGCGTTGCTTGCGTTCGTAATATTGACGAACATCGTCTCGGTGGTCTCGAAGACGGAGTCATCTATCGTCGCCACGGAGATGATTTTCGACGTCTCGTTCGGGAGGAAGGTGGGAGATTGACCAGAAGTCGAGTAGTCGACATTTGCCGTCGCGGTTCCGTCGGCAAAGCTGTAGCTGACGGTCAATGGGATATCGTGCGAGCCGCTCTTGGTCAGAGTAAACGACAGGTTCCCGCCTTCCGTGACGGACGCGTCGCTGATCGAGACGGTGGGGGCCGGGTTGTTCTCGATGATCGTGCCGACACCCTGTGAATCCGCGATGGACGCACCACCGGTCGGACTGCTCAGGTTCACGTACATCGTTTCATTGCCGCCGAGTTGTTCCCAAACCCCGTCGTTGACCGTATGAACCGTGATGGTCTTGATCGTCTCCGCAGGCGTGAATGTGAGCACGCCCGACGTGCTGCTGTAGTCTGCAGGCGCCACGGCGCTGAAATCAGCCGTGGCGTACGACACGCTGACGTTTGCGCCGGCACTGTTGTTCTTCGTAACGGTGAAAACGAGGTCGCCGCCCTCGCCCACGGCCACGTCATTGATCGTGAAGTACGCGGTAACCGGGGGAATGACGTCGACGGACTGTGATTCGAGGTCCTGCTCGTATCCGCCATCGATCCAGCCGTGGCTATACACCAGCGTGTACGTGTAGGTCGCGACCGAACGACCGGTAAACGTCCAACTCGTTGAACCATCCGGCACGCCGGGCGGCGTCCCGCCTATGCTTGACACCTCGTGGAGCTGGTAGCAGTCGAAAATGACGTACGGATAGTCAGAAAAATACTGATAATTGCAGCCGGTTGGCGTGCTCCACGTGACCGTGTAAGTCCCGTTGGTGCTCGGCGAGGGCGAGATGGTCATCGACCAAGCGCTCAGGGACACGAGCATCAACGTGATCAGCGCGAGGACGCGCCCGAGAACCGACGGAATCGACATGGGTTTTGAACTCCCTGCTAGGGACATTGAGCAATCGAAGTGGACCGGGGGGGGGTCGTGTGTTCACAAGCGGCACGGGCAACACGCTGTGTGAAGCCAGGCGGGGCGCACTGACCAATGATCACCGGCGCTGGCACAGACCACGAGCCACGCGAAGATCGTCGCGTTCATGACCCCCCCTTTTTTATTCTTGTCGCCGGCGCCGACCCCTTATCGACACCGAGACGTTCTTTTCCGAGGGAGCATACCGCCGCACTCGCCCAACCGAGTGTCTAGTAATTGACACTTCTCGCTAAATATTCTGATTGACGTAGTCGCGACGCGGAGTTATCTCTCCCCGTTGGCTCACGCACCGATTGTTTTCGCCGCGTTACCTGACCGCCTGCGACGTCACAATGAAAAAAAGAGCAGCGCCCGGCTTCACATTGATCGAGCTCCTGGTCGTCATCGCGATCCTGGGCTTCATCGCGAGCCTCGTGGGACCCAGCGTCATCAAGCAATTCAGCGGCGCGAAAGCCGACACCGCACGTCTGCAGATCGCGGATCTCGGCGCCGCGCTCGATCTCTACTATCTCGACCTCGGTCGATACCCCACCACGGCCGAGGGGCTCCCGGCGCTGGTCGCTGCGCCGGACGGCGTGCCCAAGTGGGATGGCCCCTATTTGAAGAAGAGCGCGGTCCCGAAGGATCCGTGGGGCAACGCCTACCACTACAAAGCACCGGGCGATAACGGCCCTTACGATCTGTTCTCCCTCGGTGCGGACAATCAAACGGGCGGCGAGCACGACAACGCCGACGTCGTGAGCTGGAAATGAACGCCGAGCGTGGAGTCACGCTGATCGAAGTGCTGGTCGCGCTTACGATCGCGACGCTGCTCGCCGCGGCCGCCGTGCCGGCGCTCGGCCGGGCTCTCGACCGGGCCCGCGCTAGCGGCAGCTCGCGGGAACTGGTCGCGGCGCTGAAAACGGCTCGCATCGAGGCCCGCTCGACAGGACACGACGCGCTGTTCAGGCTCGACGTCGAGTCCCACGTCTACAACGTCGCCGGCCACGACCGAGTGCTGCGCACGCCACACGGCGCGACGCTCACGCTGCTGACGGCCGAGAGCGAACGCCTGGGCACGACGAGCGGCGCGATCCGGTTCTTTCCGGACGGCAGCTCCACGGGCGGCACGGTGACGCTCGAATACCGCGGGCGCGAGCAGCACGTCGAAGTCGACTGGCTCACGGGCCACGTGCGCGCGGCAGCGCCATGACGCGACGCGACCGCAGCGCTTCCGCAGGCTTCACGCTGATCGAGATCCTGGTCGCGTTCACGATCGCGACCACGTCGCTCGGCCTGCTGTATCAGATCCACGCGAACTCGACGGCCACGATTCTCTTGTCACAGGATTACCAGCAGGCGACGGAGCTCGCGCAATCATTGGTCGCGGATCTCGCCACGACCAAGCGCAGCGTGAGCTTCACGGAACACGGTGTTTCCGCGGACAAGTACCGCTGGACGGTGCGCGCGGCAGAGCTGACGTCGGGATCCAACGTGTCAGATGGCGCCCCGTTTCGGCTACGCGACGTGGCCGTGGACGTCAGCTGGCGCGCCCGCGACAAAGAGCGTCACGTCTCGCTCCACACGGCGAAACCCTTCTTCGAGCCATCGCCATGACACCCGGCGGCAGGCAGAGCGGCTTCACGCTGATCGAAGTGCTGATCGGCGCGACCCTGCTGGCCGTCATGATGGCGCTGCTGGCAACGGCCCTGTTCACGATGACGCGCAGCGCACGCGCGGGCGAAGCGCGTCTCGAGCAGCTCGATTCCACGCAGCTCGTGCACGCGTTCCTGGCGAACGAGCTCGGCGGCGCCATGCCGCTGACGGAACGCGTCGACGGCGACGAGCACGCGCTCTTCGAGGGCCGCACGGACCGGCTACGCTTCGTCGGCCACTTGCCCGCCGCCCAGGCCGGTGGATTGCAGTTCATGGAGCTCGCGATCGCGCCGCAAGCCGGCAAAGATGCGCTCGTGCTGCGCTATACCGACGCGTGGCCCGAGACGCGCTTCGGCCCCCCGGGCCCCGCATGGCAGACACGTGCCCTGCTCCCGAACATGCACCGCCTCCGCTATACGTACTACGGCAATCCGAAAGACGACGCGCCCACGGCGTGGCACACGGAATGGGTCGGCCACGATCGCCTGCCGCGGCTCATTCGCGTGGAGCTGGAAACCACGACCGGCACCGCGAGCTCGCTCGTGGCTGAAGTGCGAGTCCGCACCGCGGTGGCGCAGGCGGCGCTGTTTCGCGATCCGCCGGGGCGCGCGCGATGACGAGCACGCGCGCCACACGAGGCTATGCGCTGGTGAGCGTGCTCTGGCTCGTGGCGTTGCTCACGGCCGTGACCGCGGCGTACCACGCACAGGCGCGCGCCGAGGCGCAGTTGCTCGCGAGCACCGTGCGTCGCGCACAGGCCGAAGCGCTGGCCGAAGCAGCCATCTGGATCGCGCTGCGCGACCACTTCGTGGCACGCGCTACGGGGTCGGCCAGCGTCGGTCGCGTCACGCGCGACGTGGCAATCGACGACACCAACGTCGCCGTCACGATTGCCGACGAGAGCGGCAAGATCAACCTGAACGCCGCTCAACCGGAGCTGCTGACGAGCGCGCTCGCAGCGCGCTCGACGCTGGACGCGGCCGCGTGCACGGCCATCGTCGACGCAATTCTCGACTGGCGCGATATCGACAGCACGCGCCGCCCTTCCGGCGCGGAGGACGCCGACTACGCGAGCCGCAAAGTAGGCCATGGCGCGAAGGATGCGCCGTTCGCCACGACGGACGAGCTGCTCCTCGTGCTGGGGGTGACACCGGCCGTCTACCGGCAGGTCGCACCGCTGCTCACGGTATTCGGCAACAGCACGCGCGTGAACGTGGACGCGGCGCCGCCCGAGGTACTTCGCGCGTTGCCGACCGCGGATGGCGGCCCCGCCGGCGCCCGGCTCGCAGCCGACCGCTTCGACCAGCGCTTCGTGCAGACGACGGGTGAGGATATTTACACCGCAACCGGCACTGCTAGAGTGGGAACCGTCACCGCCAACGTCGCCGCCACGGTTCGGTACGCGCGCGGCGACAAGCGTCCGGTGCAGGTGCTGGCCTGGTCCACGGCTCCTTCGGTGTCGGCGGCAGAAGAAGACGCGCAACATGCGCCCTGAGCTCGAACAGATCCTCGACGGGATTTGCGCCGCGCTGAACTGGTGGCTCGATGGCCTGTGGGCAGGCCTGCCGCCCACAGCGCGACAGGCGCTGTTCGCGGCGCGCGACGAGCTCGAAGTGCGACTCTCGGGCAGCCGCGTGAACGTCACCTCCTCGACCGGCGCGCCCGTGAGCGTCGACAGCACCGACACCGCGGCCGTGACCGCGGCTCGCGCCGAGCTCGCTCGCAAGCACGAGCCAGATGTCACGCTCGTTCTTGACCGGACCCGCGTGCTGACGCACACGTTGAAGTTGCCGGCGGTCGCGTCGAGCGACCTCCGCAGCCTGTTGTTCTTCGAGCTCGATCGCCTGACGCCGTTCGCCGCCGACGACGTCGCGTTCGATTTTCGCGTGCGCACGCGCTCCGACGACGGCCTCGTCGTGGACGTCGCACTCGCGCGTCGAACCGCCCTCGACGCGGCGATCAAGGCCGTCGAGCCTCTCGGCCTCCGGCCCACGGCGGTCACGATCGAAGACGCGGATGGCGCGCGCTTGCCGTTCAACCTGCTGCTGCGGCACCGCCGGTTGCGACTGCCGGCCGCGCGGCTCACGGTGCGCCCCGCGCTCGCCATCGGCGCGGTACTGATGCTGGTTATGGCCCTGTATCTGCCCCTCGCGCGCTATCAAAGCGTGCTCGGGGAGCAAAGGAGTGCCGTCGAGTCGGTTCGCACCGAGGCCGTCGCCGCGCGCGGCCGGCTGGCGGAACAGGAAGCGTCGCTTGCGCGCGCCGATTTTCTGGCCGCGAAGCGCCGCGACTATGTGCCCCCGGTAGCGCTGCTCAAGGACCTCACGGTGCGCATACCGCAACACACCTGGGTCTCGCGCTTCGCCATCAGTCGCGGCGAGGTGCAACTGCAAGGGGAATCCGGGACAGCCACGGAGCTGCTGCAAATCCTGGAGGCCAGCGATCTGCTCGAGCATGCGCAGTTCCAGGCACCCGTTGCGCGCGCCGACGACACGGGCAAGGAGCAATTTACGATCGTCGCGGCGCTGACCCGGAGGGCGCGATGAACGTCGCCCTGCAACCGCGTCAACACGTGCTCGCGAGCTACGGGATTCTCGCGCTCGCGCTCGTATCGGCGCTGCTCGTCGTGCTCGGCCCGCCGATCCGCGGCCGTCTCGAGTTCTTCACCGAGCTCGGGTCTTTGCGCACGACGTACGCCAAGTCGATCGCTGCTCTCGCCCGCAGCGAAGCCGTGAGCACGGTGTTCGACCAACGCCGCGCCGCGAGCGACCCGACCGCGCAACTCTTCCACGCGGCGACAGCGGCACTCGCCGGCGCGGAACTGCAGAACCAGCTGAACTCGCTGATCACTGCCGAAGGCGGCATGCTGTTGAGCTCGGCATTCAGGGAGCCCGGGGAAACGCAGCCCCTCACGCCGATCGCCGTGACGATCCGCGTTCGATGCTCGGTCGTGTCGCTGCTGAAGATCCTGCACGGCCTCGAGAACCGTTCGCCCGTGCTGTTCATCGAGAATCTCTCGATCCAGAGCAATCAGCGCAACGGCAGCGCCGCGCGCGATCTTGGCGGCAATCTCGACGTGGATCTCGACGTGCTGGGCTTCCTCGACCCACCGGTGGCGCCGTGAGCGGGAGATTGCAGACCTTGACGTCGCTCGACCGGTGGGCCATCGGCATCGCCGCCGCAGCCGCCGTCGCGCTCGCGCTCGAAGCCGGGTGGCCGCACGGCCTCGAAGGGCCGGCGGTCACGGCGGAGCCGCCGCAGGCGGCCGACGCGCCCGTGGCCGGGATCGCCGTCGGGCCGTTCGCCGACTATCTGACCGTCGGCGAGCAGCCCTTGTTCGCGTTCGATCGGCGACCCTACGTGGCGGTCGTCGAGCAAGCCGCGGCCCCGGGGCCGCACGTCGAGTTCCAGCTGACGGCGGTGATCCTGGCGGGCGATACGCAAATCGCGCTGCTGAAGTCCAACCTGACACCGGCCGTG
>FTFB01011514.1_pt1 | contig 24416 bp, 19 predicted proteins | sample 1658331 | NCBI WGS metagenome assembly FTFB01 (sample SAMEA3914816, study PRJEB12502) | metagenome | biome: forest; material: soil | place: USA | collected 2011-09-16 | depth 0.3 m | reverse complement strand
TCGCTTGCGAGTGGCGAAGTCGCGCCTGACCAGCGTGCGCTCGATATATGCGCCGGATCACCCGGACATCGCTCGCCTCGAGCGCGAGATCCATGGCCTCGAAGCCGAGGTCGGCGCGGACGCATCACCCGACGCTTCGGCGAACGAGCTGATGCGCAACCTCGAAGGCGCACGCGGCGAGTTGGCGCAGGCGCGCGACCGCTATGCGCCGGACCATCCGGACGTGCAGCGGCTCGAGCGACGTGTGAGTGGGCTCGAGAAAGAGCTCGAGAAGATGTCGTCTGCCGATCCGCAGCCACAGAAGCCGCCGGTTGAGACGCCGGACAATCCCGCCTACATCCAGCTGCAGACCCAGCTTTCTGCCACGGTCAATGAACAGAAGGCGCTCAAGACTCGCATGGAGCAGATGCGTGCGCAGATGACGGGCTTCGAGCGGCAGATGGTGACCTCGCCCCAGATCGAAAAGGAATATCGCGAGCTCGCGCGCGAATACGACACCGCTATCGTCGAGTACCGCGATCTACGCGCCAAGCAGCAGGAAGCGCAGATCTCGCAGAACCTCGAGAGCGACCGCAAGGGCGAGCGCTTCACGGTCATCGAGCCGCCGATGCCGCCAGAGAAGCCGGTGAGCCCGAACCGCCCTGCGATCATGGCAGTCGGCGTGATCCTTGCGCTGGGCATTACGCTCGCGATCATCGCCGTGCTCGAGATGCTGGATACGAGCGTGCGCGGCCGGCGCGACCTCGTGAGCCTGCTCGCGACGCCGCCCCTGGCCGTGCTGCCCTGGATCGAGACTTCGGAAGATAGAAGCCTGCGCAGACGGCGACGGCGCTATGCGTGGGCCGGAGCCGCGGCCTCCGTGTTGCTGACCGCCGGCCTGATCCACCTGTTTGTCCTGCCGCTCAACTTCGTGTGGGCGGGGGTCCTGCGACGTCTGGGCGCCTCGTGAAAAACTTCACTCGACTCTTCGATCTCGAACGCACGCAACGTGACGGGAATCCAGACGCGTCAACGGCGGCAGCTGAACGTGAGAGAGGCGGCATTGCCGAGGTGGCCGAGGTCGCCGGAACGGCGGCGGTTTTCCGCACGCCCAGCATCGACGTCGACCCGGCCGCCCTCGAGCGTCAGCGCATCCTGCCCGCCGGTGCCGGCGGGCCGTACGGCGCGGCGTACAAGCTGCTGCGCACGCAGGTACTGAAACGCCTCGATCAGCTCGGCGCGAATTCGCTTGCGGTCATCAGCCCCTGTTCGGCCGACGGCAAGACGCTCACGGCGATCAATCTTGCGATAGCCATCGCCGCGACCGCGGGTCGCACGGCGTTGCTGGTGGACTTCGACCTGAGAAATCCCAATCTGCATCGCCGCTTCGGGTTCGAGCCGTCGGTCGGGGTCGAGGAATGCCTCGAGGCGCGACGCCCCCTCCACGAAGCGCTCGTCAAGGTTTCAGGATACGACCGGCTGACGCTCCTGCCGACGCGATCGCGCGTGGAACAGTCTTCGGAGCTTCTCACTACGACGCGGGTAGGTGAGCTCGTCTCAGAGATGCGCACCCGTTACGCCAATCGCGTTCTGATATTCGATCTGCCGCCTGTGCTGCACGCGGACGATGCGTTGGCGTTCTCTCAACATATCCAGGCGGCGCTGCTCGTGGTGAGCGAGAGACTCACGAAGCGTGAAGATGTCGCGCGCACGCTCGAATTGTTGCGCGATACGCCAGTGATCGGAACGGTGCTCAACCAATCCCGCTCGCAAGACATGCGGTCCTACTAGCCCGGTAGTCGTGCCGTGAGGGTACTGCTGATCGGAAACTACGCCCCTGACCGGCAGGAAAGTATGCTGCGTTACGCGGAGATGATGCGCGATGGCCTAATGGAAGCGGGACACGAAGTCACGCTCGCGGCTCCGCGACAAGTGCTGAACTCCGCCGGCAGACCCGCTGCCGGAATCTGGAAGTGGATCGGCTATCTCGACAAATACATGCTCAGCCCCGGAGACATTGCTCGCGCCGCGCAAGAGGCGGATGTCGTGCACGTTTGCGATCACAGCAACGCGGTCTACGTTCCCGGCAGGCCACGCAAGCCATATGTCGTGACGTGCCACGATTTGCTGGCGGTACGCGGTGCGCTCGGCGAGGACACCGACTGTCCCGCAACGTTCAGCGGGCGCCAACTGCAAAAAATCATTCTGAAGGGTTTGCGGAGGGCCAGCGCGGTCGCCTGCGTGTCCGGCGCGACGTTGCGGGATGCGCAACGATTGTTGGGCAACTACGCCGGCAAGCTCGTCGTCTCGCCAAATTCGCTGAACTACCCGTATCGCAAGCTCGACACGCAGACCGTTCGGAAACGCCTGATCGAAGCGCGCACTCGAGCGGACAGCGGCCCGTACGTGTTGTCGGTCGGATCGAACCTGCGTCGCAAGAATCGCGAGACGGCCATTCGCGCGATGGCGGCCATCGCAGCTTCGTGGAGCGGGCAGATCGTGTTCGCCGGACACGCGCTGAGCGCGGAGCTCAGAAGCCTCGCCAGCGAGCTGGGCGTCATGAACCGCGTGGTCGAAGTCCCTAACCCGTCGAACGAGCTTCTCGAAGTGCTCTATAACGGCGCGCTTGCGCTGCTGTTTCCGTCGCGCTTCGAGGGCTTCGGCTGGCCCGTCATCGAAGCGCAAGCCTGCGGCTGCCCGGTGATCTGCAGCAATGTCGAGCCGCTTCCGGAAGTGGCCGGCGGGGGCGCGATCCTCTGCGACCCGGACGATCACGCGGCGTTCGGGCAGGCCGTGCTCGAAGTCGCGGGTTGCGAGCGCCGCCGCGATGAGCTGGTGCGGATGGGGCTCGCGAATGCCGGCGGCTACGGCCGCGCACCGATGATTGGCCGGTTCGTTTCCCTGTACGAGCAGGTGAGGGGCGCCGCATGACCTCCGCCAACGAGCCCGCACGGCGCAAGCTGGTAGTGCTCGTCACGCTCGTCTATCTGCTGCTCATCTTCGAGGGCGCGCTGCGCAAGTGGCTGTTTCCTTCGCTGAGCCAGGCGCTGTTCTTCGTTCGCGATCCGTTCGTGCTGATCGCTTACTGGCTGGCGTTCCGGCACGGTTTCTTTCCGAAGGGCAACGTGTTCCTGGTGACGGGCGTGGCCTTCGGCTTCGTCGCCATGCTGCTCGTTGCCGCGCAGGTGCTTGCCGCTGCGGGCAGCGTTGACGGGATGCTGCTTCTCGCAGCGTATGGCTGGCGCAACTATTTCCTGTACATCCCCTTGGCGTTCCTCATCGGCAACGTGTTCCAGCGGCCCGATCTCGAGCGCATCGTCAAGCTGACACTGATTCTCGCGGTGCCCACGGCGGTTCTCGTGTTCCTGCAGTTCATCTCTCCGCTGGACTCGCCCATCAATGTCGGCTTTGGCACGGCGGGCATGCAATTCCGTGGGCTCACGGTCGACCCGGTGCACACGCGGACGATGGGCTTCTTCACGTCGGATGTGGGACAAAAGGGATTCACCGTGAGCGCGTTGGCGATGGCGCTCGCATTGTGGCTTGCGCCTGCGAAGGCGCGCTTCGTGAAGTACTGGATGTTGATTCCTGCGACGGCGGCAGTGCTCTCCTGCCTCGCGGTCAGCGGCAGCCGCGGCGCCATGTTGCACAGTGGAATCGTCATGATCGCAGCGATGGCCAGTGCAGCCGTTGTCCGCGGTGGCGGAGTGTCCGCTCGCGCCGTGATATGGCCGACTGTGCTCGGCGTCGTGGCTGTAGCCCTGTATCCGGTGCTGTTTCCGGAAGGGTACAGTTCGTTCATGGGACGCTGGAATGCCGCGGCAATCGTCGAGACCCGCTATTCCAGTCTGGGCATCATTGCCCGCGCGCTCTACGGGTTCGTCGATTTCTTCTCGCTGCTGGGCGACTCGCCCATCCTCGGTTACGGGCTCGGCCTGGCCGGCAACGCAAGCATCACGCTGGGCATCGAGATCCCGGGCTTCACCGGCTGGGCGGAGACGGATTGGGCGCGGCACGTTGTCGACCTCGGACCGTTCCTGGGAATCCTCTTCATTGTGTACCGGATCGCGTTCGTCACCTGGCTGGGCCTGCGCTGCCTGAGCGGCGCGCGCCGGGCGGGCGAGCCGATGGCGATATTGTTGTTCGCGTTTGTCGGCATAGACCTGCTGTACGGGCAGATATCCGGGCATGGTTCGGTCAACGGGTACGTCTGGCTCTTCACAGGCTTCTGCCTTGCGGCCATCGCGCCGCGCCCCGTTGCCGCGGCCGCCTCCGACGGTGAGCCACTCGTGCAGCCGCCGCGCTTCGCCAATCTGATGCGCTGAAGGCTCGCCTGCCCGTGAGAATCATCCAGCTCCTCCTGCTTGCGACGGCCGCCACCTGGCTGGCATCGCCCGATGTCCTGGCGCGGGAGACCGCGGGCGATGAAGTGGGCACCCTGCGTTTCCGGTTTGCTCTCGACAACGACTACGCCACCAGCGCGGGCGCGTTCGATTCCGGCGGCGCGCTGGTGCGCACGTTGTGGAGCAACCGCCGCTTCGCCGCCGGCCGGCACGAAGGGGTGTGGGACGGCCGCGATGACGAGGGCCGTCCCGTCACAGCCGACGCCGACTACGAGATTCGCGTTCTGACTCACAACGTCATCTACACATGGGACGGTGTGATCGGCAACACCTCGCCCGATGCGACCTCGCCCACTCATCACGACGGGCCGAATTTCTTCAACGACCTGGTCGTCTCCGGCGACCGCGCATTCTTCACGACTCCGGCGGAAGGCGCGGTGCCGACGATGCGCTACTTCCGTCTCGATGCGCCTCAATCGTGGCAGGCCCGCCCGGCTCTGCCCATGGCCTATGGCGCGACCATGGGATTGATCGCGACCGACGGTGAGCGCGTCTACTGGGCACACGATTCGTCGCCCTGGTCGCACACCTGGGGCAAAGGCGGCGACCAGGCGTTTGTCATGGCCACCGACCGGGACCTGTCGCGTGAGATTCTTTTCGAAGCGGGAACGCCCACGTGTGTGCAGCGGATCGAGCAGCGCTGCTATCGCGACACCGAGATGGACCAGGCGATTCGCAGCGCCATAGACGTTGTAACGGACGTTCGCGAGAACCCGTCCACGCCGATTTTCGAAGGCGCACGCAATAACGTGACGGGGCTCGCCGTGCAGACCGCGGGCCCGCTGCTTTTCATCGCGCACGGGCAGCTCTCCCCCGCGCGGATTCACGTGCTCGACAAGCGCAGTGGCCGGGAGCTCGCGCGTGTTCCGCTTGCAGGAGTCGGGCGGCTGGTTGTCGGTCCCGATGCCGACGATCTCTGGGCCGTGCACGACGGCGACGGGGGTCGCGTAGTCAGCAAACTGCACGTTGGGCCTGCTCCGCAATTCGCATTGCAGATCGTGCGAACGCTGGAGGGCCTCGACACACCGATCGCCTTGGCTCTCTCCCCAGATGGCAAGCAGATATTGATTGCCGACGGTGGCGCGAGCCAGCAGCTCAAGGCTTTCGATGCCGTCACGGGTGAGCCGCTCTGGCAGCTTGGACAGAAAGGCGGCTACGGATCTCATGGCCCGGCAGTCGGCACCGACAAGCTTTCGTTTCACCGTTACGTTGGCGACTCGCGTTCGGAACAGACCGTGCTCAGCTTTGCGCGCGATGGCTCGTTCTGGGTGGGCGACACCGGCCTGAGCCGCGTACTGAAGTTCGGTGCGAATCGCCGCTACCTCGATCAGATCGCGTTCCTGCCGATCAACTACAACGCCGTGGTCGATCGCAACGACTCTTCGCGCGTCTTCGCGGGCCACTTCGAATACGCCGTCGACTACACGAAGCCGATCGAACGAAGCTGGCGGCTGCGGCGGTACTTTGGCGACGCTCCACAGATCGCGAGCGGATATCACCCGTTTGGCGCCGGGTTCGTCGACATCGCCACTCTGGGCAATGGCAGAACGTATGGCCTGCTCCGAAGTCGCACAGGAGTCGATGTCTTCGAGATTCCCTTGGAGGGCGATCTCAGGCGCCTGCCTCTGCGGCTGACGTGGCCGGTGTTCATGAACGGGAACGGCAACCTCTACTCGGTGCGCTCCGATGGCGCGGCTCGCGCGGATTTCTGGCAACGACCGCTCAAGGGATTCGACTCCGACGGTGACCCGGAATGGGGGCGCGAGGAGTCCGCCGCGCGAGTGACTCGCGTCGCGAGCGATCCTCGGGTGAACCCTTACAACAACTCGCTCGAGCGCTGCGTGGCGGAGCTCGAGCCGAACCTGCACGTGCTCTTCGATCCAGCCAAGGCAGACGCCAATGCCAGCCCGGGGCAGTTTCATCTCTCGGCGGTGCAAGGCGGCGGGAGTCGCTGGCTTTGGCGCGCGAGCCCGGCAACGGGCCAGTTCGATTTCGTGCAACCCGACGGCGTGTTCGACACCAGCGGGCCCTGGTATGCCGGCATGACGGTCACCGCGCTTGCCGACCAGATCGTCTACAACTATCACGGGGAAGGCTGGCACAACTCCGGGCAGGCGAATCAGTTTCTGCACTGGTATCGCGACGGACTGTTCATCGGCCAGTTCGGCGTGCCGGTCGAGCGTGGCATTCCACCGGGCGCGGCCGGCCTTGCGGGAAACTCCTTTTCCATTCAGCTCGCACAGGCCAACGGGGCAACCTACCTCTGGCACAACGATGAACATGCGCATGCGGGGTTGCATCGCTGGCAACTGGACGGAGTCGAATGGATTCGCGAGCTGGCCGGCCGCGGCCGCCTGAATGGCGAGATCGAGCTGGCCCGGGTATCCGAGCCGAATGCTTTCCCGCATGCGGGCGCGTCGCCCTCGGCACTGGCGGCTCAGGCGATCGGCGGCACGGTGCGTCTGAGCTGGAAAAACCGCTCGAGCGGAGCGAGCGGCGTAGAAGTGCAGCGTCTGCAGCCCACTTACGTCGGCCCGCGCTTCGAGCGCATCGCCCTGCTGCCGCCCGGCGCGGAAACCTTTGAAGATACCGAGCCGCTTGCCGGCGAGCCCACCGTCTACCGCTTGCGCGCGCGTTTCGACGGCGGCGATTCCGACTATTCGAATCATGTTCACCTGACCGCGCGCGCGCACGGTGTCGTGCTGGAGTCGCAGGATTTCGAGACCTCACCGCCGGACCTGAGAGACGACTTCCATATTCTCGCGACTCCCGATGTCTCTGTCGGCTTGATCACAGACCCCGCGACTCCGCAGAACCATGTTTTGCGGGTCTTCGCTCGCAAGCCACCCGGCACCCGTCTGATTGAAGCGAGGCTGCGGTGGACGGCGTCCGCACAGCTTTTTCGCGCTCTGAATGCATCAGTGGGAAGACCGCGCGGATCGCGCCCCGACATCTATCGCGTGCAGTTCAAACTGCGGCTGCTGCAGGCACAGCTCGGGCGCGACTCCAGCGTGGTGGTGCTGGCCACTCCTGGACAGGATCTCTTCTCTACGTCCGGACGCCGCCAGAGTCTGTTGGGCCTCGTGACGGATCGGCGCGATCGTGCCGGGTCGCAGCTCGTGCCCGTTTCCTTCAACTTCGCGGCGCTGCCTAACGGCGCCGGCGCCGAAGGGTTGCGGCAGTATCTCAGCTCGACCCCCAGCGAGATCGCCATCGCGTTTCCGATCTCGCTCCAGGCCGACGGCGACACGGTCGAATTTCTCGTCGACGATTTCTCGGTCATGCGTCTGGATTCAGATGCGGGCGGTCCGTCGTGAGCCGCGCGGCGTTGCGCCTGCTCGTGTACTCGGCGCAGCTCGAGACCGTGGGTGGCATCGAGAGTCACGTGCAGGAGTTCTGCCTGCGAATGGCCGCCGCCGGACGGCACGTGACGCTGCTGAGCAGCCGGTCGTGCCTCGATTCCCGATCCAAAGACCGTTTGCGGCGCGCTGGAGTCGCGCTCCTGCTGAATGAAGGTCGATGGCTCTCGGCATCTCCTGCGCGCAAGTGGCTCTGGACGATCGGCACCCTGGCGAGGCTCTCGCTGCGCAAGTTCGATGTCGTCTATACGAACGGGCAGGGCCTGAACTCAGTGAGCGTGCTCAGGTGGTTTCGCGGGCGTGCGCGGCTGATTCATCATCACCACACTTCCTGCGACGCAGGCGATATAGCGCTCTGGCCGGCGGCATACCGCGAAGCGATGCGTCGTGCCGATGCGCTGGTGGTCTGCGCGGGCTTCATTCGGCAACGGATGCAGAACGCCATCGGCCGTCGCGACGTCGAGGTGGTCTACTGTTTTTCGCGCAACGTGTCGGCGACGATGCAGCCGCGCAATTCGGATATGCCGGTAGCGCTTGGATACTTCGGCCGGCTGATCGATGGAAAAGGCATTCGCCGAATCCTCGAGCTCAGTCGCGACCCGCGTCTCGCCGGCGTGCAATGGAAGTTGTGGGGCAGCGAGGGAGCGTACCGGGCGAGCGATTTCCAGGCATACCCCAACGTCATCTACCTCGGCGCGTTCTCGGACGAAGCGGGTCTGCGCGCAGCACTCGCGTCAATCGATTGCTTCGTGCTGCTTTCGACCGACCCCGAAGGCTTGCCCGTCTCGCTGATGGAAGTGATGGCGGCCGGCAAACCCTGGATCGCCACCCGGCAGGGCGGCATTCCGGAGCTGGCGCATGATCCGGCGTCTTGCGTTCTCGTGGGTGCCGATAAAGAAGAAGAGATCATCGAAGCGTGCCTGGCGATGGTGGCGCGCATCAAGGCGCGAGAGGTCGACGCGATCGCACAGCAAGCCTTCTACGCAAATCGTCTTGGCGATCGCGTGTTGCTTGCGCGCTGGCTGGCGCTGTTGAAGGGGCGCGAAGACACGCCGGACTCGACGCAAGCCCTGCAACAATGAGAGTAGCCATTGTCTGCAGCTGTGCCGAACCGGGTCGTGACGGGGTAGGCGATTACTCGGTGCGTGTGGCCTCGAGCCTGATCGCCAGCGGGCATTCCGTCATGGTGATCGCGGAACGCGACACGGCCCTTCCTGGACCGGCACCGCTTACCGGGATGCGATCCGACGTGCAGGTGATGAGATTGCCGGCGAGCGCGGGAAATGATGAGCGCGGTCGGTGGCTCGCCGCCGCGCTGGCGGACTTCGCGCCGGACTGGGTGGTGCTCCAGTTTGTTTGCTGGGGATTCGCGGATCGTGGCGTTCTGACTCCGCTTCCGTCGGCTCTGATCGCAGCGCTGTCCGGCAGGCGAGTCGCGTTTTACTGTCATGAGCTGTGGTTGGGTCTCGATCGCGGCGCGAGCCTGCGACACCGCTGGTGGGGACGGCAGCAGCGCAAGTCCATCCTGCGCTTCCTCACGGTTTTGCAGCCCGCTGTCGTGCTCACATCGAATCCCGTCTACGCCGCGATTCTGCAGCAATTCGGCTGGACTGCGCAGATTGTGCCGCTCGTCGGGAATATTCCGGTTCACGACGGCGCCGCGGCGGACATCGTTCAGTTGCTGGAGCGGCGAGGTGGCCAGCCTCCCTGGAACGCGCGGCGCGACGTCTATGTGCTCGCCATGTTCGGCGCGGTGTTTCCTTCGTGGAATCCGCACGCCGCGCTGCACTGGTTCGCGGCGCAAGCGCAGCGACGAGGGCGGCGCGTTCTCGTCGTGTCCATCGGCCGTCCTTCGCCGGCGGGAGAGGCATTGCTCTCGCAACTCGTGCAGCGGCACGGCTCGTCGCTGTCATTTCATCTTCTGGGTGAATCAACACCGCGGCTCGTTTCGGGTCTGTTCCAGCAAGCCGACGTGGGGCTGCCGTCGACAGACTGGATGCTGCTGGGAAAGAGCGGTGTCGCCGCGGCGATGCACGAACATGGGCTGCCCATGCTCGTCGTGCGGAACAGTCAGGCGTTCAGGGACCTGCCGGGTTTCCGCGTGTCGCACCCACCCTCCGTATTCCGGTTCGATGCCGCGGCACCGCCGGACTTCGACTCGCTCGTGGGTACGCGGCAGGCCGCGCGCCACACGCTTCCCGCAATCGCTCGTGAGCTGGGGACGATCCTTGAGCGCGCAAATTAAAGCAGTCCCCCGCCCGGCTGTGGTCGTGGCCAACCTGAGCGCGCCCGAGATCAATCGGCTGGGCGTCGAGCTGGCCCTGCGGGGTGTCCTGCACAAATACGTGCGGCCTTACGTCAACATGGAGCGCTGGTGGGAACGCTCGCTCGCGCGCGCGCCGGGAGTCGGTCCGCTTTTCGAGCGCACGCTCGGTCGCCGCGCTCCGCCACCGGGCCTGCCGCTGAGCAAGGTCATCGAAGCCGGCGTCACGGAGGATTTCGCTGCCGCCGTCGTCGGGCGCCTTCCTTTTGCAGGCGAGGACTGGCGGCGTCGTACGGCGCATGAGCTGATCTTCGCCGCCGAGCGCGAGGTCGCGCGAAAAGCGGGCCACGCGGCACAAGGGGCTGACATCGTGGTGGCGAGCTATGGCACCGGACGGCATGCGTTCGAGACCGTGCATCGATCCGGCGGGCGCGCGGTTCTCAGCTACCCCATCGCGCACAACCGCTATCAGCTGCGGTTCTATGCCGAAGAGGCGGAGCTCGCGCCGGAGTTCGCGGCCGCGCTGCCGGCGACGGACAAGCTGCCACCGGAATATTCGGAGCGGCTGGATGCGGAATGCGAGATGGCCGATCGCATCATCGTGGGTTCCGACTTCGTGCGGCAGTCGTTCGTCGAATTGGGCTACGACGCGCGCAAGATCGCAATCACGCCTTATGGCGTGGACGCCGCGCGGTTCACACCTCGCGCCGAGCCCCGCCGCGATGGCGTATTCCGCGCGCTGTTCGTCGGGCAGATCGGGCAGCGCAAGGGCATGAGCTACCTGCTGCGCGGATATGAACGGTTTCGCCGTGCCGACTCCGAGCTGCACATCGTCGGGAGTTTCGTTGCGGGACACGAGGTCTACTCGCGTTACCAGGGTCTTTACCGTCACACGCCCAACGTTCTGCAGAAGGATCTTCCGTCGCTCTTCCACCAGGCCGACGTATTCGTGTTTCCGAGTCTCATCGAAGGGATGCCGCTCGTCGTGCTGGAGGCGATGGCGTGCGGCGTGCCCGTCATCACGACGACGCACGGGCCTGGCGAGATCGTGCGCGACGGCGTCGACGGATTCTTCGTGCCGATTCGCGACTCCGAGGCCATTGCCATGCGTCTCGAGCAGCTCTACCGCGATCCTTCATTACGCGAGCAGATGGGGCGGAACGCGCGCGAGCAGGCGCTGCGATACACCTGGAGCGCTTACGCTCGACGGGCAGCGGAAGCAGTGTTGGGCGCGTAGGAAGCGCCCTGCTGCCTAAAGAGCCATTACCGCCTGATAAATATTCTGCGCGAGGCGAGTCGAGAGGTACTCCACGCCGAGCGGGGAAGGGTGCGTCAGGTCCGTCACCAGAAACCGGTAGATGTTGTTGAGATCGGTGGCGCCGAGCGGCGCAAACGATGGCAGCGGATAGACGCCGTCGGGATTGATGCCCTGAATCAGCTCTGGTGTGCCCGCGACTGCCGGCGTCGTCGCGTAAGTCGGATCGATGGCGATCGCCGGGAGCCCTGCGCCGTCGCCGTAGCCATGGCCCGCCTGGATGATCTTGATCGCCGTCAGCCTTCCGGCGCTGTCGATTTTCGACGCCAGCAGCAGCCCCGTGCCGGAGCCGCCGCCCGCGCTGATCTCAGGTGCCTGGGTGTAGACGCCTGCGCTCACGATCGGAATTTTCGCGATGCCGCCGAATCCTCCACCCCCGCCGCCCAGGGTGTTGCCGGGCTTGAAGGTGGCGGTGGTGCCGGGCGCCGCGGTTCCGCCGGTGAACCACTGCAGTCCCGTGATATCGCCAGTTGCGCCGGAAGAGTTCAGCCAGCCGCCGCCCATCAGGACGTCGATGTACACCCACGGCCCTTCGACATGTTGAAGTGCATCCTTGTGAAGCTGCGCGCTGTACAGAAAATCTCCCTGCCCGCTGCCATTCGTGGCGGCGTGCGCCACATACGACGAATCCGATTGCGGCGGGACGGGGCAGAACGGCGCGGTCACGACGATCAGCGCCTTGGGCTGCGCGAGCCGCAGATTCCTGATGTAGTCGTAAACGGATCGCTCGTAGGCCGCGCGTGTCGGCCACACGAGCTGTGCGGGGTTTCCGGTGATCTCGCCATAGTCATTGAGGCCGGCGAGCACGACGTAGACGATGGAGTCGTCGGCTGCATGCGCGGGCAACCGATCATTCAGGTTGCCGAGGTCATCGCCCGAGTTGTAGTACCCGGTTCCACCGATGGCATCGGTCGCGACCTTGCGGACGCCGAGGCGCGCGCCGATTTCCAGCGCGATCGCGCTGCCGTTCGCGAAGGTCGCCGAGCCCGCCTGCTGATAGGAGTCGCCGACGACACTGATCTGCGGTTCGCTTCGATCATCGGCCGTGAACAGGGTGTCCTGCGCGTCGATCCTGACGTGTGCGACGAACATCCCCGTGTCGATCCAGATATCCCGGATCGCGCGTGTGCCGAAATCGATGCGGATCGTGCCGGTGGCCCAGCCACCGAGACCGCGAGAGCTCGACAGGATGCTGGGCGGCACCAGTTTCCCGTCGACCAGGAGCGTTTGTGAGGTCTGGCCGCCGTCGGGGACCACTCCGGTCAGCTCGACGACCTGCGCATCGGTCTTGAGGCGCAGCGCGCTGAGCGAGCTCGCATTGCGCGCCTGCCCCTTGCACTGATACGCGCGCTCGACGGTGAGACAGGGCAGGCCCCCGACGGTGGGGTCCCCGGGCAGCGTTGCGGCGAGTCGATTGCGAATGGGCCCGCCGATCAATGGACTCGACGCGGGGAAGATGACGCCGTTCGGGAGCGTAGTCGCTGGCGGAGAAGTCCCCGTGAGCGGGCCGGCCCAGGAAATACGCGGCAACGTTGCAAGCGTCGCGGGCAGGGAGAAAGTCGGCGACGCGTGCGCCTGCAGGTAAGCCCGCAGCGCCTGCATTTCCGCGCTGAGCGGCGGCTTTGCGGGCGGCGGATCCGGCACCGGATCCGGCTGCGGATCGGGTCCAGTCCCGGCCGGTGGCTGCGGAACGGGTTGCGTCGGCGGATCGGGCGAAGGCGCCGGATTCGATGGCGGCGTGGGCGGGCTCGGTGGCTTCGGATCCGTCGGAACCGGACTGCCGGGGGGCGGCTGTTCGGTGGCGGGCGGCGTCCCCGGGGCCGCGGAGTCCTGCGACCCGCCGCCACATCCCGTGAGCATCGCCGACCCTGCGGAAGCCGCAGCCAGCGTCAAGAAGTCTCGCCGATCCACCGTTCACCACCGCAACTTCCGGCCGGTCAGAGTAGGCGAGCCCCGTGACAACCGTGCGACTGCGGGTTGTCTGTCATGAAGCCGACATGCGTCGACGGAATCCTTGACGCCCGCATTACGGCTGCCGCTCCCGAATGAGATCACTGCTGCGTCTGATCGTCGTCCTTCTGCCCTGGCCACTGAAGCGACATGTGCTGTGCGCGCTGTACGGATATGAGCTTCATCCCACGAGCCGCATCGGGCTGGCCTGGGTGTTTCCCGCGAAGCTGGTGATGGGAAAGAATTCCAGCATCGGGCACCTGACGGTCTGCAAGGGCATGGAGCGGGTCGCGCTGGGAGATCACGCAAGCATCGGACGGCTGAACTGGATCACCGCCTATCCCCTGAATCGACCCCCGCACTTCGCACACATGCCGGACCGCCAGCCCCAGCTGATCGTTGGCGAGCATTCGGCCATCACCCATCGTCACATCATCGACTGCACCGAAGAGGTGGTCCTCGGCTCCTATGCCACCATCGCGGGCTTTCGCTCGCAGATTCTCACGCACAGCATAGAGCTATCGGAATGCCGCCAGCATGCGCGGCCCGTCAGGATCGGCAGCTATACGTTCGTGGGCACGGCCTGCACGATACTTGGAGGCTCCGTGGTGCCCGACTTCTCTGTCGTGGCGGCGAACGCGCTGGTGAATAAATCTCATGAAGAGCGATATCGTCTCTATGCAGGCGTGCCGGCCAGGCCTGTGTCGGAGCTCGATCCGGCGATGAAATACTTCACGCGGACGAGCGGCTTCGTTGAGTGACTCGCCGACTTTGAACGCCCGACCCGCCTTTCTGCTCAGCTCCTTCACGGTGCTTGCTGGCACGGTTGCCATGCAGGCCCTGTCGCAACTGCTGGCTTTCGCCGCGGGGCTCGTCGTGGTCCGCAATCTTTCGATAGAGCAGTACGCTTTCTACACGCTGGCGACCGCCGCGCTCGGCGTCGCCAGCGCCCTGTCGGATAGTGGAATGAGCAATGCCGTCTTCGCGCAGGGCGGCCGGGTCTGGCAGCAACCGGATCGGCTGGGCGCTGTCATGGCCGTGGGTCTCGCCATTCGCAGAAAGGTTTCGCTCGCAGTCGTGCTGCTTCTCACGCCGGTGTTGCTCTGGCTCGTCCTGCGCCAGGGGAGCCCGGTTTCCCAGGCGCTCCTGCTCTGCGCTGCCGTAGCCCCGGTGTTTCTCGCAACCGTCACTACTCCGCTCCTCGAGATTCCGCTGCGTCTTCATCAGCAGCTCAGGTCGCTGCAGATCCTGCAAACCGCTGCAGGCGCGGTGCGCCTTGCATGCGTGGCGCTGGTGTCGTTGGTGTCGCCTGCGGCATGGCTCGTAGTGCTCAGCGCGCTGTTTCCTCTGCTCGTGCTCAACAGAAAGCTGCGTGAACGATTCGCGGGCCTGGCAAACCTTCATGCCGGCCAGGACGAGGCGGCGCGCAAGAGAATCACGGAGCAGGTCGCGCGCTCGCTCCCGGGAACCATCTATTACGTATTCGCCAGTCAACTGACGGTTCTGCTCATTACGCTCTTCGGGACGACCGAGGGCGTGGCACAGGTCGGCGCGCTCGGCCGCATCGCCACGATCGTCACGTTTCTGCTGGCGATCTTTCACATGATTGCGGTTCCACGGTACGCGCGCATACCGGAAACTGAGACGAGAAAGCTGCTGCGTATCTACTTGCTGCTGATGTCGGCAATCGCTGCGGCGTCCGCGCTGGCCGTCATCTTCGCGTGGATTGTTCCGGAAGCCGTGCTGTTCATTCTCGGCGCAAAGTACGGCTCGCTGACGACCGAAGTGGTCCTGGCGGTGGCGGCCGGCGGCATGTCGGTCGTCTCGAGCGCGGCGCTGAGCATGGCGGCAGTGCGCGGCACGGTCGTGTCGCCGCTGATCTCGATTCCTCCCAGCATCGCGACGCAGGCCCTGTTGATCTGCCTCCTGCCCCTCGACTCCGTGTCGTCGATGTTCTGGCTGAGCATCGCGGTGAGCGGCGTTCAGTTGATCGCGGCAGTCGCGGTTTTTCTACGGCGGCTCGTTCGCGCCATCTAGCAGCCTGAGCGCGACAGTAATGATTCGCGACGTCGTAATTTCGCCGTCACCGTACGGTTGCTGCTCGTGTCTATTCTTTGCCTGCGACGCAGAAGATGGCGAAAAGGGACAGGATGCTCGCCTCACATCGCGACTTCACGGACCTGCTGATTCTTTAGCGTCCGCGCATCACGCCTGCATGGCGAGGTTGAAGCATCCCGATCAGCTCATCCGCAATGAGCCTGGGCGAGTACTGTTCGCCGGCACGACGATACGCCGCGTAACCTGCGGCAAGAGCCTTGGCCGGCTCATCGAGAAATTCATTCATCACCCGGGCGAGCTCGTCCGCCCGCCCGGGGCCGAAAGCCGGACAGTCGGGGCCTGCCGTCTCCGGCAGGCCGCCGACGCGCGAGACGATGCAGGCCAGGCGTTGCGAAGCGGCCTCGAGCGGAATGTAGCCGGCCGGTTCCTGGAATCGCGACGGCATGACGGCCGCAAGCGCGCCCGGCAGGGCCGCGAGCGTTCGATCCGGACTCAGTCTGCCCATGAAACGAAAACGCGCGCTCAGGCCGCTTGCGGCCACGTGCTCTTTCATGGCCGGAAGGTCCACGCCATCGCCGATGACGTCGACGCGAAAATCCCGGCCGCCCGCGGCGACCTCGGCCGACGCATCGACCAGCGTGTCCCAGCCCTTGTCGCGCGTGATGCGGCCGATGAACACGAAGCGCCACGGCCGCTCGAGGCTGGTCAGCTCGCGGGGCGGCAGGCCCGGCGCGACCCGCATCGGGTTGCGCAGAACCATCACCCGCCGGGGCAGCGCGCATTGCTCTGCGACGAAACCGCTGCAGGCGCTCACACGGTCGACCATGAAAGCCGAGAGGGTTCGCATGACGAGTCTCGCCACCGATTCAGCGAAGTAACGGGGGCCAGTCCGCAATCCGTAGAGATGGCGCAACTCGGTCGCGATGCGCCGGCCGAACGACATCGGCGTGTATTCGAGGTGCACGGTCTGATACTGGAGGTAGTGCAGCTTCAGCAGCGTGCGCTTGAAAAGCAGGCGAGCCGCGATTGTCATCAGCAGGCTGTTCGAATTGAGCATGACCGCGTCGGCCCATCGGACCGCCGCGAGCTGCTCGCGCGCGGAGCTTGCCTTCGTCGAGACGAGCCGCACTTCGATGCCGCGCCGCGTGAGCAGCTCGGGCATCAGCTCGTTGAGAGACGTCAGGACGCCGCTGATCTCCTCAGACCGATGCGGATGCTGCAGGAGTATCTTCATACCGGGCGGGAGGCTCGTGCCGGGCGACAGAACCGCTGCGCAGAACCTCCGCGACGGCGGCGACCACGGCGGCACGCCGCCACAGGCCCATCCGCCGCACGGGGTAGCCGCGGATCCAGTCGTCGATCCAGGCTTCGGGTTCCGGGAAATTGAAGGGCGCGAGCCGCAGGTTCAGCAGCCGGAAGTCGCCGGTCGGGATGTCGAGGTTGCTATCGGCTTGCGTGTGGCAGCTCGTCAGGATGTACTCGATATCGCTGTTCGCGAAGCGTTCGAGTGTTCGAAAGATGTCCCGTTCGGAGAAATGGAACAGCACATCCCGGCAAAGCCACAGGTCGGCGCGTGGCAGCTCGTCGCTCGTGATGTCGAGCGACCGGAAGCTGCAGGTGCCGTTGCCGTACTTCCGGCGGTTGGCGTCCACCAGTTCGTCGACGACATCTGCGCCGATGTACGTCACTCCCTCCGGCAGCTCGACGTGCTGGAACCAGTTGAAGTCGCCGCACGGCGCATCGAGCATGGTGCGCACGCCGAGCTTCGAGATCAATCCGGGAAGAGCGGCGCGCAGGCTCCGCGTAGCCGCAAGGCTGGAACCTGCGCCAGAAAGCGATTCGCTATCGCCCCAGGTGTTCTCGAGCGCATAGCGGGTGAACGTGGTCTTCAGCTCCTGGGCACGCAGCGTCCGCTTGCGCCGCTCGTGAGCGACCCGGCGATAGGAGGCGAGAAGTGGCCGGCCGAGCGCAGTGGCAGAAAGCAGTTTCCTCAGCAGGCTCTTCGTTTCCGTTCGGAGCTTGATTGCCGTACGAAACAGCGGGTGTCGGGTTGATGCAATAGCGTCCATCGCCGTCTCTCGTTCGCTATCAGCCTGCGACGATTCGGAAAGTGCGCAGCACTTCACCGCGTCGCTTCAATGGAGTGGTTTCCTGCTCCAGGAGCGGCTCCACGATTCTGGCGTTGAAGGGGCGGTGCTGGAGAAATACCGCCGAATCGTCTTCCACGCGCGTGTCGTGTCCGTGTGGCTTGTCTTTGTTGGGGATGACCTGGATGTCCGGCGCCGGATAATGCTCGGTGACGAGCACGTGCGCATAACGCCGCAGCTTCGGCAGGATCCGCGCGATCTGGTCGTTGGAAAGATGCTGCAGCACCTGGCGGATCAGGCACAGGTTGCCGTGGGGCAGATCGCCGTCCACGATGTCCACGTGCGCAAACCGCACCCGGGGCGAGCCAAATTGCCTCGAATGGTGCTGGATCAGCGCAGGCACCACGTCGACACCCGTGTAGTCGACGCCGAGATCGGCGATTCTTCGCCCGATGGCGAAGTCGCCGCAGCCGAGATCGACGACGCTGCGAATCGAATGCTTCTCCACATATTCCGCCAGCATGCCGACGTATTGCAGGGCATGCGCATCGGTCGAGCCGCTTCCCGAGAAGAACTGCCCACCCGATTTTCCCCACAGGCCGCTGCCGTATATCCGGCTGAAGACCTGCTCAGGCGTGCGCTGCCGGTTGATCGTGTGTTCGGCAAGACGGCGCAGCCGTCGATAGTTTCGCGTTGCCCAGGCTGGAACGAACTGTTTGATCGGAACCATGACAATGAGCCGCCGACACACCGGGGTCCGATGATGGGCGCCGTTCAATGCGGTCGTATTACAGTCCCGTCACGCGGCGAGCCGGCCCACGATGAGCAGGCACTCGCCAATCGCATCCCGCGCGCCGGCAAGGCGCGCGAGCGTCGACGTCGCGGCACCGATCGTGTGGCGCCGGAGCGGGCCGTCGAAAGAGCCCACGGTGGTCATGGCGACCATCTGCAGGCCGGCCTCTTCCAGCATGAACGGCGCGAGCGCCGGGAAAATCGGGCTGATGTGCCGCTGGAAACGATATTGCCGCTCGTCGAAGTAGCGGAGCCGTCCGCGCATCAGGAACTTGATGCGGCTCTGCCACTCCGAGACGTTCGGCGTCGATACGAGGAGCAGGCCGCCCGGAGCGAGGAGCTTGCCCGCCTCCTGCAGAAACGCTATCGGGCTCGACAGGTGCTCGATGATCTCGATGGCGCTCACCACGTCGAACGTGCCGCCGATTTCGTGCGCAAACGGCCGGTCGAGGTCGACCGACAGGCACGGGACGTCGGCAAGCAGATAGCTCGAGCGCTCTCGCTCGACACCGAGCAGATTGGTGAAACCCGCGTCTTTCATCCGTGCGAGAAAAGCGCCGGATCCCGACGCGAGATCGAGCACCCGCGCCGTCGATGGAACGCGCGCGCGGAGCGCCTCGAAAGAGGCCGCGTGCACTCCCGGTGCGCAGCGAATTGGCAACCCACGGTAGGAGTGCGAAGTCAGGCGCCAGAGTTCTTTCATGTCTGCTGGGTTCGCGTGAAGGCCGCCGCGACCCTATACATGCCGCGTTACAGGCGCATGACCCCGATCGGTGCCGGCCGCCTCGACCTCGGCGAGCTTCGCGTCCACCAGCATGCGAAACCACAGCGCCTGCAGGAAGTTGTAGTAGAACCCCACCCGCCCGTCGAGGAAGCCGAGCTGCACGACGTAGCGGAAGAAGAAATATCCGCAGGCGCGAAGGCCGGGGGGAAGGCGATAGTAAATTCCTTTGTAGAGCCGGCGGCGCTTGCGCGGATCCGCGGAAAGCTCCGCCTCCAGTTTTCCGCTCGACTCCTGCGGCCGCAGCAGCTCGCTGGTTTCGAGGTCGCTCCAGCGGTTGTGGCGCGCGGTCCATTCGGAGAGCGTGCCGACGTTCCGGTCGTGCAGCAGGCCTTCGAGCCGCGTGACGGGGCCGTTGCAGGTGAAGTGCTGGTCGTACAACCGGTCTTCACATGCGCCATTCCCGGAGCGGAACAGTCGCATGTGCCACGAGTTCTCTCCCGCAAAGCGCAGCGGCCTGCCCATGAAATACGTGAGCCGCTTCAGCAGGAAGCCGGCAGAGTGGCCGGGGCTGCGCAACGCCTCGCGGACCGAAGCGATGGCGCGATCGTCCAGCGCCTCATCCGCATCCAGATGGAGCTGCCAGGCGCGCGCGTTGCCATGCTCCTGGATCGCCCAGTTGCGCTGGTCCGCGTAATGCTTGAATGCGCGCGTGACCACGGTGCACCCGAGTGCCGCCGCGCGGTCGCGAGTGTTGTCGGTGGAGAAAGAGTCGACCACGAGTATGTTCGGGGACACCTGCTGCGCGGCGCGCACCGTGCCTTCAATGACGGCACTGGAATTGAACGTCAGGATCACGACCAGCACGTCTTTGCCATCTTGCGTGGACACTTGCGCCCTCACTCCGCCAGCAGCTCGCGGAAGTACGCGATCGTCGGGTCGAGCCCGTCGTCCAGGCTTACGCCCGGTTCCCACCCGAACTGCGTTCTCGCCCTGGTGATGTCGGGCTGGCGCTGCTTCGGGTCGTCGCTCGGCAGCGGCCTGAAGCAGATCTTCGAGCGCCCGCCAACCTTTTTCACGACTTTCTCCGCAAGCTCGAGCATCGTGAACTCGTTGGGGTTGCCGAAGTTGATCGGGCCGGTGATGCCGGCCGGGCTGTCCATCAGCAGCATCATTCCGCGAATCAGGTCATCCACGTAACAGAAGCTGCGCGACTGCCGGCCATCGCCGAAGACCGTGAGATCCTGGCCTCGCAATGCCTGGACGATGAAGTTCGACACCACGCGCCCGTCGTTCGGATGCATGCGCGGACCGTAGGTGTTGAAGATGCGCATGACCTTGATATCCAGCTTGTGCTGCCGGTAATAGTCGAAGAACAGCGTTTCCGCGCAACGCTTGCCCTCGTCGTAGCACGAGCGAATGCCGATGGGGTTCACGTTGCCCCAATACTCTTCCGTCTGCGGATGAACCGCCGGGTCGCCGTAAACTTCGCTCGTCGAGGCCTGCAGGATGCGCGCGCGCAGCCGCTTCGCGAGCCCCAGCATGTTGATGGCCCCATGCACGCTGGTCTTCGTCGTCTGCACGGGATCGTGCTGGTAATGCACCGGTGAAGCGGGGCACGCCAGGTTGTAGATCTGGCTGACTTCGACGTAGAGCGGAAAGGTCACGTCGTGCCGCAGGAACTCGAAGCGGTCGGAGCTCAGCAGGTGACGGATGTTCTGCTTGCTGCCGGTGAACAGGTTGTCCACGCAAACCACGTTGCCGCCCTGTTCGATGAGGCGGTCGCACAGGTGCGAGCCGAGAAAGCCGGCACCGCCGGTCACCATGATTGAATCGTTCACTGAAGAGCCTTGTGGTCGGAAGTAAATACGGCCAGACGGTCAGGCGACCGTGTGGCGTCGTCGTTGCTTGATTCGCCTGGCGGGGTTGCCCGCATGGACGTGCCAGGGTTCGAGATCTTTCGTGGCCACGGCGCCGAGGCCGAGCACGGCGCCATCGCCAACAGTGACGCCCGGCAGCACGCACGCGCGCGCGCACACCCACGCGTAGCCGCCGATCGAAATCGGGGAGACGACCATGGGAAAGGCCGGGTCGTCGAAATCGTGGGTGGCCGTGCACACATAGGCCTGCTGGGAAACGATGGCGTGCGAGCCGAGAAACACTTTCGCCGCATTGTAGACCACCGCCTCGTCGGCAATGGCAGCGAACTCGGCGCACTCGAGATTCCACGGCGCCCAGATTCGCGCGCCGGGATAGATGTGGCAGTGGGGCCCGAGTTTCGCGCCGAAACACCGTAGCAGGAATGCGCGCCAGGCATGCATCGGTCGTGGCGATGGCCTGAAGAGCAGCAGGCAGGCCACCCCCCACAGCACGCGAGCGAGCTTGTTACGCGTGGATGTCTGCGGCTGAAGAAATGGATCGGGACCGGCTGCTGCCGTGCCGGCTTCGTCGGTCGTTGCTGCGAGGGCTGTTGCGCTCGCGCGTTCCGTTACGCCGCGGAGATGTGCTGGGGCGTGCATCGATGCGCTCTTATTGTTGTCATCAGCCGGTCGGTCGTTGAATCGACGTGGAAATGCTTCTTGAAGCAGGCGAGCCCGTTGTGTCCCATCCGCTCGCGCTCGAGCGCACTCAGGTCGAGCCACTTCGACAGCAGCCCGGTCGTTCCGTCCAGCGTGTCGTCTGCCACGATGCCGGCGCCTTCCGCGACAATCTCACGCCAGATGTTCACCTTGTTCGAGATCAGCACCGGCACCCGGCAGGCGAGCGCCTCCACCACGGAGACTCCGAAGTTCTCCTGATGCGACGGCAGAATGAAAACTTCGGCACTGTTATAGGCGCCCCATTTGACGTCGCCCTTGATCATGCCGGTCCAGCAGATGCGTGAGGCTATGCCGCGCAGCTCTGCCTGGCGTACGAGCTCCGCCCGATAGCCTTCCTGGTCCGGCCCGGCCATGACGAGGTGAAGCGCGGGGTCGCGGTGAGCCACCGCGGCGAACGCATCTATCAGCAGATCGCAGCCTTTCTTCAGGTGCATGCGTGCGAGGAACAGCACGATGCGCTTGTCCTGCAGCTCCGGAAAGTTTCGCAGGAAGGTGGCTCGCAGCTCCGCCCGCTCACCGCGCGGCGGATCTGAAATGCCGTAGCCCACCACCGCTTCGTTGGCTCGAAAGCTGCCGAAAGTCTGCTGGGCGAGCTGGCGCTCTTCTTCCGTGGTGAAGAGCACCGCCTGCGCGTCGCGTAACACGCGGCACTCGGCGGGCCAGTAGAGCTGCTTCTTCAGGTGCTTCAACGGATATTGCCGCTTGAACCACGGGTCGAGCATGCCGTGCGGAAACACGTAATAAGGCACTCCGGTTCCCCGCAACGCGCGGCGCGTTGCCAGCCCGTGGTGCTGCCAGAGGCCGTGCACGATTACCGCGTCGTAGCGGTGGGCGTTCGCTCGGAGCCACGCCGGCAGCCGTTCGCTGTATCCGTAGTTGCCCCATCGGCCGGGGCCCAGGCGAAACATGACGAATTCGCCGCCCCACCGGGTATCCGGGGTGTCGAGCGTGGCGATGTCGGCGGCAATGCCGAGCGCACCCAGCGAACGGCCGATCTGCCCGGCCCCTTCGGGCGGGCCGCCGAAATCCGGATTCATCGTCGCGATGACCTGAAGGATACGCATCGCTTCTTTATAAGACTGTAACGTGAATTGAGCATTACGCCTGTAAATATCCCCGCTCGCCGGCAGGCCGCGCAGGCGAACGAAAACAGCGGGGAGCGTTGCGAGCACGTGCGGGTACTGATCGTCGCCATTAATTTCGCCCCGGAGCTGACCGGCATCGGCAAATATGTCGGTGACATGACAGCCTGGATGGCCGAGGCGGGAATCGACGTTCGCGTAGTCACCGCACCCCCTTATTATCCCGAGTGGTCGGTGGGCGCGGGTTACTCAGGACGCCGCTACACGACGGAACGCCTTTCCGGCGCGAAAGTATTTCGGTGTCCGCTGTGGGTGCCGCGACGCCCCGGGGGCTTGAGCCGCCTGCTGCACCTGATTTCGTTTGCTCTGTCGAGCCTTCCGGTCGTCCTGTGGCAGGCCCTGACGTGGCGGCCGCAGGTGGTCATGGTGATCGAGCCGCCGCTCGCCTGTGCCCCGGCCGCATGGCTCGCGGCACGCGCCTGTGGCGCGCGGGCGTGGCTACACGTTCAGGATCTCGAAGTGGACGCCGCGTTCGATCTCGGCGTGCTGCGCAGGCCATGGCTGCGCAAACTCGTGCTCGCGATGGAACGCAGCCTGATGCGCCGTTTCGACCGGGTCACCAGCATCTCCCCGCGCATGCTGGCGCGGCTGCGCGAGAAGGGCGTGAGCGAAGCACAGCTCGGGTTTTTCCCGAACTGGGTGGATACCGACCTGATCCGGCCGCTGGCGGGCGGCAATGCGCTGCGCGCCGCGCTGGGCATCAACACCGATACGCCCGTGCTCCTTTATTCCGGCAACATGGGCGAAAAGCAGGGCCTCGAGGTGATCGTCGAAGTCGCCCGCGCATTCGAGGCGTCGACGGAAAAAGTGCTGTTCATGCTGTGCGGGGACGGGGCCGCGCGACCGCGCATCGAGCGCGCGGCGGCCGGGCTCACGAACGTGAGGTTCATCCCGCTGCAGCCCGTGGAGCGCCTGAACGAGCTCCTGAACCTTGCAGACATCCACCTGCTGCCACAACGCGAGGGCGCCGAAGGCCTGGTGATGCCATCGAAGCTCACGGCCATCATGGCCAGCGGCAAACCGGTGGTCGCCGGTGCTCACAGCGACTCGGACGTCGGTCGTGCCGCCGCCGCGGGTGGCCTCGTGGTGCCGCCGGGCGATGCGGGGGCGTTTTCGCTGGCGATCGGCAAGCTCCTGGCCGACTCGTCCATGCGCGACCGGCTGGGCAGCTCCGGCCGCGATTACGCGGTGGCGCACTGGGAAAAGAGCGCCGTCCTGCGACGCGCGCTCGCCGACCTGTCGTCGCGCATTCAGGTGGTCCACAAAGTTGACACATCTGCTTCATAGACTTCCGCGTCCGCGGATCGCCGCCGACAACAACGAACGAATGCGCACAGTCAGTTTCAGCTTCACGTGGGCACAACTCGCCGGCGCGGCCTTCGGCGCGCTGGTGCTGGCCGTCATTTTCCAGAACACCTTCGGCCTGCTGCTCGCGACGTGGCAGATGGAGGAATACAGCCACGGAATGCTCATTCCCGGCGTCAGCGCGTACCTGCTCTGGACCCGCCGCGCGCAGTTCGCGGCCACTCCGTTCGAGGGCTCCTGGGCCGGGGTAGGGCTGGTCCTGCTCGGGCTGGTCGTCTATTTCCTCGGCACGCTGGCGGCGATCACGACGATCGATGCCTATGCGTTCGTGATCGTGATCGCCGGATGCGTGCTGGCGGTCATGGGGTGGAAGGCATTCCGGCTGGCGCTGGTGCCGATCGCGCTCCTGCTGCTCATGAATCCGCTTCCGGCGTTCCTTTAC
>FTFB01009996.1_pt1 | contig 26260 bp, 25 predicted proteins | sample 1658331 | NCBI WGS metagenome assembly FTFB01 (sample SAMEA3914816, study PRJEB12502) | metagenome | biome: forest; material: soil | place: USA | collected 2011-09-16 | depth 0.3 m | reverse complement strand
TGCGCTGGAGCTATCTCGGCATCAGCGCGTTCTTCCAGCTCGAGCTCACGCGCGCGCAGATTCCGTTGCAGCGCCTGGGCAAGTGCGTCGAGCATCTCGTCTCGATGCTCGTCATCTGTCACCACGCCGCGCTTCGCGATGCGGACACGCAACAAGTGGCGGCGCTGCAGTCGCAACTCCTCCGGGACAAGTACCGGGCTATTCGGATCGTGTCGGGGCTCGTTGCGCTGCAGCGCACGCGGCGCGCCGTTGCTGCCATCGGCGCGAGCTTGGAGGCCGGACAATGCTCCATGCTCGACGCTATCGAGCCGCAGCCGTTCGGACATCCATGGAGTGGCGGGCCGAACGCGAGCTAGCGCTGGTCATAGACATTCGGCCAAAATCGGGCGTCCTGTGCGCCAAGTACTTGCGTGGATCGGCGCCATTCGTAAAGTGGCTGCCTTCTCCAATGAGTTTTTCCGCGCCGTAGGTCATCGGGAGACCCTGTGCCCACCGTAAAGCTTCGCCCACGCTTCATTCGGCGTTCGATCGATCCGTTCAGCAACGCGACCCCGGCCATCGAACGTCATGTGTTATTCGTGCCGGTGACGGACGTGCCCGCGGGCATTGCGATGGCGGCCGGAATGAAGACTCCGAAAACGCGGTGGGACGTATATCGCGACGTTCAGGCGTCGTTGCTCGACAAGAACTGCACACCCGGCATGTTTCACATGAAGAATCGCGGTATCACCATCGTCGCGCGCGACCTGCGCAAGATCGAGGAAGACGAGTACGACCTCGACTTGAGCCCTGGGCAGGGCATCGTCGACGGCAGCCACACGTATCGGCTCATCCTCGAGACGCAGCAGAACCCCGACGTCACGCTGCCGAAGAAACAGTTCGTGAAGGTCGAGGTGCTGACTCGCGTCCCCGACGACTGGGTGTCGGAGATGTCGGGCGCGCTGAACACGTCGATCCTGGCGTATACCGACAGCCTGCTCGTATTGCAGGACGCGTTTGCCTGGATCAGGGACGAGCTCAAGAGCGAGCCGTACTACAAGACGATCGCCTGGGCGGAGAGCGAGCGCGGCAGTTACGACGCGCGCGACGTCCTCGCATTCATGACGTGCTTCAACATCGCGTCGTACGCGAACACGGGCACTCTGCATCCTGTGGCAGCCTACGACAATCGTGCGGTGGTCTTGAGCTCGTTCGAGCACGACCACAAGCAGGGCGGACACGGCTATCGCAAGCTGCGCCCGATTTTGAAGGACATCCTCGCGTTGCACGACACGATTCAGCTCGAGTTTCCGAAGTTGCTCGAACGCAGCGGCAAGACGTACGCCGAGGTCGTCGAGCGAGCGAGCAAGAAGCCGCACGAGTTTCCGTTTCTCAACACGCGCTCGACCGAGCGGCTGGCGAAGGGCGCATTGCTGCCGGTGCTCGCCGCATTCCGTTGGCTGGTCGAAGTTGATCCGGCGAACGGCAGTTTCAGGTGGCGCGTGGGCTTCGACAAGGTTCTCGAGCGTTGGCGCACGGCGAGCGATCGACTGGTCGCGCTCACGGTAGAAAAATGTCGCGAAGTCGGCGACAACCCCGACGCGCTTGGCCGCAGCGCTCCGCACTGGGGCGCGCTGCACAAGGAAGTCGCGTTCCTCGATCTGATTGCAAAACCGGCGGCGGCGCCCGCCGCTCCGACGCCTCAGCCGCCGCCGCGTCCGTCCGCGTGACGCGGGGCTACCGCGGCGTCGCGAACGACTGTGCCCAGTAGATGTTGGGATTCGCGCCGGGCATCTGGACGAACGCGACGCCCATCTCCGTGAAGTTGGGCTCCATGATGTTCGCGCAGTGGCCGGGGCTCTGGAGCCACGCGGCGACGACGGCGTCGGCGTTGCGTTGGCCCGAAGCCACGTTCTCGCCGCTCGCGCGCCACTCGTAACCCGCGCGTGTGATGCGCTCGGCGGGTTTGCTGCCGTCCGAGCCCGCATGCGTGAGCTCCGCGTGCTCCGCCATGTCGCGCGCGTGCGCGGCTGCGGCGGCGGCGAGCACCGCGGAAGGCTTCAGCGCAGGTGCGGGCGCGAAGCTCTGGTGCCCGCACTTGCGTGCCTCCGCGCGCGCAGCGTTCACGAGCTCCAACACGCGCGCAGCCTGCGCAGTAGGCTCGAGCACCGGCGGCTTGGGCAGCGGCTTGGCGAGCACGATCCAGGTTTCATCCGCGCGCCGGTAGGCGCCGAGCTCCGTGAACTCTCCGTCGACGAGCGATGCGCAGGAGCGAGCGGCCAACTCGCGGCGCATGTCGTCGTCCTTCGTCGGCCCTTTGATGTGTAGCGACGCGGATCTCGCGGCCGAATAGCCCGCGCCTTCGACCGACTCGCGGAGCTTGCCGCTGCGGGCCAGCTCGCGGGCAGCGGTATCGAGCGTCTGGTTCGCGTGCACGGCGGGCGCCGGCGGGCTGCGGCCGCAGCCTTGTTTGCGCAGTGCGTTGACGAGCGTCAGCGTGTCGGCGTGCGCGGCCGGTGCGGCCGCCAGCACCGCAACACCGGCCAAGACCGCGGTGAGTGCGGCGCCGGTGTTGTGTCGCGCGTTCATGCCAGCGCTCGCGCCCGTAGCTGGCCGCAGCCGGCTTCGACGTCCTGCCCCGCGGAGCGGCGCAGCTTTGCGAGCACGCCGCGGCGGTGAAGATACCGCGCCATCGCGGCGGCGCGCTCCCACGTCGGGCGACGAAACCCCGAGCCCGGCACTTCATTGTAGGGGATGAAGTTCATGACCGCGTACTTGCCGGCGAGCAAACGCGCGATGCTGTCGAGCTCGTCGTCGCCGTCGTTCACGCCTTCGAGCAGCGTCCACTGATACTGCGTGGGGTACTTCGTGAGTTGCGAGTATTCGTCGGCGAGTGCGACGAGCTCGTCGGGATCGATGCGCGGCGCGCGCGGCAGCAGGCGCGCACGCAGATCGGCTTTCGTCGTGTGCAACGACAATGCGAGTGCGGGCTTCACCGCGCCGCGCGGCAGGCGCTCGAATACGCGCCGGTCGCCGACAGTCGAGAACACGAGGTTCTTCGTCGCGAGATCGCCTTCGGTGCCGAGCAGATCGATCGCTTCGAGCACGTTGTCGAGATTGTGGGCCGGTTCGCCCATGCCCATGAACACCACGCGCCGAATCGGCCGCCGTGCCCGCGCGAGGGCGACTTGCGCCACGATCTCCGCGCTACGCAGTTGGCGCAACAGCCCGTCACGCCCCGTCATGCAGAACAGGCAGCCGACCGCGCAGCCGACTTGCGTCGACACGCATGCGCCGTCGCCGGGCAGCAGCACGCTTTCGATCGTCTGGCCGTCGCCGAGCGCGAGCAGCAGGCGTTCGGAGCCGTCGTTAGCGGGATGCGCCGCTCGCACCGTGGCGAGCGCGTCGAACTCCGCCTTGAGCTCGGGCAGTGCGCGCTTCAGCGCGGCGGGAAACCACGAGTCCTCTCGCAGCGCGAACGCGTCGAGCGGAAGCCCGCGCGCCCAGGCCCGCAGTGCCAACGTCTCGTGGCGCGGGCGCGCTCCGGCGGCGCGTAGCTGTTCGCGAAGGAGTTGCAGTTTCGGCTACCTGCGCCGCTTCAGCGCTGTGGACGCTGGATCAGCTCGATCCGATTGCCGGCCGGATCGGCGGCGATGCCGATCACGATCCCCGTGTTCCCGAACGGCATCGGCTCGCGATCCATCGTGCCGCCCGCGGCTTTGATGGCTGCGGCGGTCGCGGCAGCGTCGGTCACGTTGAAGATCAGATGCGCGATCGCGTCTTTGGCGGCCGGGTCGCCCTGCATGATCACGATCTGTGCGGCGGCGTTCGCCTTCGCGCCGTCCACGTTGTCGCCGAAGTTCAGGAAAAGCTCGACGCCGTTAGGAAACGTGAGGCGGTTGACCTCTTTGAGGCCGAACGCCGTCTCGTAGAACTTGCCCAGCGCGACGGCGTCTTTGCCGGCGACACGGGCCGAGTTCAGCGTGACACCGGCGTGTGCCGCGCCCGCGAGCAGCAGCGCGACGCAAGTGCCCAAAGCGAAAGTCGTAGCTCTCATTGTTGTCCCCCAAGGACTGGTGCGATGGCGGTGATGATAGCCGCCGCTGCCCGGCACGGCGAGCGCGGCCGGGGTGCCCGGTTGCGGCTACAATGCGGCCCATGCGACTTTCGGTCGTCGGAATGCTCGGGCTGGCTTTGGCGGGGGTGGCGTTCGCCGCGTTCGTGGCCGTGCCGCGTGGTTCCGCGACGGTCACGCTCTCGATCGTCGGCACCACGGATCTGCACGGCAATATCTTCGGCAGCGACGGGCACGGCGGCCTCGAGCTGCTCGGCGGCTACCTCGACAACCTGCACGCCGCGCGCGCAGCGGACGGGGGCGCCGTCGTGCTGATCGATGCCGGTGACACGTATCAAGCCGGCATCGAATCGGACCTGAGCGAAGGCGCTGTCGTCGTCGACGCGTACAACGCGCTCGGCTACACGGCGGCCGTGATCGGCAACCACGAGTTCGATTTCGGTCCCGTCGACGACGCGGGCGCACACCAGACGCTCGGCACGGACTCGCGCGGCGCGCTGCAGGCGCGCGCGGCGCAGGCGAAGTTTCCCTACTTAGCCGCGAACCTGATCGACGAAACCACGGGCGACCCCGTGCGCTGGCCGAACGTCCGGCCGTCCGCGCTGGTCGACATCGCGGGCGTGAAGGTCGGCATCGTCGGCATCATGACGATCGACGCGCTGCGGGCGACGCTCGCGACCAACGTGCACGGTCTGCGCGTCGCGCCCCTCGCGCCCACGGTTGCCGCGGAGGCCGCGAAGCTACGAGCCGCGGGTGCGACGGTCGTGATCGTCGGCGCGCACGCGGGCGGCGCGTGCGCCGAATTCACGAATGCCACGGACCTCTCGTCGTGCGACGACGAAGCGGAGATCTTTCGGCTCGCGCGCAGCCTCCCGCGCGGGCTCGTGGACGTGATCGCCGCGGGTCACACGCACCAGGGTCTCGCGCACGAGGTCGAAGGCGTCGCCATCATCCAGGGCTACTCGCACGGCCGCGCGTTCGGCCGCGTGGACGTCACGATCGACCGGGGCACCGGCCGAGTAACCCGGCACCATTTGTTTCCGCCGCAGGACGCGTGCGCACGGCAGGATCCCGCGACGTTGGCGTGCACCGGTGCCGGTCTTCTGCAAGCACGTTACGAGGGTCGGGAGGTGAAGCCGAGCGCCGTCGTAGCAAGCGCGATGGCGCCCGCGCTCGCGCGCGTGCGCAGTCTTCAGGCGCAACCGCTCGGTGTGGTGCTCGACTCGCCGATCAGCCGCACCGGCGATCTCGAGTCGGCGCTCGGCAACCTGTTCGCAGATGCGCTGCGAGCGGAAACCGGCGCCGACATCGCGTTCAACAACAATCTGCGCGGGGGTTTGCGCGCCGACCTTCCGGCGGGGCCGCTGACCTTCGGCAGCTTCTACGACGCGTTTCCGTTCGACAACCGGCTGCTGACCGTGCGCGTTACGGGCGCCGCGCTGGTGCAGAGTCTGGTCGACGAGGTGCGACGCGGCCGGCGCGGTACGCTCGGCCTGTCTGGCGTTCATGCGCGTGTCAGCTGCCGGGAGGGCACGCTCGACGTCGAGCTGCGTCGCCCGAGCGGTGAGCCGATTCGCCCCGACGAAGAGCTCACCGTCGCAGCACTCGATACTCTGGTGCAACGAGGCATCCTCGCTGCGGCGGTGAACGGCGCAGCGATCGACGTGCCGGCGGACGCACCGGTGATGCGCGAGCTGGTCGAGGACTGGCTGCGTCACCAAGGCCATCTCGCGGCCGCCGAGTTTCTGGTTGCGAGGTGGGAGTATGCCGAGCCCGATCCCTCGAGTTGCGGCACGCAGTAATTCCGCGCCGCGCCGTTCGACCTATTTCGCGGGCTCGCTGGACGCCGGGGGCAGATAACCTTCCTCCCGGAGCGGCGCCGGGTCCTGGACCCACAGCACGTGACCGTTCGCCTGTGTCACCACTTGAATGTACAGCCGCTTCGGGATCGTGAACGCGACATTGCCTTCGATCGTCAGGCGATCGCCCGGCTGAACGGAGCTCGGTAACCAGCCGCCGCGGCGCAGGAAGCTCGTGTTCTGAGTCTCGAGCTCCCACACGTCGTCGCTGCCGTCGGTGTTCGTTACCCGTAGATACACGCGCGCGTGCGGATTCTGGTACAGCATCTGCGTGACGACACCGCTGATGGTCTTACGCGCCTTCGCGTCGTAGACCGCGGGGAACGAGTGGTGCGCGTGTAGCGCACCGGCGGTCGACAGTCCGACGAGAACGAGCAGTGCACGGACACTTCGTTGCATGGTGCCGCCTCAGTGGTAGAGATACTCCGACACAACGCAGAGATCCTCGAGAATCTCGCCGTCGGCCATGCGCTTGAACTCGCGCGTGACTTCGACCGGCTTCGCGTAATACTCGGGATCTTCGAGCGTCAACGCCACGTGGATCTTATCTCCGCCCTTGTCCAGCGTGAGCCGCTCGATGACGTGCGCCTTGCCGGTGTACGGCACGCCTTCGGGCCGAAACCAACCTTCGCGCAAACCCACGGTGTCGATCACCAGCGTAGCGCCTTCCCACCGGCCGATCGAATGGCCCATCGTGGTCGGGTCGAGATCCTTGGGGTGGCCGCGGCCATCCATGAATATGCGCCGCACCTCGTGGTCGTTCTCGTACAGCAGCGTGACCCGGTTGGCGTTTTGCAGGATTTCGACCGGCAGCGGTCCGGTGATGATCTGGCCGAAGTGGTGCACGGTGCACGCTTCGACCGCGTTCGGCGTCTGTTTCGACGCGTGTTTCGCGGCGCCCGCGGGGGTGAACGGCAGCTTGTCCACGACCCAGCTGCCGCGGTCCTGCATCCAGATGCCGGACAGCTCGACCTTGCCGCCATTTTGTGCATGCGCTGCGACGCACGACAGGGCGGCAACGAGACCGCAAATAGCGAGGAGCGTCGATGCCTTCACACAGCTCACCGTTGAGTTCGTCGCACGGCAGCTACATACACGGACGGCGTGCCGTTATCAACCGGATCGCCGCCGCGTCAGCGTGTCGTTCGCTCGAGCGGGTTGCCGAGCGCGGTGTGCAACCGGATCTGCGCGAGGTCGTAGCCCACAGCGACCTCGATGCGTGCGAGCTCGGCAGCGGCCAGCGCCTGCATGGCCTGTTGTGCCTCGAGCGGCAGCCCTTGCTGGTCGTAGATGCGGTTGCGCTGCAGCTCGTAGGCTTGCGCTGCGTGCGCAACGGCGACATCCGTGAGGGGTAGCTGGCCGTGGCGGCTCTGCACGCCGGCGTACGCGGACCTGACCTCGGCGACGATCGCATCGTGGAGTTTGTCGCGCTCGAAGCCGATCTCGCGGAGCTGCGCTTCGCGCGCTTCGACGTTGGCGCGGTGGCCGAGCCCGAACGCGTCGAATTGCCAGTACAGCTGGAGCGCCAGATCGTCGCGGTGCGCGGTGTTCGCAATGGCTGAACCGGGTGCGCCGCCGAATTCGCCACTGCTGTACGCGATGCCGACGCGCGGAATGAAGAGCCCATTGCGCTTCGCTTTCAGCTCGTCTTGCGCGGCGGCGAACAGCGCGTCGAGTTGGTCGCGTTCCGGTCGGTTGTCGAGAGCCCGATCGATCAACCGTTCGAGATCTTCGTCATCGGCGTAAAGCTCGAGCGGTGGGATGGTCTCCTCGAGCGGCTCGATGCGAACGCCACGGTCGAGATGCAGCAGGCCGACGACCGCCGCGGTCGCGCTTGCGACGTTCTCGCGAGCCGCGAGCTGGCGCTGCCGCCAGAGCAACGGTTGCAAGGCGGCCATCTCGGCATCGGCGCGCAGGCCTTCGCCCGTCTCGGCGTAGTTGGCCGTGAGCGCAGCGAGATCGTTGGCGCGCTCGATCGCGGCGTCCGCAACTTTGGCTTCGGCCTGTGCCTGCAGCAGGCGCAGGTAGGCACTCGCTACGTCCACGAGCACGCGATGTCGGTTCACCGTGGCCGAGGCGCGCACGGCGTCGAGGTTCTGCCGCGCGGCGAGCGGTTTGTAGATCGCGGCCGCGACGTCGACGGCCAGCGTGGCGCCGGCCCCGGTGAAGCGTGACGCGCGATCCACGTCGTCGACGAGGCCGCTCGTTTCCTGAATCGTGCCGTGGTGGCGGTCGGTATTCGTGCCGACGCGTAGCGTCGGCACGGCCAGGAGTCGCGTTTCGGCCAGCGCGGCCGAGGCGACCGCAATTCGTTGGTAGTAGATCGCGACATCCAGATTGCGCTCGTCGGCGAGGCGCAACGCGGTGCCGAGATCGATCCGCAAGCTCTCGTCGGCGGTGGCGCATCGGCAATAGGCCGCGCCGAACGCGAGCCCGACCAGCAACACGTGGGCCGCGCGCGCTGCGCTCACGGGTTCGCGATCCGGACCTGCGCCCCGTCGGCCAACGACGCACCCGCGGGCGCCACTGCGACTCGATCGTTTTCGTCGAGGCCGCTCGCGATCTCGGTCCATTGTGCGTCGACTAGCCCTAAGGCCACGTTCTTACGGTGCACGGAGTCGCCAGGCGCGGCCACGAGCACATACGCACCGCCGTCGCCCATTCGCACGGCGGCCGACGGCAGCGCGAGCGCGTGCGCGTGTGCTTCGAGCGCGATGCGGGTTTGGCCGTAGAGCCCGGGCCGAATCGCCCCGTCGGCGTTTTGCAGGTCGATCTCCACCAGCATCGTGCGCGTGGCGGGATCGAGCACGCCCGCGACCCGCGCAACGGCGCCGGTGAACGCGCGCCCGGGCAGGGCCTCGAACGTCACGGTGGCCGCGTCGCCGGGGTTGGCCCATACCGAGTCGCGCTCCGGGACGAAAGTCTTCACGCGAATCACGTCGACCTTGGCCACGCGCAGCAGAGGCTCCGCTTTGCCTTTCGGCGAGCTGGCCTGGTAGACCATGTCGCCCGGATCGATCGTGCGCAGCGTGACCACGCCGTCGAACGGCGCCTTGATCAACGTGTACTCGATCTGCGCTTCGGCTTCGCCCTGCCGCGCGATCGCGGCATCGAGCCGGTTTTCCGCCTCGATCAGCGCACGTTCCGTCACGGACTTGCGTTCGACGAGCGCCGCAGTCCGCTCGCGCGCGGAGCGCAGCGCCGTCACGTCGGCCGCGGCCGCGTTGCGCGCCTGCACGAGCTCCGGCACCGAGATCCGCGCGAGTGTCTGGCCGGCTTTGACGCGCGTGCCGATGTCCACGTTCAGCTCGGTGACGTGCCCCGAGACCTTCGCGCCGAGGTCGGCTTCGAAGAACGCCTCGGCGGTCGCGGGCTGCATGGAATCGCGGACGAAGTCCCGCCGCTCGGGCTGCACGACGCGAACCGCGACCGGTTGCGGCGCCGTTGCCGCGGCCGGCTGCGCGGCGCCGGTATGAGGTGCAAGCACGGCCGCGAGCGCAATGACGCAAGCGCAGAGCGACACGCTTGCGCCCGAAGGCGCGCGCGGCGTGCGGGTCCGATGTCGTGAGAGGCTGCGCATGGTGGCTGTCGGGCGAACAGGGAGATCGCTGGGAGTCTAGCCGCGCTACCTGAAAACTCTCTGAAATGGCGGGCAACGGAACATCGCGCCGGCCAGCGCTACGAGGCGTTCCCGGGCCGTTTTTCAGATGGTTTTCAGCTGCGGCCGGTAGATTGGCGCGATGAACCTCGTGCAATCCGCCTTACGCCGGCCGATCACCGTCATTGTGTGCGTGATCGCCGTGCTGCTCGGAGCGGCGCTCGCGCTCCAGCGCATGCCGCGCGACATCTTCCCGACCCTCGGAATACCTACGATCTACGTGGCTCAGCCGTACGGCGGCATGGACCCCGCGCAGATGGAAGGCTACCTCACGTATTACTACGAGTATCACTTCCTCTACATCACGGGCATCGAGCACGTCGAGTCGAAGTCGATCCAGGGCGCTGCGATCATGAAATTGCAGTTCTACCCCGGCACCGACATGAATCAGGCGATGGCCGAGACGGTTGGCTACGTGAATCGCGCACGCGCGTTCATGCCGCCCGGTACCGTGCCGCCGTTCATCACGCGGTTCGATGCCGGCAGTGTCCCCGTCGGCAACCTCGTGTTTACGAGCGACACTGCCACGGTTGCGCAGATGCAGGATGCGGCGCTGAATCGCGTGCGGCCGCTGTTCGCGACTTTGCCCGGCGTGTCCGCGCCGCCGCCGTTCGGCGGCAGCGCACGCACGATTCTGGTCAACGTCGATCCGGAACGGCTGCGTTCGTACAACATGGCGCCCGACGAGATCGTCGGCGCGATCACGCGCGCAAACCTGATCAGCCCGTCGGGCAATATGCAGCTGGCGGGCAAATACCCGATGGTGCCGCTGAACTCGGTCGTCAAGAACATCAAGGACCTCGAGGCCGTGCCGATCCGGGCCGGCACGTATCCGACCGTGTTCGTTCGCGACGTCGGCACTGTCACCGACGGCTCGGATATCGTGACGAGCTATGCGCTTGTCAACGGCCGGCGCACCGTTTACGTGCCCGTCACGAAACGAGCCGACGCGTCGACGCTCACGGTCGTGAGCCTCGTCAGAGAGAACCTGCCGAAATTTCAGGCGGCCATTCCCGAAGGGATCACGGTCAGCTACGAGTTCGATCAATCGCCGTATGTAACGCGCGCGATCAATGGACTCACGTTCGAAGGGGCTCTCGGCGCGCTGCTGACGGGCATCGTGGTGCTCTTGTTCCTGCGTGATTGGCGAAGCTCGTTGATCGTCGTGGCCAACATTCCGCTCGCGCTCATGGGCGCCGTCATCGGGCTGTGGCTCACGGGGCGGACGATCAACATCATGACGCTCGGCGGTCTCGCGCTCGCCATCGGCGTGCTCGTCGATATGTCGACGGTCGTGATCGAAAACATCCACACGCACCTGGCGACGGGCCAACGCGTGGCGCGCGCCGTCGTCGATTCGGGCCGGGAAGTCGCCGTGCCGCTGCTGATCTCGATGCTCTGCGTGCTGGCGGTGTTCGTGCCGTCCCTTTTCATGGTCGGCGCGGCGGGCGCCATGTTCCTGCCGCTGTCGCTCGCGGTCGGTTTCGCGATGATCGGGTCGTATCTCTTGTCCAGCACGTTCGTGCCGGTTCTCTCGGTATGGATGCTGCGCGGCCACGAGCACTCGGCCGCCGACAGCGGCTTCGCGCGTTTCCAGCGCCGTTACGCGGCGTTTGCCGAGCGCGTCGTTCGCATGCGCTGGTTGAGCGTGGCGGGTTACGCCGTTGCCAGCGCGCTCGTGATCGCCCTCGTCGGCGCCGGCCTCGGCACGGAGATCTTTCCGAAGGTCGATACCGGCCAGTTGCAGGTGCGGTTGCGTGCGCCCACGGGGACGCGTGTGGACGGCACGGAGCAGATTGCGCTGCGCGCGCTCGAGATCGTCTCTGACCAGGTCGGGCGGGGCAAGGTCGAGATCACGCTCGCGTTCCTCGGCGTGCACGCGCCGAACTACCCGATCAACCTGATTTATCTTTGGAACGGCGGCCCGGAAGAGGGCGTACTGCAAGTGCAGTTGAAGGCCGACGCCGGCATCGACACGGAGGCGCTCAAGGAAACGCTGCGCAAGCGGTTCGCGCAGGAACTGCCGGACGTCAGCTTTTCGTTCGAGCCCGCCGACATCGTGAGCCAGGTCATGAGCTTGGGGGCATCGACGCCGATCGAGGTTGCGGTCAGCGGGCCGAACCTTGTGGCGAATCGAGAATTCGCCACGCGGGTGCGCGACCGGCTCGCGCAGATCCCGGCGCTGCGCGACGTCCAGTTCGGCCAGGCGCTCGACTATCCCACGGTCGACGTCAACGTGAGCCGCGAGCGTGCCGGGCTCATGGGCGTCGAGATGTCCGAGGTCTCGCGCTCGCTCGTGGCCGCGACCTCGTCGAGCCGGTTCGTCGTGCCGAACTACTGGGCGGACCCGAACAGCGGTGTCGCGTATCAAATCCAGGTGCAGATACCCCAGGCGACGATGAGCTCGGTCGAGCAGCTCGAGAACATTCCGGTCGCCCACAACGGCGGGCAGCCCGTGCTGCTGCGCAGCGTCGCGAACGTCACGCAGGGCACGACGCCGGGGCAGTACGAGCGCTACAACATGGAACGGATGATCACCGTCACCGCGAACCTCGAGGGCGATCTCGGCACGGTCACGTCGCAGGTTCGCTCGGCGCTCGCCGAGATCGGCGCTCCCCCGCAGCGCGTCAGCGTCGCGCTGCGCGGCCAGGTCGTGCCGCTGGAGCAGATGCTGAGCGGGCTACGGAGCGGCTTGGTATTGGCCGTCGTGGTGATCTTCCTGCTGCTGGCAGCGAACTTCCAGTCATTGAAGCTCTCGTTCATCGTCGTGTCGACGACGCCGGCCGTGATCGCCGGAGTTGTACTCGCACTGCGGCTCACGGGCACGACGCTGAACATTCAGTCGTTCATGGGGGCGATCATGTCCATCGGCGTGGCGGTGGCCAACGCGATTCTGCTCGTGACGTTTGCCGAGCGAAGCCGTCTCGGCGGTAACGACGCGATCGTCGCCGCCGTCGACGGTGCGCAGAGTCGTCTGCGCCCGATCCTGATGACGAGTCTTGCGATGATCGCGGGCATGTTGCCGCTGGCGCTTGGACTCGGTGAGGGCGGCGAGCAAACGGCGCCGTTGGGCCGTGCGGTCGCGGGTGGGCTGCTTGCCGCAACTCTCGCGACTCTGTTCGTGCTGCCCGCGGTGTTTGCGATCGTTCAAGGGCGCGCGCACCGGCGCTCGGCGTCGCTCGATCCCGACGATCCCTCGACTTCCGGTGTCCGCGATGCTGCGGCGTAGCGCTCGCGGGGACTTGGGAGCCCGCCAGTGACCGGCGGGGTGCTCGCACGCGCGGCCGCGACTGGTTGGTATTTCACGTAGCCGATTTGCCGCGTTACGGCGTCTGGAGCTTCTTGCACGAAACGCGGACCGACTCGGCGATGTTGATGGGCACGCTGTATCTGCTCGCCGTCGGGGCGGGACGCTGGTCGGTCGATGCCACACTCATGAAGGAGTCGAAATGAATAGGAAGACGATCTTCCCGCCCTGCGCTGCGCTGCGCTTGTGATCGGCCTCTGCACCACCGTCGTTTCTCAGCCATCCGAAGATAAGGAGATCCGTATCTGCGGCCGCAGATTCCGAAAGCGCCGCCCTCGGCGTTGATCGATATGACTCCGCATTGAGCCGTTCGGCGGCGTTCCCCGGTGAGACTCTGGCGAGCGGCGGAGACGCCGGTCACCGCTAGTATTGCGGCAGATGGACGTGGAACGATGAGCCGTGCGAGCTTTCGCTCTCGACCGTGATTCGGCCGCCGTGCGCCTCGGCGATCCAGCGTCCGATCGCGAGGCCAAGGCCGGCGCCGCCGTCGGCGCGCGAGCGCGCGCGGTCCACGCGATAGAAACGGTCGAAGACGTAGGGCAGGTGCTCGGGCGCGATGCCGATGCCGGAGTCGCGGACAGTGCCGACGACGGCGCCCTCCTGCGAGCGCACCGCGACCGTGAGCGAACCGCCAGTGGGAGTGTACTTGACCGCGTTGTCGAGCAGGATCAGGAACAGCCGGCGTAGCGCGTCGCGGTCGCCATGCACGAGGATGCCGCCCGCCGGCAGCTGCGTCGTCAGCTCGAGGCCCTTCACGCGCGCGAGCACCTCCGCCTCGGTGCACGCTTCGCGCACGGCGGCGACAATGTCGATGCGCCGCCTGTTCAGCTCGGCGGCACCCGAGTCCGCCTTCGCGATCAACAGCAGGTTTTCGACGAGCTGCGACGTGCGCTCGATTTCGGCGACGATGTGCTCGAGCGCGGCGCTTTGCTCGTCGCCGCGTGGCGCTCGTAACGCGACCTCGGCGGTGGTGCGCATCACCGCGAGCGGCGTGCGCAGCTCGTGTGAGGCGTCCGCCGTGAATCGCGTGATCTTCTGAAACGCCGTTTCGAGCCGCGCGATCATATCGTTCAGCGTCCGCGACAGCCGCGCGAGCTCGTCATCGGTGGAGGCAACGTCGAGCCGTTGCGCGAGATTCTGCGCGCCGATTACGCGCGCCGTGGCGGTGATGCGGTCCACCGGTGCGAGAGCGCGCCGACTGAGCCAGTAGCCGCCGGCGGCCGCGAGCAGTAGCGCGACGGGGACCGTCGCGGCCAACAGCCACGCGGCGTTGCGCAATCCCTGTTGCAGCGCACCGAGCGATTCGGCCGCCTCTATCGTGAACCGCTGGCCGTTCACCGCGACGGGCTGAGCCAGGAATCGCAGGGGCTCGCCGCCGAGATCGCTGTCGGTGAACGTCGGTGCGGCGTCGCCTGGCAACGGCTCGAGAACGGCGCCCGCGAGCGCGTCGCCGCGATGAATCACCTGGCCGCGCTCGTCGACCACCTGGAAGAAATCGCCGTGCGCGCGGAACTCCTCCTTGATCTCGTCGAGCAGCAGTCGCGACTCGTGGTCCTCGATGAACCGCCGAATGCCCTCGACGCGATCGCGCAGTCCGTCGTCGATCGCGTAGTACAGACTCTGGCGCACGATGAGCCAGATCGCGACGCCGAGCGCGATCATAGCGACGGCGAATGCCGACGTGAACCACAGCGTGAGGCGGGCCCCGATCGAGCGGATCTTCATGACGGGGGCAACGCGCGCAGGCAGTAGCCGATGCCGCGCACCGTATGGATCAGCTTGTCGCGCGGCGGCGCGTCGACTTTCGAGCGCAGCAGGTGAATGAACGCGTCGAGCGTGTTGCTCTCGATGCTGCTCTCGTAACCCCACACGGCTTCGATGAGCGTATGGCGCTGGACGGTCTGACCCGCGCGTCGAATCAGGAAATGCAGCAGGCTGAACTCCTTGCTGCTGAGTTTGATCTCGTCCTCGCCGCGAAATGCACGGTGCGCCGCGGGATCCAGGCGCAAATCGAGCACGTGAAGCACCGGCTGCTGCGTGGCCGGCGTGCGCCGTGCGAGAGCGCGCAAACGGGCGAGAAGCACCTCGAACGCAAACGGTTTGATCAGATAGTCGTCGGCACCGCCGTCGAGCCCTTCGACGACGTCGGGCGGTGCATCCCGGGCGGTGAGCATCAGAATGCGGGTATCGACCTTCGCCTGGCGCAGGCGGCGCGCGACTTCAAGACCGTCGATCTTCGGTAGCATCCAGTCGAGAATCAGAAGCTCGTGTTCGACGGTGCGTGCGAGCTCGAGCCCTTGCTCGCCGTCCGCTGCGACGAGCACCGAGTAACCCTCGCGCTCGAGACCGAGGCGGAGCTGCTCCGCCATCTTGGGCTCGTCTTCGACGATCAACACACGCATGGGCGGATGGTGCCCGTGGTTCAGCGCTGCGCCGTCCATCCCGTGCCGGCGCCGTTCGGCAAATTCAGGATGACCGCGCGAATCTCGCGCAGCTTGCCGCCGGTGACCTTGAACATCTCGGCCAAGAGCAGCGTGGACGTATCCGGACCTTCGCGCCGGAACGTGCCGACGGCAAGCACGGTGCCGTGCTCGAGATCGACGATCGGAAAGCGGCGGTCCATGACCAGGGTGCCTTTGTAAGACGCACGCTCGAGCTGTAGATCCGGGCTCCAGGTGTGCCGCTCGATGATCGGCTTCTCCGTGACGTTGGTCGTTTGCAGGCCGTTCTCGAACCGCTTCATGCCGGGCGCGAACGGCGCCTGCTTGAACTGTGGCGTGCCCTCGGTCTGAATCGCGTCGAAATACGAGTTGGCCGTCGCGACGAGCTGCTCGCGCGTGTGGCGCTCGGCCGCAGGCACCGTCTGCGCGAAGATGTCGGACATGTGATCGAGGTTCTGCGGCGCGAACCAGCGTTGATCGCCGGCGCGTACGACGAACGTTTCGATCTCCGTGATCTTGCTGCTCGCGATCTTCAGGCGCACGAACATCTCCGCGGTGGCGTCGTACTCCTTGAGCGCCGTGAACGCGGCCACGCTGCCCGTGCCGGGATCGAAGATATAGTCGCGATAACGGACCGGCGCGCCGGCGGTGTGCCAGAAGCCTTCGCCGAGACCGAGCACGCGGCCGTTCTCGGTGTACTTCGTTTCTTTGACTACAGGCAACTTCGTGGCGTCGCGATGCGAGAGCGCGTCGATGTAGCCGTCCATGAAGCCTTTGAGGCAAGTGTTGTCGCAACTCGCCGCATTCTGCGCCGTGGCGTCGGTGCAGAGCAGGCTGCCCGCGATGAGCAGGCTGGCAAGCGCCGACGCGCGAACTTCGTGACTGAAACGCATGTTGGTGATCCTCCGGGGCGGTCGTATGCTGTCGCCGATGATACTGCGGCAGTGATCGGTCATGACACAGCCGGTCGCCGCGGGCACTGCGAAAGGGCAGCCATGAGCACCAATTCCGTCGCGTTAGAACCTGCACTCGGCCAACGCGAGAGCGACCGACTGCTGTTCCTCTTCATGACAGTGCTGTTCCTCGCGGTCGCCATGGCGGGGTTCGCTCCCCGCTCGGCCGCCATCCTGACCGGTCGCACGCCGGTGCCGCCTCTCGTGATTCATCTGCATGTGGCGGTCATGGTGTCGTGGATGCTGTTGCTCGTGGTTCAGACGAGCCTCGTGAGCACCGGCCGCATGCGTCTGCATCGCGCGCTCGGCACGATCTCGTTCGGTCTTGCTCCCGTGTTGTTTGCCGTCCTGACCACGGCGGCGATCGTGCGCTACGCCGATCTGACACGCGCCGGTCTTGGGCCGTTCGCCTCGAACATCCTGCTGGTGCAGATTCGCGCGATCGTGCTGTTCCCGCTGTTCTATCTCTGGGCCATTTCGGCCCGAGTGCGCGACCCCGCGACGCACAAGCGCATGATGTTGCTGGCGACGCTGGTATTGCTCGATGCCGCGATCGCTCGCATGGCCTGGTTGCCCGGTAGGAACAGCGCGATCACCTACGACGACGTGCACGCTTACCTCCTGTTGGTACTCGCGCCGGCGCTCGTCTTCGACTGGGTGCACCTCGGTCGCGTGCATCGCGCGTACGTGCTCGGCCTCGCGATCCTCGCGCCGTGGATCCTAGCGACGCATTTCCTGTGGAATTTGCCGTGGTGGCACGCGACGGCGGCGCGGCTTATGGGCATGGGCTGAGGGAGAATCGGTATGAAAATCGTAGTGGCGCTCGGAGCTCTTGAACTGCTGGCTGCGCCCGCGTTCGCTCACCACTCGTCCGCCGCGGTCTACGACCGCGATTCGGTCGTCGAGACGGAAGGCGACATCACCGAGATCCAGTGGGTCAATCCGCACGTGCGCTTCAAGGTGCGCGGGCCGGGTGCCGACGGCCGAGAGCGCGTCTGGGACATCGAATCGAACTCAGTCAGCATCGTGAGCCGGTTTGGCCTCACGGCCGATGTCGTGAAAGTTGGCACGCACGTGAAGATCGCCGGCAACGGCGGCCGGGTGCGCGACGACATCATGTGGATCAACAACATGCTGTTGCCGAGCGGTGAGGAAGTCCTGTTCGGCAGCGGCATTCCTGCGCGGTGGTCGCAGCGCACGATCGGCACCGACACTCGCACCGCGGTCGCGACCGACGCGTCCGGCAAGCTCGGGCTGTTCCGCGTGTGGACGAACACGACGAGCCCACCGGCATTCTGGGGCGATTCGAAAGCGCTGCCGCTGACTCCGGCCGCGGCTGCAGCGCGCGCGGCGTTCGATCCGATCAAGAGCGATCCGACGCACAACTGCGCACCGAAGGGCATGCCCTATGTAATGGAGCAGCCGTATCCCATCGAGTTCGTGCAGCACGGCGATGTGATCGAGCTGCATCTCGAGGAATACGACACGGTGCGTCGGATCGCGTTGTCGCCGACGGCCTCGGCGCAGGCGCGCAACGAGTCGCGCGTCGGCACTTCGACGGGGCGGTTCGACGGCAAGACACTCATCGTCGAGACCCGAGGCGCGGACTACAAGTTCTTGAACGCGACGGGCATTCCGGTGGACGCAGCGGCGCGCTACGACGAGCGCTTCACATTGAGCGCGGACGGCAGTCGTCTCGAGTACACGCTGACCATGAACGATCCCGCGACGTTCACGGCGCCCGTCACGCTTCGCAAAGCGTGGGAGTGGCGGCCCGGCGAGCAGGTCAAGCCGTACGACTGCCGCCGCTGACGACTTCGGGCTGATTCGCCAGTGTCCCCCGCCGCACTGAACGTGCTCGTGCTCGGCGGCTACGGGTTCTTTGGGTCGCGAATCGCTCGTTCTCTCGCGGAGGACAGCCGGATCCGGCTTTCGCTCGCCGGGCGCGATCGGCGGAGAGTCGAAGACGCTGCGCGCGCCCTCGGGCTCGATGCGACGCAGGCGGTGTGCGTCGATGCACACGGCGCGAGTCTGTCATCCGATCTGCGCCAACGCGGCATCGACCTATTGATCCACACCGCCGGTCCGTTTCAGGGGCAGGACTACGACGTTGCTCGCGCGGCGATCGCCGCAGGTTGCCACTACGTCGATCTCGCGGACGGCCGCAGTTTCGTGAGCGGCATCGCGGTGCTCGACTCCGCCGCGCGTGATCGCGGCGTCACCGTTGTCAGCGGTGCGAGCTCCGTGCCGTGCCTGTCGAGCGCAGTCGTCGATCGTTATGCGCCGCGATTTCTCGAGTTGAACGCCCTTCGGATCGGCATAAGCTCCGGCGCCCGCGCGCCGGGCTTGGCCACCGTGAACGGGATCTTCGGCTACATCGGGAAGCCTTTCACGCGCTTAGAGCGCGGTCAGTGGGTCGTTACGCATGGCTGGATGGATCTCAACCGGCACCGTTTTCCCCCGCCGCTCGGTTCGCGCTGGCTCGGAAGCTGCGACGTGCCCGATCTCGAGTTGTTCCCACGGCGCTATTCTCCGGTGCGCACGGTCACTTTCCATGCCGGTTTCGCAAGCGATGTCGGTCATCTCGCCGTCTGGACGCTTGCGGGCGCGGTGTGTTCGGGGCTTCTCCGTAGCGCGGCCGCGTTCGCGCGGCCGCTGAATCGGTTGTCGCGCGTTCTCGAGCCGATCGTCAGCGACAAAGGCGGCATGTTCGTGACGCTCGAGGGTGTCGGCCACGATGGCGCCGCGCTCGCGCTGACCTGGCACCTGATCGCGGCACAGAATCACGGACCGCAGATTCCGTGTGCCGCCGCAACGGCGCTCGCGCGCAAACTCGCGTCCGGGCAACAGTTGCCGGTGGGTGCCATGCCTTGCTTGGGCTTACTCTCGGTGGAGGAATATCTCGAGCCACTCCGTGATCTCGACGTGCGGGAGGTGGTGCCCTGATGGTCTATCTGTGGGTCAAGGTGCTGCACGTCGTGAGTGCCACGGTCCTGTTCGGGACAGGGCTCGGGATCGCGTTCTTCAAGGTGACTGCGGACGGGAGTGGCAACGTCAAGGCGATGCGCGTCGTCGGCGAGCGTGTCGTGTGGGCCGACTGGCTGTTCACGACGCCGGCCATCGTGGTGCAGGCTGCGACTGGCGTTGTCTTGGCGAGGCTCGCCGGGTTTCCATTGTTTTCCGGATGGGTGCTGGCAGCGATCGTGCTCTATTGCATCGCGGGCGCGTGCTGGCTGCCAGTGGTATGGCTCCAGTTTCGCATGCGCGACCTCGCGCGTGCGGCCGAGCAAGCCGAATCCGCCGTCGGCGAACGCTACTGGCGCTACGCGCGCCTATGGTTCTGGCTCGGCGTGCCCGCGTTCGCGGCCGTGCTCGGCGTGTTCGTGCTGATGGTCCTGAAGCCGGCGTTGTAGCCGCGGCTTCCGCGCTAGGCGTTACGTCATGGCTTCGCGCGCGCGTAGATGTTGCGGAAAATGATCATCAACGCAGCACCGGCCACGAGCATCGAGAGGTAGCCGAGGAGCGACGTGATGTAGTCGCCGACGTTTGGGATTGCGCCGAACGTGCCGCTGAAATATCTCAGCGCGAGAGCCGAAACGATCACCCTCACATGTTCGTCGGGAACGATCCAGAAGCCGAGGACCAAGCCGAGCACGGCGAGAATCGTCGCTGCTTGCGGAACCGTCACGAACGTAGCAATGAGGACGAGCGCCAGAGCCACGAGCAGAAGGATCTTCTGAAGAGACATAGGACCTCCGAGTGGATTGTTGTTATCGAGGTCGGATCGACGCGCTACCGCTTGCCGCTGGGATCATACGCCGGCAGCCCGGCGATACCAGAGAGAGAAGAGTCTCTCGCTAAGAACGCCAAGGACGCCAGGGAAGAGGTGGATCGGCGCCGCGCGGTGCAGTTACCACGCATCCGCGCGCGTGCTACGCTGGAAAACGTTACCGCCAGCCGTTCGCCGCTACCGCAAAGTATGGCGGCGCGTCGTTCGGAGGAAACATCCGCATGTCCGGTACTCGCAGCGCAGCACTTCTGTCGATGGCATTCTTCGCCGCCGCGCCGATCAGTGCGCACCACTCTGGCGCCATCTTCGATCACGACCGCATGGTCACGCTGACCGGCAAGGTCCGTGAGTTTCAGTGGACGAATCCGCATTGCTTCATTCAAGTCACCATCGCCGGCGCGAGCGGTGAGGAAGAGTGGAGCGTCGAGATGGGCGCGCCGCTGCAGCTGTATCAGGCCGGATGGAAGCCGGCCACGCTGAAGCCCGGCGACGACGTCATAGTGATCGTGCATCCGGCGCGCGACGGCACGCACGGCGGGTTGTTTCTCTCGGCTAGCGGTAAGGACGGTGCCGCACTCGGGAGAAAACAATGAGCACGAGCACGGCGCTCTGCGCGACGCTGATCGCCGCGGTGCTCACCACGAGCGGCGTTTGCGCGCAGACCAAGCAGGCCGACCGCGTCGCAAGTTTCGCCAAGCTACCGAACTGGACGGGCTTCTGGATCGCCGAGAGCCGCAACGATCTCGGGCTCTCGGGGCGACCGCCGCCGGACCATCCGCAGACGCGCGGCGCGCTGCGCGGCGACCAGGTGCCGTACACGAAAGAGTTCGCCGCCAAGGTCGAACAACAACGCAAGACCAACACGGGTACGGCGAAGGAATGCGGGTTTCCGTTTCCGTTCGTCATGGACAACCCGTGGGTGTTTCAGTTTCTGTTGACGCCCGAGGAAACCGTCATGATCTGGGGCGGACGCGAAGTGCGGCACGTCTACACCGACGGCCGCAAACACCCCAAGCCCGAGGACCTCTGGGCGACGCCGTGGGGCGACTCCGTCGGGCACTGGGAAGGGCAGACGCTGGTGGTCGACACGATCGCCGTCCAGGCGAGCCGCTTTCCGCCGGCGTTGAGCGATCAGGCGCACTTCACCGAGCGCCTGCGCCTGGTCGGCGCCGACAAGTTCGAGGACGAGCTCACGATCGAGGACACGATCGCGTTCACGAAGCCGTGGAAGGTCACGATCCCGTACGACCGCGTGACCGATCTCGATCGCATGGTGCACGGGATGTGCGACGAGAACGATCGCAACCCGGTCGTCGACGGCAAGCTGACCATCGCACCGGCGCAACCCTAACATGCTCGAGCTCCACTTCTGGCCCACGCCGAACGGCAAGAAGATCACGATCCTGCTCGAGGAGTGCGGGTTGCCGTACACCGTCAAACCCGTGCGCATCGGTCGCGGCGATCAGTTCCATCCCGATTTCCTCAAGATCTCTCCAAACAACCGCATGCCGGCGCTCGTGGACACGGAGCCGAAGGGCGGCGGTGGGCCAATCGCGATCTTCGAGTCCGCCGCCATCATGATGTACGTCGCCGAGAAGGCGGGGCGGTTCTTCCCGCAGAACACGCGCAGCAAGTACGACGTCGTGCAGTGGCTCATGTGGCAGATGGCGAACCAGGGCCCGAAGATGGGCGAGCAGGGCCACTTCCGTCGCGCGGCGGAGGATCCGAAGAACGGCGACCAGGCCTATGCGATTCGCCGGTTCGACAACGAGGTCCATCGCCTGTACGGCGTGCTGAATCTCGGCCTGCACGGCAAGGAATGGCTCGCAGCCGGGCAATACACGATCGCCGACATGATCTGCTACCCCTGGGCCAGCTACTGGCACATGCGCGGCATCGACTTGAGCGAGTTCCCGAACACCAAGCGCTGGCTCGAGGCCGTTGCGGCGCGGCCGAGCGTCGTCAAGGGCATGGCGGTCGGCGCGGACTTCGCCGAGGACCCGACTAAGCTGAGCGCAGAAGAAAAAGAACGTCGTGCGAAGATCCTGTCGAATCAGCGCGCCGTGCCGGTTCCGAAGGAGTGGCGTTGAACGTGCGCCGCGCGTGCGCGTTATCGGCGGCGGTCGTCGCGTTGGCGGCCGCGCTGTCGCTTACAGCGCAGGAATCCACCGGCGGCCGCGACGGCACCGGCGCGCGCGGGCGGTTTCGCGCACCGGCTGCGCAGGTCGTTGCTATTCGCGCGGGACGACTGTTCGATTCGCGCGCGGGCACCCTGCTCACCGGCCAGACGATCCTGATTCGCGGCGAGCGAATCACCGAGATCGGGGCGAACGTGAGCGTCCCGCGCGACGCGCGCGTCATAGACTTGAGCAATGCCACGGTGATGCCGGGCATGATCGACGCGCACGTGCACGTGAACACCGGCGGCAATCGGGGCGGGCGCACGCCGGCCGAGCGCGCCTACATCGCGCTCGCGAGCGCGCAGACCGATTTGCTGGCCGGCTTCACGACCGTAGCCGACATGGATTCGCGGGGCGGCTTCAATACCGTCGACCTTCGCGATTCGATCAACTTAGGTATGGTGCTCGGCCCGCGCATGCAGGTGGTCGGTCAGTCGCTGAACATCCGCGCGAGCAACGCGTACTTCGACGAAAGCGGCGAACGTTTCTATGCCGAGTTCACGGAAGGCAAGAACGTGAACTCGCCGTGGCTTGCGCGCGCCGCCGTGCGCGAAGCGAAGCTACATGGCGTTGACTGGGTCAAGATCTACACGTCGCAGGACTTCGAAGGGCCGTATCATCTGTTCATGCCCGACGGCAGCCTGATCACGACGCCGTCCCTGACGTCGGAAGAGGTCGAGGCCATCACCGACGAGGCACACCGGCTCGGGCTCAAGGTGGCGTGCCACACGTATGGCGGCGAAGGTATGCGCAGCTGCCTGAACGCGGGCGTCGATGCGCCGACTCACTTGCTCGAGCTCGACGATGCCGGCGTGCAGGTGCTGCTCGAGAAGAAGCTGCCGTTCGTCTGCACGCTTGACGATCTGCTGTACCAGGTGGACGAGGACCGCAAAGCCGGCGGCAAGACCACTCGCATCGCACTCGCGGAAGCTGCGTTCAAGCGCGCGCTACGGGCCGGTGTCACGATCGTGTTCGGCAGCGGCGCCACGTCCGACATCATTCCGCACGGCATCGGGGCAGATCAGTTCAAGTACTACGTGCAGTGGGGCATGACGAATGCTCAGGCGCTGCAAACGGCGTATTTGAATGCCGCGACGATGCTGAATTACCACTGGGAAAAAGACATCGGCAGTCTCGAGCCCGGCAAGTTCGCGGACATCGTCGCCGTCGCCGGCGACCCGCTCCGCGATGTCACCGAGATGCAGCGGGTCAAGTTCGTCATGAAAGGCGGCTACGTTGCGCGCGACGAGCTCAGTCACGGCGCCGGCCAGCGATAGCGCCGCTATCGACCGATCGACACCCCAATGAGGGCCGATTCGAGCCGGCTGCGTCGCGGCGCGCTTGTCCGCGCGTTTCCGCTCGGATTACTCTTGGCGAATGCTCGAACGTAAGCTCGGCAAGTCCGACATCGTCATTACTCCGCTGATGCTCGGCGGCAACGTGTTCGGCTGGACGGCCGACGAAGCCACGTCATTCGCGATCCTCGACGCGTTCGTCGGGCAAGGCGGCAATTCGATCGACACAGCCGACGCCTACTCGTCGTGGGTGCCGGGGCACGAGGGCGGCGAGAGCGAGACCGTGATCGGCAAGTGGCTGAAGAAGAGCGGCAAGCGCAGTCACGTCGTGATCGGCACCAAGGTCGGTCTCTGGGGCAAGCGGCCGGGGCTCAAGCGCCAGAACATCATCGACGGCTGCGACGACTCGTTGCGTCGGCTCGGGGTCGACACGATCGATCTGTACTGGTTGCATCGCGACGACGACGAGACGGCGCCGGAAGAGTACCTCGGCGCGCTCGACGAGCTCGTGCGCGCCGGCAAAGTGCGCGCGATCGGCGCCTCGAACTTCAAAGTGCCGCGGTTCGCAGTGGCGCTGGAGACCAGTGCGACTCTGCGCAAAGCGGCGTTCGTCGCGCAGCAGCCCGAGTACAACCTGCTGAGTCGCGAGATCGAGGCCGACCTCGTGCCGTTCTGCTTGCGCGAGAACGTGTCGATCCTGCCGTACTTCGGGCTCGCAAGCGGCTTCCTGACAGGCAAGTACCGTACCCCGGCGGACTTTCCGAAGAGCCCGCGCGGCGCGGCGCCGCGCATGGACAAATTTCTGCAGGGCAACGGGGGCGTCGTACTGGCCGCGCTGGATGCCGTGGCCGCGCGGCACGAGGCGACGTGCGCTCAGGTCGCGCTCGCGTGGATCATGGCGAAGCCGGCCATGGCGGCGCCGATCGCGAGCGCCACGTCGGTCGCGCAGGTCAACGAGCTCATGGGTGCGCTCGAGCTGAAGCTCACGGCGATGGATCTGGCGCAGCTCGACCAGGCCAGCGTCTGACGAACGTGTCTCAGCGCACCGTGTAACCGCGGCCCTCGAGGCACGCCGTCAGCGCGCGCCGATAGTTGGCGCGGCGCATCGCCTTCTCGCCTTTGGTGCGCTTCATCTCATCGGCGCGCTGTTGCGCTTCGTCGCGCGCCTGGTCCTGCGCCTTCATCTCGCCGTTCGCTTCGACTGCGCCGCCTACCGCCGCGCCCACGGCGGCACCGATGGCGGTGTTCTTCAACTTGTCGTCGCCGTGCCCGAGCACGACGCCGGCGAGCGCACCGGCGATCGCGCCTTTGCCCGTGGCGCCCGCGGCCTTGTTCTCGGGCACCGGTACCCGAACCGCGCGTGGCGGCCCGGTTTCACCGAGATCGATCGGGTCGAAGCCGGTCTCGGTCACCGCCCAGCGATGGCACTCGTAGCGATCGGCCGAGAGTTGCTGCTCGCTCTGGCCTTTCGCGGGGTAGACGTACATGTCCTGGGCCAGTGCCGCCGGGCCGACGATGATCAGAACGCCGGCGAGACCACCGATCAGCAGACGTGGGTATGTTTGCATGACGATTCTCACTTCACGGTGTAGCCGCGGCCTTCGAGACACGCGGAGAATGCGCGACGGTAGTCGCCCGACTTCGAGGTGTCCGCAGCGCCGGCGCTCGGATCGAAGTGCGTCTGATCGACCGCCCACGTATAGCACTCGTAGCGATCTCGATCGCGCTGCTCGTCGTTCTGGCCGTCCTTCGGATACACGAACACGTCGCCGCCGCCCGACTCGGTCGCCGCGGCGACAGCCTGATCCGCTCCCTGTGGCTCGTCGACCACGACGTACTCCGAGGCGCGCGGGTCCCACCAGTAGTAGGCGTAGTTCGAGTAGAAGTAGCGACGTGGCCCGAGGTAGAAGCTCACGTACCCGAACGGCAACGTCCTGATGCGCGCACCGAGCGGCGCGCCCACGACCACGAACCGGTCCGGTCCGAACGGGCGGTAGAACACGCCGTCGTGGTAGTGATAGTACGAGCGCCCGACGCGAACCGTCTCGTGGCCGCCCGGCAGCACGCGAACCTCGCGGCCGGGTGCCGGCCGCTTCAGCTGACCATGATGCGGCTCGGGGGCTTGCGCCAGCGCGTCGCTCGCCGGTGCCAGCCACGCGCCTGCGGTCGCCAGGGCGGCGACGGTGACGATCCATGTCTTCCTACTCATTAAATGTCTCCTGGAGCCAGATGTAGCAAACAACGCAGAAGTGGCACGGCAGTTGACGCTTGGCACGTCCTAGCCCCTGCGATGGCGCGGTTTTTGCGACCCATTTCACATACCGCGATTCCGGGCCGCCGGTGTTTCGAGGTGGTGTCAGCAACCCGAAGTTTTCTCGAGTTACACCCCGTGCATGCGTCACACGTCAACGCACGAAACGCTGCTGCGTTTGCGTCCGTGACGGTGGGTATCGATCGCGGAGCAACTCTTTGTGGAGCGTGCGATGAAAACACGATTGCTGTTTGCGGTGGTGTTCGCAGCCGCCCTGATCGGGGGGCGATTCGCGGCAGCGCAGAGCAAGGAGCCGACGTTCGACGAGCTCGACAAGAATCACGACGGCGTTCTGTCGAAGGACGAGGTTGCGGCGATGTTCCCCTCTGGAAACGAGAGCGGCAGTGGCGGCGGGCCAAGGCATTCGGGTAACGGTGCCGGCGGCGGGTTCGGCGGCGGCGGTGGTGGGTTC
>FTFB01007873.1_pt1 | contig 26405 bp, 26 predicted proteins | sample 1658331 | NCBI WGS metagenome assembly FTFB01 (sample SAMEA3914816, study PRJEB12502) | metagenome | biome: forest; material: soil | place: USA | collected 2011-09-16 | depth 0.3 m | reverse complement strand
GCCTCCACCGCCATGCGCGTGCGATCCGTCGCGAGCACATAGCCGATGAGAATGACCGCCACGATGGCGGTCAGGCCGAGTGCCAGACGACTCCCGATGCCCAGCCGCGTCCGCCGCCTTGGCGTGCGGGTCCGCAGCGGCATTCCCGCATTCGGCGGCTCGTCATCAACCTTTTCGGAGAGGCTCTTTTGCATGCGACATAAGCTGCGCGCGGCACATCCATGCGCGCGACGGGCGGGATCCGGGAGGGCGATGATGACGCCGCAGCAGCATCGCTTTCCGTGGCGGAGATCGCAGAAGCGACAGGCCCTCGGTGCGCCCGCATGCACTAATTACACTTGGGCTCGTTTATGTGTCACGCGGGAGAGCTTGGGTTACGCGCCGCGGAAAGAGCACACGCTCGCGTCGCACGGAGAGCCTCGTTATGCAACGCGCGCAAGCACTGTCATCCGCCGATCTTCGAACTCGAACGCGTGGCAACTGTGCTTGGGACCGATGAACCCGACGTCAACAATGCTCGGACGCCATTGTCTTGCCGGACCCGCGAGCGAGTCAGGATCGCGCAGTCTGAAATACTGTAGGAATTTCCCCGACTTCAGGCAGGGAGGGATATCGAGTGGAGGCCGCCTGGCACGCATTCAGACTTCGGCCGCAAGGCCGAAAGCGCGTGCATTTGGCTTATACTACGGGCATGACTGATATCGCGGACACCTTCGACTCTGCCTTCACCAAAGCCGTAGATCTCGGCAACCGCATGGCAGATCGGGACAAGGATGCCGACCTCTGGGATATCGCGGACGGGCTGCTGGCCGGCGCCCTACAGTACTGGCTCTATTCGCGCCAGCCGTGCGGGGATCCGCGCTGTCAGGACTGCCTGCCCATAAGCACCGCCGAGGGTCGTATGGCCGAGCTCAAAAAGCTCGTGGAGCAGCTCGCCGCAGAGAGCGAATACTTCCACACCCCCACGGACGCCAACGCAGGACGGGCTTAGGCCTCCGGGCGCCGCGAACTCTTCAGCCGGCGGCGGCGCTCTTCTCTTCGGCTGCGCGCGATACTTCGTCGAGCGCCTGCTCGAAGAGGTGGAAGCCTTCCTTCAGCAGGGCATCCGGAATCGTGAGCGGCGCCAGAAACCGGATCACGTTCCCGGACATGCCACACGCGAGGATGATGAGCCCGCGCCGGCCGGCGGCCTGTACCAGGGCTTTGGTGACTTCGGGATCCGGCTGATCGGCGCGCCGGTTGCGCACCAGTTCGATCGCAACCATGGCGCCGAGGTTGCGCACGTCGCCGATGCACGAGAATCGTGCCTGCAAGCCGCTCAGACGTGAGCTCATGAAGCGGCCGATGTGTTGCGCGCGCTCGAGAAGCTTCTCGTCACGAATGACTCCGAGTACGGCCAGCCCCGCCGCGCACCCGAGCGGCGAGCCGGCGAACGTGCCTCCGAGTCCGCCCGGTCCCGGCGCATCCATGATCTCGGCTTTGCCGATGACCGCCGAGAGCGGCACTCCCCCCGCGACACTCTTCGCAATCGTCATGAGATCGGGGGCGACGCCCGCGTGCTCGATGGCAAACATGCGCCCGGTGCGCGCAAAGCCCGACTGGATTTCGTCGGCGATCAGCACGATGCCGTGTTGGTCGCACAGCGTCCGGAGCTTGCGCAGCAGGTCAGAGGGCGCCGCGTAGAAACCCCCTTCACCGAGCACCGGCTCGATGATGATGGCCGCCACCCGCGTCGGATCCACGTCGGCCTTGAACAGGTGCGCGAGCGCCTCGAGCGAGTCTTCCACCGAGATGCCGTGATAGGCCATCGGGAACGGCACGTGGTAGATCTCCGGCAGCATCGGCCCGAAGCCCGCCTTGTACGGTTGCACCTTGCCCGTGAGGCTGATGCACGCCAGCGTGCGGCCATGGAAGCCCCCGGAAAACGCAATGACTGCCGACCGCTGCGTGTGAAAACGGGCAATCTTGATGGCGTTCTCGACTGCCTCGGCACCGGTCGTGAGCAAGATCGTCTTCTTCGGCCCGCTTCCCGGCATGAGCGCGTTCAGCTGCTCCGCGAGCGCAACGTACCCCTCGTAGGGCGTGACCTGAAAGCATGCGTGGGTGAGCTGCTCGAGTTGCTGCGCGAGCGCGGCCTTCACGCGTGGATGCACGTGACCCGTGTTGACAACGGAAATACCGCTTGCGAAGTCGATGTAGCGCCGGCCTTCCACATCCCATAGCTCCGCGTTCGATGCGCGCTCTGCGTAGACGGCGAGCGAGTTCGACACGCCGCGCGTCACCGCCGCCAGGCGGCGCTCGTGAAGTTCTGCATTCGAAGTCAAACAAGACTCCTGACGGGCTGCGCCCTTAGGTCCAACGGTTGCAAGCGCCCCCGAACGATAGCGGCGTTGCGCCGCGCGAGTCCATCAGGCGAGCCGGTGCCGCGCGATCGGGAGCGATCGCAGGCGCTTGCCCGTCGCCGCATAGATAGCATTGCACACCGCGGGCGCGACGAGCGCGGTCGCAGGTTCCCCCATGCCACCGGGCGGCGCCGTGCTGTCCACGATGAAGGTGGCGATCCGGGGCACCTCGTTCATGCGCAGGATGCGATACGTGTCGAAGTTCGTCTGCTGCACGCGGCCCCCCTGGATATTGATCTCGCCCCAGAGCGCCGCGCTCAGACCGAAGATCACCGCGCTCTCCACCTGCGAAGTGACGATCGCGGGGTTCACCGCCTGGCCGCAGTCGAGCGCACAGGTGATCTTGTGCACCTTGACCTTGCCGTCGTCCTGCAAGGAGATCTCGGCGACCTGCGCCATGTACGTGTTGTAGCCCTCCATGACCGCCACGCCGTGAAAGTGGCCCTTGGGCGGCGCGCCGTACCGGGCTTCGTCCGTCGCGAGCCGCAGCACGGCGCGGTACCGCGGTTGCTTCTCGAGCAGGCTCATGCGGAATTCCACCGGATCCTTGTGCGCGACCACGGCCAGCTCGTCCATGAAACTCTCTGCGACGAAGCAGTTGAGCGCGTGGCTCACCGATCGCCAGTAACCGACAGCGATGCCGATCTCGTGCTGCAGGTAGTCGACCAGCACGTTCGGCACGTCGTAGGGATAGTTGGCCGCAGCCTCGATGGCGAACGGATCGATCTGCTTCTCGACGACCGCCGGAAACATCCGCGCCGTGATCGATGGACCAACGAGATGCAGCTTCCACGCGATGAGCCGACCGCCTTTGTCGAACGCGGCGGTGGCGGTATCAAAGGCGGGCGGGCGATACACGTCGTGCGTCGTATCGTCTTCGCGCGTCCACAGGAGCTTCACCGGCTTCCCCACGGCCTTCGAGATTTCGACGGCGGCGGGAATGAAATCCACGTCGAGTCGCCGACCAAAGCCGCCGCCCAGGAACGTGGTGTGCACCCGCACCTGCTCGGGCTTGAGGCCTGCAGCCGTGGCGGCCGCGTTCTGTGCAATGATCTGAACCTGCGTGGGCACGTACACGTCGCACCCGTCGGCACGGACGTCCGCCGTGCAATTCTGCGGCTCGAGGGTCGCGTGGGCGAGGAGGGGAAGCTCGTAGTCTTGCTTCACGACGCGCGCGGCAGACTTGATGGCCGCTTCCGCATCGCCATCCTGCCGCGCCACTTTCCCCGCCGCAGGTGCCGCACGCTGCAGGCCGCGGAGGATCACAGCGTCGTTGAGCCCCACGTTCGGGCCGGCATCCCATTCGATCTTGAGCGCGTCGCGCGCCTTGCGCGCGTGCCACCAGGAGTCGGCGACCACAGCGACGCCCGAAGATGTCTTCACCACCGCCTTCACGCCGGGCAGCGTCTTCGCCGCGGAATCGTCGAACCGCTTCAGTTGTCCACCGAGCGTCGGGGACTGCGCGAGGGCGGCGTAGAGCATGCCCGGCAGGCGCACGTCGATTCCGAACTGAGCGCGACCGTCGATCTTCAGCGGCGTGTCGAGGCGCTTTGCGCCCGTGCCGATCAGGCGGTAGTTACCCGGCTCGGTCAGCTTCACGTCCTGCGGCACCGGCAGTCGCGCTGCGGCTTGCGCGATCTCGCCGAATTTAATCCGTTTGCCATACGGAGAAACGATCGTCGCGTGGTCTACGTGGCAGCCGCTCGCGGGAACCCCCCATTCGGCGGCCGCGGCCGTGACCAGCATGGTGCGCGCCTGCGCGCCCGCCTTCCGCAACTTCTCCCAGGCGTCGCGCACGCTGGTGCTGGAGCCCGTCATCTGCGTGCCGAGCAGGCTGTTGATGTAGGCTGGACCAGCCGGAGCAAATTCCACGTGGATGTCCTCGAGCGTAACGCCGAGCTCCTCGGCCAGGAGCATCGGCAGCGCGGTGTAGACGCCCTGACCCATCTCGGACCGATCGCAGAAGAATGTGATGGTGTTGTCGGTGCCGATTCTGAGCCAGGCATTCGCGTCGACGGGCGCCGCGCCGCTGGCGGTGGTTTGCGGTTTGCTGCAGCCGGGCAGGTGCAGGGCCAGAACCAGGCCACCCGAGAGGACGGCCGTGTTCTTCAGGAATTGACGTCGGGCGACACTCATTGGACTCGACTCCCGTGGAGAGGATCGATGGCGCCCGGGGGCGGCCTTGAGCACACTCAGGTGGCAGGCGTCGCGGACTTCAGCTCCGCGGCGCGGTGGATCGCGGCCCGGATGCGTTGGTAGGTGCCGCAGCGACACAGGTTTCCCGACATGGCGTCGTCGATGTCGGCGTCCGTGGGGGTCGCCTTGGTGGCGAGCAGGGCGGCGGCGGACATGATCTGCCCGGACTGGCAGTAACCGCACTGGGGAACGTCCAGCTCGATCCAGGCCTGCTGGACGGGGTGGCCGTGATTCGCAGCGAGGCCCTCGATGGTGGTGATCTTCTGATCGCCGATCGCACTCACGGGCGTGACGCAGGAGCGGGTGGGGGCGCCGTTGAGGTGCACCGTGCAAGCCCCGCAAAGGGCCATTCCGCAGCCATACTTCGTGCCCGTAAGACCGAGCGTGTCCCGCAATACCCACAGGAGCGGTGTCTCCGGATCGACATCGACCTGCACGTCCTTGCCGTTGACATTGAGTTTGATCATGAGACGGATGCCTCTCGAGGTCAGGTGCGGCCGAAGCTGAAAGGACAAGGGCGGCCGTGGGTAATACTATAATCTACCGTTTTCGATAGCGAAGTAATTGCCTTGACCCTCAACTCGCATGACTCCCCGGCGCGGCCCATGAGCAGCCCTGCCCCCCTCGAGACGGAGGTCGTGATCGTCGGCGCCGGTCCGTGCGGGCTGTTTCAGCTGTTCGAGCTGGGCTTGCTCGGGATCGGGGCGCACATCGTGGATTCGCTCGCCCATCCGGGCGGACAGTGCACCGAGCTATATCCTGACAAGCCGATCTACGACATTCCCGCCCTCCCGGTGTGCGGCGCGCAGGAGCTCGTGGACCGTCTCATGCAGCAGCTGAAGCCCTTCAATCCGCAGTTTCATCTCGGCCAGGAGGTGAGTGAGCTGCACCGGCGCGAGGACGGCCGATTTCACGTGTGTACCGCCGCGGGTACGGTGTTCAACACCGGCGCCGTGGTCATCGCGGCCGGCCTGGGGTCGTTTCAGCCGCGGCGCATCGGCCTGGAAGGAGCGGATGCCTTCGAAGGCGATGCGATCCGCTACCGCGTGCGCGATGCCCGTCAGCTGCACGGCAAGCAACTCGTCATCTTCGGCGGTGGCGACTCCGCGCTCGACTGGACGGTAGAGCTCGCGCCGAAGGCTCGTAGTCTCACACTGGTGCATCGCCGAGCGGAATTTCGCGCCGCGCCGGCGACGGTGGCGAAAATGCGCGAGCTGGTCGCGGCCGGCCGCATGCGCCATGTCGAGGGCCTACCGCACTCGCTGCGCGTGGACAACGGCGCGTTGTCCGGAGTGAACGTGAAGGCTGCGGACGGCTCGACGGTCGCACTCGACACCGATCACCTGCTCGTCTTCTTCGGCCTGCACCCCAAGCTCGGTCCCATTGCAGAGTGGGGCCTCGAGCTCGAGCGCAAGGCCTTGCGCGTCGACACTGAGAAATTTCAGACCAGTGTGCCAGGCATATTCGCCATCGGCGACATCAACGCGTATCCCGGCAAGAAGAAGCTCATCCTGTCCGGCTTTCACGAGGCGGCGCTCGCGGCGTTCGCAATCCAGCACCACCTCTATCCGCAGAAGAAGCAATTCCTGCAGTACACCACGACGAGCCCCGTGATGCAGAAGCGGCTCGGCGTCAGCGGCACACTCGATCATTCCGCCTGAGATCACGGGCAGTCCGATCACAGTCCGATGAGGATGAATTCTTTCCACCGGCCGCCGGCCGTCACCAGGAGTCGAAGATGAGACTGATGCGAAATGTGTTCGCCGTTGCTGCACTCATAGGCGCTTGCGGTGCGCTGCCGGCGCATGCGGCCGATAAGGTCTGCAAGCTCGAGATCGCGGGCAATGACCTCATGCAGTACGACAAGAAGGAGCTCAAAGTCGATGCCGACTGCACGAGCGTGGAAGTGACGCTCAAGCACACCGGCAAGCTTCCCGCCGCCGCGATGGGACACAACTGGACGCTGGTGAAGACCGCCGATCTGAACGGTGTAGTGAGTGACGGGCTCGCCGCAGGCCTCCCGAACGACTACCTCAAGCCCGGCGACAAGCGGATCATTGCGCACACGAAGGTGGTCGGAGGCGGACAGAGCGCCACCGTCACGTTCCCGACGTCCGCTCTCAAGAAGGGCGAGGCGTACAGCTATACGTGCACCTTCCCGGGACACAGCGCACTCATGAAGGGCAAGTTCGCCTTTGGCTGAAACGTGGACCAACGCCTCGCGGATCTGCTGGCCCTGCTTGAGCTCGAGCAGCTCGAGGTAAATCTTTTCCGTGGTGCGAGCCGCGACATCGGCGCGGCGCAGGTATTCGGCGGTCAAGTGCTGGGGCAGGCGCTGACCGCCGCGTCTGCGACCGTGGAAGGGCGCATCGTGCATTCGCTCCACGCGTATTTCCTGCGGCGTGGAGACTTCAACGCACCGATCGTCTACGAGGTCGACCGGAGCCGTGACGGCCACAGCTTCTCGAACCGGCGCGTCATCGCCATCCAACACGGCGCGCAGATCTTCAACATGACCGCGTCGTTCCAGGCGCCCGAAGACGGGCTCGAGCACCAGATCGAGATGCCGCAGGTGCCGGCGCCGGAGAGCCTCCCGGACATCGTGGAGACGTTGCGCGGGATGCTCGATCGCTTGCCGGAGCGCGTACAGCGCTTCGTCGAGTCGCCGCGGCCGTTCGAATTCCGCATGGTGCAGCCCATGGACTTTCCGCCGTCGCGCAAGGGTCCGCCGGCGCGGCAGGTGTGGTTTCGCGCCGTCGGGAGCCTTCCAGATGACGAGGCGCTACATCGCAGGCTCCTGGCGTATGTCTCGGACTTCTACCTGCTCGACACTGCGGCACTCCCGCACGGGGTGTCGTTCTTCAGCAGCAAGGTCATCATGGCGAGCATCGATCACGCCATGTGGTTTCACCGTCCGCTGCGCGTGGATGACTGGCTCCTGTACGCGCTCGACAGTCCGAGCGCATCCGGCGCCCGAGGTTTCGGGCGCGGAAGTCTGTTTGCACGCGACGGACGTCTGGTGGCGAGCACGGCGCAGGAAGGGCTCATCCGCGTCGTCGGCACCTGAGGGTGGCCCATGAAGCTCACGCGAGCCGCTACGGCTCTCGCGCTCGCCTCTATCGGCATGACGTCGGCGAACATGGCGTCCGCGGAGCCTCCGGCAGCTGCAGAGTCCGCCGCCGAGTTACTGACGCGGATCTGGCCGGGAGTGCGGGACTCGAGCGAACGGGTCGTCGTGAGCACCGACCGCGGCCTTGGGAACTTGCCGGACAACGCCGAGCAGCGCGTCCGCACGGTCGTCGCACGCGTGAGCGTCCCGTGGCTCGGACCACGCGTCTTGTATCTCGAGGAGTTCCTGCACGACGACCCAGGCACGCTGCGCCGCCAGGTGCTGCTGCAAGTCGAGCGCGACGAAGAAGACGCTGCACGCAGCGTGCGCATTCATCCCTTCGCGTTCAGAAACCCCGCGCATTGGCGCGAGCTCCATCGAAACCCGAGGTTGCTGGCCGCGATGGGCGCGGGCGATATCTATCCGGTGCAGGGTGCGATCTGGTGTTGCTGCAGGAAGGTGATCAGTTTCGCGGTGGCACCGCCGGGCACGAATGTCGCGATGGCGCGCGTGGGACCGAGCGTTACGTCGACTACGACGTCGTGATCAGTGGCGATCTGTACTGGTATCACCGGCGTATCCTGCGCGCGAGTGACAACGAGCTGCAGGAGGTGATGGGGTTCAACTGGTTCGAGCCGGACGAGGCACGGTTGTTCGAGTGCACTGTCGAATGGTCGGCCAGCGGTCGCCCGGCCGACCGGCGCGAGATCGTGCGACTCGATCTACACGATCAAGGCGGGCACGCGCGCTTCGCGACGCCGGACGGCCACAAGCTCGAATTGGCCCTGCACAGCCAGGACTGGCCGTTCACAGCAGATCGCGACGCGCTCATCCTGCTGCTGCAGGAACCGGACGCCGCGGCGCCGCTGGCCTCGGCGTGGACCGAGCTCGAGGCGCGTCAGATTTCGCTCGATCTCGCGTGGCTGATCGTGCATTGCGGCCCGCTCGTGCCCGAAACCGACGACCTGGAATCGTGACGCACAGGCAGGCCCGCCTACGGCCTGGCGCACATTAACAGTGTCAGTGGGCTCCGGGTCGGCGCGCCATCGCGTCGATCTCGCGCAACAACACCGGGTTGAATTTCTGCGGCACTTCCATCATCAGGAAGTGGCTGGTGTGCTCGAGCACAATGGCCTTGAATCCCGGCAGCGACTTGCCGATGCGTGCCGCGTCCGTGGGTGGACCGAAATCGGAATTTATGGCGACGACGGGTACGTGGATGCTCTTCACGAGCGGCCCGAAATCCAGACGCGCGAGCGCTTCCAGTGACGGGATCGCCACCTCGGGGGGCTCGAGCGACATGTCATAGGCGATTCTCTGGACCAACACCGGGTCGGTGCCCGGCGCGAACAGTGTCTGCGTCACGAACTCGCGCGTGTGGCCGATGAAGTCCGCACGGAAGGGCTTCAGGCGCATCTCGACCTCTCGAGGTGAGCTCACCGGCAGACCGATGGACTTGAGCGCGTCTACGGCGATGATGCCGATGACGCGGTCGCCGATGCGGTTTGCCGCCTCGAGCACGATCGGTCCTCCCATCGAATGGCCGACGAGGACCACACGCCGGTTCAGCAACTGCCGGACTACGGCCGCAACGTCCTCGCCGTAGTTTTCCATGGTCCAGTCGGTGCGATTGCGGCCGGACGCGCCGTGTCCGGCGAGGTTGACGGTCACCGTGGTGTACTTGGCCTGGAGGTCATGGAGCTGCGCCTTCCAGTAGTTCGCATCGCACGACCAACCGTGCACCAGCACGACCGCGAGGTCGCCGCTCCCGTACACCTGATACTCGATGTGCACACCGTCCGCAGAGTTCGCGATCCGCGGCGAGCCCTCAGCGTACGCCTGCGACGCCGCCGTGGTGCTCGCCTGCGACGGCGTGGAGGCTTGCTCATGCTTGCTGCAAGCCGCCGCCCCCAGCGCGACTGCGAGCGCGACGCCGCAATTGCGCCTTACTCGCACAACGAGCACGCACCGACGAGCAGGATGCTCAATTTCGTGGGGACCCGGCCAGGAAATGAGGCTCACACTGTGTCTGAGCGATCGCCGATGTGCAAGATGCTCGCCTCAGGTGAGTGGAGTGCGCAGGATCTTGCCGGGATTCATGATGCCGTTCGGGTCGAGGGCATGCTTCACGGCGCGCATCAGTTCCAGCTCCACGGGCGGGGCGTAGCGCTCGAGCTCGCCCACTTTCAGGCGTCCGATGCCGTGCTCTGCGCTGAAGCTGCCGCCGAAATCCCGCACCAGCTCGTGGATCGCGCGTCTCGTCGTCGCCTCACGCGCGAGGAATGCCTCGCGAGTCGCCCCTGGGGCCTGGTTGAGGTTGAAGTGCAGATTGCCGTCGCCGACGTGGCCGTACGCGACGAGCCGGCCTTCCGGCACATTCGCGGTCACCCATGCTGAGGCGCGCTCGACGAACTCGGGCAGCACAGCGATCGGCAGGGAAATGTCGTGCTTGAGGCTCGCGCCATCCAGCCGCTGCGCCTCCGGGATCGTCTCGCGCAGTCGCCAGAGCGACTCGCGCTCGCGCTCGCTTTGTGCGACGGCGGCACTCAATACGAGCGAGCGATCCAGCGCATCACTCAGCGAATCTGCCAGGAGATCGGAGAGCGCGTCGGTGTTGCGCGAGGAAGTCAGTTCGCACAGCACGTACCAGGCGTACGGTTGACCAAGCGGGTCGGTCACCCCGGGAATGTGCCGGACGGTGAGCTCGACCCCGATGCGCGGAATGAGCTCGAACGAGCTGATAGTGTCGCCGCTCGTCTCGCGCAGCTCGCTGAACAGCGTCACGGCGGCGCGCACGTCCGGCACCGCGACGAATGCCGTGGCGCTGGCGCGAATCTTGGGGAACAGCTTGAGGCTCGCCGCCGTGATCACGCCAAGCGTGCCCTCGGCGCCCACGAACAACGCGTTGATGTCGTACCCCGTATTGTCCTTGCGCAAAGCTCCGAGCGAGGCGAGCACCCGCCCGTCTGCCAGCACGACCTCGAGACCCAGCACGAGATCGCGCATCATTCCGTAACGAACCACGTTCGTGCCGCCCGCGTTGGTCGAGAGATTCCCGCCGATCTGGCAGCTGCCTTGCGCGCCGAGACTCAATGGAAAGAAGCGGTCCGCAGCCTCCGCAGCGCGCTGCACGTCGGCCAGAACGCAACCGGCCTCCGCGACCAGCGAATAGTTGAGCGGTTCGATACCGCGGATGCGGTTCAGCCTGCGCAATGAGAGTACGATCTGCTGGCCCGACTCATCCGGCGTCGCACCACCGCAATAGCTCGTGTTGCCTGCGTGCGGAACGACTCCGATGCGCCGCGCGTTGCACAGAGCGAGTAGCCTCGACACCTCCTCCACGCTGCGGGGCAGTGCCACCGCGAGCGTCCGCCCACGGTACAACCCGCGGTGGTCCGTCAGAAACGGAGCAACGTCAGCCGGCTCGACAAGCACGCTGTTCGCACCGAGCAACTCACGAAGCCGCGCAGGCACCTCGTCATTCATGTTGCGCAGTTTAACGCTTCGCGGCTTGCGCCCGTGGACGCACCGACGCGACGCGCCCACGCGCGTCGCCTCGGCCGCCATTTGAGGCGGGTCAGGGAATTCGCGCCGCGTGCAGGGCGGCGATGCGCTCTTCGAGTGGCGGATGGCTCATGAAGAGGCGCTTGATGCCGAGGCCAACCGTCCCCGAGGCGATGCCGAAGGCGGCGAACTGTGCGGGGAGCGGCTCATGTGCTGCCCTCAGGCGCTCGAGGGCGGCGATCATGTTGTCGCGGCCGCCGAGAGTGGCGCCGCCGCGGTCGGCGCGGAACTCCCGCCGCCGCGAGAACCACAGCACGATCATGTTTGCGAGGATGCCGAGCACGATCTGCGTGATGATCACGCTGACGAAATACGCCGGCCCGCGGCCGTCATCGGAGCGGAACAGCGCCCGGTCGACGATATTTCCGATGATGCGCGACAGGAAGATCACGAAGGTATTGACCACGCCCTGAATCAGGGTGAGCGTGACCATGTCCCCGTTGGCCACGTGCGTGATCTCGTGGCCGATGACAGCAGCTACTTCCGGCTGATTCATCCGCTGCAGGAGTCCGGTGCTGACCGCGACCAGCGCGTTGTCCCGCCGCGCCCCGGTCGCGAAGGCGTTGGGCTCGGGGTGATCGAATACACCGACTTCGGGCATACCGATGCCGTCCGCTTGGGCGTAGCCGCGCACCGTGTCGAGGAGCCATTGCTCCGTGGCGTTGGCCGGCTGCTCGATGATTCGCACACCCATGGTGCGCTTGGCCATCCACTTGGAGAGCGCAAGCGAGATCAGGGCGCCACCGAACCCGAAGAGGGCGGCGAGCGCGAGCAGTCCCCCGAGGCTCCCACCCTGCTGCGCGATCCAGCGATCGAGGCCCAGCAGCTGGGCCACGATGGACAGCACGACGAGGATCGCAAGGTTCGTCGCGAGAAACAGGAAAATGCGCTTCATGGCGGTGTTTCGAGCTCCGTCAGGTCGATCTCCCGGACCTTGGCTTCGACCGCGCCCCGGCCTGTCAGTTGCGGGAGGAGGGCTTCAACCGAGCCGGTCCGGAGCCGTTAGCGTGAGGCCGCAGGGGGTATTTTCAAGCCCCGGGAAGGTAGGTGTGCCAGCCGGCCCGCGCAAGGGCGCTCAAGGCGCCGGGACGGGCCCCCGGTCGAGCGACCCGCGTCGGCTAACGATCCTCGTCCTCATCCTCGTCCCAGTCCTCGTCGTCGTCATCATCGTCGTCATCATCTTCGTCCCAGTCGTCATCCTCGTCCTCTTCCTCCGCTTCCTCCTCCTCTTCCTCGTCGGTATCGGACCAGCCTTCCGGCTCCTGGATCCGCTCGAGGTCCATCTCGTGCCAGGCCTCGATGTCGATCTCCTCGATGTCCCCGTCGAGGTATTCGATCTCCACCTGCTCGGAGTCCTCATCGACCGACAGCACGCGGAACGACTCTTCTTCTTCCAGGTTCTCGTACCACTGCCCGGGAACCGGTTCGTAGTCTCTGCTCACCGCTCGCGTCCCTCAGCCATCCCCTGATCGCGGGGACGGCCAGTTTAGGGGGTGCAATCCGGCCAGGCAACGACCCGCGAAAGACACTCACACCTGGTTTGCGTATAGTTTTCTCACCATGCCCATGCAGCGTTCCGTGTCGACCTCGCCGCTTTCCTCCGCACGCCGCATCGTCGTGAAGGTCGGGTCAGCACTGCTCGTGGACCAGGAAACCGGTCGGCTGAACCGCGCCTGGCTCGAGACGCTGGTCGAGGACCTCCTGCGGCTGCGAAAGCGCAATCAACAAGTGCTCCTCGTGTCTTCGGGTGCCATTGCACTCGGTCGCCGGCAACTCAAGCTTGCCCGGGGTGCGTTGCGCCTCGAGGAGAGCCAGGCCGCCGCCGCGGTGGGGCAGATCCGGCTTGCCCACGCGTACAAGGAACTGCTCGAGGAGCAGCACGTCACGGTCGCGCAAGTGCTGCTCACCCTCGAGGACAGCGAGCGGCGGCGCCGGTACCTCAACGCGCGGGCCACGCTCGAGGCGCTGCTTGCGCTGGACGCTCTGCCCGTCATCAATGAGAACGACACGGTGGCCACCGCGGAAATCCGCTACGGCGACAACGACCGGTTGGCCGCGCGGGTGGCGCAAATGATCAGTGCCGATTGTCTGGTGCTGCTCTCTGACGTCGAGGGGCTGTACACGGCAGATCCCAACAGGAACCCCGGCGCGCAATTCATCGCGCGCGTGCTGCAGATCACTCCGGAGATCGAGGCCATGGCCGGTCAGACGGTGTCGGAGACCGGATCCGGCGGTATGGCGACCAAGATTCTCGCAGCGAAGATCGCGGTGTCCGCCGGGTGCCACATGTGCATCTCGGCGGGTCATCACAAACACCCGGTACGGCGGATCGAGGACGGGGAGCGCTGCACGTGGTTCGTCCCCGCGGCCACTCCAATGGCGGCGCGCAAGCAGTGGATTGCCGGGACGCTGCGGCCGAGCGGTGCGATCGTCATCGATGCGGGTGCCCTGCGCGCGCTGCTCGGCGGCAAGAGCCTGCTCCCTGCCGGGGTCAGCGCAGCCCGCGGCCGCTTCGATCGCGGCGACACGGTGAGCGTGCTGGCGCCAGACGGTGCAGAGATCGCCCGGGGCATCACGGCGTATTCGGATGCGGATGCCACGCGCATCATGGGCCGCCGGTCATCCGACATCGAGGCGCTGCTCGGCTTTCGCGGACGCCACGAGATGATCCATCGCGACGATCTCGTCCTCCTCCGCGCGGACCAGCCTGCCGTGGCGGAGACGGTGCAGGTGGCGCCGTGAGCACCACCGAACCCGTTCAGGAAAGCGGCGCAGCGGAGGTCGGTCCGCTCATGGAGCGGATCGGCCGGGATGCGCTGGCCGCCGCCGCCGTGCTGGCACTCGCGAGCACGGGGCAAAAGAACGCTGCGCTCGCCGCTGCGGCCGCCGAAATACGCAGGCGGCGCGGCGAAATCCTCACTGCCAACGCGCGCGACCTGGACGCGGCGCGAGCGCGCGATGTGCGTGCGGCGCTACTCGATCGCCTGAAGCTCGATGACAAGCGCATCGAGGCCATGGCGCAGGGCATCGAGGAAATCGCAGCGCTCCCCGACCCGATCGGAGCCGTGACGGCCGAATGGGACCGGCCGAACGGATTGCACATCCAGCGCGTGCGAGTGCCACTCGGTGTAATCGGAATCATCTACGAGAGCCGTCCGAACGTCACGGCCGACGCGGGTGCGTTGTGCCTGAAATCCGCGAACGCTGCGATTCTGCGCGGCGGTTCGGAAAGCGCGCACTCGAGTCGCGCCGTTCACGCGTGCCTCGCGGCCGCGCTGAGCACCGCCGGATTGCCGCAGGCCAGCATCCAACTCGTGCCTACCACCGATCGCGCGGCGGTGGGGTACATGCTCGCGGGCATGACGGACTTCATCGATGTCGTCGTACCGCGCGGGGGCAAGAGCCTCATCGAGCGGGTCAAGCGCGAGGCGCGCGTGCCGGTCATCGGGCACCTCGAAGGGAATTGCCACGTGTACGTCGACCGCGACGCGGACATGCGCATGGCGCGCGAGATCGCGCTCAACGCGAAGATGCGGCGCACCGGCGTATGCGGGTCGGCGGAGACGCTGCTGGTGGACCGCGCGTGCGTCGGTACCCATCTGGCGCCGATCCTGCGTGCTCTTCTCGAGGCGGGATGCGAAGTCCGCGGCGACGAGACCGTACAGAAGGTGGATGCGCGCGTGCGCCCGGCGACGGAGGAGGATTGGTATACCGAATACCTCGACGCGATCATCGCCGCGCGCGTTGTCGATGACGTCGATGCCGCGATTGCCCATATCGGGAAATACGGCTCCGCGCACACGGAATCCATCATCACCGCGAATCAGGCGACGGCTGACCGCTTTCTGCAGCGAGTGGACAGCGCCATCGTCCTGCACAACGCCTCCACGCAATTCGCGGACGGCGGGGAGTTCGGCATGGGAGCTGAGATCGGCATCTCCACCGACCGCTTCCATGCTCGCGGCCCGGTCGGTGTCGCCGAGCTGACGAGCTACAAGTACGTGGTACGCGGCACGGGGCAGGTGCGGCCCTAGCGCAGCTTCTGGATCTCACCACGCGCCAGGTGATGCTCGATGAAGTAGATGACCTTGAGGTTGACGACGGAGGCGAAGTAGAGGCGCGCTGTGTCGGATTCGCCGTTCGCCAGCCGCTGCTCGCCGATGTAGAACAGCGCCTCGTCGAGGATCTCGCGCCGACGGTGCTCGTCGCCCTCGTTCTTGACGGCACCGAGGAGCTCCTCCTCGGTAATCATGCCCTGCAACTCATCGAGGATCGGCTGTGGCCAGCTCTCGATCGGAGTGAACGATGCGAGCTCGGGCTCGCGAGCCCCGGCACGACGCTGGGCGAGCCACAGGAAACACCGCCAGTACGTCGCGCGTTGTTCGTCCTTCTCCACCGCGATCGCAGCTCTCAGCCGCGCCACGACCTCCGCCCAGCGTTCGTCGATGAAATCGAGCTGTATGAGTACCGCAACGATCGCCGCGTTGTCGTGACTGATGGCATGCCCGCGTCCCGCTGCTGCCCGCGCCCGGGCGTGATCACCGAGGCTGAGCCATTCCGACGCGAGCGCGGCATGCAGACTCACGGCGCGGGGTGTGCACTTCAAGGCGCTCTCGTAGGCCTGGACCGCGCCGGCGGAATCCGCGAGCGCGGAGCGAGCGGTGGCGAGATCTTCATACAGCTCTGCAAAGCGGCTCGCGCCGAGCGTGTGCGCGCACTCGTTGCCGGGCGGCGGCGGATGCCGCTCGAGCTCACGCGAGACGGCGGCGAGCCGCTTTTCAAACTGCGGTTCAAACGGGGCGGCCGGGAAAGACTGCGCCTGCGCGTAGTCCACGAGCGGCATGTTGCCATGTGACGGCGAGCTCTGCGCGCCGGCGAGAGGCGCGATGATTGCGAACGCGATCGGCAACGCAAAGGCGATCGGCAAATTGCAGCCGCCGGGTACCGTTGCGCCACGGATGCGGCGGGTGACTTCGGGCATCTTCCGCGGCGTGCCGCGCATTTGGCGCGCGCGCGTCGCGTTCAGATGAGCGAACGGCGTGCGAGGCCGGCAACGCCCCCACGAAGCGAATACACCTCATCAAAACCGCGCGCGCGGAGCTCCTCGGCTGCCGCGAGACTCCGCCGGCCGCTCGCGCAAACGAGCAGATACTTATTTGAGGCTGCGAGCGCCGGTGTGCCATGGAGGAGCTGCGCGATCGGAATGTGCTGCACCGTGGTTGCCGGCGTTGGCGCTTCGCTCACCTCGCGCGGCTCGCGGATGTCGATGATGCGGTATTCGTGCGCCGGACCTTCATCGAGCGACTCGAGCTCGACCTCGACCGCCGCCGGGCTTGCGGCCTCGGCCGGCTGCGGGACTCCGACCCGGACGCACGGCCCATTCTGGCACGGTACCGCACGGGGCGCGCGGACCCGCGAGAGGGAGAGCGTCATCAGGTCAAGCACCACCACCTCGTCGCCGAGTTGCCCGGGCAGATCGAGCAGCGTCTTGAGCGCTTCGAGCGCCTGCAGACTTCCGAGAACCCCGGGCACGGGGCCGAGCACGCCCGCCTCGGCACAATTGCCGACGATGCCGTCGCGCGTCGCCTCGGGCCACACGCAGCGCAGGCAGGAGCCGGCACGATCCGCGCGCACGACTTGCAGCTGCCCTTCGTACTGATACACGCTCGAGAAGATGACGGGTCTGCCGAGACGCACGCACACGTCGTTCAGAAGGAACTTGGTGCTGAAGTTATCGGTGCAATCGATGACGAGGTCGTGTTGCCTCACGAGCTCGGCCGCGTTCTCTGCGCTCAACCGCACGGTGTAGGCGCGCACCTCCACGTCGGGATTGAGCGCGCGCAAGCGTGCGGCGGCGAGCTGCGCCTTGGGCTGACCGACATCGGCGAGACCGTAAAGTGTCTGACGATGGAGATTCGAGGGTTCGAGCCGATCGCCGTCGACGAGCCCCAGCCGACCAATCCCCGCACCCGCAAGATAAGTGAGCACCGGCACCCCGAGCCCGCCGCAGCCGACGACGAGCACGCGGCTGCTGCGCAGGCGCGCTTGGCCCGCAGGCCCGACTTCCTTGAGCGCCATCTGTCGCGAGTAGTCGGGGATCACAGGCGATCCATGCAGGCGCTGATCGCCCGCACGTTCGTGCGCGAGGTCCGAGTGCGTGTGCGCAGTGCGTTCGTGATGAACCGGGCTCGGCGATGGAGCCGTCGCACAGCGCTCGCAATTCACCCAGCCGGAGTCTCCATTCTCGTAGTGTTCCTTTTTCCAGATCGGAACGCGGTGCTTGACCTCGTCGATGACGTAGCGGCATGCAAGGAACGCTTCGTGTCGGTGCCGCGCACTCGCGCCCACCCACACAGCGAGGTCTCCGATCGCAAGGTCCCCGACACGGTGCACGCACGCGATGTGCTCCACGCTGAAGCGGCCAACGGCTTCCGCCATGATCCGTTCCGCTTCCTTCACCGCGAGCGGCTCGAACGCCTCGTATTCGAGCCGTCTCACACTGTGACCTTCGTTGTGATTGCGTACCCAACCCTCGAACGAGGTGTATCCGCCGCAGGTCGGATCCTGGACCAGGACGCGAAGCGCCGTGGCGTCGAGCGGCTCGTGGCTGAAGCGGAACGTGTTCATGGGTGTTCGCGCTTCAGCCGCCCGCGACCGGCGGAATGAATACCACCGCGTCGCCGTCGGCGAGCGGCTGCGACCATTCCCCGAATTCTGCGTTCACTGCGACACGCAACATTTCCGCTGCCAGCGAGAACGGATAACGGCCCTTCAGCTCGTCATACAGCTCCCGGGGTGTGTGCGCGGTGGTCACGAGCGCTTCCTCGCTGCGGCCGGCCTGCTCGCGCAGCAGCGCGTAGTACTGCACCTTGATCCGCTTGCGCGCATCGGCGGAGTCTTCGTTCGCCGCAGCAGATGTCAACGCGGCGCTATATTCCTCGGGCGTGTTGACGTTGTCGAGCGCGCGCGGATTCGGCTGCTCGAGCAGATTCACGTCCGCTTTGATCAGGAACTTGCGTGGGCACTGCCTGCCGCTCCCGACGTAAGCGGCGATGACCGGCCGGCTCGCGGGCTCGTAGATGGCGCACAGCGGTTCCGGGAGGCCATCGTGGCTCGACCGATAGGCAGTGGCCTGGCGCAGCGGCTGGCGCGAATGCAGCAGGTGTTCGAGCACGCTCGCCTTGAGATAGGGGAGATCGCACGCGAGCACGAGCCAGGCCACATCCGGGTGGGCCGCCTGCGCGGCCACGATCCCGGCAATCGGCCCGAGGTTGTCGTGTCGATCGAGGATCTGCGCGAACTTTGCCCGCACCGGGTCGTGCGCTTGATCGGGCCGTACCGAGACGAAGGCCCGCTCGACGTACGGCCCGAGCAGCGCCATCGCCCACTCGAGCTGCGTGCGGCCGTGATAGTGAAGCGCAGCCTTGTCCCGCTGCATGCGAGTGCTGCGGCCGCCAGCGAGCACGAGGCCATAAAGAGGAGCGATCATTGATGCGTCGATTCTACGCCCCCCTATAGCCGCGTGAAATCGCGCTTGCCGCCGGACTTCTGCAGCAGGCGGACGCTCACGATCTCGATGTCGTGCGACAGCGCTTTGCACATATCGTAGACCGTGAGTGCAGCGACCGTGGCTCCCGTCAACGCCTCCATCTCCACGCCGGTGCGATGGTGGACTGACACGTGGCAGCGGATGATGATTGAGCCGCCGCGCCCGGCGTCGATCTCGACGTCGCAGTTCTCGAGTCCGATCGGGTGGCAGAACGGGATCAGCTCGTGCGTGCGCTTTGCCGCCATCACGCCGGCGATGATTGCCGTGTCGAATATGGGACCCTTCTTGGTCCGGTGGCCACTCTCCTGCAGCGCGTTGGCGACTTCGCGCGGCAACCGGACGCGGGCTTCCGCGATGGCGGAGCGGTAGGTGACGACCTTGGCGCCGACGTCCACCATCTTGGGGTGGTTGTCCGCATCCAGATGCGTCAGGCCGTGGCCACGTACGCGTTTGTTTTTTTGGGCCGCCACGTCCTCAGCCGCCGATGTAGTACATCTCGACCTTGGGTTGCTTACCTTGTGAGCGCCGCAGGTCGGCGCGCAGCTCGCTGTAGCGATCCGTGCGGCCTACCCACACGTTGCGAACGAAATCCGTGAGTGCTTCGTCGCTTGCGCCTCCGCGCAGCACGTCCCGCAGGCTGGTTCCGCGCGTGGCAAACAGGCACGTGTAGAACACACCATCAGAAGACAAGCGCGCCCGCGAGCAATCGCCGCAGAAGGGCTGTGTCACGGATGAGATGAAGCCGACCTCGCCGTGCCCGTCGCTGAACCCGTAGCGCTCCGCGACCTCGCCGCGATAGTTGCGCTGGAGCGGCTCCAAGGGCCAGCGCTCGGAGATCCGCGTCGCGAGCTCCTTTGACGGGACGACCAGCTCCGGACGCCAGTCATTGCGATTCCCGACGTCCATGTACTCGATGAACCGCACGATGACGCCGGTTCCGCGGAAGCGCTCGACGAGATCGAGCACCGTATGGTCGTTCATACCACGCTGGATGACCGCGTTGATCTTGATGGGCGCCAGCCCGGCGCGGCGCGCGTGCTCGATCCCATCCAGCACATCCTCGATCCCGCCCAGGCCTCCACTCATGCGCGCGAAGATCTCGGGGTCGACGCTGTCCAGGCTCACAGTGATCCGCTTGAGGCCCGCGGCCTTGAGCTCGGCGGCGTGCTGGGCCAGAAGCACTCCGTTGGTGGTGAGCGCAACGTCCTCGATTCCCTGGATGCTGGTGAGGTCGCCCACCAGGTCGGGGAGGTTCGCGCGCAGGAGCGGCTCCCCGCCCGTGAGCCTGAGCTTGCGGACCCCAAGTTGCACGAACATGCGTGTCAGACGGACGATTTCCTCGAACGCCAGCCGCTCGGCGGTTCTGAGGAACTGGTACTTGTCGTGAAACGTCTCCCGCGGCATGCAGTAGGGGCAGCGGAAGTTGCAGCGGTCCATTACCGAAATGCGCAGATCGCGCATCGGTCGGCCGCGCGTATCGCGCGGCGCGTGCAGGCGGCTTAAGGGGACGACGACTTCAGATCCGGACATGGGTTGTAGATTCTTTACCACCGGTACAGACGTGAGACAAACCCTTTGGGGTAATTGTTCGGTCCGGGGGGCAGCTCGACGAAGCCATCCGTGCCCGCAAGCGAGGTGAAGTCGCCCGAACCGTTGGTGGGGCAGGGCACGGCCCAGGCGCGACCCCAGTCGTCGACCTCCACGCGGACGGGAAGGAAGAATGCGACTGGGGAAGTGACCGTGACGGGCGCGCTCAGGGCGATTTTTTCGGGCGGTTCTACGTCCTGTGCCATGGCGGCGAACAGCGCCGGTACGACATATCGTGCGAGGCACACGAGCGTCGAAACCGGGTTTCCGGGCAGCGCGAACACGGCGGCACCGGAGGCGGCGACGCCGAACCACAGTGGCTTGCCGGGTCGCTGGGCAACTTTGTGAAAGATGGGCTGCACAGCGAGCGCCTCGAGCGCCTGCGGCACGAGATCGAGCTGGCCCATCGAGACCCCGCCGCTCAGGATCAGTACGTCGTGCGTGTCCAGGTGGAACTTCAGGCGCCGCCTGAGCTGGCCGGCATCATCGAGCACGTGATCATCCGCTACCCGGTGAAATCCATGGCGGCGCAGCGCCGCCACGACCGCGTAAGCGTTGGAGCGACGCACCTGGTGGGGCAGGATCGGATCACCGGGCTCGATCAGCTCGTTGCCCGTCGAGATGACGACCAGCGCCGGCTGGCTGCTCACACGGACCCGCGCCATGCCGGCGGATGCGGCTATCGCGACTTCAGGAGGCGTGAGCCGCGTCCCCGTAGCAAGCAGCAGCGCGCCTTGGCGCGAATCGGTTCCGCGCCGATGCACATTCTGCCACGCCTCCACCGTCACATCGGCGCCGAGCTCCGCGGCGCCGTCGCGCCGCTGGATGTCCTCGACCGGAACGACGGCGTCGCACTCCTGCGGGAGCACTGCGCCCGTCATGACCTCGATGCATGAAGTGCGTGCTGCGAGTGTGAGTGGCGGATCACCGGCCGCCTGCATCGCCTGGATCCGAAAGCGTCGCGGCGTCGCGCGTACCCCTTCGCTGTGGATGGCGATACCATCCATCGCCACGCGGTCGAAGGGCGGCTGGTCACGCTCCGCGTAGATGTTCTCGCGCAGCACCGCACCTGCGCATTGTGCGAGGGGCAGGGATTCGATCGGAAGACACGCGAGGCGCTCTCCGATCAGCTTTTCCGCTTCCGCGGGAGTCAGCATGGGGCATCGCCGGGAGCGCCGTCCTGGCGAGCGCGCTCAGCTCTTCTTCTTCTCTTTGTCCTTGTCGCTCTTGGCTTTGTAGGCCTTCACCTGCTCGTTGAACCGCGCTGCAACCGCTTCGTCTTCCTCGACCGCCGCATTGTTCTTTTGTACCTGCACGCGCGCCAGCTCGGCCTTCTGCTCCTCCGTCATCTTGTCGCCTGGCTTGGCGCCCGTGTCCTTGGCGATGGCGTCATCGTGCTCGAGCTTGAGGCAGGACGTGTAGGCCGTGATGGCCTTGTCGAACTCCTTGACCGCCTTCTGCGCAGCGACCATCTCCTCGAGCGTCGCCGTATTGCCATCGGGCAAGTTGCTGGGAGCGGTCGGATAAGTGCACGCCGCGTAGGCCGGGCCCGTCGTCAGTGCCGCGACGACGGCGATGGAATAGAGCGCATTCATGAATGAATCCTCGAGTGTGCCTGCCTGGGTCAGAGCGCCGGGGTTTTTGTGGGCCCGTACGCCACCCGAAGGTGCATGGCCGATTCGCCCCGGTGCCGTCCGCTGTATCTTAGTGAAGGCTGCCGGCCCCGGCTACGGGAGGGCGCCATCTGCCCCGGTCGATCAATCCACTTCGCCGAGCCCCCAGCCGCCGTCGATGACGATCTGCTGCCCCGTGACATAGGCCGAGGCAGGGGAAGCCAGGAACAGCGCCAGCCCCTTCATGTCCTTGGGAAAGCCGACGCGGTGCATCGGTACGCTCTTGGCAATGGCCGTCTGCAGGCCGGGGTCGTGCGCGTGCCCGCCGCCGATATTGGTGACGAAGAATCCCGGTGCGATGGCGTTGACCGCGATGTTGAAGCCGGCCAGCTCGAGCGCGACGTTGCGCATCAGATGCGCCGCCCCCGCCTTGGCCGCCATGTAAGCGGCGCCGATGACGGCTTCGGACTTGAGCGCGGCCAAGGACGTGGTCACGATGATGCGACCGGACTTGCGCGGTTTCATGTGACGCGCGGCAGCTCTGAGCGTTGCGAACACACCGTTCAGGTTGATGTCGATCACCCGGTTCCAGCGCTCGTCGGTGTAGTTCTCGAGTGCCCCCTCTGGGACACGCGGACGCGTGGACCCTACCCAGCTCCCCACGAACCCGGGACCTGGATCGATGCCGGCGTTGGCGAATACCACATCGAGCCGTCCATAGAGCGCGACTGCCGCATCGAACGCCGCATCGAGCGCGGCGTGATTCCTGACGTCCACCACTGCGCCGCGAACATCGAGTCCGGCTTGCCTGAGCCGCTCGCTCTCTTGGGCGATGCGTTTCTCATCCACGTCCAGCATCGTCACCCGAGCGCCATTCTCGGCGAGCGCCTCGGTGAAGCCCAATCCCAGTCCACTGGCGCCGCCGGTAACGATGACGCCGTACCCTTCCACCTTGAACAGATCTGCAATCTTCACGAGCCGTCTTTTCACGGGCGGCGCCCGGGTTCAACGAAAATGCCCTGTGCGGGCGAGTGTCGGGACCTCTGGCCGCATCGGTCAAGTGTTACGTGTCGCGCAGACCACTCACAGCGGCGGGCAGGCGCTCGGGTTACACCGTCAGTGCAGACGCGGCGTGATTCCAGACGCCCGGCAGGTGCTCGATGAGGGCGCGCGCCAGCGGGATGTACTCGAACGCGAGCCAGAAGAAAAGCAGGGTGAAGCCGAGCCAGAATACTCCGTGCAGGGCGCCCCACGCACCGTACTCCGGATGGTCCCAACCGAGGTGGCCGCCGTGTCGCGCAGCGCGCAAGGGCGCACTGACCACGGCATAGAGCGCAATGAGGATCAGGACCGCACCCCAGAATGGAATCTCCGCCGGCACCGGCCAACCGAAGACCGTGTGCGTGGTGAAGAGCGACATCAGTGCGAAGGCCCACGCGACGAACAGCGCGGCGCTGAGGATCGCCAGCAGCGGCAGTGTTATCCCCATGACCGCACGCGCGGCGTAGCCCATGGCCGGCACGGCGCTGGCGGTAGCCGTGCGCGCTTGCTCATTCAGAGTGCGCCAGTGACGGTGCCAGTGGCGGTGCCAGGCGCGCTGTTGGCGGCGCCACTCACGCCGCCATTCGTGGCGCGCCCGGAAGCGGGCGTGATGACTCTTCGCCTGGTCGATGAGCTCCTGGGCGCTGAACGGCAGGCCGTACGCGGCAGCACGCTCTTCCGATGTATCGGCGTACGGAATGATGCAGGCGAGGGCGATGTACACGAGAATCCACAGACCCGCGGTCACGAACGCCAGCAGCACGAAGATGATTCGAATGAGCGTCACGTCTACGTTGACGTACGCCGCGATCCCGTTGCAGACGCCGCTCAACATGGCCCCTTCGCGGATCTGGTAGAGACGCTTGGGGGCGCCGGCCTCGTGCGCACCCGCGCTCTGATCCTTCGAATCCGCCGTCGCTCCCTCGGCACCCGCGTTTTCGACGGGCCCCATCTCGGCGATGATCCTGGTGATCTCGGCCGTGCTGACCACGGTCTTGTGCGGCCCGAGAAAGCGTGCGCACTTTTCTGCGATCGCCTGCTCGAGATCCGCCATGATTTCGGCGCGGTCCGGATTGTCCCTGAGGCGCGCCTGCGCGCTTTCCAGATAGGCGCGCAACGCGTCGTACCCGGGTTCTTCGAGTTGATAGGGATTGCCGTTCAGATTGATGGTGACCACTTTTTGCATGGCTATTTTCCAAATTCTGCCAGGGTGCGGTTCAGGTCTTTCCAGTACTCATTGAGCGTGGACAGTTGCGTCTTGCCCTTCGCCGTCAGCTTGTAGTACTTGCGCGGCGGCCCGGCGTCCGACTCTTTCCACTCGTAGTCCACGAGCTCTTCGCGACGCAGTTTGCTCAGGAGCGGGTACAGCGTGCCCTCCTGGGTGGTGAACTCCGTCGTGCTCAGCAGCTTCAACATGTCCGCGACGTAGACCTTATCCGCGGCGATGATCTTGAGGATCACGAATTCGAGCAATCCCTTGCGCAGCGGTGCCAGCTTTTCGATCACGGGCATGGTTTAGTAAGCTACCTTGTATGCGCAAGGTAGTAGCTTGCACCAAGGATGTCAAGCTGCGAGGGCAGTCGTCACTGCGTGAGCGCGACGAACGTGCCGTTGCTCTGGCTGCAGATCAGGCGCATCAGCGCCGCAAAACGGATATTCGTGAACGGGGCGAAGTCGGGCTGATTCGGGAAGCCGATGGCATGGATGCGCGCCATCCGCCTTCCGTCCTTACCGGGCTTGTTGAGGCCGCCCACGGCGAGGAGCGCCGCCTGGATGGAGTCCCCCGTGAACTCATCGCCCATGACATAGATGCTCATGCGCTTGTCGGCCGCCCAATACGCGCGCAGCGCTTCCACCATCCCCGGCACGGGATTGGACTCGCTGTACGCCTTCCAGTTTTTCATTCGCTTGACGATCTGGTCACGTTGCTCGCGCGAGTCGGTGAGCCACGTGCCGCGCGTGCCCTCGAACATGTATCGGCCCTGGTCGTTCATGACCTGCAGGCCCTTCACGTGCGGATAGATATTGAGGACCTCCTCGATCACCCCGGCCACGATTTCCCAATGCCAGTTCATGCTCGCCGAGGTGTCCACCACAAAGACGATGTACTCGCTGTCGATCGGGATGCCGCCGACCGCGTCGGTCTTCGGCCGGCTCGCCTGCTCCTTGAGCAGGCGCTGCATCTCGGCGGTGAGCGTCTGGTAGGCGGCGACGAGCTCACCTTCTACGATGTTCGTGACGGAAGCCTCCTGCTTGCTCGCCTTGAACTGGCCGCCGACGTTCGTGACGTCCCCGGAAAGGCTCGCGAGCACGTGGCGCTCACGTTCGAGGGTCTCGGTGCGACCCTGGAGCTGACGATTGAGCTCGTCGGTCTCCCCTCGGATGACGTTGAGCTGGTCTTCCAGATCGAGGACCTGGCCCTCGAGATGCTTACGCGATTCCTCGAGGGTCAGCGGGCCGCCGTATTCCGTCAGCACCAGCAGCAGGATTATGGCCCCGAAGCCGCAGCAGATGCAGTCGAGAAACGACAGACTGAATATCTGCACCTCACGGCGCGGGAGTTTCACGGCAATCCCTCTAGTGGCACCCGCCGCGGGTCGGCCCGGCGGATTTGCGCGGTGTCGCTCCGGCCTTCGCAAAGCAGGTAGCGGCAGATGACGAGACTCCTTCGCCCGGTCACTAGTTCCGCCTCTTTCGGGCTGCGCCCCGGGGTTTGACGCAAGGGACGCGGGGGCGGCGGGCGGTTCGATGGTATCGAGGTCACGCGCGCGGCTGGGAACCGGGATTGCACGCCAGGGTGGCGAGGAGGGCCTGGAGCCGCTCGGGCTCGATCGGCTTGGTGACGTGATGATCGAAGCCCGCCGCAATCGCCCGGCGTTTGTCCTCGTGTTGACCCCAGCCTGTCAGGGCGACCAGGACCAGCGCGCCGCCGCCCGGAAGGGCGCGCAGCCGTTCGGCGACTTCGTAGCCATTCAGCTCCGGCATGCCGATGTCCAGGAGGGCGATGTGCGGCCGAAATGATTCCGCGGCAGCGAGTGCGGCGCGACCGTCGTAGGCGGTGCGCACCTCGTACCCATCGGATTCCAGCAGCACCCGCAAGCTGTCCGCGGCGTCGCGGTTGTCGTCTGCGACCAGCACGCGGCGCGTGCCACCCCGCTGAGGAGCCGGATGCGCCGTCGGCATCAAAACCCCATCCGCGACGGCGTCGCCGCGCGGCAGACGCACGATGAACTCGCTGCCTGATCCCAGGCCCGCGCTGCGGGCCTCGACGGTTCCGCCGTGCAACTCCACCAGCCCGCGAACGAGAGCCAGACCGATCCCGAGGCCGCCTTCGACGCGGTTCG
>FTFB01005622.1_pt1 | contig 26777 bp, 22 predicted proteins | sample 1658331 | NCBI WGS metagenome assembly FTFB01 (sample SAMEA3914816, study PRJEB12502) | metagenome | biome: forest; material: soil | place: USA | collected 2011-09-16 | depth 0.3 m | reverse complement strand
TTGGAGCGGCGCGACCGCGCGCTCGAATTCGCGAGCAGCGATCCAGCAGTTCGCGAGCTTTTCGTAGACCGCGGCGTCCACGAGGCTCACGGCCTGCCGGTCGATGGCGTCTTCGAGCACGCGGGCGCCGCGATACGGGAGATCGTTGAAGGCGAGCAAATCGACGTAGCGGCGGATTTCGGATTCCTCCGTCAGCAGTCCCGCGTCGTAGGCGAGCTGCATGGCCGCGAGTGCGCTGGGATAATCTTCGAGCTGACCGTAGGCGGCCGATAACTGCAGCCAGTACGTCTTCTTGGCGGGCACGAGCACGACCAGGCGCTGTAGCAGACGAACCGCATCCTGGTATTCGTGGCGCTCGAGCTTCAGGGCGGTCACCAGCGCAACCCAAGACTCCAGCGGCGCATCCGTCAGATCCACGGCCCGCTGCGCGGGCGCCAGCGCGCGGTCGTGATCGCCCATCTGGAAGTACGCGACGCCCAGCAGGTAATACGCAGCCGAGTCAGGGTTCGGCACCGACGCGAACCACTGCTCGAGCGCCGCCGCGCCTTCCTGCCAGCGCTGCTCACTCATGTAGCTCTGGGCCATCTGATAGCGCGCCTGCTCGATTTCCTGTGTGTTCAGGCCGCCGGCGGCGATGGCCGCCTCGAGATGCGCGCGCGCTTCGTCGTGGTTGCCGATCGCAAACGCGAGGTTGAAACGAATCTGCTCCAACCTGCTGCGCTCGTAAGGGCTAAGGCGCGAACCCTCGACCGTGGCGATCGCGGCGGCCGCCTCGTCGTAACGTTCCTTGCCCAGCGCTTCGATCGCTGCATTCAACGCTTTGGCCGTCGCGACACCCATCTCCAGCGGAGCTGCTTTGGCGGTCCGCGCGTTGCCCGTTTGTTGAGCTGCCGCGGGCAAAACTACGACGACCGCAGCGACAAGAAGACCGACGAGGTTCCGGTAGCGCATCGTTCACTCCTTCGTGCTGAATGTGATGTCGTAGACACCGCCGAGATGAACCTGGTCGACGACGGCGATCAGCGCGCCCATTGGCGCGCGCGCCTCCGCAACGATGACGATGCCCGTGTGCTCATCGACGGCCCTGAGGCGCTCGACGTTCGCGCGCACGGCGCGCACGTCCACGCTGAGGCCGTCCATGACGACGTCGCCGTTCGCGAGCACGGCGATGCTCGGCGTCGGCTTCAAGGGCGGAGCGTCCACGCTCGTCGGTCGCCGCACGGTGATAGCCGATTCCTTCAGGAACACGGCAGTGACGATGAAGAAGATGAGGAGATTGACGACGAAGTCGAGCATCGGCGCCAGATCGATGCCGTGCGCTGCGTCGTGACGCTCACCGAGACTGAACTGCGTGCGCATGGCGGGGAGCCCCCTCGATGACGCGCGTCTTGCGAAACCGCGCCGCTCTAAGCTCAATGCCTTGCTGTTAGATGTATACTAGCCTACCCATTCAAGGTATGTCAATCGGAAGGCGGCTCGAGGCGAAAGCGCCACCTGGATCGCGCGACGTTTTAGCGACTACAGCTCGGCGCGAACGAGCGCGGCGCCTTCGACCAGCGCGCGCAGCTTGCCGGAGGCCACGTCGCGCGGCAGGTACTTCATGCCGCAGTCCGGCGTCACAATGAGCCGATCGGCCGGCACCACGTCGAGCGCGGCGCGAATCCGCATGGCCACCTGATGCGGGCTCTCGACGTTGCGGTCGTTCAGATCGAGCACGCCGACATTCACGGTCTTGGTCTTGAGCGCGCGCAGCACGCCCAAGTCGAGCCGCGGCTGCGCGGCCTCGATCGACACCTGCCCTACCGCGGAATCCTCGAGCTCGGCCAGGAACGAGTAACCGCTCGCGGGTTTGTCCTTCACGAGCGCCGCGTAGCCGAAGCACAGGTGCAGCGCCGTCGTACCCGTGACCCCGGCCAGCGCACGATTGATGGCTCTGACGCCGTAGCGCCGCGCGGCGTCGGCACGCGCCTGCAGCCACGGCTCATCGAGCTGCACGACGTCGGCGCCGGCCGCGAACAGGTCGTGGACTTCCTCGTTGACGGCCTCGGCGTACGCGAACGCGACGCTCTCCTCGTCCTTGTAGTGCTCGTTGACGGCCTGCTGCGCCATCGTGAACGGCCCGGGTAGCGTGATCTTGATCGTGCGATCGGTGTTCGCGCGCAGGAATTTCACGTCGCGCACTTCGACGGGCGCGCGCCGCTTGATGGGCCCCGACACGATCGGCACGTGAATCCTGCTGCCGGTGCGGCCCACGATCTCGCCGAAGCGATGCTGGTCGATACCGTCGAGCGCGTTCGCGAAGCGGTTGGAGTAGCTTTCGCGGCGGATCTCGCCGTCCGTGATGATGTCGATGCCGGCGCGCTCCTGCTCGCGGATGGCGACGATCGTCGCGTCGTCCTGCGCCTGCTCGAGCCGCTCGGGCGGGATGCGCCAAACCTCGTGCACGCGGACCCGCGGCGCCATCATCTTCGTGAGTAGCGCCCGGTCGATGAGCCAATCGGGCTGCGGATAACTGCCGACGACCGCCGTTAATAGTTGTTGTGCCATGGCGCCCCCGCGTCGTATGAGCTCCAACGATACGGGCCTGCCGCCGATTTGTCAGGTTGTCTGGACCGGTCCACGCCCCCACAATGCAGGCGGAACCGGCGCCCGCGGGGGTGGGCATGAACGACGGGCGCGACTCTAACGAGACGGCGTGGGGCGCGAAGCGCCGCACGATCCTGAAAGCGTGCTGCGCGTTCGCGCTCGCGGCTCCGGCCGTGGCGGCTCGCGGCGACGAAAACGACGAGGCCAGCGCGCCGCCGCAAGTCGGCGACGCCCTCGTGTTCGCATTCGGCAAGCGCGCGGGCCAGGTCATCGCGCCGGCCGACCTCACGCCCGGCGTCAAACAGGTGCTGGCGTTCCCGATGAATCCGGTCACGCAGCGCGTGCGCGACGGCTCGCGGCTGAACCAGCTCGCCGTCGTGCGGCTCGATCCAGCGCACCTCACCGGCGAAACACTCGCGCGCGCGGCCGACGGCGTCGTCGCGTATTCCGGTGTGTGCTCGCATACGGGCTGCGACGTCACCGACTGGTTCAACGACAAGCTGCACTTCAAATGTCCGTGCCACGAATCGGAGTTTGATCCGAGCGATGCCGCACGCGTCATCAGCGGGCCGGCGCCGTGGCAACTCGCCGCGTTGCCGTTGAAGCTCGCAGGCGAAGCGATCGTCGTGGCCGGTCCGTTCGTCGGCCGCCTCGGCTTCGCGCAGCCCGGTGGTCCATCGGGTCCATGACCATATGCCGCTTGGGGGAGATCGATGACTAGCTGCTGGATGAAAACGAACGTCTTGCGACACGGACTGCTGATCGCGACAGCCTTGCTGGTCGCGACAGCCGTGCTGATCCAGACCGCGAGCGCGGGTCGACCGCCCGCCCCGCCCCCGAGAGGAGTAGCGGCTGATGCCGAAAAGCTGGCAGGCATTCGGTCGGTGGTCGTCATCCCCTTCCCCGAGGCCTTCGATTTCCGCGTGACAGACCTCAACGTCAATATCGGCCAAGGCTTCATCGGCGCGGCGCTGGACTCCGCGGAAAAGAAGCGGATGGCCGAGCTCGCGCTGGGGCTGAAAGCGAACGTCCACGGCTTCTCATCGCAGTTCGCAAACTCGATCGCAGAGCAACTGCGCGCCGAGGGGTACGAAGGACTACGATGGCGCGGCGGCGATGTTGAATGACACGGCCAATGCCGTCGCGGCCAGCGTTCGAGAGGACCTCCGAAGAGCCGCTCCGTAACGCTGCCTGATCCCGGGGAGCACGCGATGCAGCTCGAGCCCCTGTTGCACGCGTCATGGCTCATCGTCATTCACGTCGGCACGCTGCTGGCGGCGTGGCTCATCGGTACCTGGCTGTTGTTCGTAAGCCGCAAGGGCGACACGTCCCATCGCGCGATCGGCAAGCTGTTTCTGACGCTGATCACGTTGACCGCCGCGGTCGCGTTCTTCATTCCCGATCCGCGCAGCCACTTCCACGGTCTGGGGCCGCTGCACTACACCGTACCGCTCGCTTTGCTATTCGTCGGTCTGGCCTGGGCCGGCGCCAGGACGCACCGACTCAGGCTGCATCGGTTCGGCGTATTCGGTCTGTACTTCGGCTCGCTCATGTTCACCGCAGTCGTGAACATTTTCTTGGGGAACGGGATCGCGCACCAAATATTCTTCGGGCAATGAGCGGCCGACGGGCCGCGCTCGCATCGACATGAAAGATATCAGACGCATCGACTTGAACCTGCTGATCGCGCTCGACGCGCTGCTCGAGGAGCAGAGCGTGACGCGCGCAGCGAAACGGCTCGCGCTCACGCAGCCGACCGTGAGCGCGATGCTCGCGAGACTGCGCAAGGTCTTCGCCGATCCGTTGTTCGTACGCACCCAGCGCGGAATCCTGCCGACGCCCCGTGCCGCCGCTCTCGCGCCGCTGCTGAAACAGTGGCTCGCCGAAGGCCGCGCACTCGTCGCAGAGGAGCGCTTCGATCCAGCCACCGCGGAGTTCACCGTCTCGCTCTCCGCTAACGACTACATCCAGTCGGCGCTCATTGTCCCGTTCGTGAAACGCCTGCGCCGCGAGGCGCCCCATGCCCGCCTCGCCGTGCGCTCGCCGCAATTTTCCGACATCCCGTCGATGCTCGCGGACGGCGAGCTCGATCTGTGCGTCACCACGGGCCCCGAGATTCCGTCGATCGACCTGCCGTCACGGGTTCTCTATGAGGAACGCTATGTCTGCGTCGTCCGCAGGGCGCATCCGCTCAAGACGAGAACAACACCGACGCTCGATCAGTTCTGCCGCTACCCGCACGCCATGGTCTCGCCGACGGAAGGCCGATTCGTCGGGCCCACCGACAAAGCCCTCGCCCTGGTCGGTCGCAAGCGGCAAGTGATGCTCTCGGCGCCAGGCTTCCTGATCCTCCCCGAAATCCTGAAGACCGACGATCTGATTGCCGTCGTGCCCGAGCGGGTGCTCCGCGGCCGCATGGCGGGGCTTCGAACGTTCGCACCGCCTATCGCCGTTCCTGGGTTCAGCGTGATCCTGCTCTGGCATCCACGTCTGCATAGAGATTTGGCGCATCGCTGGCTGCGCGAACGGCTCGCGGAGACCGCTCGCGTCGACGTCTGATATCGAGCCACTCGATAAGACATCAAAAGTCTTTTGATTGGTCGCCGCCCTCGGCGCCCTCCATGCTCGCCTTCCATCGACGAACCATTGGAAGGACTTGATCGACATGAGCACGAGCGGCAAGACGGCATTGATCACAGGCTCTTCGAGCGGCATTGGCTTCGAGGTCGCGCGCGGCCTTCTCGACGGCGGTTGGAACGTCGTGATGAACGGCCGCAACGAAACGAAACTGAAGGACGCGGCCAAACGCATCGGCAACACCGCATCGGTCGCGGTCGTCGCGGGATCGACCGCGAACCGCGCCACTGGCGACGCGATGGTGCGCGTGGCGCGCGAACGCTTCGGCAGCGTCGACCTGCTCGTCAACAATGCGGGTGAATTCGCCTTCAAGCCCTTCCTCGATGTCGGCGAGCCGGATCTCGATCACTTCTTTTCGGTGAACCTGAAAGGCACGTACCTGACCACACAAGCTGCCGTACGCGCCATGATCGACGCGGGTCGCGGCGGCAGCATCGTCAACATCACCACCGTGCTCGTCGATCACGGCATCAGCTGGGTTACGGCCTCTGCACCCCTCATCGCGAAGGGCGGCGTTCGCGCGCTGACGGTGGCGCTCGCCGCGGAGCTCGCCCCGAAGGGTATTCGCGTCAACGCCATCTCGCCCGGTTTCATCCGCACGCCGCTCCTCGAAGCCGCGGACCCCGAGCCGCTCGCGGCCTCCGCGATGCTGGGACGCATGGGTGACGTGAAGGACATCGCCGCCGCGGTTCGCTATCTCGGCGAATCGCAGTTTGTCACAGGCCATGTGTTGAACGTCGACGGCGGTTTCGTGGGCGGCCGGCGTTGACGACGGAGCCATCGAATCATGAACGTCGAAACGCGCCTCGCGAGACTCGGACTGAAGCTTCCGACGGCCCCTCAGCCTGCCGGCATGTACCGCCCCGCCCTACTTGCCGGCGGGCTGCTTTTCATCTCGGGTCAGATCCCGTTACTCGAAGGCGAGCTCAAGTACGCGGGCAGAGTCGGTGCGGAGCTCAGCGAAGCGGAAGGCGGCGAGGCCGCACGACTCGCGGCGCTCAACGTGCTCGCGCAGATCAAAGCCGAACTCTCCGGCTTCGATCGACTCGTGTCGCTCGTGCGAATCGAAGGCCATGTAGCGAGCGCGCCCGGCTTCTTCTACCAGACGCGCGTCCTCGACTACGCCTCGAACCTGTTTGTCGAAGCGCTCGGCGAGAAGGGCGCGCACACGCGCAGCGCGCTCGCGGCACCCCAGTTGCCGCTGAATGCGGCGATCGAGCTCGTCGTGACCGCAGAGGTCGTTGGCGGCAGGGGCCAAGGGCCTGATTAGAGTGTGAGACGGAACCCCTCGACGATCGCACCGGGCGCCGTCACGCTCGCCAGGGTGCGTCCCGTGTAAGTACCGGCGTCGGGCGAAGGCTCCGCGTTCGCGGTGAGCGCAACGAGTCCCGGCCCGAACATACGCAGGAACGAATCGTCGAAACGCATGACGCCGATCGGCGCGACGAGCTCGCCGTTCTCGACGGAGAAGCAGGCGAAGCGCGTCATGCCGGTCATACGGCACGCAAGGCGATCGCTGTAGTTCAGGTAGTGCAGATTGCTGATGAATACGCCGGTGCCAAGCGTCTTCAGCACGGCGCTTTCCGCGAGACGCCCGGGCGCCATCGCGAGCGATTCGGGCGATTCCAAACCGTTCGAGCCCGTCGCCGCGACGCCGTATTCCTTCGCGCTGCGCGGCGAGGCGAGCGTGCCCGCTACCCGACCTTCTTCCACCAGTTTCACGAAGTCGGGCTTGACGAATCCGTCCTCCTGGAAGCGCGGCGCAATGCCGCCACTGACCGATTCCGTGAGCGATACCGATGCGTCGAACTGCGCCTCACCGGTGTGCAGTTGCACCAACGGGCTGACACCCGTCTTCAGCGCCTTCAAGCCGAAGCCGCCCCACGACAGTGTGGATAGCAGCTCGGCCACGGCGATCGGCGTGAAGTACACGCGGTACTCGCCTGGCGACAGCGTCTCGCGCGGGCGCGCGAGCAGCTCGACCTGTTCGCGGGCGCGGGCCATTTTTTGCGCGAAGGCTGCTTCGTCCCACGCCGTGCCGGCGTACGACGACTTCACGGCCTGGTCGCCGCCGCGGTAAACACTCCACTCGAAGTTGAAGCTCGCGATGCTGTGCCAGTTGCGCTGCCCGCGGCTGTCGGCGAAGGCGCGTACGACCGGACCGCCGACGTAGAGCCCGACGAAGTCCGTGCCGTCGGCGTGCCGCTCGACCGCGTCGATTACCTGCACGGCGCTCGGCAACTGCGCGTCCGATGCGCGTGTCGTCGACGTCACGGTGTCGGGCAGCAACAGGTACTTGTCCTCCGGCACGAGAACCAGTTGCGCCGCGAGGGCGTCTCGCTCCGCGAGCAAAGATGCGATATCGGCGTTGGTGTCGCCGCTCAGGGTGACGCCCCCCGTCGCGCGGCGCCGACCCCGCACGACGGAGACGGCGGCATTGCGTTGATCCACGTGCGTCGCTTGTCGGACCTTGCCGTGGTTGAACCGGATGAAGTCGCTCGTTTCCGCGGCGAACGAGAGGCTGACCAGGTCGATTCCACGAGGTGCGACGCAGACGCTGCCGGCAAGCGTGTCGAACGCCTCGCGCATCACTTCGCACCACCGAAGACCGTGACGTTGCTGAACTTGCAGGCCGGCGCGGCATGGCCCACGCGGATCACCTGGTTCGGCTCGCCCTTGCCGCAGTACGGCGTGCCCATCACCCGGAACGTGCTCGCATCGCCCACCATGGACAACGATCGCCAGAAGTTCGCCGAGATGCCGCGATAGTTCGGCCGCTTTACGACCTCGGCGAGCTTGCCGCGACGGATCAGCTGTCCGTACTCGCAGCCGAACTGAAACTTGTTGCGGGAATCGTCGATGCTCCACGAAGAATTGGTGTGCATCATCACGCCGCTCTCGACGCTCCCGATCATCTCGTCGAGCGCGGACGTTCCCGGCTCGAGGTTGAGGTTGCTCATGCGGTCGATGGGCGGGCGGTTCCAGCTGCATGCGCGTGTGGTGGACACGCCTGCGATGTCGGCACGCAACTCGCGGGCGCGCGCCTGTGAGACGGTTCCGCCGAGCGGGCGCAGCAGCAGTCCTTCCCTGATGACCCATTGGCGCTCCGCCGGCGCCCCGTCGTCGTCGAACGCGAACGCGGCGAACTGTGCATGCACGTCCGGCGCGTAGGTCACGTTGAGCAGCCCACTGCCGTACTGGTAAGTGCCGAACATATCGAGCGTGACGAAGCTCGTGCCCGCGAAATTGCGCTCGTCGCCGAGGATCCGGTCCAGCTCCAGGGGATGACCGATGCTCTCGTGGATCTGCAGCATCATCTGGTCGGGCATCAGCAGCACGTCCATTTCTCCAGACGGGCAGTTGCGCGCGTGCACGAGCTCCAGCGCCTCGCGCGCGACGCGAGCGCCGTCCGTCGCGAATTCGGCCCGTTCGAGCACTTCGAGGCCACCCTGCTGACAGAAGCCGTTGTACTCGCCGGCGGAGGAGCGCGTTTGCGTATCTCCATTGGCCGACGCGACAACGGTGAGCGAGGGAACCATGAAGTCCCACGATTGCTCGGCGCGACCGCCGTCCGACGTCACGAACAGCTGCTGCGTGCGCGTCGTCCAGATGCCGGCCTTGCGGTCGACGATCGCGTCGTCGATCTTCGCGCTCGCACAGACGTGCTGCACGAGATCGTATTTCTCGGCGAGGGATATGCCACTGATCGGCTTGTCATTGGGCGAGCGATACTCGCCAACGGGATGCGGCATCCGCACCTTTCGGTAGTCGAACACGGTGCGCTTCGACGTCGCCGCTGCCAGCTCGGTGGCATTCGCGAAGGCGCGCTTCAGCCCCGCTTCGGAAAGGTCGCTCGTCGCGGCGTAACCGAGCCCGCCGTCGTGGATCACGGCGACCATGACACCCGCGTCGCGCTGGCGTACCGGCGGTTCAGCGACGTCATCGCGGACGCTGATGCGCTCCGTCTGCTCGCTGACAGCGCGCACCGACCAGTAATCAGCGGGCGTCGCCGCCTTGCGAGCCAGAGATTCAATGGAGTCCATTCGTGTGGCGCCGGCCCGCGTGATCGTCGTGAAGCGATTCTAGAGTGCAGTCGACGTTCGGGCCAGCCGAGGGAAGGGCGCGGCACCGGCTGACGTTGCCGACGTGCGTGGCTAAGACTGTCGTTCAACGAGCGAGCGCGGCGCGCACCGCCTTCGCGCAGCTCGACTCGAACGACTCGCGTCGCACCGCCACCTTCTTTCGTAGCTTGGCGTCCTTGAGCTCCGTGCGGACTCGAGCGCCGAGGTGCGCGCTCAATTCGCGCGAGTCGAGCCCGCCGGGGAACGCGCGATCGAAGCCCGCGAGCGCGCGATAGTAGCCTTCCTGCCCTTCGACCTTGCGGCAACCGGTGACGAGTCCACCGACGATGTTCGCCCGCTCCGCCAGCTCGAAACCGGGCCACACCGCCAGTCGCGCGCCCCATTCATCGAGAAACGGCGCGATGGGCAGCAGCAGCTCCGCGGAGCGTCGCAACTCCTTCAGCTCGCGCAGCGGATAGTTGCGGTGCCCTTCCGGCGCCATCACGGCACGGTATACCGCCGCGGCCCGGCCAAACGCGCCGCCGTAGCGCTCGAAGCGCTCGCGCGCGAGATCCGTGAAGCGCAGCTTGACGGCCGGCGGTAGATCCCGCGCGTGCTTCGATCCCAGCACCTGCATCACGTCGCCCGCGTTGTGCGTCAGGATCGCGGCGAGCGCCGCCAACGTGGTTTCGCGACCTTTGTCACGCGCCACTTCGTCGAACGCACGCGCTTCACGCGCGAGCTCTGCGTCGATCGCATCCTCGAAACGAGTCGCGTTGATCGCGTCTCCCACCTTCCAGTGGGCGACCAGCCCGCCGCAGAGCACCGACAAGCGCTCGCCGTCGTGCCCGGAGTGCCGCTCGACGCGCGCTCCCGGTCTGTCGAGCGTGACGGTGCGCGTGGATACTCCCGACGTGTCCCACTCTGCGATGAACAAGGCCAGCTCGCGCATGCGCGCGAGCTCGTCGGCATCCGGTTGGTCCAGCCACAGCGCGTAGCGAATCTTCGCGTCGACGTCGGTCGGCACGTAGGTGGCCACGCTCGCAAAGTGGCACGCGAGGCACAGCGCGAAATAGTCCGTCAGATCCGCCGCGGTCGGCGCGTCGGTGGCTCGAACCAGACCGGCATTTTTGAGAATCGACCACCACCCCAGCGCGTGGCGCGCGTGCTCGTCGGGGCGCGCGCCGCGCGTCGCGGGAACCTGCGCGCTCGCGGGGTGGCTGCCGTCGAACAGCCAAGGCGCTGCGTTTTCGACGAGCGCAACGAGGTTCCTGGGGCCGATGAAGCCGCCGAACGAACCTCGACTCTCAGGTGCGACCGCGCCGCCCACTCGCCAACCCCTGCCTCTGCTCGGATCACTCAGCCGCGGTCAGTGCGGGATGGTGTCACGTCCCGCCGGAGGTGCCTAGCGGCGGCGGGCGGCCTACCCTCGGCGGCCCTTTTTACCCCTCAAGGACCGCGGACGCGGCGCGAGACCGGGCGAAACGCCGGGCGTGGCGACCGCGGCGGCCGTTAGAGGATACCGTTTGACACGTGACGGCGGTCCGCCCCACTGCTAGAACGCCTCCCTTCGAACGATCCCGGCGTCGGCCGGCGACGTCGACCCCCAAGAACCAGCGGCAGGAGAGAGGCCATGCTCAAGGCGCGTCCACTATCAGCCCCTATAGAAGAGTCGCCGCCGCCACCCCGGCGTTCAACGGCGCAGGCGTGCGTCGACGCCATCCAGTCGTTGGCGGCCGCGCAAGCGAAGCTCACGTCGCTCGTGCGTCTCTCCACGAGCCAGCATCTTCCGTCCGGCAGCTGGCTCGTGATTTCGCCCGAAGATCTGCTCGAGCATTTGGCCAGCCTCCATGGCATCGTCCAAAGCGTAATTCGCGAAGTCCAATATGTCCTGCACGATTCCGCCGGCGTGGAGGGACCCGGGCGCATGCTGTTCGAGAAACTCGGAGCGCTGAGCGTCCAGTTTCACGCCGGCACCGGAATCGTGAGCGAGTTCAGCATCAGCGCCGCGCACACGCGCTTCGACGCTCGCGTGTGCGATGTCGTCTATGCCGCGTTGTGCGAGCTGCTGGCAAACGTGCGAAAACATGCGCGCGCGACGACCGTGCAGGTTTCGAGCGGAGCACGCGACGACGGGTTTGTGTTCTTCCGCGTCGCTGACGACGGAGTCGGCATCGGGGCGTCAGGCACGCTCCACACACCCCATGGCTTGAACGGCCTGGGCCTCTGGAGCATCGAACATCGGTTGAATCAGATCGAAGCGTGGATGGAAATCGAATGCGGCACGGGGCTCGCGGTGACGATCGTGCTGCCGCCGTGGTTACTGGTGGCATGATTCCGACACGCTTGCAGCGCTACGCCACGACGCGTCATCGGGGACTTTTGATGCCGGCGGCGTTCAACCCTTCGAGCAAGTGCGCAAGCAACACCTCGTTCGGGTTCCATTTCTCGAGCAGCGCTCGAGCGTCACCTGCAGCTGCAGGGCTCAGCACGCGTAGTCGCGCAACCGCTCGTTGCGCGATGTCGTCGCGCCCCGCGAGCGCGGCTGATGCGGCGAGAATCAGCTGCGACACGTGCCAATTCGGAGTGTCGGTTTCGAGTGCCCGCGCGAGCGCTTCCTGGTAGTCGCCGGTCTGCAGCGCGTGCAACGCTGTAACCATCCCGATGAAAGTGCTTCGGTCTCGGCCCATCAGCGCAGTTGCCTGCTCCAACAACGGTAACGCCCTGTCCCAGTCCCCGCCGATGCCTCGCAGCCCGGCGATCACGATGAGGTCATCGGGGTTGTTCGGACTCAAAGCCAGCAAGCGCTCGGAGGCACGCTCGAATCCATCGACGTCGCGAAGAGCGAAACGGACTCTCGCGATCGCGAGAATTCCGAGGCGATTCTCGCCTTCTATGTCGCAAGCCTTCCGCGCGGCTTCGTGGGCGCGCGTCAGCGCGTCGGGCTCGCGCGTCTGCGCGTCGTAGCCATACAAATACTCGTCGAGATATACGAGCGAAAGGCCGGCCCACGCATCCGCGAGACTCGGTTCTTGTACGACGGCCCTTTCGAAGCAGGCGGTGCTCTGTCGGTGCCCCATCGCGTCGAGCGTGCGGCGGTAATACCGGTACCGCAGGACGCAGTCGTACGTATCGAGGAGCTCCGCCGGTTTCCGAGCGGCTTTCGCGGCTTCCTGCTTGAAGATCGGGCCGAAAGGCTTGGCCGTCGTGCTTGCGACGCTCTCTGCGATCTTCTCCTGAATCGCGACCAGCGTCTTGACGTCGAGTGCCTCGTCGAAGGCCTGACTCCAGAGTTGCACTCCGGTCTCTGCTGCGGCCAGGCGCGCGGTGATGCGGACGCGATCCGCGCTATTGCGCACGCTGCCGGTGAGCACGTAGTCGACGCTGCTGTCGGCGGGCAACTTCGGAAGATCGTCACGGCCGCCGCCGGCGCCGCGATCGCGCGTGGTCATGACGACGCGCACATCGAACTCCATGAGACTGAGAACGATCTCTTCGCTGATACCGTAGGCGAAGTAGTCGAGCTCGCCGCCGCCGTTGAGATTGGCGAACGGCACCACGAGGAGCTTGGGGCCGCGCGAGATCGCGAGCGCCGGCGACGCTGTTGCAGCATCGGCGACGGCTGTAGCGCGCTCTGGACCAAGCCAACCGTGCGGCCATTCGGCGCGAACGATCCAAAACAGCGCCGTCACGGCGAGAGCGACACCTGCAGCGATCAGCGCGCCCGCGCGTCGCCGCGAACGGCGGCTCGGCCCCGACACGGTGAGCGGCGACGTCTCGGGCGCCGACACCTCGCGCTCCGCCGCCGCCGCGAAGGTGAACTCCGCCGCGTAGCCGCCGCGCGGGAGCCCGATCCGCAGCGGATTCCCGAGCCCCTCGGTAGCGTAGTACTCGACGAGCCGGCGCCTCAGTCGTCCCGCCTCGACGCGCACCAGCGGGTCCGTCTGAGCATCGAAGTCGGCCGCGGGTCGACCGAAGACTTCAATCCCGATCGTAAAGCCCTTGAGGCGGTCCGCGCGGCCGGCAAGCGTCTCGTCGACGACGTAGGTCAGGAAGTCTTTCGCCCTGCCCGCAAGCTGGAAGCAGCGGCTCGCGACGACACGCTCCAGCTCCGCTCTGACCGCCGGCGCCTCGGGCTCGCGCCGAGTATCGGAGGCAGAAGAACTGGTCGAACTCATGGTCCCCGCCGAGCAGCACGCCTAGGGACCTTCGACGTCGTCGTCGAGGGCGTTTGCGTCCACTGGATGGTACTCCGCTTCCCAGCTCCGGACAGACCTTCCGGCGAGCGCATGCCGGCTGGCACACGCCAATCTGATGTGACACTCTCGAGGCGTGCCTTCGGACGGCACGCCAGGGGGGAACTCGTGAGGGCGTTCCAGCACAGCGTCGTCGGCAGTGCGCTCGCTTGCGCGTGGGCCGCGCTGTTCGGCGCCGACGCCGTGCACGCGCAGTCGGCCACGCCCCACGGCGGTGAGGCCGTGTATCTCGCGCACTGCGCGATGTGCCACGAGCAGATCAGCGATCGCATCCCTCACCGCAACGCACTACAGCAGATGCCGGCGACACGCATCCTGCGCGCACTCGATGCGGGCGCGATGATGGCGATCGCGTTGACGATGCATCGCGACGATCGCATCGCCGTGGCGCAGTACCTCGGCACCGACGCTGCGGATTCCGGGCCGTCGCCCGCGGCGTTCTGTGCGGATCGCACCGTGACTCTCGCGTCCGCGCCGAAGGCGGCGTGGAACGGCTGGAGCCCCGCGACCGACAACGCTCGCTATCAGTCGCTCGCTGCCGCGGGACTGCGCGCCGATCAGGTGCCGCGTCTGCAGCTGAAGTGGGCGTTCGGCTTCGAGGGCGACGTCACGGCGTTCGCGCCGCCCACCGTGATCGACGGACAGGTCTTCGTCGGCAGCGCGGGCGGCCGCGTGCATGCGATGCGCGCGCAGAGCGGTTGCCTGCAATGGATCTTTCAGGCGAATGGGCCCGTGCGCTCCGGCATCGTGGCGACACCGCTCGCCGGAGGCCACGTGCTGCTCTTCGGCGACATGACCGGCTGGTTCTATGCCGTCCGCGCCGAAAGCGGAGCGCTCGCGTGGAAGGCCCACATCGAGACGCACGATTCGACACGGCTCACGGGAACGCCCGTGGTTCACGACGGCGTCGTCTACGTGCCCGTGTCGTCGTGGGAGGAAACTCGTTCGGCGGATCCCGAGTACGCGTGCTGCACGTTTCGCGGCAGCGTCGTGGCTCTGCGGGTGCGCGACGGCAAGCAACTCTGGAAGGCGTACATGACCGACGAGCCAAAGGCGACGCGCAAGACCGCCGGCGGTTCGCTGTTCGGGCCGTCCGGCGCGGCGATCTGGGCGACGCCCACCGTGGATGCGAAACGCGGCCTGCTGTACGTGACGACGGGCGACAACTACTCGGACCCGGCAACGGCGACCAGCGACGCCATCGTCGCGCTCGATCTGAAGAATGGCCGCATCGCGTGGCTCAAACAAATTACGCCGGGCGATGCCTACAACGGCGCCTGCCGCGTCACCGGCGCGAATTGCCCGGAGAACCCAGGACCCGATCACGACTTCGGTTCGTCGGCAATTCTCGTCGCCGGCCCTGGCGGCAAAGACGTGCTGCTCGCGGGGCAGAAGTCCGGCATCGTCTACGCGCTCGATCCGGCAAAACGGGGCGAGATCGTGTGGCGGACGCGCGTCGGCCAGGGCGGCACCAACGGCGGCGTGCAGTGGGGCATGGCGACCGACGGCGCGCGTGTGTACGCCACGGTGTCCGATGTCGGCCGCACGCGGCAAGCCGGCAATCCATTCGATACGCGCCGCTACATCCTGGATCCGAAACAGGGCGGCGGACTCACGGCGCTGAACGTCGCCGACGGCAGCAAAGCGTGGTACGTGCCCGCCGCACCGTGCGTCGAGGGTGCGGCCGTCGGATGCAATCCCGCGCAACCGGGTGCCGTGACCGAGATTCCCGGCGTCGTGTTCACGACCTCGAACGATGGACACGTCCGCGCGCATGCCACCGACGACGGCAAGCTGCTGTGGGATTTCGCCACGGCGCGCGACTTCGACACGGTCAACCACGTGGCCGCGCGCGGCGGCTCGATCGATGGCCCCGGGGCCGTCGTCGTGAACGGCATGGTGTTCGTCAACTCCGGCTATCCGCGCAATGGCGGCATGCCCGGTAACGTGTTGCTCGCCTTCGGCGTGGAGTAACGCGTCGGCGTTGGATCGTTGAGCGATGGGCCCTGCCGGTGACGACCGGCAGAGCCCATTCCGCGCTCGATACGATTCCGATGCGGACTAGAAGTTCACCCGCACCCCAGCGGTAAATCGCCGGCCCAGCGTGTCGTAGAGGTACGTGTTGGGTCCCGCCACGCCTGCACGACCGACGACCTGATACGTTGCCGGGGGCTCCACGTTCGTGAGGTTGTTCACCGTCAGGAATGCCTCCCACGGGGTCGCGCCGCTCTTGCCACCGGTGAAACTGAAGCTCAGGTCGGTATACATGACCGAGCTCACGGTGTTGTCGTCGATGGTGACGATCGTGGAGGGCGCGGCGAAGCGCGTAGTGCCTTCGACCTTCGTGTGGTCGTTCACGCCGCCGCCGACGTAGCGCTCCTGCAGGAAGATCGATATCGGCCCGCGCGCGTATCTCAGGCTCGTCGTGAATTTGTTCTTCGGTAAACCCCCTGCCGGCGGAGCCGATCCGACGTCGCCTGCACGGTCGTCGCGCGGGGAACCGGGGGTCAGAACGGAGTTTTCGTCGAGCAGGGAGCCCAGCAAGCGCCAGTTCAGCGTCCCGCCTCCCACGTTGATGCCGCTGAAATTCAGTTCCACGTCAGTGCCTCTGACCCTCTGGTTGGCCAGATTGATGAACAGCGCCTCGACTCGGTTGATCTGATTGTTCGAGTCGCGGATCACGTACTGACACAGCGACGACGAGTTGTGGCCGGGGGAGTTGTAGCAGCTCGTGACGATGGTTTGGGAAAGGAGCTGGCCGATCGCGTCGTCCAAGTTGATGTCCCACTTGTCGACCGTCACCGAGAACTTGTCGAGAGGCTGGTAGACGAAGCCGAACACGCTGGTCTGCGCGGTTTCCAGCCCGACGTTGGGGTTGCCACCCTGGAACGATGCCGTGCTGATGAGTGCGTTGCCGTTCGCCGGGTCGTTGACGTTGACGCCGCCGCGCTGGGAGTCGAAGCGTTCCCGCAACGTCGGCGCGCGCACGTCTTGCGACCGCGTGGCCCGGACTCTGAACTTGGGCGTGGCCTGGTACGAGACGCCTGTCTTCCAGGCGTCCGCGTTGCCGCTGCCGCTGTACTGGGCCACGCGGAACGCCTCATCCAGGTTCAACTTGCCGCTCTTCAGCAGCGGAATGCCGAACTCGAAGAACGCCTCCCGCACGGTGTATCCGCCCCCCACCTGGCGTTGGCTCGAGAACAGCACGGTGCTCGAGTTCGAGTCGCCGGAGAAGCCCCCGGGCACGAACCTGAGCCCAGGGATACCGCCAAGCTGCGGCGCGTTGGTAACAGGATCGAATTGGGCACGGATTCCGCGATACTGTTGCGGGTTCAAGCCCAAGCCCAGATCGCTCAGCAACACGCCTTCATACGTGCACGGAAACTCGTCGCAAGGATCCACGGTCCGGACGTCCAATGCCTCCTGTCGCCAGGAGAGACCGAAAGCGGCCGTGATCGGGCCCAACGCGCCGCCCGAGCCCTTCGTCACATTGCCCCGGAGCGTGACCTCGGCGTCGTCCTCCGTGACTCTGCCACGCGCGATCTTGCCGTTGTCGACGACGTAATTGGCCGCGGCCGGTGTCACGGCGTCGACGCCGCCGATCAGGTTGATGGGGACGCACGAATCGAAGACGCCTGGGTTGAACAGCGTCACGCGGCACACGGGTTGCCCGTTAGGGCCGGTCACTGCATCCATCGCGAGGAACAACCGGTCCGTGCGCATACCGCCGGGAACCACCGTCTCCTGTCTGTTCTGCGCGTACTGGACGTAACCGTCGAGCACCCAGCCTCCCGCCAGGAACCCATCGGCCATGCTGTGACTGAAGCCGCCCGTGAGTTGGCCGTAACGGTTCTTGGCGATCAGCTCGCCGCCATCGAAGGGGTTGCCCGTCGTGTTCGGCGTAAAAATTCCGAAGCCGACGAATTGGCGGCCTTCGGTTTGCATGGTCTGCCGAATCGAGGTGGGCAGGAACGGATTGTCGACGTAGAGCCGCGCTTGCCACGGCCCGAGAAGCGCGGCGGTTTGCCAACGGTTGCTCTGCTGCGCGTCTGCAAGGAGGGTCTCGACAAAGAAACTATTGCGCGCGTTCACGTCGTAATCGAAGTGAGCGAAGATCACACCGCGGTCGGCGGGTGTGTCGATTTCGAAGTCCGAGTTGACCCCGTACTCCAGGGTCGGCCGGACCTGGCAATTGCAGCCACCACTCAGCTGGCCGATGCCGCTGAACGGGAGCGGCTGGGAACGGCCAGTGCCGTCGGGTAGAAACTCCACGTGGTCGAGTGCCGAGCCTGCCTGCAAGAGGATGCCGCCCTCGGTGAAATTCGTCGGACTCACGTTCGGCCGCACCAAAAAGTTCGGCCCGGCGAGATTCGGGTTCGTCACCTGGGCTTTGAGATTCAGGAAGCTGCTGCGGTCCTGGAGGGATTTGAAGGAGTCGATGCCATCTTTGTGATAGGTCTCGAACGCCGTGATGAGGTGGCCTTTTTGACCGATGTCGGTACCGTATCCGATACCCGCTTTATAGGTGCTGTCGTCGCCATACGTCGTGGCGCCGCCCTGGATCGAATATTTCAAGCCCGAGAGCTTTTTGTTGAGACGGAAGTTGACGACGCCTGCCACGGCGTCGGCGCCGTAAGCCGCCGATGCCCCGCCCGTCACCGCCTCGACGCTCTGCACTAGCGTCTCGGGGATGACACTCACGTCGACCGTGCCGTATTTGTTGCTGGGCCCGAGACGGTGCCCATCGAGAAGCACCAACGTCCGAGGTGCGTCGAGGCCACGCAGGTTCAAATTGCTGCCGCCGGGAGCGACGGCGCCGCCGACCGCTTGTTGACTCGACAGGTTGTTATCGAAGACCGGCAGCTGACTCAGCGACTCGACGAGCGTGCTCGGCGCCATCGTTTGCAAGTCGGACCCGCTGATCGACGTCACGGGCGTGGGCGTGTTCACGCCCGAAGTGATGAGGCGCGAGCCGGTGACCGTCACTTCTTCGATGGGTTGCTGGCTCTGTGCCGCGTGTTGCGCCGCGAGTCCGAGGCACGCCGTGCATATCGCCCGCGCAAGCCCGCTGTATCTCATCGTCTTCATGGTCTTGAACCCCCATCGTTCTTGGTTGGAAGGCCGGCTGCGCCGGCGGCGGCTGTGGCCGGCCAACGTAGCGTCTGGAGAAAATTGATTGCCGACCTGCGGCGCAGTTCATTCACGGTGCGGGCCGTGCGGCTGCCAGTCGGCGCGGAGCCGGATTCGACTCGCGTGTCTCGCTCAACCGACGTGTCGCCGTAACGCACGGCGTCCTCCCCTGCTGTTTTTTTGTTGAAGGAAGCCTCGCCCCCTAACCAAACCATAGCGTTATCGGTGTTGAAAACGCAACTGCAGATACCCGCACCCGCGATACCCGTTATTTCTGTGCGGTCAATAACAAATCCGTGATGACCACGATCGGGCCGTGGCTAGCCGTGCACCGCCGCGGCGGCCGTCACCGCGAACGAGCAAGACCGGTGCGGCAAGCATTCAAGGAACGCGCGCGCTTGCCTCGTGGTGGGTGTTGTACGCGCACAACCGCCGACATGGCCAAGCGCGCTCCGCTCGTTCAGTATTCCCCGTGCCAGGGGTTCCACGAGGGGGGTTCGATGATCCGCCGTTCCATCGCCTGCATGCTCGCCGCCGTCACGATACTCGCGGCGCTCACGGCCACGGCACAGTCGCCGCGCGCTTACAGTCCCGTGACCGACGCGCGACTCACCTCGCCCGAGCCCGGCAACTGGCTCATGTATCGTCGGACGTACGACTCATGGGGCTACAGCCCGCTCGAGCGCATCAACGCGCGCAACGTCGGCACGCTCGAGCCGGTGTGGACGATGTCCACGGGCACGAACGAAGGCCACCAGTCGCCGCCGGTGGTGAACGACGGCGTGATGTTCATCACCACACCGTTCAACCAGGTGTTCGCGCTCGATGCGAAGACCGGCGACCTGCTGTGGCGCTATCGGCGGCAGATGCCGGCCGACATTCGCATGGGGCATCCGACGAATCGCGGCGTCGCCCTCTTCGGCGACAAGGTCTACATGGCAACGTCCGATGCGAAGGTGGTCGCGCTGAACGCGAAGACCGGCGCCGTCATATGGGACAAGGCGGTCGCCGACTACAACACGGGCTATTACATGACGATGGCGCCGCTCGCGGCCCGCGGCAAGATCATGGTCGGCGTATCGGGCGGTGAACGTGGCATTCGCGGGTTCGTGACCGCGCTCGACGCCGAGACCGGCAATCAAGTGTGGAAGACGTACACGATCCCCGGCCCCGGCGAGCCCGGTAACGACACGTGGCCCGGCGATTCTTGGAAGACCGGCGGCGCACCGGTGTGGGTCACGGGCAGCTACGATCCAAAACTTGGCCTCACGTACTGGGGCACTGGCAATCCAGGGCCGTGGATGGGCGACGTGCGACCCGGCGACAACTTGTACACGAGCTCGGTCATTGCGCTCGAGGTCGACACAGGCAAGCTGCGTGCCCATCACCAATACCACTGGAACGACTCCTGGGACTGGGACGAAGTCTCGCCGCCGCTCCTCGTCGATCTGCCGCGCAACGGCAAGATGGTGCCGGGCCTCGTGCATCCGGGCCGCGACGGATATCTGTGGATGCTCGAGCGCAGCGCAAGCGCCATTACATTTATCAGCGGCAAACCGTATGTGAAGCAGAACGTATTCACGAAGCTCGACCCTGTGACGGGCCGGCCCGAATACGACATGACGCACAAGCCCGGGACGGGCAAGCGCGTGAAATATTGCCCGTCGCTGTGGGGCGGCAAGGACTGGGTGCCCGCGGCGTACAGCCCGAAGACGGGATATCTTTATATCCCCGCCAACGAGAACCTCTGCCAGGAGCTCGAAGGCGAGGAAGTCGAATACCGCCCCGGCCAGCAATTTACAGGTGCGCAGAGCACCGACTTCACGATCGCCGAAGGCGCCGACCACATCGGCGAGCTGCAGGCGTGGAACCTGCGCACGGGCGAGCGGGCATGGACGCATAAGTACGACTCGCCGAACTGGGGGCCCGTGCTCGCAACCGGTGGCGGGCTCGTGTTCACGGGCGGCACCACCGATCGCTACTTCCATGCGTTCGACGCATCCACGGGGAAGCTGCTGTGGCAGTACCGCACGAACTCCGGCATCACGGGCGTGCCGACCTCGTTCGAAGTCGACGGCGTGCAGTACATTGCCGTACAGTCGGGTTGGGGCGTGGACGCGCAAGGCATGCTGGGACGCATCGACCACGCGCGCAACACGGAGACGATCGTGCCGCAGGGCGGTGTGGTCTGGGTATTCGCGCTGCGGCACTAAGCGAGCTTCATGGATCAGAAGAGCTTCCTGAGTCTCACGACCAGTGGATTCCATCGCATCGCATACACCGAATGGGGCAAGCCGAACGGCTCGCCACCGGTCGTCTGCGTCCATGGACTGACGCGTAACGGCCGCGACTTCGACTACCTCGCTGCGATGCTGCAGCGCGACGGGCGCCGCGTCGCATGCCCCGACATCGTCGGCCGCGGTCAAAGCGACTGGCTCGTCGACAAACGGCACTACACGTTCGCCACCTACTGCGCAGACTTCACGGCGATGCTCGCGAGGCTCGACGCCGAGGCGTTCGACTGGATCGGCACGTCGCTCGGCGCCTTGATCGGCATGTTCATGGCGGCGCAACCGAACTCGCCGATCCGCAGACTCGTGATGAACGACGCCGGCCCGTTCATCCCGAAGGAAGCGCCGCGCCGCATGCTGACGTACGTCGGCACACAGGCAACGTTCGAGTCGCTCGCCGAGGCCGAGCAGTACCTGCGCAAGATCCTTGCGCCGTACGGCAAGCTGAACGAAGAACAGTGGGCGCACCTGACGCGCTACAGCGTGCGCAAACGGCCGGACGGCATCTACGAGACCGTCTACGACCCCGGCATCGCGGTGCCGATGCGGTCCGTGCCGGTCGCGGACCTGAACCTCTGGCCCGTGTGGGACCAGATTCGCTGCCCGGTGCTCGTGCTGCGCGGCGCGGAATCCGACGTGCTCATGAAAGACACCGCGGAGAAAATGAAAACCCGCGGCCCGAAAGTCGATGTCGTCGAGTTCGAAGGCGTCGGCCACGCGCCGCCGCTGCTCGCCGCGCGACACATCGACGTCGTGCGGAATTGGCTGCTGAGCTAGGGGGGGCGCACGATGAAACGATCCGCGAACGCTTTGCTTTCCGCGGCTCTGCTGCTGGCGGCGACGGCCGTGGCCGCGCACCACTCTGCGGCGATGTTCGATCCGAGCAAAGAGATCACGCTGACGGGCACCGTCAAAGAGTTCCAGTGGATGAGCCCGCACTGCTGGATTCAGTTGCTGGTGTCGGACGCGGCGAACGCGCCCGCCGTCGAGTGGGGTATCGAGATGGACAACCCCGTGGGCTTGTCGCGCCACGGCTGGAAACCGCGCAGCTTGCAGGCCGGCGACACAGTCACGGTCATCGCACACCCGCTGCGCGACGGCACGCACGGCGCGCAGGTCGTGTCGGTGGCGAAGGACGGGCAGATCGTCGGCAATCCGGAGAAAACGAAGTGACGACGGAGTGGTGCTGCGGCGCCAGACGCGCAACGCTGCTCATGGCGCTCGTGGCGGGTGTCATGACAGTTTCGGCGTGCCAGCAGTCGCCGCCGGCGTCGCCGCGCATAGCGGCATTCGCGAAACTACCGGACTGGTCCGGGCTGTGGGAACCGAACGTGTTCGTCGGCGAAGGCATCGGCCAGAGCCTGAGCGCCGAGGGTTTGAAGAATGGCGCGCCGATCCTCGGCGCCAAAATGCCGTTCAACGCGGAGTGGCAGGCGAAGTTCGACGCGATCAAGAAGGAGCACGACGACGCCGTGGCCGCGGACCCGGATCACCCGCCCGCGCCGCCGTACCCGCCGTGCTCGGCGCCGCCGTTCCTGCTCGGCAGCATCTCGCCGACGCTGTCGCAGTGGCGCATCACGCCGGAGGAAGTCACGTTCGTCGACACCATCGGCTTCATCCGCCACATCTACACCGACGGCCGCGCGCATCCGCCAACGGAAGAGCTCTGGCCCACGAAGATGGGTGACTCGGTCGGCCGCTGGGAGGGCGATACGCTCGTCGTCGACACGGTCGCGATCAAACCCACGCTCGTGCTGTTCAGTTTCCTGCCGTTGAAGATGAGCGACCAGCTGCACTTCATCGAGCGCATCCGAATGGTCGACGGCAAGGAGATCGAGGATCAGCTCACGGTCGAAGATCCGGTCGCGTTGACCGAGCCGTTCAAGATCACGCTCAAATACGCGCGCGTTACCGACGCGACACGCATGATCGACGAAGCGGAATGCGATCAGGTCTCCGATCGCAACCCGATCGTGAACGGCCGGTTCACGTCGATTACGGAACGCTGACGCTCACCGCTCGCGAATCCTCGCCTACGCGGCCTCGTGCAACCGTTTCCCGAGCGCCTCGAGCCGAGTCTCGAACGCGCCCGACCGGTGCCAGGTCAAGAATTTCATCAGGCCGCCCCATACCGCGAGCGCGACGAACACCGCGAGCGCGCCGGAGAATTCCGTCGCGACCACGAGATCGCCGACGACGAAGCCGAGCACGAGCGCCGGCACCACCGTCCATGTCGGGCGCGGGAACAGCTGCGCGAGCGTGGCCTTGCCGGCCCCGTGTCGCTCCGGGCCCCGTTGACCGTGGAACAGCAGATAGCGACGTTCGCGTCCAATCGTCGCCCAGAGCGCCGTTGTGCGCTGACCGACGTTCTGCACGAACACCGGCAACCCCGCGTATGGATAGAATGCCGCGAGATGGATCGGCTCGCTGCGCCCCGCCTCGTCCAGCGTGAAGTCTTCGTACGCCTCCATCGTGACATCCCGCGACTGCCGCACATAGCCTGGGTCATAGATCTGCACAGGCTGTTTCCCGATCACCTCGCGGTGCGTGTAGTTCGCGATCATGCCGGTCGTGGCCTCGATCGTGTGGCGTGCGAGCCCGACGCGGAAGCGGTATGGCGCTCTTACGCTGATCGTCGGCACTCGCAGCAGCTTCAAGCTGCCGAGCACGAGCAACGCGAGCGCCGCCACACCGATCCAGAGCTCGAGCGCGTGCGATGCCACGAGCGCGGGCTCGCGCTCGCCCGCGAGCTCACGACGGCCGCGCTCGAGATCCGCGCGCGCGGCGCTCTGCGCATCGCTCTTCGCGACGAGCTTCACCGCATGTGCGTCGCGGAACGCGGGCGAGAAGTAAAGCTGCATCAGCCGAGCGTAGAGCTCGTCGCTGCGCTCGTATGCCGCGACCTTCCGACGCCACTGCGCACGCGGCGTGTCGGCGCCGCGCGCCTTCGGATCGAACGTGGCCTCGGCCTCGGCACCGAGCGGCGTGGCGGCCGCGCGGATCGCCGCGATCACCCGTGTCTCGTCGGGCGTTGGGAACTTCCTCGGCGTGTAGTAGCGGTCACCGGCCATCTCCGTGACGAGCCGGTTGAGCCGCGTGAGCGCGGCGACCTGCAGCGCAAGGGTGTCGAGCCGATCCGTGCCCTGAAAATCCCGGGTGATCCGCAGTGGATCCGGCAGCTCACCGAGGTAGGCGGGATCGAGAGCCCCCGCCGGCGACACGACGAGACACAGCAGGCCGGCCGCGACCAACGCTCGATGAATGCAGGAGCTGTAACGCGTCACATGCGCCCCTTTTCCCGAGTCTAGCTCACCTCGAGACTAGCGCGCGGGCAGCGCGAACGAGATCAGCGCGGCACCCGACGCGATCAACACCTGTTGCCGGCCGTCGAGCATGTAGGTCATCGGCGCGGCGCCCCAGATCGAAGTGCCGGTCTGGTAATGCCACAGCTGTTTGCCTGTCGCGGCGTCGAACGCGATGAAGTTGCCTTCCTGGTCGCCGGAAAACACGAGCCCCGCTGCCGTGCTCATGACGCCCGCGAGGTTCGCCTGCGGGTAGCGGAATTCCCACCTGAGCTCGCCCGTGCGCGCGTCGATCGCGCGCAGCGCGCCGAACTGCTTGTCGCGATCGATCCACGTGACGCCACCCGGCGTGATCTCGCCCGGCACGTACTGCGGCTCCTGCGCGAGATAGCGCGCGCAGGTCTCGCGCGCGTTGACGAAGAAGAGCTGCAGCTTCGGGTTGAACGCCGGCGGATTGAAGTTCGTGCCGCCCCACTGATCGGGCAGACAGCCGCTGCTGCCGTCCGCGTTCAGCACGATGGGCCGGCCCTTCGCGTCGAGCTCGCGCGCCCAGGTCGTCGCGGTAAATGGTTTGCCGAGCAGCAAATCGCCGCTCACGCGATCGAGCACGTAGAAGAACCCGTTGCGGTTCGCGACCATGACGACCTGGCGCGGCCTGCCGCCGATCGTGACCTCGGCCAGCACCGGCACGTGGTTCGCGTCCCAGTCATGCGTGTCGTGCGGCGAGAACTGAAAATGCCAGCGCATCGCGCCGGTCTTCGCATCGACCGCCAACAACGAAGCCGTATACAGATTGTCGCCTTGCCGATTGCCGCTGTAGATGTCGGGGTTCGGATTGCCGGTGCCCCAATACAGGAGCCCGAGCTGCGGATCGTAGCTGCCGGTCATCCACGTGCCGCCGCCGCCGCGTGCGGCCGCTTCGACGTTCGGCCACGTGTTGCTGCCGGGTTCGCCCGGCCCGGGCACCGTATACAAACGCCAGCGGCGCGCGCCCGTGGCGGCATCGTAGGAATCGAGGAAACCGCGCGTCGCATACTCGCCGCCGCCGATGCCGACGATGACCTGATCGTCTACGACGAGCGGCGCGAGCGTGGCGGCATAGCCTTGCCGATAGTCGGCGAGCCGCACGTCCCACACGACTCCGCCGCTGCGCCGATCGAGCGCCAGCAGATGCGCGTCGAGCGTCGTCATGTAGAGCAGATCGCCCAAGATCGCGAAGCCGCGGTTCACGGGCGCCAACGCGCCGTACGTCAAGTCGGCCGGCAACGTACGCCGGTATTCCCAGAACGACCGGCCCGTGCGCGCGTCGACCGCCCACGCGTAGTTGTTCGAGCCCGTCACGTACAACACGCCGTCCACGGCGAGCGGCGTCGTCTCGAACCCGCGGCCTCGTGCGTAGGAACCCGTCTGGAACGTCCACTGCGGCGAGAGCAAGCCCACGTTGCGCGGCGTGATCTGCGTCAGGGGACTGTGGCGCTGACCGGTGTAGTCGCCCGAGAACGTGAGCCAACGCGTCGGATCGGCCAACCCTTTGCGAATGTCGGCGGCCGTCACGCCGCTCGTGGCCGGCGACGCTGTCGGGGCCGAGGGGCTCTGTGCGCTAACGATTGCCGGCAGCAAGCTGCTGACGGCGAGGGTCACGGTCACTGCACGCAACACTGTCTGCATTCACTTCGCTCCCGTACCGGTTTCGCGCAGCGTGCCGAGATACGCCAGCAGATCCTCGAGCTGAGGTTCCCCGAGCTTGTCGGCGGAAAACGCCGGCATCAACGACTCCGCGCGCGGCGCGATTTTTTCGAGCGCCGCCTTGCGCAGGCCGAGCAGTCGCCCGTCCACCGTCAGCACCTGGATCGAGAACGCGTCCTCGGCTTTGATGACGCCGTCGATGCGCTCGCCGCGATTCACGAGCTCCACCGTACGGAACCCGGCCGGCACGGTCGCACTCGGGTTGCGCAGCGCGATGACGAGCGCCTCGCGCGAGCGAGTGAGACCAATCTGCGTGAGATCCGGGCCGAGCGATCCGCCTTGCGCTCCGACCCGATGGCATTGCTGGCACTGCGCCGCGAACAGGGCGCGCCCGCGCGTCGGATCGCCGCTGCTGACGAGCTGCGGCACGACGCTGATGCTGCGCAACCAAGCAACGATGGCCCAGAGCTCGTGGTCGGGTGCAGCGCTCGGCGGCATGATGCTGCCCGGCACGCCGCGGCGAATCGTCGTGAACGTCGATTCGGCGGTGGCGCCCGCGGCCCAGCGCGGTGTGAGATCGGGGCCGCGGCTGCCCTTCGCGTCGGCGCCGTGGCACTCCGCACAGCGGCCCGCGAACAGCGCGCCGCCGGCGGTTACCGCTGCGACATCGCCCTCAAAAGGATTGAGCTGCTGGGCGAGCGCGATTGATCGGCATCTTGCTGGTGTGTGCGTGGGCAACGCCACCGGCGCTCGCCCAGCAGCTCAATCCTTTTGAGGGCGATGTCGCAGCGGTAACCGCCGGCGGCGCGCTGTTCGCGGGCCGCTGTG
>FTFB01010741.1_pt1 | contig 27027 bp, 21 predicted proteins | sample 1658331 | NCBI WGS metagenome assembly FTFB01 (sample SAMEA3914816, study PRJEB12502) | metagenome | biome: forest; material: soil | place: USA | collected 2011-09-16 | depth 0.3 m | reverse complement strand
TGAGCGACATGCGTGCGGACGCAACGATCGAGGCCGTCAAGGAATTCGGGCCCGATCTCGGGCTCTCGCTCGCTGCCCCGATCTTGCGTCCGTCTATCTTCGGCATACCTCACCTAGGCACGCTGAACCTGCACAAGGGGCGCGTCCCCGACTACCGCGGAATGCCGCCTGCGTTCTGGGAACTCTGGAACGACCAGACTTCCGTGGGCTGTACGGTGCACTGGGTCGCGGAAAAGTTGGACACGGGAGACGTCGTCCGTGAGACAGCCGTTCGCCGCGAGCAGCACTCCTCCGTCGAAGGACTCCAACTCACGCTCGACGAGCTCGGTGTCACATTGATGCGCGACGCGGTGCGCGATGTGCTTGCCCGGACGGCAAGCACCCGCGCCCAGGGCGCGGGCGGGCGCACTTACCGAAAGCCGACGCTGGCGCAAGCTGCGACGCTGAATCGTAGGCTGGCTGGCCCGAGGCGCGGAGTGACCAAGACCGTCAAGAGTTTCGCAAGAGCGCCTCTCCTCGCGGCGCTGCGTGCCGGTAGCCGGGTGGGCCTTCAGCACGCACTTGCGCCGCGGATCACCGTGCTCCTGTACCACCGGGTGACCGACGAGGTCCGCGATAACCTGACCGTCGGGATCGCACAGTTCGATCGGCAGATGGCACTGCTTCGGGAAAGCTGCCAGCCCCTGTCCATCGAGCAGGTTCTCGCAAGCTCGACAATCGAATCATCCAGCAAGCCGCTCGTCGCCGTGACGTTCGACGATGGCTATCTCGACAACTACACAAACGCCGCTCCGATCCTCGAGCGCCACGAAATGCCGGCGGCGTTCTTCGTCAGCACCGGCATCGTGAACAGTGATCGCCGGTTTCCACATGACGTCAGTAGGGGAAACCCGCCGATTCCCGTCATGACCTGGAGCCACCTTCGCGAGATGCGCGATCGCGGGTTCACGATCGGTTCGCACTCGGTCACGCACATCGACTGTGCCAGGGAAACGACCGCCGTGGTGACTGAGGAGCTCAAGCGCTCGAGCGACGACCTCGTACGCGAGCTCGGCTGCACGGCGCCGATATTCGCGTACCCGTATGGCGGCCGCGCAAACATGACGCCTGAGCGGCTCGATCTCGTAAAGGCTGCGGGCTACGTCGGCTGCCTGTCGGCTTACGGAGGGTCCAACGTTCGCAGCGTTGACCGGTACAACGTCCTGCGCCGTGGCATTCAATGGGAGTTCGACGACTGGGCTTTCATGCTCGAGTGCCACGGCGTCACGTGAACGACAGCGCGCCACCACTCGTATTGCACGTGATCCATCACCTCGTCATTGGGGGCATGGAGAACGGGCTCGTGAATCTCGTGAACACGATGCCGGCATCGCGGTACCGCCACGCGATCGCTTGCATAGAGGACTACTCGGTGTTCCGCGACCGGATACGGAGACCCGACGTGGAGGTTTTCGCCCTAAACCGATCGCGCATCGGCATCTGGCGTCTGCGACGGCAGCTCTTTGCGCTGTGCCGTCGCCTGCGTCCGGCCATCGTCCATTCACGGAACATGTCAGGGCTCGACGCGCTGGTCCCCGCGATGCTGGCTGGGGTTCGGCACCGCTTGCACAGTGAGCACGGATGGGACGTGGCTGACCTTCGCGGCGAACGCCGCAAGCCGGCGCTCGTGCGCCGTCTCCATTCGCCATTCGTTTCGCGCTACGTCACCGTGTCCCGCGACCTTGCTCGATATCTCGAGCGGCGCGTCGGTATCGCGTCGTCGAGGATCACGCATATTACCAACGGCGTCGATACCGATCGCTTCGTCCCGACGACTGATGGGTCGGAGCGCAGTCGACTCCCCCACGCATTCCGTGATCAAAGCCGTGTGCTCATCGGGACGATCGGACGCATCCAAGCGGTGAAAGACCAAACGACGTTGCTTCGAGCGTTCTCCGCGGCACGCGAGGCTCAGCCGGCGCTGCGCGACCGAATGCATCTTGCAATAGTGGGCGACGGCCCGCTACTCGGAGAGTTGCGGGCGCTGGCAGCTTCGCTCGGCATCGCCGGCGAAACCTGGCTGCCGGGAGCGGTGCACAACGTGCCGGAAGTCCTCAGGGCGTTCGATCTGTTTGTGTTGCCGTCCTTGAACGAGGGAATCTCGAACACGATCCTCGAGGCCCTTGCCTCGGGTCTGCCGGTGATTGCTACCAGAGTAGGCGGGAATCCGGAGCTCGTGGATGACGGCGTCACCGGTAGGCTCGTACCGGCCGGGGATGTGGCGACGCTCGCGCGGACGATCGGGGAATATGCCTCCGACGCGGTCTTGCGCCGACGACACGGAGAGGCTGCCCGGCGAACGGCGGTCGAGCGCTTCAGCCTCGCGACGATGGTCGAGCAATATCGTGCCGTGTACGACCACCTGACTACCGGAGCGCCCCCACCAACCTAGCGCGCCAGAGCCGCGGCCGGCTCAGTTCGTCGTGAGGCTCGTCGGCGCGTTGGGTTTAACTCCCGGAGTGGGATCCGCGATCTTGACCTTCGAGACGATCAAGTCGTCGTACCACGTATACGCGGTCGGCGTAACCTGGGTCCCGTCCTTTTTTGTGTGGTACGGCACCAGCCACACCTTGCCGATCTTGTAAGTGGGATCCTCGTTGTACAGATACCAACCGTTCTTGGCCGCGCTGTCGCGGAAGTTGTTGCAGGGATTCACCGCTATGGGCCCGCAGTCGACTACGAGTTGCGATGGCTGGCCATCGCGGGCGACCCACAGCTGGATCGTGCTGCTCCAACTGTTCCAGGTACCGACTTTGACGTGGATCTGGAATGTCATCCACTCGTTCGCGTGGAACTTGACGCACGGCGGATCGGCGTAGCTCGGGTAGAGACAGCCGATGGCGTTCTGGACGGTTACGTTGCTCGTGTAACCGTCCATCGGGACATAGGGGAACGGCCCCGAGCAGTTCGAATACATTTGCGGAACGTTCGTCTGATCAGAGTCCTGCAGCACGACCTCGAAGTCCCAACACGTCGTGGGACACACCGTGCTATTGGCGTTTGTGAGACTGCACGTCGGAAGGTCGCCCGCGCTGATGTCGGCAAGCTTCCAACCGTTCGCCAACCCGCCGCCGTTCGCCGCGTACCGCGTGGTCAGAAGCTCCGCGGAGAACCGCTGGCGCCACTGGACGTAAACTTCCTGCCCCTCGCCAACCTGATAGGAGAGATCGTCGGAAAAATTGGTGAACCATGCGCCCGCAACGTCGGACCCAGATTGAGATGGAATAGTGAAGCGCAAGGAAGAGGCGCCGTCGGCCGCTTGACCGGTATCACGCGTGACACGCGAATAGTCGCTAGTGCCGCCTAACGGGATGAATCCCGAGCGCGCGCCCCACGCGCCCTGCGTACCGCCCGCACCACGATTGAAGTCCGCGTCGGTATCGAAGTTAACGCACTTCAGCACGCCTGACGCCGCACAGCGACTCGCGAAGTCGCTCGGCTGCGCTGCAACCGACAGCGCCTTTAGCACCAGTAGTGCGGCGCAGCACAGGCGGAGATTCATCAGCGTGCTCAATAGCGTCTCCTCCTTCAATTCGCCGTCAACGCACTAGGTGAAGCGGGCGTGGGGCGCAAAAGCGGCGTCGGCGAGTGTTTGTACAAATAGACTGCGGAACTGTCGAAGTTGTACTTCGTGTACATGATGACGCCGTAGGTCGTGACCGGCGTCTCAACTAGCCCTTCCCCGACGCCGCCAATGGCTGTCAGGACCGGAGGTAACGCGATGGCGAGCTGCGACCACGTGTCAGCGGAGGAATCGTACTCATACATCGAGCTGCCCGAGAGCACGATGTTCTTTCCGCCGACCGGATCCACCGACACGACGGCCTGCGTCACGCCGATTGGCACGGGCGGCGAACGCAGCGTCGTAAATTGGCCTGCCGCGTTCACCTTGTAGAGCCGGCTGCCGCCGCCGAATAGAACGACATGCTGCACCGGATTGTAGAGAGCGAACACGGTGGTCGACGCCATCATGAGATTCGGCAGCCCCGAGATGGCGCTCGCCACGCTCGTGTTCGCGAGTGCCGCCCACGAATTGGACGACGGGTTGTAGGCCCACAACCCCCAGTCTCCGTCTAGATAAAGCAGCTTCCCCATCTCCGGGAAGTATTCGAGCGCCCCGCAACATTGCGAACTGCCTGTGGGCGGGCTCGAGATCGACGTCCATGCACTGTTGCTGTACTTGAAAAACTTCATGGTGTAGGCCTGGCGGAAGTACAGCGTACCGGTCGCGGGATCGACCGTGTTATGTCCGTAGGCATGGCTGAAGCAAGGACTATTCGCAGTGCCGCTTTGACAAATCCCCGACGGCCACGGCCCGATGCTCCACGTGCTGTTCGAGTCCGTGTAGATCACGAACCGGCCGCCATAGCACGTGCCGTGGACCTGGCCCACGAACAACATGCGCTTGCCAATCGGATCCCACGGCGCCTTTTCAGCGTACGAGGTTATGTAGTCACCCGTGTTGCAGCCCGAGATATCGGAGGGAACCAGAATTCCGCCACTGTTCCAATTGCTCATGCCGGTAACCTGGGCGAACGAGCCCGGCGCCATCGAGGCGGCGACGTCTCCCAGCGCAGAAGCATCGGCAGGATGCGGAGTCGCGAGGCCTGCGACGCACGCGAAGGCGATCAATACAGCACGTATGCAGTTCAAACTTCCATGCACCAAATGCTCCTCCTTCAATGGTCCCCGCAGACGGTGATGGATTATCTGCTCGCCGCTTACTTCAACTCAAGACGAAAGTCTCATTATTCGCAATCATCCGCGTTCAGTGTCGTCGTGCGCCGACACATTCGCTTGACGTTTGCGGTTGTCGCAACATACAGACAGTTCTCGATCACCGAGAGCGTGTCTCTACGACCGCGACGAATTGCGGCTCGTCACCGACAACAACTGCGCGAGATCTCTGCTCTGCGCCTCTCTCGAGAACTCCGCGGCGATCTCGCGCTTCGCCCGCGGCGCCGAGCGAATGCGCACGGACTGAAGGAACTGGGGCAGTTTGTCCTCGATGTCGGCGGCCAAAGCGAGATCGGCAATCGTGTCGATGCCGGCGCCGCGCAGCGCCGCCGCGGTATCACCGCGCTCGTCGGTCAACGCGAGAATCGGTCGACCAGCACGCAGATATTCGTAGAGCTTCGCAGGAATCTGGTGGTTGCAATTTGCAGCCTGAAATAACAGTAGCGCGTCAGCGTCGAGCATCTCGGCGAGCGCGGGCTCGTAGGCGATGGGGCCCGCTAATTTCACGATGTCACCGACGCCGGCCGAATCGACGAGCGAGCGAATCAACGCGTCGTGCCCGGTGGCGCGCAACACGATACGCAACTCGTTCGCCGAGATTCGTCCCTGCGTCTTCAAGCTCGCCAACGCCTGCAGAAACGGACGCGGATCGCGTTCGCTCGGATAGAGGACGCCGCTGTGTAGGAGAACGAGCGGCGAGCTATCTCGAGCTCGCGGCCCGCTACGCAATGCTTCGGCGCGTTGAAAATTGTCCTCGCCGTAACCGTTCGGTATTACATGAAACCTGCGAGCCGCGTCTTCTCCGTAGCGCCCCGTGTACATCCTGCGAGTACCTTCGGTTGTGAACACGACCGCCTGCGCCCGACTTACGGCACGCTGCTCAATGCGCTGGTAAAGCCTGCGCTCCCTCGGATTCGCCGGATAACCCTCTTCCGTCATCGAATCGCGAAAATCCGCGACCCACGGCAGCCCTGTCAACCGCTGTACCGTTAGCGCCACGAGGTGAGCCGTAGCGATCGGATACGTTGACCAAATTAACTTCGGCCGATGTTTACGCACGATCCACAGTGCCCGCAGGACTGCGGCCGGATACCAGGATACCCAACGATCCGGGAGCGCCATGCTCCTCAGATATCGGCCACGCACCGAGAGCTTCCGCGCAGTATCGAACGCCATCGCGCGCCAGAGCTTGACGTTCGGTGGCACCTTGAGTCCCCCGGGCCGCTCTTCCACGGGACCGTAAGCGCCGGGCGAAGCAGTGAGAACCAGGGGAGACCAACCAGAATCGGGCAGGTAACGTGAAAAACTCCAGGTCCGGAGCACGCCGCTGCTGCCCTGGAAGGGGGGATAGTGGAAGGCAATCATCAAAACGTCAGGCATGATTTGCGACCGGGTCCGAGCGCATTGACCAACTGGTACAATTTTCCGCCACCTCGGTCTAAGCGACCGCCACCATACCGTCCTATGTCGAATCCCGCCACCGTACGCCGTACTCCCCGCGCGCCGATCACGCCGGTTCTGCGCAGGGCAGGATTGCGATTATGGCGGACAGCGGCCTCGTCAGGGGCCGTCGGGTTCACTACCTTGCTGGATGCATCACAAGCCGCGCTGACTACTAGCGGGCGAGCGGCGATTGCCTTGGCGCTGGAGCAGCTTGGAGTTTCAGCGGGTGATGAAGTCCTTTTACCCGCTTACCACTGCGCCGCGATGCGCGCTCCGGTTGAAGCACGCGGCGCGATTTCCATCTTCTATCGAGTCGACGAGAACCTGAACGTCGACTTTGCCGACCTCGAAGCGCGCGTGAACTCGCGCACCCGCTGCGTGATGACGGTGCATTTCTTTGGCTTTCCGCAAGACCATGTCGCCGTGCGCCAGCTGTGCAACGCGAGGGGATTGAGCCTGATAGAAGACTGCGCCCACGCCTTCTACGGGCCACAGGCGTCACAAATCGGACGCAACGGCGATTTCGCGGTGGGAAGCCTGATGAAGTTCTTTCCGGTGTTCGATGGGGGCTGCCTGGTCTCGTTCCGCCATACACTGAAACGTCCCAGCCTCGTGTCCCGCGGCCTTCTCTTCCAACTCAAGGCGCTGGTAAGCATTCTTGAGCTCTCGGCGAAATGGGGGGATTCACGGATCATGCGGTGGGGCGGGGCGATGGTCTCGCAGGCCACGGCGCTCGCGAAAGCGGTGCGCCCGAGGCTCGCGAGCGAGCTGGCAAACTCGTCTCCGGGAGCGGCTCAGGGAAGTCTCGGCTTCCAGCAGGATTGGGTGCACGCACCCATGTCGGCGGCTTCTCAGCTCGTTTTGCGGCTCGCCGATCACGGCCAACTGATTGCGCGGCGCCGAGAGATCTACATGCGATTCGCGGAGGGCCTGGCGGCGCTCAGCGGGGGCCGCCCTCTGCGACCGGATCTTCCCGAAGGCGTGGTCCCTTACGTCTTCCCATTCGTGTTGACCGCACCGGACACAGCATACCCGGCTCTCCGCGCGGCCGGAGTGCCGGTCTATCGCTGGGAAGACGTTGAGGAATCGTGCGCCACAGCACGGCACTACAAGACGCGTCTAGTACAGTTTCCTGTTCACCAGTCCCTCGGAGAACAACAAGTTTTCGACCTCATCCGCACGATCCGGCAAGTTCTCGCGGACTGTTCCGCAGCCGATACGTCCCGGCTCGGCCACGCTGTAGCCCAGTGACCGTCGAAATATACGAAGGCCTGGAGTCGATCCCGGCCGATGTCCGCGAGCTTTGGGAGTCTCTCGTCTCCACCGGCGACTACAACCCGTCGCTGCACCCGAATTGGCTGGGGGCGATGCTCACCGCGTGGGGCTTCAGCCGCTCGACCTATGTCGCCGTCGTTCGCCGCACGGACGCGACCGCCGTAATCCCATTTCTCGTGCGCCGCCATACATTGATGGGTCTTCCGTTGCGGGTTTTGGAGCTGGCCAGCAACGTGTTCTGCTATCACGCGGAAGTCGTCAGCGAAGGGCAGTTGGATCTGGCGCTAACGGAATTTCTATCCGATCGACGCCTGCCTCGTTGGGACGTGTTTCGAACCGACAATGTGGTCTCCAAGGGACGCACCGCGCAAGCGATCCGTGCACTTGAAATGTTCGCGAGTGTCTCGGCGCGTGCCGGCGAGCAGTCCCCGTACGCGTTGATCGACCGCGACTGGACGGCGTACCTCGCCACGCGGACGAAGAAGGTCCGAGCCAACGTGCTACGGTCGCAACGAGTCATGAAAGAAGCTGGCGAGACGGGCATGAGCTGGTACGAGGCAAAGTGCGACGCGCGACAGCTGCTCGACGAGATCTTGCAGATCGAGACCCGTAGCTGGAAGACGAATGCAGGCGTAGCCATCGTCGCCGGTACGCCGCAGTGCGAGTACTACGAACGGCTCCTACCCTGGCTGTCGGACACCGGTGCGCTCATGGCCAACGTCCTGTACATCAACGAGGAACCGTCCGCATATACGCTGTGCGCCACGTGGCGAGGTTGGATTGGACAGCTGAAGACGTCATTCGCACGAGAACTGCGCGATGCCGGCTCGCGTGTCATCCACAGCTCTTTGGAACGCGCGTTTCAAAGCGGTGGCAAAGAATACGACTTCCTCGGCGATGTAGCACCGCATAAGACTCGGTGGGCGGACTCCATTCGTCCTCACGAGCATCTTTGGGGGTTCTCCAAACGACGTGCCGGCAGGCTATTCGCGATCATGAAAAGGTTTGCCGATCGCAGACACGAGAGACGCGAACAGGCGAAGACGACGGCAATTGCCGAACAAACCGAATAGGGCAAAGCAGAGAGTAAACACAACCATGACCAACCCTCTGGACAGCTGGACGGCGAGTTTCCTCCGAGAGTGGTGGCCGTACATGTCCGTACCATCCCTGCTGCGGTGCAGGAAATACGCGCTGCGCATGAGCCAGGAGGGACATGCCGACACAGCAACGGTACGGCTGAACGTCCAGCGACCACTGAAAGGCAACGTCGTGCTGCGCGAAGTCGTTGGCGACTGGTGGACGTTCCAAGAAATCGTGCGAGCGGGAGTCTACAAAAACATACTCACGCACCTTTCGCATTGTGAGACAGTGGTCGACGTGGGTGCCAACATCGGTTTAGCCGCCCTTTACTTTGCTTCCCAATACAAAACGAGTCGGATCCTAGCGGTGGAACCGAGCCCGGACAATTTTGCGCTGCTGGAAACCAATCTCGCCGATCTCGTCCGAAGAAATCGTTGTAAAACCCTGAAAGCAGCCGTATGGGAGAAACGCACTTCGCTGGCCGCGAATCCGCTTCCCGGGCCGGGGCGGTTTAACGGATTCTCGCTGCGGGAGTTCGGCAAGGATGACACTGATTCCGTTCGCATCTTAGGGTTGCCGATGTCCGAGATAATCGCCGAATCCGCCTTCGATCGCATAGACATCCTCAAGATCGATATTGAAGGTGCCGAAGTACAGATGTTTCGCTCCGAGCTAAATTGGCTCGACCGCGTGCGCTCGATATTGATCGAGTTCCACGGCAACAGCAGGGCAGAAAGCAATTTCGATTCGATCGTGAAAGACTACGGCTTCCGCATTCGCGAGGAAGACTGGCACACGGTGGTTGCGATCAGGGACTGAGGAGGCGCGGAAGCGGCTCGGTAGTGAGCTGGCCGAGGCGGTCTCGCAAACACGCGCCCGGCAGAACGCAGTTGTCGGTGTGCTTACTGCTTCTCGGGCGCGACCGAACCGTCGGCCTGCGGGCGCGGTTCGTCGGCACCGACCTTCGCCTGTGCGATCGCCGGCGAGGAGATGGACGCTTCGTCCTCGGCGCTCCACTGACCCTTCGTGCGCAGCTTGTTCTTCAGGCCAGGCAGCGGATAACCGAGACGATAGGCCGCGCGCGCGTTGGCTCGGGCGACCGCGACGTCACCCAGCTCAAAGTTGATGAGCCCGAGGTTGTATTTGACTTCTGCAGACATACCCTCGGTCAGCTCGTCAGCCTGACTCAACACGTCGCGCGCCTCGGAAAGCTTGTGCTGCTTGCGATGCAACATGGCGAGCATCACGTACGGCTCCGAACGTTTCGGCTGAGCTTGGAGGCCTTTCTGCAGCACCGCCTGGGCCTGATCCGGCTTGCCCTGGGCATCCCGAATCTGTGCGACCGTTACCGTCATATTCGGGTACACCGGACTTTGGCTATCCGTTACACCATAGCTGAACATGGCGTCCTCCGAGGCGCGGCTCAGCAGAAAGTCGCGTTTCTGAGGGTCTGGCTCACGGCGTGCGCGATCGAGATAATGCATGCTCGCGCACCAGTGATGCATTCCCGTGAAGGCTCGTTCACCGATGATCTGACGCCAGTGATCCACTGTCGCCCAAGGGACCGTCCCCCCGTACCGGTACTGGAACGAAAAGTCCGCGTTGACCCAGGAATACTGCGCGCGACAGTACATCGGCCAGGACGCCCACTCTGCTTCCGTCGGCGAGAACGGCCAGTCCGCATGGGCGGGCGGGCCGATCAGCGTGCAACACGCTAGGAGGGCGCTGGACATCAGTGCGCGTATGGAGAATTTCATGTGACCTGCCTTGCCCGGAGCCCGAATTTGCGATGTACCGCATTGTGTTACGGTCACGAAGCGGCTCAAATTCTAGCATTGAGTCCTCGGGCCGGAAAATAACATAGATGAAAATCGGCGCCGTCGTCACGGATCTCACCCGGGCGCACTATGTCCAATTGGACGGCTTGCGCGGCCTCGCCATCCTCATGGTGATGGTCTATCACTTCTGTCTCACACTCCCGGGATTCCAGGAGTCGGCCGTCCCTGCTCCGCTGCAGCTCGCTCAGGCGGGCTGGATGGGGGTGGACCTGTTCTTCGTGCTGTCCGGATTCCTCATCACCAACATACTCATCGAGACGCGGTCGACGCAGCACTATTTCCGGAACTTCATCGCGAGGCGCACCCTGCGCATCTGGCCGCTGTATTACGTCAGCCTGCTAGTGCTTCTGGTCCTCCTGCCGCTGGCAACGCACCAAGTACCGGACACGCTGCGCAGCATGCAGGACAAACAGGCATGGTTCTGGCTATATGCCGCGAACTGGCTGTTCGCCCTCGAGCGAGGGTTCGGCCATACCTCGGGAGGCTACTTTTGGTCGTTGGCGGTGGAAGAGCAGTTCTACCTCATCTGGCCGTTGGTCGTATTGCTGCTCTCGAACCGCGCTCTGCTGAGGACTAGTCTCTGCCTGCTGACGCTCTCCCTCGCGCTACGGGTGGTCCTCGTCCGTGCGGGCGTCGACACCAACTCCATCTACGTGATGACGCTCACGCATCTGGACGGGCTCGCCGTCGGCAGCAGCTTGGCCGTGTGTCTGCGCGATGGGTTGCTATCCGCTAGGGTGCGCCGGTTTGTGCCGCTGGCGGCCGTGGTTGCGTTCATCGGAATCGTGATAGCGCGAATCCTGGACGGCGAGTATTTCTTCTGGGGCAAGGCGACGGCGAGCTTCGGTTACAGCTGCATCGCTGTCCTGTTCGGGACGTTGCTGGTCTATGCACTCGGCGGTGGTCGAGCGCTGGGATTGAATCGCTTTCTCACGAGCCGTTTCATGACCAAGACGGGCAAATACAGCTACGCCCTCTATATGGTACATGTGCCCATCGCGACTGCAGCGGAATCGGCCATCACGCCCATCCTCGCGCCTCGTCTGGGCACTGCTCCAACGTTCGCGGTCTTTGCGATCGCTGTATTTGGCTTGTCTTGGTTGACGGCGGTTCTGAGTTGGCACCTGTTCGAGAAACGCGTGCTGGCATTGAAGCGCTACTTCTCGTACGGCTGAATCGTCAGCAGACGGCTCAGCTCGGAGTTGAGCCTGGCGTAGGCTGCCCCATTCACGTGCAGAAAGAAATCGTCGTCCGCATACCGCGAATCCAGCAGCCCCCGCTCGTCGCGAAGCAGGGAATACGCGTCGAGCACGACTACGCGCTGACCGTCGGCCGCTTCGCCAATGACGTGGTTGGTGGCTTCGATCAACGCGAGGGTCTGCGGGTCCCCACTGAAGCGGCGCTCCAGGGGCAACGGGCCCGGCGGAAAGATAGTCGTCAGCACGACTCGTTCACTGCGCTCGAGCAGAGCATCCCGGATGGCGCCTATGTTCGCTTGCAGCTGATCGATAGTCTGCTGCCTGTGCGCTTTCAGCGCTCCGAGCGGATGCAGATCGTTGATGCCGATCTGCACGATCGAATAGGTCGAATGCGTCGGCGGGACCGTTCGCAATTGTAACAAGAGCTGCGCTGAGCTCTGGCTCCCGTGAGCGAAATTCTCGACGCCACGCTCGCGTGCCAGATCCGCCGTGTCCCAAAGGTAGGCGCGCGAGTCACCCCAGAAAGCGATTGTTTCCCGCGTCCCAACCGCGTGCGCGCTCGCTTCGTCGGCGCGCAGCTGGGCGGCGCCCGCGGCCGCGCGCGGCTCCTCATTGGGGACGTAACCGAGCGGGAATATCCGTGCGAACTGCAATTGCTCAAAGGCGACCAGCAATGACCTGCCGAGCAACACGTTGGCGCACATGCTCAACGCCAGAAGCGTCAGAGCGATCGCAAGCACCCATTTCAGTGCGCGGGGAACGGGCATGACCGCGCGTCTACCGCAGCCCGCCTCCGCCCCGCGCCAGCGGCAATCTCGCCGCTGGCTCCGGCGCAGCGACTGGGCCGACCGCGACAGGAGACGGAACCATTGCGGGTTGTAGCATGGACGCGAGCAGAGCCATGAGCCACACCTGAATCTCACACTTGGCGAAATCGGCGAAGACGCCGGCAACCAATATCACCATCAGGCCGGCACCGATCGCTGCCGCGTGAACTGCGCGAGTGACTTGTTCCGGAGTGGGGTTCGGAACCGCAGTCTCGCGCTTGAGTCTGCGCAAAACCGTTCCGGTCCAAATCAGGATCCAGAAAAAGATCAAGGCACCGGGAACGCCCTGCTCCACCAGGATCGTCAGGAAGACGTTGTGAGAAGAGCGCACCCCCGCCGTCGTCAGATACTCCTGAGGGAGATACCTGGGACTCAAGACTTCCGAGCCGCGATGACCGGCGCCGAGCGGATAAAGCGTCGCCATGTCGAGCTGCGCCGCCGCCATCGCGTAACGCGACGCTGCACTGCCGTCCATCACCTCTTGATCGCCGGCCGCGGCGACCTGCACCGTTTGCATGCGATCCCAGAACTGCGTCGATGCCACGCGAACGAACAGAAGAACGCCGAGCGCGGCAAAGACGTAAAACACTTTTTTGTACGCGACAGGCCGCAGGTAGAGCAGCATGAAGCCGCCGGCGATCAGCGCGAGAAATGCTCCGCGGCTTCCGGTGAGCACGATGGCGTTCATCGCAAACGCAATCGCGGCGATACAGAAATATCTGCGCCAGTCCTTAAGATGCAGCACGAGCATCGCGGCCGCGACAACGCCCGTGTCGAGATGCATGCTCAACGTGTTGGAGTCGTCTATGCCTGGGCCACCTACACCGTCGAGACGCTCCGAGGCATCCGACCCGTAGGCCAAGATGCCGAGATAGAAACAACCGGCGATGTGCAGCAGCAGGAACGCCGTCGTCTTGCCCGGAGTGTCGATCAGCCTATAGACCATGAAGTAGACGAGCAGGTACTTGGCCACCAGTACCGCCTCCGGCCAATGCTGGACCGGATCGAGAGCCCAGAGGCCCCCTATCCAGAACCAGACCGTAAACACGATCATGAACTTCCCGGGAGTCGTTGCGTACCAGCGCTGCCGGCCGGGGTCTGGAGGCGCCCGCAGCACGATCGCGGTCAGTGTGACCAGAGCGGCTAGCATCGACCAGCGCAGATCGGGAAGGTAGTGACCCCACCAGCGCGACGGCGGATGCAGATAGAAGTCCGCGATGTAGGCGAACAGGCCGTAAATGGGATTCCGGACGAGCGCGAGAGCGAGCGCCCCGAGGAATGCAACCATGAACACGAAGCCGGTAAGCGTCACGGCAAGCTCGCGTTTACCGACGCCAGCATCAACGCCTCACCGAAACATTACGCGCGGGTCGCTCTCGCCAACCCTCGACGAATTGCGCAGAATCCGCCTCACGCAAAGACGGGCAGTCCATCGGCGTCGAACCTCACTCGTGACCGCAGCCCCTAGGGGCCTGCCGATAATTTGATGTACTTCCTTCTATCACATCGGAACAAAAAATAATCTGATACGGTTTGAGGTTAGCTCAACCGAGCCGGGACATGGCTATCCGTCCCGGCACCCCAGATCGACTAAGCCATTGAGATCCATGCAACTTTTCGGTTTCAGCGGCGCGTGGCGAACCGACGACGCGGGAGCCCTCGAGCGGTATGTCCGCACCCACGCCGGAAGTGATTCGAGCCCCCCGGCGCCGGGCGGAGGGCCCGCGGGCGATGGAGGCTGCTTAGCGCCCCATCTCAGCCTCGAGCCGGACCTCATCGTTGCGCTCCGCGGCGAGCCGATCTGGCGCGCGGCACCCGACGTTCCTGCCGCAGAGCCCGCCAAGGCCGTCGCCATCGCCTACCGACGTTGGGGGCGTTCGTTTCTCGATCGGCTCCACGGCAGCTTCGCACTTGCCGTCATCGATCGCCGCTCGAATGACGTTCTGCTCGCAGTCGACCGAATGGGGATCGAGTCCCTGGCATACGCCGTCTCCGGCGAGGGCATCGTGTTCGGCAGCACGTGCGGCACGGTCGCCCGCTTCCCCGGCTTGAAGGTCGCCCTGCGCAACCAGGCGCTGCTCGACTACTTCCTGATGCACATGATCCCATCCCCGAACACGGTGTTCGAGGGCGTGCGCAAGCTCGAGCCGGGTACCAGCGTCGGCTTTAGTGGCGGCCGGAGTTCGGCGCAGCGCTACTGGTCGCCCGCGTTCTCAGAGACCGTGGCCGGCAGCGTGGCCGATTTGGAGGCGGAGTTGCACGGAAGCCTGCGTCAGGCCGTCGAAGCCTGTAAGCCGGATCAGAACACCGGAGCGTTCCTGAGCGGCGGTCTCGACAGCTCGACGGTCGCCGGCGTTCTCGCCAGCGTCAGCAAGGGACCTGCACGCACGTTCTCGATCGGCTTCGGTATCGACGCATACAACGAGCTGGAGTTCGCTCGCCACGCGATGCGCCGCTTCGGCCTCAACGCGGTCGAGTACCACGTGACGTCCGATGATGTCGTCAACGCGCTGCCTCTGATCGCACGAGCGTACGAGGAGCCGTTCGGCAATTCTTCGGCCGTCCCCACTTACTTCTGCGCTAAGGTTGCCGCCGATCACGGCATTCGCCATCTGCTCGCGGGAGACGGCGGCGACGAGCTGTTCGGCGGCAACGAGCGCTATGGGAAACAGAGCATATTCGAGGCCTACCTGCGCCTGCCCAGAGTGCTCCGCAAGGGACTCATCGAGCCGATCACTGACAGCATCCGCGAAGAACATCCGTTCATGCCGCTGCGCAAGTTCCGCAGCTACGTGAACCAAGCGCGCACGCCGCTACCGGAGCGGTTCGAATACTGGAATTTAATGCACCGTGCGGATATCTCGCTGATGCTGGATCCACGCTTCCAGGCCACGGTCGATCGCCGCGCGCCGCTGCGTCTCATGGAGGAGGTCTACGCCGCCTCCAATGTGGAATCGCTGCTCAACCGCATGCTGTCCTACGACTGGCACTTCACGCTGGCCGACAACGATCTCCGCAAGGTTGGCACCATGTGCTCGCTCGCGGGGATCAAGGTCTCCTATCCCATGTTGGATCCGCACGTAGTCGATCTGTCACTGCGCGTTCCGTCCCGAATCAAGATGGAGGGGTCGGAGCTGCGTTCTTTCTACAAGAAGGCCATGCGCGACTTCCTGCCGCGCGAGATCCTGGAGAAGAGCAAGCATGGATTTGGGCTGCCGTTCGGAGTTTGGCTCAAGACCGATGCGCGGCTGGCGGATCTGATCTTCTCGCTGCTATCGGACCTGAAGTCCAGGCGCATCGTGCGCGCGGAGTTTCTCGACCAGCTGATCCGCGAGCAGCGTGCCGGCGACGCTGGCTTTTTCGGTTACGCGATCTGGGATCTAGCGATGCTGGAAGCCTGGCTGAAGGTGCACGCGCCCGCGTTCAGCGTTTAGGTCTCACGCCACCGCGGGGCTACGATCAAAGTATGAGCGCGCGATACGCAACAGGTAGCGGAACCGGGTGGCTCCCCACGGAGCGATTCGCGGCAGCTCGTGCGTCACCGCGTCCGAAGTGACGCAGCCCCAGGCGGTGGTGACGGCCGACGCGTAACCGGCATTGCGAACGATCTCGACGTGCTCGCGTCCATAGTCTTTGCCAGGCCGACCGTTCGGGTAGGCAAAGCTAGCCACGGTGCGCCCGGTGATCTGCTCCAGGCACCGCTTGCTGTCCTCGATCTCTCGTATCGCTGCGGTATGATCGATGCGGGCAAGAATCGGATGATTAACCGTGTGCGCGCCCACTTCCATACCCGCGTCCGCCAGCTGGCGCACCTGGTCGTCCGACATCATCAGCTCGCTGTCGGGGGCGAGCCCGGCGCGCCGCGCGATCTCCGCTGCAATCGTGATGCGCTCGTCGAAATCGCGATACTTGAGCGCGCCTAAGATTCCGTCGATGGCCGCCCTGCGTTCGACGACGCCGGGCAGTGCGTGTGCTCCAAGGCCGAGATCCTCGAGATCGAGGCGCGACGCTCGACGTACTGCCTCGATGACCGAGTCGTTCCACATACGGCCGCCATTCAAATACGCGGTCGCGACGTAGAACGTGGCGCGAACTCCTCGCTGCTTGAGAATTGGCAGCGCAACCTCCGCGTTGTTTGCGTACCCGTCGTCGAAGGTGATGCTGACCGTGCGCGGTGGAAGCCGGCCCTCGCTACGCAACGCCAATGCTTCGCCAAGGGGCAGGACGTTGAACGTCGCGCAGATCGAGTCGACCAACGCAGCGAACTTGTGCGCGTCAGGTTCGTCGGGCAACAGTGCATCGTAAGACGGAGTAACGCGATGATAAGTCAAGATCAGCAGCGATCCCGCGCGACCACGCCGCGATGCGAAGCCCGCGAACGAGCGCAGCACCGCGGAAGAGATGTTCGACACACGCATCTCCGACGCCTCAGTTGACATCGCCGATCACGATCGGCGGGTGAGCATACACGACCGGAGGCCGAATGAGGGAGCCTATGTCTTCGCACATGCGACTGCACCGCAGGTTTCTCACCGCACCAACGCTAGGACGCGGCATCAACGAGCGCCACACGCGAGCGCTCAGCAGGATGCGTGTCGCGTCGTCGATGCTGTGTACTGGTGCCCGGGTGCGCCCGGCGATGGTAGGTCAGCAGTTATGGTCAATGATGGAGATTCCGGTTGCGTCCGCCCTGATCAAGCGCACGACTCAAGAAGCCCCCGGGCGGTCGATGCCTAGCGCTTGCGCGTCACTCCGCGCGCCCCGCATAAGGCGATCTTCAATCCGGGGGATCGAGCGCCGCGATGGCGGGGGACAGCCTGCGCTCGAAACACCGATCGCCTACGCGGCCGCCGTCGCCGTGATAGAACGCCGGGCGGCTGTTGATCTTTCAGGCTGCCAATTGCAATCTTCGGATTCCCGCGAGGTGTACGAATACTTCTGCGCCCGGCGCCCGTGATTGCGCGCACGGACCCGGTCGGCGACACGGCCGGCGAGATGCGGTGGCAGAGCTGCCGTCAGTGACCCCGATGGAGACCGGGCGAAGATCGCCGAACTGGGTCACGTGCCTCGCGAACCTCGAGGCCGGCACGGCGCGCATGGCGAGCGACGAAGCAGTGCAGACGGCGTTGCGACGCAACAGAATGATCGAGCTCGGCCGCTGATGGACGAGATCGCGGCGGCGCGTTGAGGCGAGCAGCAGATTGGGATCGTCGATTGCTCAAAATCTTGACACTGAGCTCGTTGTACCCGAATTCCGTTCAACCGGACCACGGAGTATTTGTCGAGCAACGGTTGCGTCACCTTTTAGCGACCGGCGAGGTGACGGCGGAGGTCGTGGCACCCGTACCGTGGTTTCCGCTCGCGTCACGGCGCTTCGGGCAATACGGCCTGTTCGCCCGAGTGCCGGCCGAGGAGGTGCGGCACGGCGTACGCGTGAGCCACCCGCGAGTACCCGTGATTCCGAAAATCGGAATGACGCTCGCGCCCTTTCTTTTCGCCGCGGCAACCCTTACGGAGATGCGGCGCGCCCTGGCGCGCGCACCGTTCGACGCGATCGACGCGCACTATCTCTATCCGGACGGCGTCGCCGCAGCGATGCTCGCGCGGCGCTTGCGCAAGCCGCTCGTGTTGACGGCACGGGGATCCGACGTGAACGTGATCGCGCGCCACGCCGCGCAACGCCGGATGATCAACTGGGCCATTCGGCAGGCGGATCACGTGATCACCGTGAGCCGTGCCCTGCGCGAGGAGCTCGTGCGCCTCGGTGCCGAGCCGGCGCGAATCGAAGTGTTGCCGAATGGCGTCGACCTCGCGCGGTTCACTTCCACGGGCCGTCCGCCCCCGGGCAGTGACAGCAAGGGGTGGCGGTTGCTGGTGGTGGGTCATCTGAAACCGGGCAAGGGGCATGCAGCCATGCTCGCGGCACTGCCGTCGCTGCCGCAGTGCGTGCTCTACGTCGCCGGAGACGGGCCCCTCCGCGGAGAGCTCGAGGAACGGGCGCGGCAACTAGGTGTCGAGGGCAGGGTGCGCTTCCTTGGGCGCGTTCCGCACGAGCAACTCATGGCGCAGTATCAGGCCGCGGACGCGTTGGTCCTCGCCTCGGAACGCGAGGGCATGCCGAACGTGATCCTGGAGTCGCTGGCTTGCGGCACGCCGGTCGTCGCCACGCGCGTCGGCGGCATTCCCGAGGTCATCACCGATTCGGTGGCAGGCGTGCTGCTCGACTCGGGCGCTACCGGTGCGGTTGTCGCCGGCGTACGCGCGCTGCTCGACCGGCGCCCCGATCCCGACCGCGTGCGGGAATTCGCGTTGCGCTTCGGGTGGGGGCCCACGACTGAAGGGCAGCTCGCAATTTTCCGGCGGCTCGCGGGTCGACGCAGCGGATAGTGCCAGTCCGACCGCGCGATCCTCCAGGCTGCGCGCAAGACCGGTCGAATCGCCCGCGGAACCGCTCCCGGATCCCCAACGCAAACGTGATCCTCTGGCTATACGTCATCGCTTCCTCTCTTCTACTATTAGCGCCCGAAGAGGAGGACATTCTCGAAATGGACGATGCGTCTCGTCGCGCGGGCTAACTACAAACGGCAACATGAAAGAATTTGACATTTCCGGCAAGGTAGCACTGGTCACCGGAGGGACGCGCGGGCTCGGCCGAAGCATCTCGCTGCAGCTCGCGAGAGCGGGTGCGACGGTGCATGCCGGCTATTTCAACAACGAGACGGCCGCGGAGACGTTTCGCAAGGAGGTCGCCGAGGCAGGCATACGTTGCTTGACCTTCAAGGCCAATTTGATGACGTCCTCGGGGATCCAGGCCTGCCACGATCAGATCGCGTCTGGTCGGCTCGATGCGCTCGTTTACAACTCGGCGACGGGCGTGCACAAGCCGCTCCACGACCTCACTCAAAGGCACCTCGCGACGGTGTGGCAAGTCAACGTCGGTGCGTTCTTCGATCTAGCGGTCAAAGTACTGCCACTCATGCAGCCCGGGGCGCGCATCGTCGCGATTTCCTCCGAAGGCGCGCATCGGGCCGTTGACCATTACGGTGCGATCGGCAGCTCCAAAGGGGCGCTCGAGGCCCTGTGTCGGCAAATGGCCGCCGAGTGGGCTGGGCGCGGCATCGGCGTCAATGTCGTTGCACCCGGGCTGCTGCGCACCGATACGTTGGCCGCGCTACCGGATTCCGAGCGACGCGTGCAGGCCGAGGCGGCGCAAAGTCCGCTGCGGCGACTGGTCAGCTTGGACGAAGTGGCGCGCGTCGTTCATTTTCTTTGCTCGGCTGCATCCGACGGTATCGTCGGCGAAACCATCGTCGTGGACGGAGGCAAGCGAGTCTCGTCGCTTAGCGTGTAGCGGTCTCGGGGGAATATCGAGATGCTGAACGCCCTCCTCTCGCGCCTTCCGCCGGCAACCAAGAACAAGCTTCGGGCGGTCTACAACGGCGTCAAACAGAAATTCGTCGACGTCTTCCACTCGTACGGCGCTCCCGAGCTGCTCGTGACTTTGCGCGCGCTCGGCATCGAGCCCGGCGACACTCTCATGGTCCACGCAGGTTTCAGCCGCAGGAACGGATTCAAGGGCTCGCCGTCGCAGCTCATCGATACGCTGCTGAGCGCAATTGGGCCAGACGGCAACCTCCTCATGGTCTCGATGGCTTACTCGTCGTCTGCGTACGAATACCTGAAGCAGGGCAAGGTGTTTGACGTCCGAAAGACCGTATCGCACATGGGTCTGGTGTCGGAAACCTTTCGCCGTCGGTCCGGCGTGGTGCGCAGCCTGCACCCGTCGAATCCGGTGCTGGCTCTAGGGCCGCGAGCCGCCTGGATCGTAGAAGGACACGACGCGTGCGTTCATCCCTGCGGCCGCGGCAGCCCGTTCGAGAAAATCGCCGAGCTGCACGCCAAGGTTCTCTTTTACGACGCTTCCATCTTTACGCAAACCTTCTTCCACTACTTGGAAGACATGCTCGCGGAGCAACTTGACTTCCCGCTGTTTCGAGAAGAGCGCATTGAGGTAACGGTGATCGACTACGCCGGAAACAGGCGCACCGTTCGAACCTATCCGTATTCGGAGGAAGCGATTCGCCGCCGGCGGCCGAAGATCATGACCGACGAGCTCGATCGGCAAGGGCTCATCAAGCGCGCGCGTACGGGCAATTCGCGGTTCATGCTGATTTCCACCGACGATGTCGTGCGAGTGGTCACTGCACTCGCCCGTGACGGGATCTTTTTCTACGAGGGCGCATCGAAATCGAGCCGCCCGACCGCGCCCTAGGGCTAATACAACTGCTCCAGCAACGGCCAAGCGGCTGTGTTCATGCCATGCTCGATCCGGTACCAATTGCGGAAGGCTTCCATGCCTTCGTCGACGGAAAAGACCGGCTTATAGCCGATGGTCTGTTTCGCGAGCTCGGAAGAGTGGACGACACCCCGCAGTTGCTGTCGGCACAGAGCAGTGTCAAAGGGGGGCGCGGCAGGCGTGACTTTCAACGGCCCTTCTACAGAGAGACGCAGTGCGTCCTCGCGTTCCTTACCTAGGCGAGTCACGATCCGCCGCAGGGTGACGTCCACCTTCTTCCAGAGAGGATCCTTCCGGAGCGCTTCGCGAACATCGCTCGATACTATGTGCTTGAGGCTTCGGCCCAGAGAGATGCGTTTGTTCGGCGCACCGTCGGTGCGCTCCAGTTCCTCCCGGCTCACGCGCGGCACCGCCCGAACGGACGCGACGAGAGGAAGCAGGCTTTCGATGACCCTGCTCCAGCTCGTGTGCTCGTCGTCGGTAATGAACATCCTCTTGCCATCGCCGGCGCCATTGATCAGAGCGAGCTCTATCCCGTGACAGAGATTTGTGACGTCCACGAGGTTGCACGGAGCGTCGCCGTCCTCGAGCAATGCGAATCTCCCCGCGCGCAATAGGCCGACCAAACCCACTAAAAAAAAGGAGTACGGGCCGGCGATGTTCGGCGGGCACAAGATCGTGCTGCGCAACCCGGAAGCGGCCGCCGCGGCGACCATGTCGTCCTGCTTGAGCTTGACGGCCCCGTAGCTGCCAGCCGCCGGACGCGTGGGCGCGGTCTCGCGAGTGCTCTCGGCCGGGGGCGGGTCGCCATACACCGCGACGCTGCTCAGGTGGACGAACCGTTCGACCCTTTGCTTCCTAGCAGCCGTTAAGAGGTGCCTGAGCCCCGTCAGCATCACCGCGTCGTCGCCGCGGCTGCAATTGACGACATGAGTAACGCCCTTCAGCGCCGCTTCGACCTGCCCTGCGTCGAGCAGATTGAGCATCCGCAGAGGGAGGTTCCGGCGGGCGAGGCGCATCGCGTTACCGCTGCTGTGGATGAACGGCACGACCTCGGCCCCGTCTCGGGACAGCAGCCGCTCGACGAGCGTCGCGCCGACGAACCCGGAAGCTCCGATCACCGCGATTCTCATCGGCTGCCCCCCTTGCGACTATGCACGTACCAATCCGTGTCCGCCGGGCGGCGGTGGGCGTACAGCTGCTCGAGGAGCCGCAACGACTCTGTCCCCTCGCGTCCGTCGACGAGCGGGCGCTTCTTCTCGCGCACCGCAGACACGAAGTCCTCTAGCTGGCGCTGAAAAACCGACGCCTGGCTCGAATACCGGGATGGACCGGCCGGCCGGACCACTTGTTCGATACCCGGCCGACCGTGCTCCCGAAATACGATGCCGGAGTCATCGCCGTCGCCCAAGAGAACGTAACCGCGGTCGGTTTCAACTACCATGCCGGCAGGCAATTTGACCGTCTTGGAATAGCGGACGACGCCCTCGATGCGTCCCTCTGACCGCGAATAGACGAAGGTGGCTCGACAGTTGGCCTCCGGGCCACCCAACGAGTCGTCCTCGAGGCTCACCTCGTCGGGGTAACCCCACAGGTACAGCATTCGATCCAGGAAGTGCGTACCCGTCACAACGAGCACGCCACCGCCCGCGGTGGAGCGATCCAGGTTGTACGCCGACAGCGGCGCCCAGCCGCCCGGCGTGCCGAACTGGTGCACAAATCGACGCACGGTTCCGAAATAGTCTTCTTTCAGCAGGGCCTTCAGCAGGGGAATCTCGTCCCTGAAGCGCGTGGAATAGCCAACCGCGACGACCTGGCCGCTGCGCTCGGCGGCTCGCACGATCGCCAACCCTTCCTCGTAGCTTGCGGCCAGCGGCTTTTCCACGAGAACGGGCACCCCTTGCGTCAGGCAGGCGAGCGCGATCGCGCAATGCGTGTGATTCGGCGTAGCGATGATCGCGCCATCGATGCTCGTCAGCACGTCCTCGACGCGAGGGGCGATGCGCGGCGCGATGCCGTAATCGCGCGCGAGCTGCGCAGCGCGCTCCACCGCGGGATCCACTATCGCGGTGACCTCCACCCCGGGCGACGCCAGCGCCGCCGGAAGATGCGAGCCTTGGGTGATCAGGCCGGCGCCCACCAGACCTAGCCTGAATTTGCCTGTCGTCATTTTGAGGTCCAATGCAGTTTCACAGCGCCGTCCATGTCTCGAACTGCGCGATATTGAAGAGTCCCCAGTTCAGATCCACCTCGCCTCGCCGGTGCCGCTCCAAATCCGCGACAATCGCGTCGACATTGTAGATCCCGCGTTCTCGAACCTGTCGGCTGTTGACGATGTCGCGCATCGGCTCGTATAGCGCATTGGCAATCCAGTTGCGGGAGGGGACGGGAAAACCCATTTTGTCCACGCGCGCGCGCACGGATTCCGGTATTCGCCCGCGCATACTCTCGCGCAGCACGAACTTGTTCCAGGGGCCGCGCATACGCCAGTCAGGCGTCAGCGAAAAAGCGAAGGAAACGAGCCGATAGTCAAGAAACGGCAGCCGCGACTCCACCGAATGAGCCATGGAATTACGATCCTCAACGCGCAGTATGCGCGGAAGCGGAGTGCGATAAATCGAATACGCAAGCGCATCGTCGAGCTTGTCCCCGGTAATCTCGGGGCTGTCCCCGTATTCGTCGGTTAGTTGGCGCGAGTACCAGCGATCGTTGGCGCGCCTTCGTCGGTGACTCGAGAGTGCAACTGCACGATAGGCTGGCACCGCCGCCAGGCGAGTCTGGGCGACCCGGCGGGCTTGCCGGAGAAGCAACTGCGCGCGGCTGCCGCCCTGCACGGCGACGTAATCGCCCATCTCGCGCCATGCTTGAGCCACCCGGCCGGCGCCCACCATTTCCGACCAATAGTCGGCAAAGTAACTTGGATACCCCGCAAGGGACTCGTCGGCTCCCTGGCCGTTCAGAACTACCTTCACCCCGCTGGCTCTCGTGAGGCGCATGAGCTCGTATCCGACGAGTGGCATCATGCTGTAAATCGGTTCGTCCTGATACCGCAGAACTTCCCCGAGCACGCTCCAGAGTCGGGCCGGGTCCGTCGCCAGCCTGATCATGAGCGCCCCCGTCTGTTCGATCGTGTCCGCTATGTAGCGGGATTCATCGAACTCGGGCGCAATATACGAGAATGCCTTGAGCGGCTCGCGCGCACCGTCGGCGGCACGAATGCGAGCGGATGCGCAGATGATGGCCGTGGAATCGAGCCCGCCCGACAGATGCACGCCGACCGGCACGTCGCTGCGCATGTGCACACGCACCGCGTCCTCGAACAACTCTGCAAAGTCGCCGGCAGGATCGCCGCCTGCATAGCGCAGCGTATCGGCGAGGGAAAAGTACTGCCACTCGCGCCAACGTCCTTCCGCATCGATCTCGAACGCGACCCCCGGGGCAATCTGCTCGATGCCCTCATAGAACGTCTCCGTTGTGTCGTCGAGCCGTGCATCCAGCAGGTAGCGCGCCGCAACCCCCCAGTTCGTCGAGTCCTGGTAGAGACCGGACGCCCGAATCGATTTGATCTCCGAAGCGAGCAGCACGCAGTCAGTGCTGCTATGGCGGTACAGCGGTTTGATACCGAAGCGGTCTCTCGATCCGAATAACTTGCCGCTGCGCCGATCGTGGATCACGAACGCCCACATACCGTTGAAGCGCTTTACGCATTCGCTGCCCCATTCGAGGTAGGCGCGCAGCAGTACTTCAGTGTCGCCAGTCGACTTGAATCTGTGCCCGGAGGCTTCCAGGACTGTGCGCACCTCCACGTAGTTGTAGATCTCGCCATTGAAAACGAGGGCCACCTGCCCGTCCTCGCTCACCATCGGCTGATGCCCAAGCGGTGAGATGTCCAGGATCGAGAGTCGCCGGAACCCGAACCGGACGGCGCCGGAGTGGTACGTGCCTGCATCGTCGGGCCCGCGGTGCACGATGACGCGCGTCATCCGGTCTACAACCTCGGACGAGGCCGGCGCATCCGGCGCCAGGCGAAGCACCACTGCAAAACCACACATGCGTCTAGTCCCCAGCCGACGCTGCGACTAGGAGAGGCAATCGGTAGAGAACTCCAAGCGTCATGTCACGTCCGCCTTGAGCAGATCGTTGAAGATGGTGGTGTAGTTGTCGGCGAGCTTGTCCTCAGAGAACACGGCGCGCACGCGTTCTGTATGCGCCTTGGCGAATCGGTCGCGCAGTTGCGAATCGGCCAGGTAGCGATCGATGGCAACGGCCAAAGCGGCATCGTCCTCGGCAGGTACGACCAAACCCGTTTCGCCGTCGAGGATCACCTCGGGTATCCCACCCACGGCGCTGCCGATCACAGGACAACCCAGAGTGCCTGCCTCGAGGAGGACGTTGGGCATTCCCTCCCAGCGCGACGGCGCTGCCAGGCAATATGCGTTCCGCATCAGTGCCAGAACGACTTCGCGTGTCGCCCGGCCGCGGCAATGGATCGTATCTTCGCAACCCGTCTTTCGAATCAGATCGAGGTGTTCTGGAAGTGGATCGTCGCCTACCAGCAACAGGTGTCGGTCCGTGCCACGGTGGCGCACCTGGGCCCAGGCGCGGATCAGGACATCGAACCCCTTTTGTTTTCTGAACCCCCCCAGCGCGAGCACATAACCACGGGGCACGCTCCCGATCAGCTTCGCCGCTCCCGCCTCGTCTGGCACGTCACCAAAACGGACACAGTTCCAGACACAGCCGACGTCGGCGAGGCCGAAGGTCTGGCGCGCGATCTCGGCAAGGCCGCGCGCATTTGCGACGACCCGCCCGGCGTGATGGCAGATATAACTCGCGGCCGTTCTCTCCGGCCATGACCTCTCATGGTGACGAACGGCGTCGTCTCCGCGCACCGTAACGACATACGGCGGACCACCCAACGCACGAAGAGCCGCAAAGTAGATCTGACCGCTCCAGACGTAGTTCAGATGCACGATCTCAGTTCCCTCCTGCTTCACGATCTGACGGAGGCGCCAGATCGTCGGGAAAAAATATAGCAGGAAGGCGATGATCCGCTTCACCTCGAAGAGGCCTTTCGGCGGCTCACGCAGGTAGACGCGATATAGGGGTAGCCCGTTCTGTTCGTCCCGCTCGAACCGCGCCACACGCGTATTCGGCGAGACAACCGCTACGTGCCCGCGTCGGGCCAACGCCTCGGCGACCAACTGAACTTGCCGGGCAACGCCACCGCCTTGGTCGTGGGGCCCGTACCAAGGAGCCGTAACGAGGACATTCATGGGTGCGGCGTGAGATCTAACGTGTCGGTCCAATTCTAGCCCACAACAACGACAACTTTTCCATCGCGTACGTCTCCCCGCCGATCGGGCAACCCGATACGAACCAAGAGGCCCATATCGAGAGTACGTAAACGGCTACTCCAATTGACACCTTCATCACGAGCGCCGACCACACGGACAGCTGAACTGCTTCGTTGAGCCCCACGATGACAGTTGCCATCACCGCCGTTCCGAGAACCGGTCGCCACGCATTGGCCACGACGTCCCTCGTGCGCAGACCCGGCAGCACCCCGCGCATGATCGCGATCGCCACCACGACACCGCATGCCGCGGAAAAGACGCGCAACCGAGCGATGTCGAGTGCACCGGCGTCCGGAAAAAAAATCAGCGCGGGTACCACCAGACCCAGCACTTGCACCCACGCAATCACCGCCGTGCTCCGGACCCTGCCCATCGTCAACAGAATGTAACCCGACCCCGTGAGAAGCGCGTGACCTGCTTCGACCAGCGCCAATACCTGAAGAAGCGGGACCGCAAGAGTCCATTTCGCCCCCAGGAACAGGGACACGATCTCGGGAGCCACGAGCGCAAGCCCGGCGCTCGCGGGAAGGACCAACATCGTTTGCAGACTCTGTGCGAGAAGGTAGATCCGCTTGAGCTCCGCGGGATCATCCCTGGCGTGGACGAACGCGGGAAACAGCGCGCGATAAAGCGGAGCCAGTAGCTCCCCGGACGGCATCGCCGCGATCTCGTCCGCAACATTGTACGCACCGATGATTTCGGTGTTACCGCGACGGCCTACAAACACTCGGTCAAGTGACGATTTCAAGTAGTTACCGATGCCCCGCATGAGCGCCCATTGCGAAAACGCGAAAAGCTCGCGGAAGTGAACGACCGACGGGCGCGGCCGCATGTTGTGCATGCCGTAGCTGATCACCACGCCAACGGCGGTTCCCACGAGAGTTCCTACGACGAGTGCCCAGTAACTCCGCCAAACCGCGGCCAGTGCAATAG
>FTFB01009179.1_pt1 | contig 28777 bp, 23 predicted proteins | sample 1658331 | NCBI WGS metagenome assembly FTFB01 (sample SAMEA3914816, study PRJEB12502) | metagenome | biome: forest; material: soil | place: USA | collected 2011-09-16 | depth 0.3 m | reverse complement strand
TCGTCAGCGCAGGCAGCAACAGTTGCAACGTGGCGCCCAACGCAAGCGCGCAAAGGAGACGACGAGCTATCGACATAGAAATCCTCCTTTCTTGAGATCAATGTGGCCAGCGCGCGTCAGCGCGTTGTCGTGAACGCTACTCCGCGCTCGGCGCGGCCGCGCCGGCTTGACCCAAGAATAGGCTCTGTCCGGACGGCAGCAGCACATCGCGCCCGTTCGCGCGGAACGAGCCGTCTTTGGCTTGGAACCCTGTGACGTGCACTTTCGTGCCGGCGGGGATCGAATTGCGGTTCCAGCCCGAGCGGATTAGCGCGTTGGGCGGGCCACCCTCGATTGCCCACTGCTGTTTCTCGCCTGACTTGGTCGTCACCTCGACGTGCAACCACGAGTGCGGGTTACTGAACTCCATACTCGTAACGACACCGTCGAGCTGAATCGGCCGGTTGATATCGAACTCGGCCGCGAAGGAGTGATGCGCGACACTGGGGGCGGAGACCGCCGCGAGCACCGCGCCTAAGACCAAGCTGGCAAGGCCGACGCGCACACGGTTCATACTCGATCCTCTAGAGTTGTTTGGGTGCTTCGCTACTTCGGAGGTTCTTTGAGGAATTCCCCATACAAAAGATTCTCGGCAAACTCGACGCATTTGAACTCGAGCATCCTTGCATTCGGCTCGCTATTCCTCGAGAGATTCATCGAGATCGTCCACGGCTTCGAGAACGTCTCCGGGTCGTCGATCGTCGCCTCATAGTGCATTCGATTGGCATCGAGCTTTCGATATCTCTCCGTCACCGCTAGCGTGGGCCCATGATAGTTGCCCGCGCGGTCGAACCACGTTCGCTGGTCGTTCGCCACGACTTCGACTACAAGCGTGTCGCCATCCCACTTGCCATTTGACCAGCCCATCCAGAAGTCGGTGGGCACGTCATCTCGTGACTTGTGGTCCTTGCTATTCATGTGGACCGCACGATTGGCGTTCGCAAAAGCGTAGGAAAATACGATGTCACCATCGCCCTGGATGATCGCGAACGGGTACGGCATATAGGTCGCGCGCGGAATCCCCGGCATGTAGCACGCGGCCTCGGGATCGGTCTTTGGCCAGCCGGCGCGATTCGCGTCGCGTCCAGCGAGCGCCTCGGGCCGGTACGGAATGACGCCCTCCTTGACGACACTCAGCCCGGCCGGCACCGCGCCGATTGCGCCGAGGCGCCAAAACTCGGGCAGCGCCGAAGCCGCGTGCGCCTCGAGATTCCAGTTCGCCGTGTTCATCGCTTGCCAGATGCCGTTCAGGTTCGGCTTGCCGTTAATCCGGTCGGGCGGCGCGCCTTGGGCGAACGCCGGCGCGGTAGTTGCGGCGCAGGAGGCCGCGACGGCCACGATCGCGGCGGTCAAACGTCGTGAAATTCTCATATTGCTCTCTTCGCGCGAGGCGTCATTCGCCCTCGTTGATGTTGAATACCTTCGCGCCTTCCGTAGGGCCGTTGCGAATCTGATTGTGCTGCGTTGCGCGCGCCGGGATCGGCAGGCCCCGCGCTTTGGCCTCGGCGACCTTTCGTTCGTACACGCGCTCGCCGCTCAGTCCAAGGCGCACCGCGTTGTTCCCCTCGTGGCACGAGTACTCGTAGGTCTCGTAGTCGGGTCGCGACGTGATCATCAATCGGATGGTGAACGGGCCCGCGAATGCGCCAGGATCGTCTACGGTCGCGCGGTACTCGATCATCTGCGGATCGACGCGTTTGAAACGCTCGGTCAGCGTCAGCTGTTCGCTGTTCGGCGGGGGACCGCCGTTGATGCCTACGCTCGTTCTATCCGTAAAGCTAGTCGTTACGACCACGAGCGTGTCTCCGTCCCAGTGTCCGCGCGGTACGCCGAGCCACTGACGCAGCCTTGGATCGCTTGGCTCATTCGAATCCAGCGGAATTACCCGCGTGTCGTGGATCATTTCGTAGCTGATCGCGACGGAGCTCGGGGACTGTGCGATCCGGAGTCCGTTGCCGTAAATGACCGGTAGAATCGACCCGAGGACTCCGCGGGTAACGCACCGGTCGTAAAGCGAAAAGTCCTCGAGCTTGTCGAACGGGCCAGCGCCGAAGGTGCCGAGCACGCGTTTCTTTGCGAGAGCCGCGCCGTGCGGCGTGAGCTTCGGCACTCTACCGTCAGGCGGGTCCACGACGAGCGACGAGTAACCGAAAATGCGCGTCCCGAAGTCGTGCTTCAAGAACGGATTGTCGGCCAACTGGTCCTGGCCGCTTCCTTCCTGGTTCACGCGTGCGGCAAACTCTTCCGCGGTGGCCGTCTCGTTGCGCCCGTCGCCCTCCGGCCGATTGAGCGGGACGCCGCGCACATCGTCGGTGCTCCAAACGCCTTCGAGGCTCGGCTGACCCCACGACGTGCGCGGCGCCTTCCAATTCTTGTCCTTGAACGCTGCCGCCGTGGTCTCCGCTGCGACCACGCGTGCCGCTGCTGGTTTGGCAGAGGCTGTGCCGCCGTTTTGTGCGAGTGCCGGGGCCGCGCTTGCAATGAACAACGCGGCTGCCAGATTCGTCGTTAGCTTCACGTCGACGTCCCCTCCAATGAGAATTGTCCGGAGCGAAAGCCTCTACTTGATCGGATGCCGGCGAATGTGCGCGAGCGTTTCCTCGGCCACGACTTTCGGTTGCTGGTCCACGATGAAGTGGCCGCCTTCGGGCTCGACGACGCGATAGTCGCCGGTCATCCAAGCGGCGGCGTCCGTGACGGAGCGCCGCCCTAGATCGTTGCGGCCCCAAATCAGGAGCGTCGGAACGCTCACGGGTAGGAGCCTGAAGTCCTCCATCGTGCGTTTGTGGCCTCGAGATGCCCGGTACCAGTTCAACGCCGCCGTCATCGCGCCGGGCTCGGTCATTTGCGCAATCAGCTTCTCGGTTTGCTCTGGCGCCTTTGCGGCCCATGCGCCTCTGAGCCAGTCCGGCGTGATCGATGCTTCGCCTGCGCCCTCTGTCATCCAGACCTTCAGCAGCTCTCGATAGCGGGTCATGCCTTCGTCGTCGTACACCGATTTGGCCCAGGCCGCGTAGTGGGGGATCGAAATCGCGGTGAACGAGGCGATGGGTGAGGGATCCGTGGTGAGCGCGAGCCACCCCACGATGGCCCCCCAATCGTGGCCGACCAAGTGAAACCGGCCGCCGAGCTCGCGGCCAAATGCGAACATGTCGGCGACCAGCTCTTCATAGCGGTAGGCGTTGACGTCGGTGGGTCGCGCCCCGCGGCTGTAGCCACGCTGATCCGGCGCCAGGCAGTGAAACCCTGCATCTGCCAGCACCGGCATCAAGCCCGTCCACATCAGCGACGTTTCGGGGAACCCGTGCAGAAGCAGCGCAGGTTCGCCGCCGGAGCCGGCCTCGAGAGCATCGAACCGAAAGCCTCTCGCCTTGACCTCGCGCGTTCGCAGCGCTGGTTCGGTGCGCGACTGGCCGCGCGCTACTGCGACGGAGAGCGCGAGCAGACTCTTGCAGACGGTCCTTCGATCGAGAGCGGCATAGGTCATGACGGCACCCTTCGGCGGCGCGCTACTTCTTCGGGATCACGATTTCGGGAAGCGGGCGCTCGGAGAGTTCCTTCGCGCGCGCGTCGGGCACACCCAGCGCGCGAAGCACGTGGCGGGCCACCAGTCGCGGTAACGACGGCGCGCTGCCATGACGCAGCGTTGTCGTCATAGCAGCCAACACCGCCCCGACCATCAGGTCGCGGCCGAAACTCGCGTTCGGCACGTCGAACTCTCCGGCCGCGATGCCGCGATCGATCGTGACGTAGCACGCCTCGTAAGACTCTGCGCCGAAAATCGTCCCCGCCGCGCTCAAGTTCACCATCGTCCACCCCCAAGCGGGGTCGCGGCGCGCGCGTTTCAGGTAATGCTGAATGGCCGCGTTGGAACGCTCTGCGTCGCTCTCGATCTCCGCGAGCGTGGAAAGGAGCGCAATGTTGAAGTCGTGGCTGAGATCGACGGCAAGCACCTCGAACAGCTGCTCGAGACTCGTGAAGTAGTTATAGAACGTTCCGCGGGAGATGCGCGAAGCTACGCAGACCTCTTCGATTCGCACGTTGAGGCCGTTCTCGCGGCCAATCAGCTCAAACGCCGTGTCGAGAATCCGCTTGCGTGTACGCTCGCGTTTGTCGCTCAGCGACTTCGTCGCTCCCGCGGCGGAGCCGGTCTTCGGTCGAGTGGCAGTTCTTGGCACAGAGCCCTCCTATAACGAGACGCGTCCGGTGCTGTTCTCGAAATTCTGAAGATCGAGCCCCGCCACGTCCCCGAGGCCGGCGACCAGGTTGGCCAAAGGCGTTGCCGCCGGGGTGGCGATGTGCCGACCACCTTTGAGGCGCCCCGCCGCGGCGCCCGCAAGCATGATCGGGATGTTCGCTTGATCGTGTTGGTCGCCGTTGCCCATGCCGCTGCCGTAGACGATCAGCGAGTGATCGAGGAGCGAGCCGCTGCCATCGGGCGTCGATCGCAGCCGCTCCACGAAGTCGCCGAACAGCGAGAGGTGATACGCGTTGATCTTCGCGTACTTGCGAATGGCGTCGGTCACGTTGCCGTGGTGGGAGACGATGTGGTGCGACTCGGGCACGCCGATCTGCGGATAGCCAATGGAGCTCGTCTCCACGCCTTTCATGAACGTGACCACGCGTGTGATGTCGGCACGCCACGCGAGCAGCATGAGCTCGTACATCACGCGCACGTGCTCTTCATAGGACCCCGGGATGCCCGCCGGCGCATCGGGCGTCTCGCCGGCGCCCTCGGTTCGATGATCGGAGGATTGGATCCGGCTTTCGACTTCGCGCACGTTCTCGAGGTACTCCTCGAGGCTCGAACGATCGAGCGGCGAGAGCACCTTGCGGAAGCGGCTCGCAGAGGAGGCTACGGAATCCAGGATGCTCGCCTTGCTCTTGAAGCGCAGAGCACGTTCTTCGGCGGACCCGGCGTCGCCGAACAGCCGCTCGAAGGCGTTCTGCGGATTCAGCTCGACCGGCAGAGGCGCCGTCGGCGTTCGCCACGCGAGCGTATCCATGTACACGCAGCTCCAGCCATATTGGCATCCGGTCGGCGCGTTGCTCATGTCTTCGATCCCAAGCTCGAGCGAACGCAACGGTGTGTTGCCCCCGATCTTGTCGGCGATGAGCTGGTCGAGCGTTTGGGCGGCGCGCACGTCCGTGCCTTGCGTGGGGCGCACCGACGCCCCGCTCAACCACAGCGAAGTAATGGCGTGGTGCCCGAAGGGAGGAGGAGCGCGGACGCCGGTCACGAGGTTGATATGCTCCTTCAGCGGCACGAAGCGCGTAAACAGTTGGGGTAACTCGAGGCGCCCGACGGTCGCGGGCGTCCAGATTTCCGGCCGCACGCCATTTGGCACGTAGACCGCGCCGAATCGCAACTGAACGGCCGGCTCGGCACTAGCGGCGGGGACCATCGCGTCCAGCAGCGGCAGGCCGATCGCGACACCCGCAGCGCCACGCAGCACCGCGCGCCTCGAAAGATGCTTCTTCGTGATGAACATTACTGCGCTCTCCCCACGGCGACAGAGGCCGTCCGACTGTCGGCGACCGTTTGTGCCGCGTCCGTCGCGGCGTCCGTTTGGCTCTGGAACTGCGCGCTGCGCACGATGCCAAGGACGAGCGCGCTGAATCGGTAGTCGTCCTTCGCGGCCGCGCGCACGATGCGGCGCACGGTTGGCATGTCTCCTGGCTCGAGACGCCGGCCGAGCGCGTACACCATGAGTTTTTCCGTGAAGGTCGAGACGAAGAGCTCGGGACGCGCCAGGATCGCGTCTCGCAAGCCGTTCGGTCCCACAATCGCAATGCCCCCCGGTAGGGTCGCGCTCGCATCGACCGGCTGGCCGGAATCCGTGTCGCGCCAGCGGCCCACGGGGTCGAAGCTCTCGAGCGCGAGGCCCGCGGGGTCGATAACCGCGTGGCAGGCCGCGCACACGGAATTCCTGCGATGCTGCTCAAGCCGCTCGCGCACGCTGCGCGGAGTGGTGCCGGCGCTGCCTTCGTCGAGCGGCGGCACGTTCGGCGGCGGGGGAGGCGGAGGCGAGTTGAAGAAGGCTGTCATGATCCATTTGCCGCGGAACACCGGGGACGTGCGATTCGCGACAGAGTTCTCGAACAGAATGCTTCCCTGGCCGAGTAGCCCGCGGCGGTTCGGGTCGCGCAGCGCGACGCGGCGAAACGCGTCGCCGTATACGCCCTCGATGCCGTAGTGCGTCGCGAGCCGCTCATTCACGAACGTGTAATCGGCCCGGATCAAGTCGAGCACGCTGGCGTCGCCGAGCAGCACGGCTCGCACGAACATCTCCGTCTCGTGCTGGAGGTCGCGGCGCAGGTTGTCGTCGAAATTGGGGAACTTGCGCCGATCGGGCGTCTTCGTGTTCACGCCCCGAAGTTGCAGCCACTGCTGCGCGAAATCCGTCACGAGCGTGTCGGCCCGCGGGTCCGCCAGCATTCTGCGCACCTCGGCTTCGAGCGTCGCGGGTTTCGCCAGGTGGCCGGCGACGCCAGAGTCGAGGAGCGCGTCGTCCGGAATGCTGCTCCAAAGAAACGATGCGAGCCGCGATGCGAGCGCCACGTCGTCGATGCGCCGAGCGGTTACCGTCGGCGCATCACCGTCGGTCACACCGTGGTACAGAAGGAACTCGGGGCCACTCAGGATTCTCGCGAGCCCGAGTTCGATCCCGGCCTCGAAGTTTTTGCCGCTGTCGCTACCGCGTGTATAGAAGTCGCGGAGCGTTTCGAGGTCGGTGTCGTTCAACGGTCGGCAGTACGCGCGACGCGCGAGGCGGCCCAAGATCTGCTCCGCGCACGCTACGTCGGTTATCGACGGGCCCGGGCGGCACGAGAAGATGCTTTTACGCGTGGGCGTGTCGCCCGACCCCGTCGACGCGTACGGGCCCGAAACGAGCACGTGGGTCAGCATCGGCCAGCCATAGGCATCGCCACCGTGCGGCAAGTCCGAGCGGTAGGGTGCGAGGATCTTCTGCTCGAGCGCGTTGCTTTTCATGACGAACGTGACACCGACACGATGCGTGCCGGCTTTTACCGGCAATCGCACCGGCAGGCGGGCCAGCACCTGGGTGATCGCGCTGCCCTGGTCGCGGTTCGAGAGCGCGTCGTCCTCTACGCCGCCGAACTCGGCAGAGTGCACGACGGCGCCGTCCAGCATGACTTGCAGTTCGAACGGCGACTTGAAACCTTCGACTCCGCGTATGGTGCTTGCCGTCGCCGCCCATAGTTCCGGGCGGAGCTCGTACTCGGCATCCGTCGGAAAGTAGTGATCGATGGCGAGCCCGCCGCGAGTGCCGAACGGCAGGCCTTCGATCCATTGGTTCTGCGAAAGGTCCGGTCGCGGCTTGTATTCGGTCGACCGTGCTCCGAGCTTGGTGTCGCCGACCGCGATGGCGGCCAAGCGCAAGCCGACCGTCAGATAGCGCTCGAGCAGCAGCGGCGACATCTTCAGCACGTCCGAGACGTTGTCGAAGCCGTCGCTCGAGCTCTCTGCAGGCAGCAGCGACTCGGCGTCGATGGGCATGCCGAGCAAGTCGCGGACCGCGTTGCCGTAGGCGGTTCGATTCAAGCGGCGGACCGGCGCGCCGACGGGCTTCGGCTCGGCCGAGTCGAGACTCGCCGTCAGATACGAGACGAGTCCAGCCACCGTCTCCGTAGCGGGGCGCGGCTCGCCGGGCGGCGGCATGAGCCCCACGTTGAGCTTGTGAAGCACCTTCTCCCAAGTGGCGCGCTGGGCCGCGGGATCGCGCAGGTCTGCATGTTCGAGCACGAGCCCGCCCTCGCGCTCTGCTGCACTGTGACAATCCGCGCAGTACTTGCCCAGCACCGCGCGGTACTCGGCAGCCGTCTCGCGCTTCGAAGGCGCACAAGAGGAAAGCGCTACTGCCAGGGCCAACGCTGCTACGCTGCGCCGAACCAGCCGCGGTTTCATCGCGCCGCCGTCCTTTGTTGCTTGCCGAGCTCGTCGCGGCCGTGCGCTCCGAGCCCTCGCAGCACGGCCGCCGTGGTTTGGTTTGCGACGCCTGCCGCGCGGTCCCTGAGCGCAGGCGAAGAATTGCCGAGCGCGTAGTCGAGCGGCGTGAAACCTTTGCGGTCCGCGACGTCAAGGTTCGCGCCGCGTGTGGCCATGTGCTTCAGAAGGCCATCGTAGTTGCGTAGGGCGGCCATGTGCACTGCCGTTGCGCCCGCGTCGTTCGCCATGTTGGGGTCGACGCCGTGGTCGAGCAGGAAGTCGATTGCGGCGATCGCGTCCTCCTCGGTGGGCCGGCGCTCCGTCTCGACCAGCGGCGGAACTTCCGGCCCTGTGGTCACCGCCACGAGCGCATTGATGCCGCCGCGCTTGTCGTCGCGCCGGGAAGGATCCGCGCCCGCGTCCACGAGCAGCCGCATCGATTCGATATCGGCGGAGCGCGCGGCGCGAATCAGCGCCCAGTCGACGGTCTTTGGCGGAGGGGGCAAGAATCGGGGTTCCCGATCGAGCAACGGCTCAGGCAGCCGGTCCGTGACGTCCGCGCCGCGGGATAACATCTGCGCGAGCAGCTCTAGCGGCGTCGTGGTGCCCGTGGGAATTTGGACGCCGCCGACATAGTTGATGCGGTTGCGGGCTTCTACCACAGCGAAGAGTGCCCCGCCGGCCGGGCTCGCGCCCGCGTCGAGCAGAACCTTCGCCGCGTCGTAGTGCAGGTTGTCGAGCGAGACGACAAGCGGCGAAAAGCCTTCCGGCGTTTTCGCGTTAACGTCGGCGCCGGCGTCGATGAGCACGCGCAACGCGGAAACCGCGCCGTGCCGCGCTGCGAAAAGCACGGGCGTCAGACCGGCCGACGGAATTTCGACGAAGTAGCGCACCGCGTGTATCCGCTCCGGCAGATCGTTGACCGGAGTTTTGGCGTTGACGTCCGCGCCGGCGGCGATCAGCGCGGCAGCCACGGAGCCGCGGTCGTTCGCGGCCGCGTACATTAGCGGCGTCTGTCCTTGCCAGCTCTCGACGACGTTCGGGTTGGCGCCGCGCGCGATCAGCAATTTGACGGCGTCAGGACTGTCCGTGCGCGACAGAAGCATCAGCGGGGTTTCGCCGGCCGGCAATGCGGCATCGACTTTTGCTCCTGCGTCGATCAGTGCTCTCAGCAGTTCCGCATCGGCCCTGAGGCTGGCCTCGTGCATAGGAGCGACGTTGTAGCGGTTGGTCAGGTTCGGATCGCCGCCCGCGGCGAGCAGCGCTCGTGCGCTCGCGATGTCCCCGAAATGCGCGGCGAATAGGAGCGGAGTCGTGCCGTCGGCCGTCTGCACATTGGGATCGAAACCCTCTGCAAGCAGCGAGCGAACTGCTTTGGTGTTCGAGCTCTGGGCAGCATCGAGAAGCTTTGTGCCGTCCACCTCCGCGGCGAAACCCGCGTGGCTGGACAGCAGGAGGCCGACGAACAGGAGGGCGGTGACGGAAGTTCTCACGTTTTCCCCCGAAAACAGAGCACGAAGTCGAGCATAGTGATCGTTTGACAAACGGTCAATTCACTAGTCCGGACGACCGCCCGTTTTGTGTCTTATGGCCGCCGGGCGAATCGCAAAGTCGAACAACCGGGACGTTCGAGAAGCCCACGGGTTTGCCCTCGATGCCGAAAACCTCGCGGTAACGCGGGCGTCGTGTCGAGGTCGTTGACCGCATGAATCGCGGGGGCTTCAGAGCAAAGGACGGTCGCGAACAAACTGCGAAATTATCCACTTCTCGCCGCCGGCCGGAGGTCTGCCTGCGTGAAGTGTGCGCGTGTCGGCGCGGCCGTCCTTTGCGTTGACGAAGAACACCCCTTCGCCCCGCGTGCCTTTGTGATCGACACCAAGCCGCGGGAACGCCGTATGCCCCGCGCCATAGTCATCGTTCAAGTACACGAGGAATGTGGCGACGCGGTCTCCCTTCTCTGCGATTTCCTCCCGGTAGCTCGGCAAGTTCGGGTCGATGAAGTCGTAGTGCTCAGTGATTTCCTCGCCGACGTCGTAATGCAGCACCGTCACGGCTTCGAAGTGCCGCAACGGCACGCTGAGGCACGCGGACATCCGCAACTGGGCGAGGACGAACACAAGGTCGGTTTCGATCAGATTGAACGCGGCGGCCGTGTTCGTGCGGACGGGCGTGGCCGTAACTTCTCTGCTGATGGCGTCGTAAACCAGGGCGCGCGACAGCCGGCCACGGGCGCGCTCAATGAACCAACGGCACATGCGCGCGCTCACGAGCGCGTGATGCGAGCGAACCAAAGGGCTCGTGCTCAGGTCCTTGAAGGCCGGCGCATTTTGCCAGGCTCTCAGGTCGACCGTCGTGCCCAGTGCTCGCCAATCGACGGCCGCGGACGTGCCTTCCTTGCCGCCTATCACGCCGAGATCGTCGGTGCTGAAGGGGCTACCGCTGAGGACTTGCAACTGCGCTTGCGCCGCTGGCCAACCGCGTTCGGCCGCGACTATTAGGCTCTCCAACGCCGCGGGCGCGTCGTGCCGTGGGCTCGCGCCGAGGGCATACAGCACCGCAAGCACTGCGGCCGCTTCCGCTCCGCCGCGATGGCTCGCGTCGGCGACCAGACCGGCACCGTCCTTGGGCAAGCAGGGTGCCCTGTCTCCGACGAGCAGCCGTTTACCGAGGCGCGTTAGCGCTTCGACGTCGTGCTTGCGGGCCGCGGTGGCGAGAAGCGATACGGCATCGCCATGGGCGCCGGCCGCGTCGCACTGGTCGGCGCGCTCTACGGCTGAGGACAGCGGTTCATGCACGCGCGCGGACTCTTGCGTTGCCATGGAGTTATGGAGTTGGTCGTGCCCGCGGAAACCGCTTTCGATCGATTATTGCGCAACGCCGCGACGGGAACCAGGCGACGGCACGCGGATCGGGAGACATACCCCCGGGAGCGTGGTTCGCCTGCCGTGGGCGATTGACGGCGCGGTCTGCAGAACGAGGGACCGCGCGCGCGGTCCCTCTTTTTCGTATGGTCTACGCCCGACGAGCGTCAGAAGCTCATCTTCAGACCGACGTAGAAGCTGCGACCCAGGATGTCGTAGAAGCCGGCTTCCGTCGTGCCCTGGCCCGTGCTCGGGTGGGTGTTGCCGACGACTCGACGGCCCGTGATGACCGGCGGCGTGTCTAACAGGTTGTCGACGCCGTAACGCAGGTTCATTTTCTTGGTCAGCGTCCAACTGCCCGACAGGTCGAATACGTTGTACGACTTTTCCGCGCCGCGCTCGGTGCTCAGCGGCACCAGCGCTTGTCCCCTTGCCGCCCTGTCGGCGTTGTCGGCGGCCACCTGCGCTTCGGTCGCGTCGATGGCGCTCGGCAGGTGCCGCCAGCGCAGAGCCAGGTTCCAGTCGCCGCGCCCATAGTTGACCGTCGTGAAGGTCCGATAATCGTACGCGCCATTGTTGAGCGACGTGCCCGGCGTGGGGCCCAAGCTGCCCTTCCACTCGACGACTGTCGCGGTGGCCGAGTCTTGCGTCTTTTCCTCGAGCAGCGACGTGACCATGAAGTTCACGCCGAACGAGCCACCCGCGAGATCCGCGCGCCAATCTGCGGTGACGTCGATGCCGCCGACGCGCGCGAACGCGGCGTTGACGAACTTCACCCTCGCTGGTGCCGCGAAGCCGTTGGACGGGTTGCGGTTGATCTGCATGCATGCAGGATTCAGCGGGTCACCCGTGGGGTTCGAAGCCCTGCTGAGGCAGGCCTCGTACACCCCGACGGCCGCCTCGACGGCGATCATGTTGTCGATCTTGATGTTGTACCGGTCGACGCTGAGCGTGAGCCCGTCCAACTTGGCGTGGCCCGTGCGCGGACTCCACACGATTCCGCCGGTCCAGGTCGTGGCCTCCTCAGGCTTCACCGCAGGATTGCCTACTGCGTTGACGAACGGCAGCCAAACGACGGCGTTGGGCAACTGATTTGCGGGCAACGAGTAGAAGCTTGCTGCGGCCACCGGGCCCATGCGGACGGAGCACAGCGCCTGCGCTTGCGCGGCGCCTGCCGGGTTGACACCCGGGTTGGCACCGAACGCACGGAGGCTATTGGGGGAGCACGGATCGCCGCCGATCGAGACGGACCAGGATTGCGATTCGGCCTGGAACATCTCCGCGATGTTCGGCGCGCGCGTCGCCTTCTGCTGGCCACCTCGGAACCGCAGCGTTTTCGTGATACCCCAGTCGATCAGCGCCTTGGAGGTGTCAATGCCCCCTTGCAGGTCGTAGTCCGAATAGCGATAGCCGAGCTCGAGGTTCAGATGCTCGGCGCCCCGCTTGTCCTTCAAGAGGGGCAGCGACAGCTCGCCGTACACTTCGTTGACCGACGTCTTGCCCTTTGCGTTGTCCGAAGGGAAGCCCATCGGGTTGTCGTTGAAGGCTTCGAGGTTCTGCAACGGGTCGAAGTTGTAGAAGTAGGTGTTCGTGCGCGAGTGCGCGCCGGCGGAGAACCGGGCCTCGCCCGCGGGCATGTTGACGAGGTGCCCCTGCACGTTCGCCTCGACGAACTTCTGCGTCATCTCCGACTGGTGGTTCAGATCCACGAAGATCGCCTTGAGACAGTCCGCCGAGACGTTGGAGTGCACCGTGAACACCGGCATGCCGGAGGTGCAAGTCGCCACGCCGCCCGAGAAGCCGCCGCCGGGCAGGCCAGGGGCCGCGTTGCCCTGCGCGAAGAACCCCGTGCCCCAGTTCGGGGAACGCGTGAATACGGTTCGAACGCGCTCGAGTGACGCGTTACCGGTGAACTGGATGTCTAGCTTGGACGAGCCCTGCGACAGGACGACGTCCCACGTGCCGTCGATTCCCGGAATCTTGCCCTTCAAGCCAAACGCGACCTGATTGGTTCTCGTCTGGCTGTAGATCGCACGCGGCGAGGCGCCGGGGACGCCCCAGTCCGAGAAGTCCAAGCTGTAGTTAAAGTTCCAGTCTTCGTTCGGATTGGCACGTGAATCGAGCAAGCTCTTCAGCTCGGGCGACACAGGCCAAGCCTCGGATTCCGTACAGCCCGCTTGGCCGTCCGCGTTGCAGTTGAGACCGAACCGGCCGTTCGGCAGGTAGGCGGCGTTGGTCGTGCCGTTGGCGTTCAGCGAGTCGGGGATTCCGAGCGCGGCATTGCCGTGGTAGATCTCGGAGCCATACGGCGCCGTCATGCCCCAGCCGGCGACGGCCGGCGAAGCGTTGAACAAGCGACGCGTCTTCGATTCTACGGAGAGGAGCTGGGCATACGTGCTGATGTTGTCCGAGAGCTCGTATTCCGCGCGCCCGAACACCGAAGTCCGGTCGAGCGGGATGTTGGCTTCATACGGCAACAGGTGCTGAACGATTTCGCCTTCGGAGCCGATCTGCCGATACGGATAGTCACCCGGTATGGCCGCGTTGCTTCTCGAAGTCATGCTCGGCCCGTTGTAGCGGTAGGCGCCCGCCGTACCACCAATGCCGGCCGGAGCAGTACCCTCAAAATTCTCGCCGCCCGTATAAAGGGTGCCGTCGGTGTTCCAATACGCGCTGCCCCGAGTGCCATTGCTATTGAAGACGACGCCTGGTGCTTGCGTGAAGATGTTGTCGATCGAGGCTCGGCTCGGTGCGTTCGCGGCATTGATGCCGTAATAGGGGCCGGCGTAGAGGAACTGAGTGGCGGGGACGGTCGGGTCGCGCAGCGCCTTGTGGTAGAAGTCCACGTCGTCGGCGTGAATCGGCTCGCGTTTCGCGCGCTCGATGCCCACCAGGATGTTGCCGCGATCGTCCTTGCTATTGACGCCAAACAACGCCGATGCGCGCGACTCCGGTCCCTTGCCGTTCTGCATCGCACCCGTTTGGATGTCGAAATCGAAGCCTTCGAAGTGCTTCTTCAGGATGAAGTTAACGACGCCGGCAACCGCGTCAGCGCCGTACACCGAGGAAGCGCCGCCGGTGATGACCTCGACGCGCTCGATGGCCGCGGCCGGGATCGAGTTCAGGTCGACCGCCATCGTCGCGTTAACCGGCACCGCGCGGTAGCCGTCGAGCAGAACGAGATTTCGGTTGGAGCCGAGGCCGCGCAAGCTAATCGTGGACGCGCCCGCCGTCAGCGTCGCGAAGTTGTCGGTGAACTGACTCTGGTCCTGCATCTGCGACAGGCCCTGTGCCGCGGGCACGAATTGCGGCAGGTCGTTCAGCGCGGTCTCGAGCGCGATCGAGTTTTGATTCTCGAAGGATCTCTTGTCGACCGTTTGAATCGGGCTGTTGGCGATGTAGTCGCGGCGCACGATGCGCGAACCCGTGACCGTGATTTCCTCCAGCGGCTGTTGCTGCGCCTGCGGCGTCGGTTGCTGTGCGTTAGCGGTATGAACGCCGACGGCGGGTACAGCGAGAGCGGTTGCAACGGCAACCGCAAGCCTTTTGCGTTCGAGTCCGACAATGAACCCAGACGAGCGCCGAACGGCGCCCCGCTTAGACTGTGGCATGCTGAATCCCCCGGATTGGTAAAAAAAAGACGACAGATGTGCGGTCTGAAAATCTCTTGCCTACTCTTCCTGAGTTCTTGTGCGACCGCGGTTTTTGCGCGCCGCTGCGAATTCTTCTTCGAAGCGAAACCTATTAGCTTGAGCGGCGTCAGTCAATAAACTTGTACGGACGTTATCGGTATTATCGTCGTTTTAAGATAGGTGCTGCCTCGAGAACTTGTCCGGTCAACGTGGGAGACCCGCGGGATTTTCGGCGGCGAGAGCCCCGATATGCGTTGGCGAAGGCGCTTCACGTGCCGACCAATCGCGTGACCGGCATCGTCAACGGAGATCGTGCGATTACCGCGAAGACTGCGCTGCGGCTCGCGCGCGTCTTCGGCACGACGCCGGAGTTTTGGCTCAATCTGCAGTCCACTACGATTTGACGATCGCCGCGCGCCGCGAAGCGAGGAGAGTCGAGCGCGAGTTCGAGGCACTCCCTGGCGTCAAGGAGCGGCTCGCCGCGGTTGGCTAGACCCGGGACGTCAAGATGGCATTCCTTCGATGTTTCGGCTGCAACAAGGTTTCGCCGCTTGGGCAGCTTGCAGCACTCCGGGCCAACAGACGACTGGGCGTTACAGCCTCACTCGGGTCTGATCCAGAGCGCGTTGAGCTCGAGCAAGACAGCACGACAAGTAACTTTTAGCTTTTGCGGATCCACCCGTACCGCGTGTGATCCGGCGCGATGCCGCTGTCGGCGTACCGCTCGCGCATTCGGTCCAGGTTGTCCGCCACGGGCTTGTCCACTTCCATCAGCCTCTTGAGCTCGGGCGTCATCTTCGAGACGTAGTCCTTCGGCAGGGGCTTGAACTGCCACGCGAGATCGCGCGCGGGCTTAATTCCATAGAGCCGTGCGGAGTTCAGTCCCAAGATCTTGCGCTTGATCTCGGGCGTGAGCTCCGGGTAGCCATAGCGTTTGCGCAGGTCCTCTGGAATCTGGAAACGCCACAGCGCCTCGATCTGCCATTGCGGCGAGCCCCACCACACCGAGTCCGAGCCGAACACCACACGGTCCGGGCCCATGAACTTCAGGAGCTGCCCGAGCAGGTGTGCGGCGAGCGTGGGGAAAGTGACGACCGACGCGGCCCAGGTAGTGCCGATCTCGGCATAGGTGTTTGGGAGGTCGCCGCACAGCACGGCGTATTCGGTCGTCCAGCTGATGTCAGGCACGCCCTCGCGTGTTCTCCCCGAGCGCGCTTCTGAAAGCGAGTCGTACATGAAGAACGCGGGTTGGATGCACGCGTGGTAGGTGATGAAGTTGAGGCGGGGCCAATCCTTCGCCGCCTTCGGCAGATCAGCGGGGTGACCGATCTCGGGTCGCGGCGCTTGGCCGTCGACGAGCCCCTTGTGCACGCAGATGTTGTTGAAGCCCGGCTTGTCGTGAGCGACTTTTCCGTAGAGCGACTGGATCAACTCGAACGTGGGATATGCAACGGCTTCGTCGTCATGGCGCCACTGGCGCATCGGGCTCATCGGGTCGTCGTCCACCTTCGCCGAGGTGCCGATGTTGTAGCCCTTCCACGAATCGGGCTTCAGCTCCTCGGCCTGTTGGCGGATGTAGTCGAGGTTGCCCTTCCCCACATAGAGCAGCCCGTGCGCCAGCATGCGCTGTGAACCCGAAATCCCGTTCACGAAGTCGCGCGCCGCGGCCGTCTGCGCCGCAGTCAGGATCTCGCCCTTCTGCGCCTCGGCGATATTGCGCGGCGGCGTCGCCCCCGGCGGATCGACGACGCCCGCCGGCACGTTGCTCAGCAGCCCCACGTTCACCTGGCTGTCGAGAAACACGTCCTTGATGAACTGAGTGATCAGGAAGTTCTCGGGCGAATTCGGCAAACCGACCAGGGCCCGATTCCACACGCCCCATTCCTGGCCGAGCTCGTCTTTCACGCCGCGCGCGTTGAAAGGGTTCGATTTGAACGACGCGGAGCTTGGCCCTTGCGCGAGGGCCCGCAGCGGCGCAGCAGCGTCGTAGCGGCTGCCCCGCACCATGTGGAGCTGATCGTCGAACACGAACAGATCGCGCGGAGGCCCGGATTGCGCAAAGGCTTCGGGGATCAACATGTCGATTGGGTTGACGTTGAAGAAACGGCCGAAGATTTCGTTCATCGCGAGGAACGAGGCGGCCATGCCGCCCGTGCCCATCAAGAAGCGCCGGCGCGACACGTGTAGCTTGCGGCCTGCCGATTCCGCGAGCTCGCGGAGGCGTGCCTCGACGCGCTTCTGCTGCTCGCTTTGCGGCAACGGCATGTATTCGCCGTTCGAGACTAGCTGCGTCGGGACAGGGGTGCTCGGCGTCGCCGTGTCGGCTCGCGCGCAGCGCGCGAGTTCCTCGTCGTGCAGCAGCGAATCGTCAGGGAGGTTGCAGCCGGTCGTCTCGTCCCACTTGCTCATGTAACCCCCCGGATGTTCCTCGCCTCGCGTGCACGGTCGCGGCGATGTGGGTCAATTCAGCGCGAAAACGTGCAGCGAGCGATCCATGCCGGCTTTGACCTCCGGCGTCATACCACCGATGCCCATGGACTCGGGCGACGACCCCGTCGCCACGCCTACGAACTGTTTTCCGCCGGCGCCGAACGTCACGGGCATGCCGGACACCGCCCCGCCGACCTGCGTTTCCCACAGGACCTTGCCGTTGTCGGCGTCGAGCGCGCGGAACGCGCCGGCGACGTCGCCGACGAACACGAGCCCTCCGCCCGTCGCGACGAGGGCCATCGTCCCGACCCTCTGCCGGTAGCTCCATGCCGTTCTACCCGTCGAGGCGGACAGCGCGCGCACCTCGCCGATGTTGGTCTCGCCGGGCGCCGGATACGCTTTGTAGTCGATCCTCATGCCGAGCTGGCCCTCGCCGTTCTTCGGCCCGGCGCTTTTCACCGTCGAGCAGAGATTCGCGAGCGGCATGTACATCAGGCCGGTCTTCGGGCTGTAAGCGCCGGGCATCCAGTTCTTGCCGCCCGTAAATGCGGGGCACAGGTCGATGTCCTGGTCGTCGCGCGTGAACACCGTGTCCGGATTCATCGTCACCCTGCCGGTTGCGCCGTCAATCGAGGACACGACGTTCTGCTTCACGGTCGGCGTGGCCCAGAGGAACTCGCCGGTCCGGCGGTCGAGCGTGTAGACGATACCCGTCTTCCCCGGAATACCGGTGAGCACTTTGCGCGTCACGTTACGCCCGAGCTTCGGGTTGATCCATGCCACCGTGCGCGGATCGGGCGCGACCTTCGTGTCGACGAGGATTCGCTCGAACGGGTGGTCGAAGTCCCAGTGATCGATGATGTGCTGGTAGTACCAGACGATTTTTCCCGTGTCGGCGTTCAATGCCAGCGTAGACGTGTGATAGAGATGCTGGTTCTCATTGCCGCCGAGCAAGTATTTCGGCGTCGGCCCGGTGACCGACGTACCGAAGTAGACGAGGTTCAATTCGGGGTCGTAACTCGCGGGCATCCAGGTGCCCACCTGATTGCGCTTCTCCCACGGCACGTTGCCCCACGTCTCGTTGCCCGGCTCGCCGGGCTTGGCGATCGTCGACGTGCGCCACAGCTCCTTGCCGGTGCGCGCGTCGTTCGCGATCATCACGCAGCCCTCCGGCCCACCGCCCGGCGCGCACGCGCGTCCGGAGATGATCTTGCCATTCGCGATGATCGGTCCGCTCGAGACGTTCGCCGGCCCCGTGATCTTGACCTCCCAGACTTGCTTGCCCGTGCTTGCGTCCACAGCGAATACGAAGCCGTCCGACGACGTCGAGATCAGGCGGTCCTCATAGATCGCGATGTTGCGCTTGTTGCCCTGCGGGGCGCGGTTCGGATAGGCGCGGGCGAAGCTCCAGAGTTCTTTGCCGGTGGCGGCGTCCAACGCGACGATCTTGTCGCCGGGCAGTGGCAAGAACAGCACGCCGTCGTGCACGAGCGGTGTCGTCTCCAAGAAGACACCGTCAAGCGGCCGCGACCACACCTCCCGCAGGCCGCGCACGTTGTGCCGGTCGATCTTATCGAGCGGGCTGTAGCCCCAAGCGTCAAGCGTGCGGCGGAACGACAGCCAATCCTCGGGCGGCGGGTTTTTCAGCGTCGCGTCGGTGACCGGCCGAAGCGACGCGGGCGCGGGCTCTGCGGCTGCCGCTGTCTGGGCGAGCGTCTGTCCCGCCGAGCTTGCAACCAAGGCCGCAACCCCGGCGACCGCCCACCACGACGCCGCACACGGCGCTCCGTTCTGTGCCCCCATCGCCTGGTCCTCCGTTCGTTCGTTGATGCGACCGCGCCTTACCCGGTGCGTCGCACGCGGCTCCACAAATAGATGTGCATGTAAGGTAACCGAACATAGCAGAATAGCGCAGCCTTCAGCCAGCTGCGTGTTCAGTCGATTCGTTTGAATTGTTCGCAAGCTGGGCAAGTAACTGCACGAGGCTGGCATCGGGTGCAACTACATTCCGTTCGATTCGATCCGAGGGGCCTGCGCATCGGCATGCCGTCGATCATCTCGCGGCCGACGGTGGCGAACAGGCCGGCCCACGAGGGTTTCTCGGCCCCGGTGGGGAGCTTCAGCCACCTCACAATAGAGGGGCGGTCGTCATGCGGGGCGGTCTTGGAACCTAAACTGCGTGGGAAGTCCACTCGACCACGAAAACTGTCTAGAGAAGCGGGCCACCTCTCCGGTCTCGGAATTGCCGGGCTCGCTTGGAGTCGGCAGGCATTCGGGCACTACGACACCGGGCTCTACATCGCGGCCGGAAGCCTCACGGGCTGCGCGGTCCTCGTAAACACCTTGCCTCGCTATCGATTCAAGTGTGGTACTGGGGTGCTTTCTGTGTCCTCAACGCCTTTGGTGTATCGCACGAACTCCGAGTACATAAAGGGGAGCGCGTCTCGATTCAGACGTCAATCGGAAGCGAAACTGCTGCAACTCAACCGGCCACCCGTGAATCGTCCTTGCACCAAGCCGAGGGAATGTCCTGGCCAGCCGCGCGATCACCAACGCGCTAGGTGTCTGCAGAGGAGGGGCCTCAGTTGTCGATCAGCTCGGTGACGCCCCGCGTCTACAGGGACGCGAATAGGAAGGATGCAGTGCCGGCGAACCCTAAGGTGGTTCGGATGGCGTGGAGCGCGCCCCACTTGACGATCAAAACCCGGCTCTCGTTCGTGGCGGTTGCCGTCGCCATCAGCCGATTATTGGTGGGCAGGATGCCGAGTAGCGTTACCGGTAGGTTAGCCAACATGCAGAGCCCGCCAGTAGCCCAGAGCAGGTTGTCGGTCTGCCACCATGCCCACGCGCCGAGCAGAAAGCCGAGCACCGTAAGCGGTGCCTGCATTATGGTTCCCCGTTTGTAGGCGGGCTTCCATTCATCCAACAGCGGCTGATCTGCGAGACCGAGGCGTGCTGGCTGCTCTGCGACGTTGATATAGACGGCGGCTCCGCTGAATAACGCGGCGGCAATGATGGCAAGCTGACCAGATAGAATTGTCTTCCTCTCGCTCAGTATTGCCCCTGGCTCGTCGCCGGTGTTGATACTACCGCGGGGCTTGTTTGCCTGCACTCGCTCGGTAAGCGCGCGGCGTTGCACCGTACAGCCGTTTGAAGGCCTGACCAAAGTGTGTCGCGTTGTTGAACCCAGCGCGAAACGCGATTTCGGTGATCGTGCTCTCGCTCCAGTCGGGATCGTGCAGCATGGCGGCGCTGCGCGCGAGCCGTTGGCTCAGCAGATACGCGCCGAACGACTCACCGTCCTTATGCAGTACCGCCCGCATGTATCGTTCCGAGACGTGGAAATGTGCCGCGACGTCCGCGGGCTTGAGTCCCGACTCGGCAAGACGCGAATCAATGTAGGCGCGATACGCTTTGCCGCCCCGGCCGAGCGTGGGCTCTACGAGCGGGCCATACGTGGCAGCGATTAGATCCAGCAGCGTGTGACCGAACGCAGGCGAGAAGTCCGTGGCCCCGCCCAGATCCACTTCGTGGCCGAGGCCCAGGAGTACGACGCCAAGCATGCGTGCGGTAGCGTTGTCGGGCTGAACGACGCGACCGACGAGCGGTGCCATGTGCGACACACGCTCCTCGAAGCTCGCACGCGGCACGTCGACGCACAGTGTCCGCACGTTGTCGCCGTGTGCGAGCATGTACGGACGCGCATGATCGATCAGGCAGAACTCGCCGGTGCGCACGGTGACGCACGGTGCATGGTCGAGCTCGAGCGCGAAGTCGCCGGACAGCGGCGCGAGCAGTAGATACGAGGGGTTCGGCGTGCGAGCGATGTGCGCTCGCGTGTGCGCTACGCGCACGGACGTCGAGCGCACACCCATCAGCGTCAAAGGACCGACGCGTTCGCGCGTCAGCGTGCCTTCGAATCGCACGGGGTCGCGCGGCTTGATCTCGAGCGCCGCGAACGTGTCGCTCGTGATCTCGTTCCAAAACGCGACCTTGCGCGACGCAGGCAGCTGATAGGTCGAGAACGACTCCATCGCCTCTTCGCGTGGCTCAGTCCGCGTGCACGGGTTCAGCCGTACCGTCGAACCCTCGTCGCGTCCGCTCGATCGAGGTCTGATTGCGCTCGGCCCAGGCAACCAGAGCAGCGAGCGGTTCCAGCAAGGAAAACCCAACGGGCGACAGTCGATACTCGACGCTCGGTGGCTTCGTAGGGAATACGTGGCGAGTGACGAGACCATCGCGCTCGAGTCCGCGCAAAGTCTGCGTCAACATGCGTTTGGAAACGTCGGGAATCGCTCGCGAGAGCGCGTTGAAGCGACGATGGCGACCTGCCAGCGCCAGCAGCACGAGCATCGCCCACTTTTCGCCGACGCGGTCGAGCACGCTGCGTATTGGGCAACGGCTCGGATCGAATTGCAGGGTTTCCCATTGCGCGAAGCGACGCATCAAGTCGTTCATCTCGTCGGTCATGTGGTTCCTCAGGCGTAACCTGGTTCCCTCGCGGTGCCTACTTACGACGCGTAGAGGCGGTTCGTATGCTAGACCTAGATTCGGTAAGAGACCACGTAAATGTCAGAGACCTCTTCGCCCAAGCTGCTCGTCACCGGCGCCAATGGCAAGCTCGGAAGGCTCGTGATCGAGCGTCTCGTCGCGACGGGTATACCGAACGTCGTCGCCGCGAGCCGGGAGCCGGACAAGCTACCGATGCACAAGGGCGTGGAGCATCGGCGCGCGGACTTCGACGATTCCGCGTCCCTCGACGCTGCCTTTCGCGGTGTCGATCGGGTGCTGATGATCTCTAGCGATCGAATCGACGTGCCTGGGCTGCGCATTCGCCAGCACAAGGCGGCCATCGATGCCGCGAAACAGGCCGGTGTCAAACACCTTCTCTACACCTCGATGCTGAATCCCAGCGGCTCGCTCATCCCGTTTGCCCCGGATCATCTGGAAACCGAGAACGCGATCGAGGCAAGCGAAATGAGCTTTTCCATCCTCCGCGTGAGCTGGTACGCGGAGAATCTGCTGACGTCCTTGCCGGGCACGCTGGCCTCGGGGAAGTGGTTCACGTCGGCGAAGGACGGGCGCATCAACTACGTGCCCCGCCTCGACGTGGCTCGCGCTGCCGCCGGCGCCCTCGTATCGCGAAACGGTGGCCGCGAAAGATTCGACATCACTGGAACCGCGCCGCTTAGCATCGCGGAGATCGCAGCCATCGCGTCCGGTATCGCGGGAAAGCTGATCGAAGTGGTGCACGTCTCGGACGGCCAGCTGGCCGCGGGTGCGCGTGCCGCGGGCGTACCCGAGGCCTTCATTCCGCTCGTCGTCGGAACGGACGCAAACATCCGAGCCGGCAAGTTCGACGTCGCGAGCGACGCCGTGAAGCGCCTCGCGGGCACGTCGGCGCCGTCGCTCCGCGATTTTCTCGCGGCTAACAGAGACGTCTGGTGTAAGGCCTGAGTCGGGCGTCGCGGAGCGATCCGCTTGCGCACGACGGTCGTGGCTTGGACGAATTTCCGTCGGCGTACCCTCGGGTGACGAGCTGGGGACAGTTCGAGTTAGAACATACCCCCTTTAACTCGGCAAACGGCCGATCTTTCGGCCACTCCCCGGTCCCCGGCTCGTCACCCGAGGGAGCGGGTCGATGCGAGCTGCGCGCAGTTCCGCGGGACGAGAACACGACTACCGCGCGAGTAGAGATCCCGCGCCGAGCGGGGCCTAGGCTCGTTCCATGTTGAACGAGGCCGTGAGTCGCAGGTGGCTCGTGCGTGGCGTGCTCGGTGTCGCTGGCTCATTAGTGGTCGCCAGGCTGGCGGCTGCGGGCGCTCGGGGATGCGCGGCGGCGCCGCGGCGCACGTTCTTCGACGCCCGCTTTCCTCGCGCCGCAGCGTTGGCGAGCCGCCTCGCGCACGACGGCGTGCTCGAGCCTATCGGCGGCGATCCGACCGAGCTCGTGCTGTGGGTCGCGTCGCTGCATGAGCCGCGCATTGCCGGTGTGACCACGGGCTCCGTGCCGTTTGCGCTGCGCCAGTTGCGGTTGCCTGGCCGCCTCACGGTCGAACGCATCGACCGCGACCTGTTCGCGTGGTCGCTGGCGTAGGAGAGCGCGCGTATGGCCGATCCGATCCTGCCCCCCGGGCTTAACACCGCCGACTTCGAGGACGCATTGCAGGCGTTCCGGCGCATCGTAGGTCGCGATCACGTCTTCACCGGCGACGATCTCGTAAGCTACGTCGATCCATACTCGATCGCCGCGGATCCGAACGCACATGCGACGCCGGCCGCCGTCGCACCGCAAAGCGCGGAAGAGGTGCAGGCGATCCTGCGCGCCGCGAATCAGCATCACGTCCCGCTCTGGCCGATCTCGTGCGGCAAGAATCACGGCTACGGAGGCGCGGCCCCGCGCATGGCCGGCACCGTGGTGCTCGATCTGAATCGCATGAACCGGATTCTCGAGGTCAATGTCGAGTCCGGCTACGCGTTGGTCGAGCCCGGCGTCAGCTACTTCGATCTGTACCGCCACGTCCAGGAGAAGGGACTCAAACTCTGGCTCGACGTGCCGGACGCGGGCTGGGGCAGCATCGTCGGTAACGCGCTCGAGCGCGGCGTCGGCTACACGCCATACGGCGACCACTTCATGATGCAGTGCGGCATGGAGGTCGTGCTGCCGAACGGCGATATGGTACGCACGGGCATGGGCGCGATGCCCGGCAACAACACGTGGCAGCTCTTCAAGTACGGTTTCGGGCCGTACCTCGACGGCATCTTCTCGCAGTCGAACTTCGGCGTCGTGACGAAGATGGGCGTCTGGCTGATGCCGGAGCCGCCCGGCTACCGGCCGTACATGATCACGTTCGAGCGCGAAGAGGACATCGAGCAAGTCGTCGAGGTGCTGCGGCCGCTGAAGGTCAACTCGGTCATCCAGAACGCGGCGACGATCCGCAGCCTCGTGCTCGTCGCGTGCATCAACGCGACGAAGAGCCAGTACCACGCGGGCCCGGGGCCGCTGCCCGATAGCGCTGCGAAAAAGATCATGGCCGACCAGGATATCGGCATGTGGAATTTCTACGGCGCGCTGTACGGCCCGCCACCCATCATGGACACGCTGTGGACGATCATCCGCGACTCGTTCGCGACGATCCCCGGCGCGCGCTTCTTCACGCCGGAGGAACGTAAGCGCGACAACGACGTGCTGAAGCATCGCGCGCTGACGATGCGCGGTGTGCCGCGGCTCACGGAGTACAGCCTCGTGAACTGGGTCGGCGGCGGAGGGCACATCGGCTTCTCGCCCGTGTCGCCGATCAAGGGTGCGGAAGCGCTGAAGCAATACCGTATGGTGCGCGACCGCCTGCACGAGCATGGTTTCGACTACATGAGCGTGTTCGCGATCGGCTGGCGCGAGCTGCACCACGTGATCGAGCTCGTGTTCGATCGCACGAATCCCGACGAAGCGCGGCGCGCGCGCGAGGTGTTCGCAATCATGGTGCGCGAGGCCGCGGAAGCCGGCTACGGCGAATACCGCACGCACATCTCGTTCATGGACCAGATCGCGAAGACGTTCAGCTGGAACAACGGCGCGCAGCTGAAGCTGCACGAGCTGCTGAAGGATGCGCTCGATCCGAACGGCATCCTTGCGCCGGGCAAGCAAGGCATTTGGCCGAGTCGTTACCGGAGTCGCTGACATGCGCGTGAACCGATGGGTGTTCGTGTCCGTGCTCTTGGCCGCCGCGGGCGCGCAAGCGCAGCAGAAGACGGCGGCCGGAAAACAGGTGTTCGAACGTTACTGCGCCGAATGCCACGCGGCGGGTTTCGGGCATCCCGGTACCCAACGCCTCGGGCTGAACAAAGGTCCGGACTACGCCGTTCTCGAGCAGCGGATGGACTTGAGCGCGGCCTACGTCCGTGCCGTCGTGCGCAGCGGCTTGATCGAGATGCCACCGTTCCGTCCCACGGAGATCGCGGATCGCGAGCTCGCGGACCTCGCAAGGTATCTCGCGAAGGTGAGAGGCCGCTAGCGGGTGGCGCCGCGGACGCCGCACCCGACTTCGCGACCTGGGATCAGTATCTCGGCGGCGTCGTCCTCTCATTCTTGTCAAATAGTCGGGTACCTTATATAAGTTACCCGTCGACGACGACGCAGACGCGCCGAATGACATGTCGGTCGCCTCCGCGTCGCTCGACGGGGCAGCACCTCATCTCATACAGGGGGACAAATGAACGCCGCAGCAGCAGAGCAGATTCCGTCGGTGTCGCCCGTCGTTCAGGCTTTCGTCCGTAAATCGCACCGGCTCCTGATCGGCGGCAAATGGGTGCCGGCCGCGTCGGGCCGCACGTTCGACGTCACGAATCCCGCAACCGGGGAAGTGATTGCGCAGGTCGCCGAGGGCGACAAGGAAGATGTCGATCGCGCCGTCAAGGCTGCGAGGGCCGCTTTCGAGTCCGGCCGTTGGCCCGCATTGTCGCCGTCGCAGCGCGCGAAGCTGATCTGGCGCATCGGGGAGCTCCTGACGGAGCACCTCGACGAGTTCGCCGAGCTCGAGTCGCTCGACAACGGCAAGCCGGTGACCATCGCGCGCGCCGCCGATGTGCCGCTCGCGGCAGATATGTTCCAGTACATGGCCGGTTGGTGCACGAAGCAGCACGGCGCGACAATCCCGCTCTCGGTGCTTTACACGCCGGGCGTGCAATATCACTCGTACACGCGGCCGGAGCCTGTCGGAGTCGTCGGCCAGATCATCCCCTGGAACTTTCCATTGCTGATGGCGGCGTGGAAGCTCGCGCCTGCGCTCGCGACGGGTTGCACGGTCGTGCTCAAAGTCGCGGAAGAGACGCCGCTATCGGCCTTGCGGCTCGGTGAACTGTTCGACGAGGCGGGTCTGCCGCCGGGCGTCGTGAACATCGTCACGGGCTTTGGTGAGACCGCGGGCGCGGCGCTGGCGGCGCATCCCGGCGTCGACAAGGTCGCGTTCACGGGGTCGACGGAGGTCGGGCGTCTCATCGTGCGCGCGGCGGCCAATGACCTGAAGAAGGTGTCGCTCGAGCTCGGCGGCAAGTCGCCGAACATCGTGCTCGCAGACGCCGACCTCGAGACGGCGATTCCGGGCGCGGCGAGCGCGATCTTTTTCAACCACGGCCAGTGCTGCTGCGCGGGATCCCGACTCTATGCCGACAAAAGAATCTTCGACGACGTGGTCAATGGCGTCGCGGAGTTCGCGAAAGGCATCAAGCTCGGTCCCGGCCTTGACCCAGCAACGCAGATGGGACCGATGGTCTCCGAGATCCAGCGCAACCGGGTGGCCGGATATCTCGATGCGGGGCATCGCGAAGGCGCAAAGGCCATCACCGGTGGTAAACCGAAGGAAGGCCGTGGCTACTTCATCGAGCCCACGGTGTTCGTCGACACCCGACCGAAGATGAAGATCGTCCAGGAGGAGATCTTCGGACCGGTCGTGACGGCGATGCCCTTCGACGGGGTCGATGACGCACTCGTCGCCCAGGCCAACGATACGATCTATGGTCTCGCCGCGGGCATCTGGACGCGAGATTTGTCGAAGGCCCATAGCCTCGCGGCACGGCTCAAGGCGGGGACCGTCTGGGTCAATTGTTACAACATTTTCGACGCCGCCCTTCCATTTGGCGGTTACAAGCAATCGGGCTGGGGCCGCGAAATGGGCGAGGCAGTGCTCGAGCACTACACCGAGACGAAGGCGATCACGGTCCGGCTCTGAGGCTTGCGGTAACGCTCGCCGCGCCCGACGTCCGAACGCACGAGAACGACGGGGACGTCGGTACGCGCGGCTGAGCGAAGTGACGGCTTGGGGATGACGATGACGCGAACGGCACTGCTGGTCCTCGCGGCTCTCGCAACCGTGGCGGCGAGTCGCGCACACGCGCAACGCGCGGGCGACACCGGCGAATGGCGAACCTACAACCACGATCTCGCCGGCACGCGGTATTCGCCGCTCGCAGACATCGACGTTCGCAACGTCGCGCGCTTGAAAGTCGCCTGGTCGTATCGGCCGGCCGAGAGCGGAGGTCGGGCGTCCGCGGAGACCGTGCCGATCGTGGTCGCGGGCCGCATGTACCTCACGGCGGGCAATCGCGTCGTCGCGCTCGAGCCCGAGACGGGGAAGGAAATCTGGCGCTACGAGGTCGCGGGCGGTGCCCCGTCGCAGCGCGGCGTGGCGTATTGGCCGGGCGCAAAGGGTCTCGGCCCACGCGTTTTGTTCACGACACGCAACGTGCTGCTCGCACTCGATGCCGTGACGGGCAAACCGGTCTCGGATTTCGGCGTCAACGGCGAGGCCGACATGACCGTGGGATACGGCGGCGTGCCGACTATCTATCGCGACATCGTGATGGTGGGTGCGCAGACCGGCGAGTACCTGCCTACGGGCGCGCCCGGAGACTCGCGCGCGTTCGACGCGCGCACGGGCAAGAAGCTGTGGGAATTCCATTCCGTGCCGCGGCCGGGCGAGGTCGGGCACGAGACGTGGGAGGGCGACAGCTGGAAGGGACGTTCGGGCGTGAACGTCTGGGGGTTCCAGATGAGCGTCGACGAGCAGCGCGGCATCGTCTACATGCCGTTCGGCGCTCCGACGGACACGTACTACGGCGGCGATCGCGCCGGTGACAACCTGTTCGCGAACTCCGTCGTCGCGGTCGACGCCAAGACTGGCGCGTACCGGTGGCACTTCCAGACCATTCACCACGACATCTGGGATTACGATCTGCCGCCCGCGCCCGGACTGATCGAGATCGTGCGCAACGGCCAGCGCATTCCGGTTCTCGCGCAGACCGGCAAGCACAGCCTCATGTTCATTCTGAATCGCGTCACGGGCGCGCCCGTGTTCGGTGTGGAGGAGCGCGCGGTTCCGCCGAGCGACGTGCCCGGCGAGAAGACGTCGCCAACGCAACCGTTCCCGGTGAAGCCGCCGCCGCTCGCGCGCTCGACGTTCACGCCGGACGACATCGTGACGGCCGCGGACACGACGCCCGCGCACGCGCGCGCCTGCCGCGAGTTGTACGAGCGCAGCGGCGGTTTCTACACGAAGGGCATGTACACGCCGTGGCCGTTTCGCGCTGCCGGTGCGCCGCCGCACAGTACGATCCAGTTTCCGGGTGCGACGGGCGGCACGAACTGGGGCGGCACCGCGTCCGATCCGCGCACGGGCTACGTGTACACGTTCACGCACGACGGCGCGTCGATCGGCTGGATGCAGCCGGCGCCGGATGGTTACCGCGATGCGTTGACGCGCGAGCCGGCGGGCGGGCCCTACATCCGCGGCGCGGAAGCCGGGCCGGGGCCGTATCAGAGATTCGCGGCGCGCGCAGTCGACGAGGACGGCAAAGTGCTCGGTACGTGGCCATGCCAGAAGCCGCCGTGGGGCCAACTGAACGCGGTCAACGCGAACACCGGCGAGATCGTCTGGCAGAAGACCGTGGGTATCACGGCCGGGCTGCCTCCGGAAAAACAGCGCACGGGCCGCCCGGGACTACCGGGCCCGACCGTCACCGGCGGCGGCCTCGTGTTCTTGGGCGCGACGGACGACGCGCGTTTTCGCGCGTTCGACGCGAAGACCGGCGCAGAGTTGTGGACGGCGACGCTCGCCAATTCCGGCAGCGCGAACCCCATCACGTACCGAGGCCGCGATCGCAAGCAGTACGTCGCGATCATGGCGGCGGGTGCCGCGGCGCCTGGTGCGCCCGCGGATGGCCAGGCGCTCGTTGTCTTTTCCCTGCCGTAGTGGACCATCGGGAGGCTGACCAACATGCGTAAGTGGAACGGTGCTAGTACGGTCGCGACCGCTGTCGCGGCTCTTGCTTCGAATATCGCGTTGGCTCAAGCACCGGGTGGACCCGCTGGC
>FTFB01010550.1_pt1 | contig 28803 bp, 21 predicted proteins | sample 1658331 | NCBI WGS metagenome assembly FTFB01 (sample SAMEA3914816, study PRJEB12502) | metagenome | biome: forest; material: soil | place: USA | collected 2011-09-16 | depth 0.3 m | reverse complement strand
GTGCTTCGAAGCCAGTGACGCAGGTCATCCACTTTTGCCGGCGGCGCGGTGTGTTCGCAATGACGTAAGCGTTTGCGGGTCGACGCGGCTGCTGCTCGTTAGCGGCTCCAATATGTCTGGCAAGAGCACTTTGCTGCGTACGGTGGGAATCAATACGGTGCTCGCAATGGCCGGAGCGCCGGTCAGGTGTGCGAGTTTGCGGCTCACACCGTTGCAGGTTGGCGCGAGCATTCGCATCAACGACTCGCTGCACGAGGGGAGCTCGCGTTTCTATGCAGAGATCACGCGCCTGCGGCAGCTACTCGCCCTGACGGAACACGATTTACCGCTGTTGTTTCTGCTTGACGAGCTGTTGCAAGGGACGAACTCGCAGGATCGTCGCATCGGCGCCGAGGGGATTCTTCGTGCGTTCGTCGAGCGCAAGGGCATTGGGCTCGTGAGCACGCATGACCTGGCGCTTACGGAATTGCGCGGGCTCGATGGGGACGCGCTTCGCAACGTGCATTTCCAGGATGAGTTGCAGGGCGGGGTGATGACGTTCGACTTCAAGCTTCGCGACGGGATCGTCACCCGGAGCAATGGGATCGAGCTGATGCGGTCGATCGGGTTGCGGGTTTAGGATCGGTGGCGATGCCGGTGAAAGGCATCGTCAGGTTTTGCTTTTAAATAAGAAACCGCATATGAATCTAAGGCTTGCCGCGATCGGAGAGGCAAAATCCGGTTTGCTTTTAAATGAGCCTATGCCCAGAAAGGGACGTATCGCGCATACCGCTTCGAACCTGCCTTGGCCTTATCCAGCTTGATTCGCCCCGCCGCCAGCGTAGCCGCGATCACTTGGGACGCCAGCGCGGATTTGCCTTCGTCGAGGCGAAATCTTTCGCGCAGAGTCTGGTTCGTCATTGTCTCCTTGCAAACATATCGCAGGCAGCAGTGTTGATAACAGGCTCTGATCCGATCCTCACGGCTCATTTGGGAAAAGTCACGAGGGCCGTGGAGGATGCACGTGGTACGAACGCTATCCACTCTAAATTCTGGCGGTGGCAGATGGCACTCTTCCACCGCCCGCACGACTTTGTCGATTCCGCTACCCTTTTCCTCACAGATGCCGAACCGCCGCATCAGATCCGCCATCAGCTCGTTCCGGCAACGATATTCATCGATGAATCGTTCGAGCTGAACACTGGGCTGGCCAGGATTGGAGATCTCGATCCGATCGACATAAATCTCGATCATCACCGAAGCGCCGGACACCGCCAGGTCCTGATGAATGAGCGCATTCGCGATCAATTCCCGAACAGCAATAGAAGGGTAGGACCGCTCTTCTCGACGTAGCGCCCGTTCGATCACCTCTCGCACAGGTGTTTGTAGTTCGACCGCTTCCACGAGGTTCTCGAAACAGGCAGCGTATCCTCGTGCGACCGTGCACTCCCGAATCGTTTCTACCTTGCTTTTCCCGGCGTACAGAATAACGCGCGGTGCCTTCCGGCCGATCGTGTCGAACGCCGCCAGATGGCGAGCAAGAAGGATCGTGCCCAGGTTTGTGATGGCGTAGCCTGCGGGCTCGCGAAGGATGACTCCTTCGCTCGTCAGCCGATCAAGCAGCGCATCTTCCGAATGGGGCTGCGGCAGCTTCAATAGCTCGAAGTATCTCCCGGTGTCGAGAATCTGCATGACGCTCTCTGCCGAGAGCCCTCGCGATGAGACCTCGGTGAGCCAGTGCTTCTTCCCTTCTGCGAACACCGCTCGCAACCGGTCTTCGCTCATCGGGACAAGCGCACCGCCGGAACGCATCAGGTATCTGCCGTCGAGATGGTAGGCAGTGCCGCGTGGCCTCGACGGTATTTGAAACACCAGCACCCGTCCCTGATGGTGGTCCACTTCCTGTACGTCCACTCGAAAGCCTAGCGTCTCGAACAGGCGCTCGGCGATTGCGATTGTGTCTCGAAAGGCCTGTGTGCCAACAACGGGTCTGGGCGCCGCGTCCGCGATGCCCAATATCAGATGCCCGCCGCCTTCATTCGCAAGCGCCACGCAGTATTCGCGCAGCCGCGAGATATCGAATTGCGTTCGGGCCTCCTTGAATTCCAGGTGCTGGCTCTCTGGCGCGAAACGGCGCCACGAGTCGATCTGCTCGACCGATGTTGCGGATGTGTTCAGCATATCGATAGTCGCCGGTGCGGCGTTTGGTCAGTGAGATGACTTGCGCATCTTTGCGCGAAAAATGTGGGGCGCGATCTTACTAGCGTTGTTCTTGCCCCGCTTTCGTATGTTCGTGCGAGCAAAATCGGCCGCCGACACGACTCCAACGCTGCGGTAAACTGCTAATACCGACGCTGCCTTTAGACACGTTCACGACAACCTGAACGAGCAGGCCTGAATGAACGACATTTACGACAAACTACCCGACGTCCGCGACGGCCTGACTCGTGAGGAGCGGGTGGTTCTGTACGTTCTGCATGAAACGCAGAAGGAACGCGGCGATCGAAACGTTCCGACTGCGATGTTGTGGGGGCGCGTGTGCGAGCACTTCTACATCAGTCCTGAGGATCTTTCCGCGATGCTCGCGCGGCTCGGCGCGCGTAAATGAATCCGCAAGGGGTAATCAGTCCCCCGCGCTCAACGTAATCCCCCCACAATGCCGGTGGCTGAGATGCGGCGCAAGCGGCAAGGGTTGCAATCGGGGATGTGATGCCGACGGACGCCGCTCCGCTCACTTCACTCGCTCGCTTCGGATACACCCGGGGCGCGTGCTGCACCGTCAGCCACTGGTCCGTCGTGAAGGCGACGGGCCGGTTTTTTGCATGCAGACCTGCATACAACGCACACTGCCATCCCCTCGCCGGAGCCACCGCGTGAACGCTGCACCCAGGCCTCTGACCCAGAACGCCGACATTCGCTATCTCGGCAAGCTTCTCGGGGATGTCATCCGCGCCTACGGGGGCGATCGCCTGTTCGAGCGCATCGAGACCATTCGTTCGAGCTCGGTGGACCGTCATCGCGGCATGACCGATACGTCCGCAATGGACCGCGGCCTCGAAGCGTTGAACCCTGACGACACGCTGTCGTTCGTGCGGGCCTTCATGCTCTTCTCGATGCTGGCCAACCTGGCCGAGGATCGCCAGGGCGGCCTGAACGAGTCCGGCGAAGACGTCGTCACCGCCCTCAACCGGCTCAGCGCCAAGGGCATCGGCCTCGAGCAGGCGGCGGCGCTCCTGGACTCTGCGTTGATCGTCCCCGTGCTCACGGCGCACCCCACCGAAGTCATGCGCAAGAGCATGATCGACCACCGCAACCGCATCGCCGAGCTGATGAAGCACCGCGACCTCGGGCGCACGGAGACGCCCAGCGGCGATTCCGTCGAACAGGCCATCCTGCGGCAGATCTCGCTGCTGTGGCAGACGCGTCCGCTGCGCCGGGAGCGGCTCTACGTTGCGGATGAAGTGGAGATCGCGCTCACCTACCTCCGCGATGTCTTCCTGCCGGTTTTGCCGATGTTGTATGCCCGCTGGGAGCGCGCGTTGCCTCATCGGCCCAAAAGCTTCCTTCGCCTCGGCAGCTGGATCGGCGGCGATCGAGATGGCAATCCCTATGTCACCGCCGAGTCGCTGCGGCTCGCGCTCGGTCGCGCGTCGCAGGGGGCGCTCGAGAGCTACCTGGACCAGCTTCACTCGCTCGGCGCAGAGCTCTCGATCTCGACCGAGCTCTCCGGGGCTACCGAGGAACTGACCCGCCTCGCTGACGCCAGCGGCGACACGAACCCCGCGCGTCGCGATGAGCCGTATCGGCGTGCGCTGACCGGTTGCTACGCGCGGCTCGCGGCGACCTACGAGCAATTCGCCGGCCATCCGCCAGCCCGGCGTGCGACCCTCGCCGCCGAGCCGTACCCCAATCCCGAAGCCTTCCGCACCGATCTGGTGGCCATGGCGCATTCGCTGGCCCAAAGCGGTGCAGGCCTGCTCGCCACGGGCGGCGCGCTCGGGCGGTTGATCAGGGCGGTGGATAGCTGCGGCTTTCACCTCGCCACGCTCGATCTGCGCCAGAACTCGGATGTGCACGGCCGCGTTGTCGCGGAGCTGCTGAGCGTCGCGGGCGCCGAGGCCGACTACCTGAAGCTCGAAGAGGACGCGCGCGTCGCGCTGCTCCGGCGTGAGCTTGCAAGTGCGCGACTGCTGGCGAGCCCGTTCACCAAATACTCCGACGAAACGGAGTCGGAGCTCGCCATCGTGCGCGCCGCCGCGGCGGCGCACGCGCAGTACGGGCCCGCGTGCATCACCACCTACATCATCTCGAAGTGCGAAAGCGTGTCAGACATGCTCGAGGTGAACGTGATGCTCAAGGAAGCCGGTCTCTACCGGCCGGGCGACGCAGGCGCGGCCGCGATCATGGTCGTTCCCCTGTTCGAAACAATTGGCGACCTCGAGAAAGCGCCCGACGTGATGCGCGCGTGGCTTTCGCTTGCCGACGTCAGCAAGGCGGCCGAACGCCGCGGCTACCAGGAAGTGATGGTCGGCTACTCGGACTCGAACAAGGATGGCGGCTATCTCACCTCGGTGTGGAGCCTGCACCAGGCGACGCGCGAGCTCGCCCGAGTCTTCGCCGACATGGGTACGGCAATGCAGATCTTTCACGGCCGCGGTGGCGCCGTGGGTCGCGGCGGCGGGTCTTCGTTCGCGGCGATTCGCGCGCAACCGCGCGGAACGGTGCAGGGGCGCATACGCATCACGGAGCAGGGCGAAGTCATCGCCGCGAAGTACGGCACACGCGAAAGCGCGGCGGCGAATCTTGAAGCGATCACATCGGCCACCTTGCTGGCGTCGCTGGAGCCTGCGTCGGCATCATCCGCGGAAGGCGACCGGTTTGCCGCGTCGATGGAAGCGATCTCGCGGCACGCGTTCGATACCTATCGCGAGCTCGTCTACAACACCGAAGGGTTCAAGACGTTCTTCCGGCAGATGACTCCGCTGCTCGAGATCGCGCAACTCAAGATCGGGTCGCGCCCGGCATCGCGCACGAAGTCCGACCGCATCGAAGACCTGCGGGCGATTCCCTGGGTGTTCAGCTGGGCGCAGGCGCGCGTGATGCTGCCGGGCTGGTACGGGGCGGGGCAGGCGCTTCGAGCGTTCGACGACCAGGGCCTGTTGCGGGAGATGGCGGCGGCGTGGCCCTTCTTCCGCGCCACGCTCGACAACATGGAAATGGTATTGGCGAAATCGGATATGGCGATCGCGCGCCGCTACGCGAGCCTCGTGCAGGATCGGGCGCTGGCCGACACGCTATTCGAGCGCATTCACTCAGCCTGGCAGTCGACGCACGATTGCCTGCTCGCGATCACAGGCCAGACCCGCCTTCTCGAAAAGAATCCGGCGCTGGATGCTTCGATTCGGCTGCGGCTGCCTTACATCGAGCCGCTGAACCTGCTCCAGGTGGAGCTGCTCAAGCGGCATCGCGCGGGCGAAACGGATGCGCGCGTGGCCGAAGGTATTCAGCTGTCGATCAACGCTGTCGCGACGGCTTTGCGCAACAGCGGCTGACGGCCTCATTCAGCTGATCGAATCGGAACGGCGCGCTACGCTGCGTGAGTCGATACGGTCGGCGTCGGCGCTCTGGTGGCGCAGGCCGGCACTTATCGCTAACGTGACCGGATGTGGTTCACGTTTCGTTCTATTGGAGTCTTCTCAGCGGCAGCGCTTGCGCTACTGAGTTTCGCCTCCGCTCATGCGGCAGGCAATGCCGAGTCTTACTCACAGGCGCGAAAAGCCTTTCAAGAGGCTTACGCCCGCGTTTCAGCCGATGTGAAGGACCCAGCCGCGGAAGACAGCCCTGACCTGAGAGCCTATCCGCTCTATCCTTACCTCGAAGGCGCGCGCATCCAGCAGTCCCTGCGCACTGAATCTGGCCCGCCCGGCGAGTCGGACAAGCGGGCCGAGGCCTTCATCGCCGCCTATGCTCAGGACCCAGTTTCGCGCTCGGTACGGCGCGGCTGGCTGGAGAGTCTGGCGCGGCGATCGCAGTGGGCCGCGTTTCTCGACGCGTACCGCGATGTCGTAGCCACTGACACCTTGCGCTGCCAGAGCTTCGTCGCCCGTATTGCGCTCGGAAAAACCGAAGGCCTCGTTGCGGATATCGGAAAGCAGTGGCTGACCCCGCACAGCCTGCCCGATTGCGAGCGTCCCTTTGCGTGGATGAAAGAGAACGGCGTTCTGACCACGCAGCTGATCGAAGAGCGGAGCCGAATGGCGCTGCAAGAAGGCGATGCCGCGTTCGCGCGCCAGATTATCGAGGCACTTCCCGCCGAACGTGCGCGCCCGCTGTTGCAGTGGGCTTCGCTGCTCGAACAGCCGGCGTCCAATATCGACGCGCTGGTCGCCTCCGCGGAAATGCCCGTGGATCCGCAGGTTTTGCTGGCCGGGTGGACGCGCCTGGCACGCACGGATCGCCAAGTTGCAAAGCAACGCTATGCAGGGCTGGTGCGCGCGCGGGGACTCGATCAGCAGGCTGCGAGCCCCTATGCACTGGCGCTCGCACTCGCCCTGGCGTGGGACCGTGATCCGGTCGCGCTGGAGCTCTTCGACCTCGTAGCGCCGGCCGACCTGAACGACGGCGCGCTCGAATGGTGGGCGCGCTCGGCGCTGCTGGCGGGTAAATGGGAGCTTGCTTCGAGCCTGATCGCGCGGATGTCGGAGCCCGCGAGGAAGACGGCGCGGTGGCGGTACTGGGCGGCACGCGCCGCCGGCCAGCTTCACGATTCCGTTCAGGCGAAGCGTATCTATGAGTCGCTGTTGGCAGACGATAATTACTACTCCGCGATGGCCGCCGCGCGCCTGAAGCGCGGAGTCTTTCCGCATCCTCAAGCCCTTTCAGTCGACACCGCCTTGCTCGCCACGGTAGAAGGCGTTCCGGCGTTGGAACGTGCGCGTGAGTTGTTCCTGTGTGGAATGCGACCGGAAGCCCTTGCCGAATGGAGATTCGGCTTCGCCACGCTGCCGGAAGGGGCCCGGCTGCAGGCTGTTCACCTTGCCGCAAACTGGGGCTGGTACGAGCAGGCGATCGCCGTCGCCGCGAGCCAGAGTGTCTTCTTCGACTATGCGCTGCTCTATCCACGCCCGTTCGATGCCGAAGTGGATGCCGCCGCGCGCCAGGCGAAATTAGCCCCGGACCTCGTGTATGGCATCGTTCGTCAGGAGAGCCTGTATCGCATCGACGCCGTCTCGAGCGCAGAGGCGCGCGGCCTCATGCAGCTGACGCTGGAAACCGCGCGTCGTACCGCCCGCCAGCTCAAGCGTGCTTCGCCCGCTGTCACGGATTTGTTCAATCCTGCGACCAACACGTTGCTTGGCGCGGCACACTTTCGAGACCTGCTCGACCGGTTCGACGGCCAGGTCCCGGTTGCATTGGCCGGCTACAACGCAGGGCCGAACGCGGTCACGCGCTGGCTGCCGTCGCAGCCGCTCGACGCGGACATCTGGATCGAGAACATCCCCTACAACGAGACCCGCGCTTACGTCCAGCGAGTGCTGTGGCACGAAGTGACGTTCGCCTGGATGCGCAGCGAAGGCAAGGCGCAGCGAACGGAGTCGTGGCTCACGCCCGTCCGGCCGCTCCGATAGTCGGGCTGCGGTGGCCCGAAGATGCGCGCAGGAAATGGGTCAGGTGCGCACCCAGCTCCCGCACGTCGTCCTCGGTCCCATGAATGAAGCTCGATTTTCGCCGGCGCATGAAGTTGAGCCCGAGCGCATACAGGCCGGGTGAAGCGACGATCCCGCCGTCATGCCGCAGGCGCCCTTTGCGGTCGAGCACCGGCACTTGCAGCCAGCCGTAGTCCGGGCGGAATCCGGTCGCCCAGATGACGGCGCCGATGCGGCCGTCCGTCAGGTCGACACTGAGGCGCGGGGCTTCTGCGACCCGCGTAGGCGTCAACCGCTCGGGCGCGCCCACTTCGCCGCTCTTGCCGTTCCGCTCCGCCCAGTCGTCGATCGTGTCGAGCAGCCGCCCGAGCTTCAGGTCCGCCATCGCGCAATGATTGCGCAGGGATCCGGAAAACTGCGCCTTGCCGCCCGCGACGCCGACGAGCCGGCCAACGATCTCGACGCCGCGTTCGGCGAGAGCGTTCAGGTCGAGCGTCGAGCGCTCCGGCGTACCGACCAGTTGCGGCGACGGCACGCGCCGCGCACGCACGATGTCGTCCACGGCGTCATAGCGCTCATCGAGAATGCCAACGGCGTCGAGCCACCACTGGATGTCCCGTCCGCGATAGGTGCGAGGCATGCGGATGTGTTCGCCGACTGCGAGCGTCACTTGTCTTCCGGATCGCTGGATCTCATCCGCAAGCTGCACTCCGGTTGCCGACGCACCGACGACGAGCACGCCGCGCTGCGCGAGCTGGTCCGGATTGCGATATTGCTTTGACGTCAGCGTCTGGAGCGACATCGGCAGCGCTGAGTCAACTGCAGGCACCACTGGAAGGTTGTGCGCGCCGCTCGCCATGACGAGCGCGCGGCACCGCCATTCGCCGCGGTTAGTGGCGACACGATATCCGCCATCGGCCACGCTCACCGACGTCACGGCTGTGAAGTCACGCACCGGCGCGCCAACGGTTCTCGCGTACCCGCTGATGAAATCGACGACTTCCTTTATTGTCATGAAACCATCCGGGTCGCGGCCGTTGTAACCGTACCCGGGCAACCGGCTCTGCCAGTTCGGCGTGAGCAGCCGCAACGAGTCCCAGCGTTCGTGGCGCCAGGAATTCGCGATCTCGCCGCGCTCGAGCACGACGTGATCGACCGTGGCCGCCGACAGATGCCGGCTCATCGCGAGCCCCGCGTGGCCGGCACCGACAACGACGACGTCGACGGCGCCGGCGCGCGGCACGCGCCATGCAGCGCCGCAGCTCACCGGATCTCGACCGAGACGTTGGTCGGGTTGGTGACGATATCGAACACGGCCGAGCGCCTCTGGGACTGGGCGACCAGCGCGGCGATGTCTTCCTTCGATGCGTCGGCATCGATGTCGAACACGATGCGGATGGCATCGAAGCCGTTGCGCACTTCGCTGTCGATGCCGAGGATCCCCTGCAGGTCCATGCCCGCTTCCAGCGTGGCCTTGACCGAGTGCAGCTGGATGCCGCGATTCTGGGCAACGGCCGCGATGCCCGCCGTCAGGCAGGACGCGAGGCCCACGAGCACGTACTCTACCGGGGTTGCGCCTTTGTCGTCGGAGGCGAAGATTTCCGGGTGATCGGCTTCGAAGCTGAACACAGACCGGTGCGATTGCTCCGCGCCGAGGCCGAAATACTTCTGCACGGTGGAACGGCTGTGCGTGCCCCGGACCCAGTCACAGCTTGCGCGCCAGGTGAAGCGGGCCGCTTCCGGCGTATCGGTGAGGGCCTGGCGGGCGCCGAGCAGCGCTTCGACATTGACGCCGTTGTCGACTTTGATCGTGGTCACGGTCATTGGCTTGCTTCCTCATTCCCGGTATGTGTGGGGCCGGTCCAGGACCGGCGAACGGCGGAAGGTTGCGCCGGTCCCGTGGGAGCCAGCGTGGAAATGATCGTGGAAACTGCGTACGGAAAAAATCCGCCCGGGTTCCCACGGGGGCTCCCACGGTCGGCTGTGAGCATTGAGCCGGACCCAACCACTGCTGGGAACAGGACGCACGCCATGAGCGCGGATCATCTCCCGACCATCGATATTTCCGATCCCGAGCGGCCCGACACCGTCCGCGCAATCGACGCGGCGTGCCGGGAATGGGGCTTTTTCCAGGCGGTGGGTCACGGCATCGACCGGCAATCGATCGCGACGCTGCAGCGACAGATGCACGCGTTCTTTGCGCAGACGGCTGAAGCCAAGCGCGGGATCGAGCGCACGGCTGGGAACCCGTGGGGGTTCTACGACCGTGAGCTGACTCGCCACACGCCCGACTGGAAGCAGATCTACGACGTTGGCCCGGCCGATGGAGGGGCCATCATGCCGCAGTGGCCGGCGGCCCTTCCCGGGTTCAGGCCGGCCATCGAGAAGTTCTACGACGCCTGCAACGCCATTTCGCTGCGCATGCTCGGAGCGATCGCGCTCAATCTTGGCGTGCCGCCGAGATCGCTGGATGCGTATTTTCGCCCCGAGCACACGTGTTTCCTGCGCCTCAACTATTACCCGAGATGTCCGACGCCCGAGCGGCCGGCGAATCTTTCGGTCGCTTCGGCCGGTCACCTCGGTGTCAACCAGCACACGGACGCCGGCGCCGTCACGCTGTTGTTGCAGGATGAGAAACCGGGCCTCGAGGTGTTTCATGACAATGCCTGGCGGCTCGTCGAGCCACGCCCCGATGCGCTCGTGGTGAACATCGGCGATATCGTCCAGGTGTGGTCGAACGATCGCTATTGCGCGGCGCTTCACCGCGCATTCGTTCGTCCCGACGCCGAGCGCTTCAGCGTGGCGTTCTTCCTGAATCCGCCATATAGCGCCGACTACGCGCCGTTGCCGTCGACGATCGACGCAAGGCATCCGGCACGCTATCGACCGATCAACTGGGGCGAGTTCCGCTCCCGACGCACCGCCGGCGACTACGCCAATGGCGGTGAATACGCGCAGATCAGCCAGTACTACCGCTGAGCGGAGGAGACATTCATGGCATTCATCGAGATCCTCCCGGAGTCCGTCATCGATGACGACGTGCGCGCAATGTATGCGCGCCAGCAAGCCCACTGGGGCTTTGTTCCCAACTACGCAAAGGTGTTTTGCCACAGGCCGGAAATCATGGGCCTGTGGGCGCAGCTCCAGGCGGGCGTCAAGCGCCACATGGACAAGAGGCGATACGAGCTCGTGACTTTCGCCGCCGCACACGCATTGCGCAGCACGTTGTGCTCGCTCGCGCATGGCAAGGTGCTCACGGAGTTTTTCTCGGCGGACGACGTAATGGCCATCGCCCGTGGCGAGGCCCCAGCGTCGCTGTCGGCCGCCGAGGCGGCGATGCTGGACTTCACCCGCAAGGTTGCGCGGGATGCTTCTTCGGTCAGGGCGCAGGATGTCGAGCGGCTCCGGCACCATGGATTCACCGATCCGGAGATCTTCGATATCGCCGCAACGGCTGCAGCACGGGCATTCTGGACGAAACTGGTCGAGTCCCTCGGCGTCGAGGCCGAGCCGCCGTTCCGTACGATGAATGATGAGCTGAGAAACGCGCTGGTTGCCGGAAGGCCGATCGATTTCGCTGACGCCCCGGCGCGGGCTTAAAGCATCTCGAGCGGCCGCTTCGCGGCGGGTGGCGGAAACGCGCGGTCGAGGTCGGCGACATCCTGCTCGGTGAGGGCGACGTCGAGTGCTGCGCGGTTGTCCCGGACATGAGCTGCCGTTCCCGTACGCGGGATGGCGATGACGCCCGCACGCAGCACCCACGCGAGTGCGACCTGCGCCGGTGTCGCCTGGTGCCGGCCCGCGACCTGAAGCAGCGCGGGATGGGAGAGCAGCCGGCCATGATCGATCGGTGAGTAGGCCATCACGGGGAGGGCGTGGCGCCTGCACCAGGGCAGCAGGTCCCACTCGATGCCACGCCGGGCCAGGTTGTAGAGCACCTGGTCGGTCGCGACGCCATCGCCACCGCTCAGGGCAACGAGCTCTTCGAGGTCCGAGACGTCGAAGTTGCTGACACCCCAGTATCGAATTTTTCCATCTCTCACCAGCGTTTCGAACGCGCGAAGTGTCTGCTCCAACGGAATTTCGCCGCGCCAGTGCAGGAGATAGAGATCGAGGCGGTCGGTCTGCAAACGACGCAGGCTGCCCTCGCAAGAGGCGATCGCCCCTCGTTCGCCTGCGTGGTGCGGCAACACTTTGCTGACCAGGAAGACTTGCGCACGACGCCCTTTGATTGCCGCGCCGACGAGTCGCTCGGCTGCGCCGCCGCCATACATCTCTGCGGTATCGATCAGTGTCATGCCGAGATCGAGGCCGACGCGCAGCGCCACGAGTTCCTCCGGTCGGCGTTGCGGGTCTTCGCCGAGGTACCACGTTCCCTGTCCCAGTGCGGGAACGGCTTCTCCCGACGGAAGGTTGATGGTGCGCTTCGCCGTTGTCGACGCAGGGGCAGTCATTTACGCGCACCTCGGCTGATGGCCATCGACATGCTTCTGTCCGGCGGAACGCCCGCCGGAATGCTGCGAGTATCCGCCAGATAATTCGCGGCGGCCCGCCGCCGCCTGAATCGGCGTCAATTTCGCGCAGTTTTTATCCGCACCGGGCGCGGCGGGCGGCCGGCGCTGACACCGGGTATCCGCCTTGCTGCGGACCCGGTCATGGGCGCTCGCAGGGTCAACGAAGTCCACGGGATGATGAAAGCGGCGGCGATCGATCGCTTCGGCCCGCCCTCCGTGCTGAAGCTGCACCCGCTTCCCATTCCGGAGCCGTCGCCGAACGAAGTGCTGATCGCGCTTCATGCCGCCGGAGTGGGCGTGTGGGATGCCGACATTCGCAAGGGCTGGTGGCCGCGCGGACGGCCGCGATTTCCACTCGTTCTCGGCACCGATGGCGCCGGCACGGTCGCGGCGAAAGGGGCGCGGGTGCGTCGCTTCGAAATTGGCGAGCGCGTGTGGGCGTACGAATTCGCCAATCCGAAGGGCGGGTTCTACGCCGAGTACGTGGCCGTGAATGCGGCAAATGTCGGGCATGTCCCGCGGCGGCTGGACCTTCTTCACGCCGGGGCCGCGACGGTTACCGCGCTCACAGCACTGCAAGGGACCGATGACGCGCTCGGTCTGCGACGAGGCGAGACCGTACTCATCTTCGGGGCGACTGGAGCCGTAGGCACGATGGCGGTGCAGTTTGCGAAGCGGCGTGGCGCGCGCGTGATCGCCACGGCGACCGGCCGCAAGGCGACACAGCTGGCGTTGAGCCTGGGCGCCGACGCGGCATTCGACGCAAGGGCCGACGACGCATTCGACAGGCTGCGCAAGCTCGTGCCGGAAGGTGTCGACGCGGTGTTGGCTTTCGCCGGCGGTCCCACGCTCGATCGCTGTCTCGATCTCGTGAAGCCCGGCGGACGCCTCGCGCATCCCAACGGCGTGGAGCCGGAACCGAAGCGACGTCGGCGGCCCTTCGGTGTGCAAGGCTATGACGCTGAGGCGAGTCCGAGACATTTCGCCCGTCTCGGGCGCGCGGCAGACGATGCGCGGTTGCGCGTACCGATAGCGGCGACGTATCCGCTGTCCCAGGCGGCTCGCGCACACGAGCGGTTGGAGCGCGGAGGCGTTCTGGGCAGGATCGTGTTGCGTGTCGGCCGCGAGTCGCGTTGACTCCGATCAAGGTGCGCGTGCCGCAACGGCACCACTCTCGGCGCCAAGGCAGATAGGCATGTCACGGCACGCGAACCCGACAAAGCTCCCGCTCACGAAATGCGGCTGGGCGTGCCTCATCAGCGTCGCGTTCGCGGCGGTGCCCGGCAATGGCACCGTTGCGGTCGCGGCCCCGGACAAGTGCACGGCGCGCATCGAAGTGAAGCTGGCGCCCGATGTCCCGGATCCTCGCGACCCAAGTTTCCTGACCGCGCTCCTGGCGAACCCGTTGTACCAGCTCACCTGGGTCGATGGACGTGACTCGACGGCCGTGTACGACCTGACGGGACCCGCGATCGACTATCGGTGCGAAAAGGAGATCAACCTGTTGCGGAGAGCCGCACACGTGATGGATCTCAAGGTCGTTCAGCCTGACGAGGGCAACTGAAACGGTCCCGCGCGTCTTTCCGCCTGTGGCTCGCGGAGCGCTGCCGCGAGCACCTCGTCGACGCGCTCCGCCCACACGAGCTCGAGCTTCTGCCGCGCGCTTTCCGGTATGTCGTCGAGGTCCTTGCGGTTGCGGGCAGGGAGGATGACCGTGCGTATTCCAGCCCGCGCCGCCGCGATCACTTTCTCCTTGATGCCGCCGACCGGCAATACGAGGCCGCGCAGGCTGATCTCACCCGTCATGGCCGTATCGCTGCGAACCGTACGATTCGCCAGGAGCGAAGCCAGCGACATGAACATGGCGACACCCGCGCTCGGGCCGTCTTTCGGAATCGCGCCCGCCGGCACGTGAATGTGCAGGTCCTGCTTGTCGAGACCTTCCGTCGCAAAGCCGAGCCGCGCGGCCTGCGCCTTGACGAGCGTCACGGCCGCCTGCGCGCTCTCTTTCATCACGTCTCCCAGTTGCCCGGTCAGGATGAGCTTCCCGCTGCCCGGCACGCGACTCGATTCGATGAACAGGATGTCGCCGCCGACTGGCGTCCACGCGAGCCCCGTCGCAACGCCGGGTAAGCTCGTGCGCATGGCGATCTCGTTCTCGAAGCGCCGCGGGCCCAGGATCGTGGACACGTCATCCGCGCCCAGCGACACGTTCGTCGCCTCGCCGGAGGCGATCTTTACCGCGGCGGAGCGCAGCACGGCACCGATCTGCCGTTCCAGGTTCCGGCAGCCCGCTTCGCGCGTGTAGTCTTCGATGATCCGTCGCAAGGCGTCGTCCGAGAGCTGCGCCTGTTCGGGAGTCAGCCCGTTCGCGCGCAGCTGCCGCACGACCAGATAGCGCTTCGCGATCTCGAGCTTTTCCTCTTCCGTGTAGCCGGCGAGCTCGATCACTTCCATGCGATCGCGCAGTGGCGCCGGGACGGTGTCGAGAACGTTCGCCGTACAGATGAACAGCACGCGGCTCAGGTCGAAGGTGACGCCGAGGTAGTTGTCGCGAAAGCTGCTGTTCTGTTCCGGATCGAGCACTTCGAGCAGCGCCGAGTACGGATCGCCCTGGTGGCTCGCGCTCAGCTTGTCGATCTCGTCGAGCATCAGCACGGGATTGCGCGTGCCGGCCTTGCGCAACGCCTGGACGATGTTGCCGGGGAGGGCGCCGATGTATGTGCGCCGATGGCCGCGGATCTCCGCCTCGTCGTGCACGCCGCCCAGGCTCACGCGCGCGAACTTGATGCCGAGCGCCCGCGCAATGCTCTGGCCGAGCGACGTCTTGCCCACGCCCGGCGGGCCCGCGAAGCACAGGATGGGACTGCGGCCCTGCGGGTTCAGCTTGCGCACGGCGAGGAACTCGACGATGCGGCGCTTGATGCGATCCAGGTCGAAGTGATCTTCGTCGAGCACCGCGCGCGCCCGGCTCATGTCGAAATTCTCCGTGTCGGTCTTCGACCAGGGGAGCGCCGCGAGCCACTCCAGGTAAGTCGCGACCATCGAGAACTCGGGCGAGGCTTCGGACATCCGCTCGAGCCGCCTGAGCTCACGGACCGCGTGCTCCGCCACGTCCGTGGGCATGCCGGCCTGCTCGACGGCGCGGGTGAGCTCTTCGAGCTGCGCCGGGCCCGCTTCCGTCTCGCCGAGCTCGCGGCGAATCTGGTGCAACTGCTCGCGCAGCACCGCTTGCTTCTGCCGATCGTCGAGCGCCCCGCGTGTCTTGTCGGCGATCTCCTTCGACACGCGCAGCACTTCGATGCGCTGGCTCAGCACGGCAATCACCCGGTCGAGACGCTCCTTCAACGAGAAGGTCTCGAGAATCTGCTGCTTTTCCGCGACCTTCAGGTCCATGAGGCTTGCGACCAGGTCCGCGAGCGCGCCCGGCGACTCGATGGACTGAATCGCGCCGACGATTTCCGCGGGCACCGTCGTGAGCAGCTGCACGGCTTCCACGGCGCGTTCGCGCAGATAGCGGGCGCGCGCTTCGATTTCATTTCCGGCGGCGTCTTCTTCGGTATGCACGGTGACCCGTGCGCGCAGGTAAGGCTCGGTCTGCACGAACTCCTCGACAGTGAAGCGTTGCTCGCCGTGCGCAATCAGGTGGTGCGCGCCATCCTGGGCGGTGATGTAACGCGGAATGCTCGCGAGGGTGCCGACCCGGTAGAGTTTCTCCGGGTCCGGGTCTTCGTCCGCGACGTCCCGCTGCAGGAGGACTCCGATCCTGCGCTGTCCTTTTACGGCGTCCTGTGCTGCGGCGATCGACTGCGGCCGGCCCACGGCAATCGGCACGACCGTGCCCGGGAACAGCACGACGCTGCGGACGGGGAGGATGATGATCTCTTCATACGTTTCGGGCATGGCTCATTCCCGGGTGAGATGCAGCTCCAGGCAACCATTCACCATGCTCTGCTCGCGCAGTGTGTAATGTCCGGCGGGCAGCCCGATGCGGCGCTCGAACGAGCCATACGGAATCTCGAGGCGACGGATCCTCATCGATTCGAGGCCAGCCCGCGGCGCGCGTTCCGTCTGCACTACGAGCTCCGCCGCGTCCACGCGCAACACGATCCGATCAGGCGGCACACCGGGGAGCGCGATGACGATCCAGACATCACTGTCAGTCTCGAACACGTCCGCTGGCGGCTCCCACGTGGGACGGTGCGTGTGCATGCCGAGCAGCGCGAAGAACCGCCTGTGGCGCCGCTCCGCGATCTCGAGCGTGCTCAGGGCTTCCTCCCACATCCAGGAATCAGCATCGAACAAGCGGGTCACTTCCGGTGCTCCTTTTTCCGCTTCACGAGCCCTCGCAGATCCTGGTGACGTCGTGCGCAACAGCGCCTTGATCTTTGTCATGGGAGCAGCCGCCGTGCGATGCGAGAATCCGGCCGATCGTATCGGAGGTGAGGATGACTGCGATCAACATTGCGCGCCTGGAGCGTCTCTTTCGCCTCGCTGCCGGCCTCGACATCGACAAGGGCGACGTGACACGCTACGACGAATTCGTTCACAAGAAAACCCACGACCTGCTGCTGCGTGGCGAAGCCAACGCAAAAGCTAACGGTCGCGACGTGATCCAGCCTTCGGATCTGCCGATTACCAAGGGGCTGCAGGAAAGCATCCACGCCTGCCGGAAGCTCAGCGAGGGGCAGCTCGAGCTCGAGCCGATCCTGCGCGCGCTGGCACAGTTGCCGCAGCTGGACCTCGCTTACAACGAAGAGATCGAGGAAAAACTGCCCGAAGTCGTGGGTGGCCTCAGCTATGCGCTCGCGCGCAGCTTCAAGATCGTGAACCCCGACCTCAAGAATCCGCAGTACAAGCACTGGGACACCGCGTTCCGGCTCTTCGACCTGTTGTTGTAAGGCGAACGGCGCCGGCGCTATTTCCTCTTCGACTTCAGGTCCTGCGGTTCCGGGAGGCGCACGGCGAGCACGTCGCATGGCGAGCGGTGCACGACGACGTCCTCGGTGGGCTTGATGAGAAAAGCCAGCCCGTGCCGCTCCCGGCTTCCAATGACGATGAGCTCTATGCCACTGTCGGCCGCGACTCGAACGATCTCGCTCTTGGTGTTGCCCACGACGATGCGCCAGTGAGTTTCCGGCACGCCGAGCTCCCCGGCGAGCCAGCCGATCTGCCGTTGTGCCGTCTCGATCATCTCGGCCTGTGTCGTCACCATGGCTGGCACGATCGGATCCGGCGGTACGGCCACCACGGGCGCTATCGGCTCGACCACGTGGACGATCTCGAGCTCCCCATCGAGCGCGGCGGCGAGTGCCCGCGCGCGCTTCCCGATCAGGAGTGAATCGGCGGTGAGGTCGACAGCCAGCAGGATGCGTTGATAGACAGCCATGCGCTTACTCCCCTGTCCTGCGCACTCTGCCTCACGGAGCAGGCATCCTTATTGATGCGGCTCAATCCGCGAGGGCGGCCGCGTTCAGCCGCTTTGCGAGCTCGGGCACCGGGAGCGATGTCAGGTCTTTCGCGACTTCGGCCACCACGCGCGTCGCCACCTCCGGATGAAATGCTGCCCTGAGGTCGCCCAGCGCCTTTGGCGGCGCAATCAGGACCAGGTCTTCGAATGCGTGAGCATGAGCCATGCGATAGAGCATGTCCGCAATTTCCGCGGCAAACCGCTGTTCCGCCAGCCGATGCCAGTCGGTTTGCTCCACCGCGCTGCTGTGAACGCCGAGGGGTCCCGGATATCGTCCGGGTCGATCGGTGCCTTGCTCGCGCGTGGGTGGATTCTCCTGTTCCAGCTCGCGCTCGGTGATGAGCTCGACGTGCCGCGGACTGCCTTTGTTGCGAAGGAACCGGGCTCGTTTTCCATCGACGATCAGCACGAGCGCGCCTGCTGGAATGTGCACTTGGGTCATCGTGGCTATCCTCGGGTTTCCCGAAAATACTCGTGCAGCTGCGCGACGAGGGCAGCGCCTTCGCCTACGGCCGCGGAAACGCGCTTCACCGAACCTGCGCGAACATCGCCGACCGCGAACACGCCATGCCGGCTGGTTTCGAACGGCAGGCATCGCCGTTCGCTCTTGTCGGTCGCGGCACCGCTATCGGCCGGCTCGCCAGTCAGCACGAACCCCTTGTCATCCACGCGCACGGCGCATTCCTCGAGCCAGTCGGTGTTCGGCTCGGCACCGATGAACAGAAATACGTGCCTGATCGCGTGCCGTTCCTCTTTTCCGCTCGTGCCATCGCGCCAGCAAACCGCCTGCAGGCCTTCGGGCGGCTCTCCGATCAGGGCGGTCAGCTCGGTCTGGGTGTGAACCTCGACGTTCGGCAGGGCCCGGATGCGGTCTACGAGATACCGCGACATGTTTTCCTCCAGGCTTCGGCCGCGCACCAGAAGGTGCACCCGGGCGACGTTGCTCGCAAGGAACACCGTGCCCTGGCCGGCGGAGTTGCCGCCGCCCACGACGACCACTTCGCGTCGTGCGCACAGCTTCAGCTCGATCGGCGAAGCCCAGTAGTACACGCCGCGGCCTTCGAACTGGCTCAGGTTCGGAAGGGCGGGCTTGCGATAGCGCGCTCCGCTGGCGACGACGACAGCCGGGGCGCGCACTGGCCGGTCTTCGTCCAGCTCCAGCTCGAAGCCACGGCCGTTGGTGCGCGTGCCGTCGGGCGCTGACTTCAGCAGCGTGACGGGTGCGGGAATCGCCATCACCGCACCGAACTTCTGTGCCTGTGCGTATGCTCGTCCCGCGAGTGCTTCTCCGGAGATGCCCGCAGGAAATCCCAGGTAGTTTTCGATGCGCGCCGAGGCGCCCGCCTGGCCGCCAAAGGCTCGCGCGTCGAGCACCAGCACCGAAAGTCCTTCCGATGCGGCATAGACGGCGGTAGCAAGTCCGGCGGGTCCCGCTCCCACGATCGCCACATCATAGGATCGGTCTGCAAGGAAACTCGGCAGTAGACCCAAGCACTGTGCGAGAGCTTTTTCGTGCGGGTTGCGCAGCATCGTGCCGTCGGGACACACGGCGAGCGGCAGCTCCGCATCGGAGATGCCCAGTCGCTCGATCAGGCTTGCGGCGTCACGATCCTCTTGGGGATCAAGCATCGTGTACGGCACCGCATTGCGCCTCAGGAAGTTCTGCAGGCGCAGGTCCTCTGGCGTGTCGCCCGCACCGACGAGCACCAATCCGGCTCCGGTCTCGATGAGGAATGCGCGTCTCAAAATGAGGGCACGCATGATTGCTTCGCCGACCTCAGCGGTCGCGATGACGAGCGCCCGCAACCGCGTGGAGTCGAAGGGCACCGCTTCCGCACCGTCGGCACCGGCGCTACCTTCAGCGAGCGACGGACCGCCCGCGAGCTGGCTGATTTCGCCGGTCAGCTCTCCCGGGCCGTGCGTGGTGATGGCGCTTTTGCGGGAAAGGCCCTCGTGCCTCGCGACCTCGATCGAGCCCGATAGCACGAGGTACGCCGGCGCGCCGACCTCCCCGAGCCTGAACACCGTCTCATGCGGCTTGAATCGCCGCGGCTCCCCGCCGAAGCGCCGCGCAATCGCGAGCTGCTGGGGATTCAACACGGGGAACATCTGTTCCCGGCGACGCTCGATGAGCGACGGCGGCGAGGGTGGTGAGGGTGGCGAAGAGCGGGCCATGCGGAAAGCTCCACGTGAGAGGTGCCCTTGGCCACCTTGACGATTCCATTGTTCACGCAAGCGGCGTGCCGCGAGTTGACGGACGTCAAGGCGGCGGTTGGGGTTTCAGCCTCTGCTTGCGCGACTATGGCCACCCCTGCGCAGCCTCGCGAGCAACGTGACCGGGAAGCCTTCCTCGGGCAGCTCAGCCGCTATCTGCCCGGTCTTTATCGATACGCCCATCATCTGCTGCGTCACTACGAGGCGCTCGGCGACCTGCCGCCAGGCCAGATCGACGTCGACGACATCGTCGACACGGCTGTGCTCGGGGCGTATCGCGAGCACGGCAAGACAGGCCCCAATGGGGATTTCAGGGGCCGGCTGATGCGCATCGCCCGTAACTACGTGCAGAACGAGGTGCGGCAGGTGATTGCGCGCCGCGAGCTGACGATCAGCAAGGAGGAAGACGTTCCCGAGATCCCGCCGGAAGAAGAAGTGAGCGAGCTGGGCGAGGAAATCTTCGAGTTCTTCGAGCCGGACGAACATCTCAAGGTCGAGGATGTCGTTCCCGATCTCGATGTTCCCTCTCCGGAGCAGGCGGCCGAGACAGCCGAATGGCAGCAGTGCGTGGGCTCCGCGCTCGCTGGCTTGCCCGAAGAATGGCGACGGGCGCTCGTGCTGCGCTTCGGACGAGGCCTGAAGGGCGCGGCCCTCGCGCAGGCCCTCGGCAGGCCCGGGCCGGAAGCCTCACGCACTCTGGAACGTGCGCGCGCCTACCTGAGGCAGAGGCTGGTGGAGTCGGGCTGCAGCTTCAGCGCTTGAGCGCGAAGACCGTGATCGTTGGATTTCCGCCCCCGATTTCAGGCGCCATCTGGTTGTAGTAGCCGCCGACGAAACCGGACACGACGGCGACGTGCTGCCTGCCACCCGCCGCGTAGCTCATGACGCCACCCCCGATCGGGGCACCGAGCTCGTGCCGGTAAAGTGGCTCGCCGGTGTGTGCGTCGAGCGCGAGCAGGTCGCCGGTGATCTCGCCGACGAAAACCAGGTCGCCGCCCGTCGCCATCGCGCCGCCGATCAGCGGCTTGGCGGAACTGTAGCGCCAGCGCGGCTTGCCGGTGACGGCGTCGAATGCGGTGAGCCATCCTTTCGCGCGGCTCCACGGAGCGAGCTGCATCTCGCCGCCCATGTACAGCGTGCCTTTTTTGACCGCTTCGGGATCGGGCGCCTGTTCGGCCTGCCTGAGTTGTTCGCACCAGTCCGTCGCCGGCACGAACAGCAGGTTCAGCCGCGGGCTGTAGGCCGCGCCGTTCCATTCGTGGCCGCCCAGCGCGCCGGGGCAGACCTGCTGGAACGATGCTCCGATTGGCCCTTCGGCGTTCTTGCGAGTCGTGAAGGGCACGCTGTAGAGCACCTTGTGCGTGTCGCGGTCCAATACCCGCAGCAAGCCGTCCTTGCCGGTGAGCGCGATGAGCGTGTGTTGCTGGCCGTCGAGCGTCGCCGTGAAAACTGGCGCGACATGAGTCAGGTCATAGTCGCGCACGTCGTGCGGAACGGCCTGGTAGTACCACGCGAGCTTTCCGGTGCTGGCGTTCAGCGCGACGATCGAGTCGGTGTAGAGGTTGCTGCCTGGACGATTCCTGTCGTAGAAATCCGGCGCCGGATTGCCCACTGGCACGTAGAGCAGCCCCTTCTCCGTATCGAACGCCATCGGTGTCCAGAGAGTGCCGCCGGCGTGTTTCAGTGCGTCGGGGTTGCCCCACGTCTCTGCACCCGGCTCGCCGGGCTCCGCCACGGTATTGAACTTCCACACGGGCGTGCCGTCCTTCAGCCGGAAGGCTCCGACCCATCCTTTGGCCGCAAGCTCCGCGCCGCCCGGGCCGATCAGCACCAGATCGTCATGGATCAGTGGCGGCATGCTGATGAAGTAGCCCTCGCCGGGTTTCGCGATTTCGCGCGACCACAGCAGCTGGCCTGTCTTCGCGTCCAGCGCGAGAAGGTAGCCGTCTCCCGTTCCACGCACGACCTTGCCGTCCTTGATGGCCGCGCCGCGTTGCGTGGCGAACGTCTCGGCTCCCTTGGGTTCCCACTTGTGTTCCCAGAGCACTTTGCAGTTGCTGCCATCGAGCGCCACGGTGTAGTGGGCGGTCGTGGCGTAGAGCGTTCCCTCATATGCGATGGGCGCCGTCTGCGCAGGTTGTTTCTCCGGGAAGGAGTAGCTGCAGACTTGCTGGAAGGCCCTGAGAGTTGCCGCAGAGATCTGTTGAAGCGGCGTGTAGCGCTGCCCGCCATAGTCGTGATCGACATACAGCCAGTTCGCGGCATCCTGCGCGGCGTTGCTCAGCTCCGCCTGTGATGGACCGGCTGATTGCGCTGCGGCCACTGAAAGGACCGTGACGCACCCGAAAGCTGCGGTTGTGGCTCGCATGATGTGCCAGGCCTCTGTTCAGACGTTCGAGATGAAACGTCTGGCCGGTATGAGGCGGCGAGTCCCGACCGTCGTTGATCCTTGTCTATTCCTGCTCTTTTTCCGCGAGACGCGGTGCCTCGCGGCGGAGCAGGTTTCATTTGCGACGGGCCCGGGCTGCCGCCAATATGGCCGCGTTGCAGATGCGTGAGGGGACCTCGATGAACCGCCTGCTCCGAGCAACTTCGTGGGCGCCTGTTGCCCGGGCACTGGGAATCGCATTTCTGTTCTCCGTTGCAGCTCCCCTGTCGGCGCGCGAGGTACGCGTCGGCGTGCTCATCGATGGGCCGGCGGCGCGCCACTGGCTGACGCCCGAGAGCCTCGTGCGCGAAGCATCGGCCATCTACCCGGAAGGGCTCACCCTGGCGGCGCCGCCGGACAAGCGGCTCGATGGCAACTGGACCCTCGAAGGGCTGAACGCAGCGCTCGATCGGCTCGAAGCCGACACGTCCGTGGATGTGGTCGTTACGCTGGGTTTCGTTGCAAGCCACGTTGCGGCACACCGCGCGAAGCTGCCGAAGCCGACCATTGCCGCGCTGGCGGTCGATCCGGTGCTGCAGACATTTCCATTGCAAGGCGGAGTGAGCGGACGGCACAACCTCACGTTCGTCGCTTCGTTCGATAGCGTTGGCGATGAGATCGGCACGTTCCACCGCGTCATCGGCTTCTCCCATCTCGCCGTGCTGGCAGACCGGCTGTCGCTGCAGGGTGTGCCAGAGCTGCAAGCGAAGGCCGCGGAGATTCGCACCCTGATAGGTTCCGAGATCGTGCTCGTGCCCACGGACTCGGTGGCCGATGCGCTTGCCAACCTGCCGCCCAACACCGACGCCGTGCTCGTCGCGCCGCTGCTGCGACTGTCGAACGATGACCTCCACAGGCTCGCCGACGAGCTGGCGAAGCGAAAACTGCCGTCGTTTTCGCTGCTCGGCCGCAGCGAGGTGGAACAGGGCATTCTCCTGACCACCTCATCGGACACGGAGCAGGCGCAGCGTCTTACGCGACGGATCGCGCTCGATATCCAGCGCATCGTCGACGGCGAAGATGCCGCGAAACTCGAGCTGGCCTTCCCGTCAGAACAGCGTCTCGCCGTCAACATGCGCACGGCTTCGCTCATAGGCTTTTCTCCACGCTGGGACGATCTCACCGACGCCATCCAGGTGGCCGCGGAAGGCGGGCAACCGCAGACACCCATGAACCTGGTGGAGGCGCTGAACGCCGCGATCGGTTCCAATCCGTCGTTACGTGCCGCCCAGCTTGGAGCCGATATCGCCGGCGACGAGGCGCGCCTCGCGCGCGGCGCATTGCTGCCTGGCCTCACTGCCGAGGCCTCGCACACACGCATCGACGCGAGTCATGCCAATCCGCTTTTCCAGGCCGAAAAAACGACGGCGGCCGGTGGAGCCTTCAAGCAGGTGCTCTACAGCGACAGCGCGTGGGCTGGTTGGTCGGTGTCGCGCCGGCTGGCCGGGGCAGCCGATGAACAGGCGCGCCAGGAGCTGCTGGACACGATCGAGCAGACCTCCACCGGCTACTTCAACGTGCTGCGCGCGAAATCCGTGGTCGGCGTACGGCGGCAGAACGTGGAGAACACGCGCAAGAATCTCGAGACGGCGCGAGTGCGCGCCGCGGTCGGTCTTGCGGAACGTTCCGACTATCTGCGCTGGGTCGCCGAAATGGCGCGCGCCCGGCAGGATCTGCTGTCCGCCGAAGCCAATTCCCGGCAGGCGACCACCGAGCTTGCCCGGCTCATTCATCATGATTCCACGCGGCCGCTGGTGACGGGCGAGCAGGGCATCGATGACCCGCTGAACTGGGTGGCGAGTGCGCGCACGCAGCGCTATCTCGACACGCCAGCGAAGTGGGAGGTGTTCCAGGGGTTCATCGTGACTCGCGCGCTCGAGCGCTCACCGGAGGTGAAGCGCGTCGATGAGCTGATCGCCGGGCAGGAACGCCTGGTGACCTCCGCCCGCCGCGCTTTTTTCGTTCCGGATCTCGTGGCGATCGCGAACGCGTCGGATCAGCTGAGTCGCAGTGGCGCAGGTTCCGAACGAATTCCGGGCAGCCCGGACGACACGAGCTGGTCGGTCGGGATCCAGGCGACCCTGCCGATCTTTTCCGGCGGCACGCTGCTCGCGGGCCTGTCACGGAACAAGCACCAGCTCCGGCAGCTCGTGGCGCAACGAGACGCGACGTCGGATGCGATCGACGCGCGAGCGCGTGCGGTGCTGGCCCGCATAACATCGTCATATCCTTCCGTTGCGCTGTCGCGTGAAGCCGCCGCGGCTGCGCGCGAGAACTACGACCGAGTGACAGACGCGTACACCCGCGGGCTCGTGTCGGTCACGGATCTGATCAGCGCGCAGGACGCCTCCCTGAGCTCGGATCTCGCGCAGGCGCAAGCCATCTTCACTTTCCTCATCGACTTTGCCGACACGCTTCGGGTGTCGAACAACTTCGATCTGTTGCTCGACCCGCAGTCACGCGCGTCCTGGTACGACACCGTGGACGCCTGGTTTCGCGACCACGGAACGCCGCTGCCACCGCGTTGATCCGCTTTCGACACGGGGAGTCCGTCAATGAATTACAAGAAGACCGTGGGATACGTCGCCCTCGCGACACTCGCCGCGCTGCTCACGGCGTGCGGCGCGAAGCAGGAAGCGCCGCCGGATATACGGCCCGTTCGCAGCACCGTCGTCAACACCGGCCAGCTCAGCGATCAGGTCACGTATACCGGCGAGATCCGCTCGCGGTACGAATCAGACCTCGGGTTTCGCATTGGCGGCAAGATCGTCTCGCGGCCCGTGGATGTGGGCGCGCAAGTCGTGGCGGGCACATTGCTGGCGCAGCTGGACTCGAACGATCAACGCCTGGCGGTCGAGGCTGCGCAGAGCGCGGTAGTTGCCGCGCGCGCCGAGCTCGAGCGCGCGAAGTCCGACGAAGCGCGTTATCGGGATCTGCTCGAACGGGGTCTCGCCACGCGCAGCACTTACCTGGCGCAACAGACGGCGACGAAGACGGCGCAATCCAAACTGGACCAGGCGGAGGCGGATCTGTCGCTGCGGCGTCAGCAGCTCGCGTATACCACGTTGCGCGCGGACAAGGCGGGCGTCATCACTCGCGTGTACGCCGACGCCGGCGCGGTCGTCGCGGCGGGGCAGCCCGTAGTCACGCTGGCCCAGCCTGCGGAGCTCGAGGCCGTGTTCGACGTGGCCGAGGCACAGGTCGACGCCGTGCGCAACGCGACGATGGTGGAAGTTGCGCTGCTATCCGCGCGCGACAAGCCATTCGCCGGGCGCGTGCGCGAAGTGTCTCCCAGCGCCGATCCGGCGACACGCACATATCGGGTCAAGACCACATTGCTGAATCCGCCGCCCGGTCTGCGCCTGGGCATGAACACCATCGTGACGTTGCGGTCGTCGCAGGTTGCGAACGGCATGATCATTCCGGCCACCGCGCTGTTCGAGAAGGATCGCAAGCCCGCGGTCTGGATCGTCAAGGCGGACCAGACCGTGGAGCTGCGGCCTATCGCGGTCGCGCGTTACGAAACCGATGCCGTGGTCGTGGCGAGCGGCCTGAAAAGCGGCGACCGCGTCGTCACGGCAGGTACCCACAAGTTGCTGGCGGGGCAAAAGGTGCGGCTGCTGCCCGAGCCTGCGCGATGAGCGGGTTCAACGCCTCCGCCTGGGCCCTCGAGCACCAGTCGTTCGTCGGGTTCCTGATGGCGATGATGGTGTTTGCCGGCATCCTGTCGTACGGGCAGCTCGGGCGCGACGAAGATCCGCCGTTCACCATCAAGACCATGATCGTGCGAGCCTACTGGCCGGGCGCAACGGCCGAGGAAACCGCGCGGCAGGTGACCGAGCGCCTGGAAAAGACGCTGCAATCCCTGCAGTACCTCGACTATATCGCGAGCTACAGCAAGCCTGGCGAAGCCACTTTGCTGGTGAACCTCAAGGACAGCACGCCCCCCGGAGCGGTGCCGGACCAGTGGTACCAGGTGCGCAAGAAGATCGGCGACGTGCGCCAGCAGCTGCCGCAAGGCACGCAGGGCCCGTTCTTCAACGACGATTTCGGCGACGTATATGCGGTGGTCTACGCGTTCACGTCGGATGGCTTCTCCTACCGCGAGCTGCGGGACTCCGTGGAATCCGTGCGCTCCGAGCTGCTGCGCGTGCCGAACGTGGGCAAGGTGGACCTGGTCGGCGTGCAGAACGAAGTGGTGTACATCGACTTCTCGACGCGGGAGATTGCAGGCCGCGGCATCGATCCGAACGTGCTCGCCGAATCGTTGCGCTCGCAGAATGCCGTGATCGCTTCCGGTGTGATGGAGACTTCGCGCGAGCGCATTGCCATCCGTGTAAGCGGCGAGCTCGGCAGCAAGGAGAGCATCGAGCAGCTCAGCGTCAATGTGAACGGACGCCTGGTTCCGCTGCGTGACATCGCAACGGTGCGCCGGGGCTATGAAGACCCGCCTGCCACGCTGTTCCGCTACAACGGCGAACCCGCCGTTGGCCTCGGCATCGGCATGTCCAAGGGCGGCAACATTCTCGAAGTGGGCAACAGCATCGACACGATGATGCGGCGGATCGAGAGCGACCTGCCCATCGGCATCGATCCGCACCGGGTGGCCGACCAGCCGGAAGTGGTCACGGAGTCGGTGGGGCACTTCACGCGCTCGCTGACAGAGGCCATCGTCATCGTGTTGCTGGTCAGCTTCGTGAGCCTCGGCATCCGCGCGGGCCTCGTGGTCGCGGTGTGCATCCCGCTCGTGCTCGCGATCACGTTCGTGGTGATGGACCAGGGGGGCATCAGCCTGCAACGAATCTCCCTCGGAGCGCTGGTAATCGCGCTCGGCCTGCTGGTCGACGACGCGATGATCGCCGTGGAGATGATGATCCGGAAGCTCGAAGAAGGCGTCGATCGCTTCAAGGCGGCGACGTTCGCCTACACCTCGACGGCCTTCCCGATGCTGACGGGAACGCTGGTGACCGTGGCGGGTTTTCTTCCAGTGGGGTTCGCGAAGAGCGCCGCCGGCGAGTATTGCTTCACGCTGTTTGCCGTCGTCGCCATCTCTCTGCTCGTTTCGTGGATCGTTGCCGTCATATTCATTCCCTACGTCGGCAACTTCCTGCTGAAGGAAAGGCCCGCGGAGGAAGCGCAGCATCGCGAAAGCCGGATGACGTCGTGGTTTCGCACGCGGCTCGTGTGGGCGCTGGAGCGGCGCAAGCGGGTGCTGGTGGCTACGGCGGTTCTGTTCGTGCTCTCGCTGGGAGCATTCGGCTTGATCGAGCAGGAGTTCTTTCCGGCGTCCGATCGGCCTGAGCTGCTCGTCAGTCTCACGCTCCCGCACAGCGCTTCGATCACCGGCACGCAAAGCGAAGTGACGCGCCTGGAGAAGATATTCCTGAAAGATCCGGACATCCTCTATCACACGTTCTATGTGGGATCGGGAGTGGTGCGTTTCTACCTGCCGCTCAACGTGCAGCTCGAGAACGCCAATTTCGCGCAGGCCGTGGTCGTTACCCGGAGCTTCGAAAAGCGGGACGCGGTGCGCGCACGCCTGCAGAAGACGCTCGACGAAGAATTTCCGGCGGTGCTTTCGCGGGTCGAGGCCCTGCAGCTGGGTCCGCCGGTCGACTGGCCCATTCAATATCGCATTGGCGGTCCGGACATCGGCAAGGTGCGAAGTCTCGCCGACAACATTGCCGCAGCCTTGCGGGCGAACGCGAACACGCGCGTCATCAATTTCAACTGGTACGACATGGGACGTTCGGTGCTCGTGAACATCGACCAGGAGAAGGCCAGGCTCCTCGGCGTCACCTCGGAGCAGATCGCGCGCGACCTGAACGACGTTCTTTCAGGCCGCACGGTCACGCAACTGCGCGATGACATCTATCTAATCGATGTGCGCGGCCGCGCGGTCGACCAGGATCGTCGCGACCTGGGTGCGCTGCGCGACCTGCAGATCCGGCTCCCGAACAACAACACCGCGCCGCTCGCGCAGGTGGCGAGCTTTTCATACGGGCTCGAGGAACCCATCATCTGGAGGCGGGATCGGCTGCCGACGATCACCGTGCAATCGGACATCGTGCCGGGCGTGCAGGCGGCCACGGTCAACCAGCAGCTGGAAGCCGCCATCGGGAAGATCCGCTCACAGATGCCGCCGGGCTATCGGCTCGAAGTGGGTGGTTCGGCAGGCGAGAGCGCCAAGGGGCAGGGGTCGGTGCTGGCGGTGATTCCGGTCATGTTCCTCGTGATGCTGTTCATCCTGATGGTCCAGTTGCAGAGCGTGCAGAAGCTCGCAATGGTGATGCTCACGGCGCCGCTCGGGCTGATCGGAGTCACTCTCGCGCTGCTGTTGTCGCACAAGCCGTTCGGGTTCGTGGCGCTGCTCGGCGTGTTCGCCCTCATTGGCATGATCATTCGCAACTCGGTGGTGCTCATCGCGCAGATCAAAACCCATGAGGATGAAGGGATGGACCGCTGGCACGCCATCGTGGATGCCACTGTTCATCGGCTGCGCCCCATCCTGCTCACGGCGGCGGCCGCGATCCTGGGCCTGATCCCGATTGC
>FTFB01005449.1_pt1 | contig 28889 bp, 26 predicted proteins | sample 1658331 | NCBI WGS metagenome assembly FTFB01 (sample SAMEA3914816, study PRJEB12502) | metagenome | biome: forest; material: soil | place: USA | collected 2011-09-16 | depth 0.3 m | reverse complement strand
CTTGCTGTGCGGCGCGATCGTGCTGTTCTTGACCTCGACGAAGTTGCCCACCTTCACGTGCCCCGAGAGCACGGCGCCGGGGCGCAGGCGCGCGAACGGCCCGATCTCGCAATCGTCGCCGGCCGCGATATCGTTCATGACGGTGTAGGGGTGCACGTGCGTGCCGGCGCCGAGCGTGCTGTCGGTGATCACGGCGTACGGGCCGATGTGCGCACGGTCGCCGAGCGTCACCTTGCCTTGCAGCACCACGCCCACGTCGATGAACACGTCGCGCCCGACGACGACTTCGCCGCGCACGTCGAGACGCTCGGGGTCCGCGAGCGTCACGCCACGGGTCATGAGATCGGCGGCGATGCGGCGTTGCAGCGTGCGCTCGGCGGTGGCGAGCTGCGCGCGGTCGTTGATGCCGAGCACGTCGGTCGCGGATTCAGCCACGTTGCCGTGCACGCGTTTGCCGTCGGCGATCGCAAGGCCGATCACGTCGGTCAGGTAGTACTCGCGCTGTGCGTTGGCGTTCGTGAGTTTGCTCAGGGCACGACGCAACGCGCCCGCGTGGAATGCGATGACGCCGGTGTTGATCTCGTTGACGCGCTGTTCGACATCGCTCGCGTCCTTGTGCTCGACGATGCGCTGCACGTCGCCGCGCGAATTGCGCAGCACGCGGCCGTAGCCGGTGGGGTCGGGGACGATCGCCGTGAGCAGCGCGAGATCGCCGTTCGCCGAATCCGCCACGAGCTTGCGCACGACATCGGTACCGACGAGTGGCACGTCGCCGCACAGCACGAGCACGGTGTGATCGTCCGGGATCGAAGGCATGGCCTGCATGACGGCGTGCCCCGTCCCGAGCTGCTCGGCCTGCTGCGCCCATTTGAGGTCCGCCTGCGCCTCGAACGCGGCCAGCACCTGGTCGCCGCCGTGGCCGTAAACGACGTAGATGGCGGCGGGGTTCACGCTGCGCGCAGTGGCGAGAACGTGCTCCAGCAGCGGCCTGCCGGCGAGGGGCTGGAGCACCTTCGGCAGGGCCGAATGCATGCGTTTGCCCTGGCCCGCGGCGAGAACGACGACCGAAACCGGCACTGATCCGAACCTCGGAGAGTCCTTGAGCCGGCAATCATAACGTGCCGGCTGCGTTGGTTCCTGCTGAACGCGTCACGCTCGCGCCGCGCGGCCCGGGGGGCCATCGGATGCAGGTCCGCCGACGTAACGTGAACTTTGACCGGGGCGCGGGGAACTTACCCGCCAAACACGTCTCCGGAACGAGGGGGTTGCCGTTGCTCTCGATCTTGGTTGCCCATTCCTATTTCCTCCGCTTCGACGAGAAGCAGCGGCGGCGCGCCAAGCCCTATCCGCCGCTCGCCACGCTCCAGGTCGCCGCGCTGCTCCGCGAGACGAGGCACCAGGTCACGCTGTTCGACGCGATGCTCGCCGACGGCATCGGCGACTACCACGCCCTGCTCGACGCGACGCGGCCGAAGCTCGTGCTGCTCTACGAGGATAACTACAACTTTCTGACCAAGATGTGCCTTGGGAAGATGCGGCGCGCTGCCTGCGAAATGATCGCGAGCGCGAAACGCTCCGGGGCACGGGTGATCGCGGCTGGGTCGGACGCGTCCGACGCGCCGCGCGAGTACCTCGAGGCAGGCGCCGACGTGGTCTTGCGGGGCGAGGGCCTGCCGGCGCTGGTCGCGCTCGTAGCGCGGCTCGATGCCGACACGTCCCTGCCCGTCGAGAAACTCGTGGCCGGTGTTTCCGCTATCGTCTCGGCCGTCGACTCGACTGCGTTTGCGTCGAGACCCGCCGCACCGCTGCCGGCGCCCCCGCTGCCGCGGTCTCCCGCCTGGGACATGGTCGACGTCGAGCGCTATCGAGCGGTGTGGCTCGACGCGCACGGCTATTTCAGCCTCAACATGGCCGCCTCCCGCGGCTGCTCGTTTCGCTGCAACTGGTGCGCCAAGCCGATCTGGGGCAATCAGTACTTGCAGCGCGACGCGAGCGAAACCGCCGCAGAGATGCTGCAACTCAAACGCCGCTATGCGCCCGACCACGTCTGGTTCGCCGACGACATTTTCGGGTTCCGCACCGACTGGGTGACGGCTTTCGCGGCCGCGCTCGACGCCGGCGGCGGCGGCGTGCCGTTCACGATCCAACTGCGAGCCGATCTCGTGAGTCAGCGCATGGCGCGGGCTCTCCACGATGCCGGGTGTCGCGAGGTCTGGATAGGCGCGGAGAGCGGCAGCCAGAAAATTCTGGATGCGATGAACAAGGGAACCCATGTGGCGGAGATCGTCGCCGCGCGTCGGATGTTGGGCGCCGAAGACATCCGCGTGGGATTTTTCCTTCAGCTCGGCTACTTGGGCGAGGACCTGGACGACATCCTGGCGACCCGCGACCTCGTCGCGCGCGCGCGGCCCGACGACGTCGGGGTCAGCGTTGCCTATCCGCTGCCGGGCACCAAATTCTACGACCTCGTCAAGGGACAGCTCGGCGACAAGCGCCATTGGCAGGACAGCGACGATCTCGACATGATGTTCTTCGGCACCTATCGCACGGAGTTCTACCGGATGGTGCGCGATCTGTTGCACGACCATGTGTTGCCCGGGAAATGGCCGTCGTTGCAGCGGCGCTGGAACGATCTCGTGATGCGAGAGGCGCAGTTTCGCCGAGTCGAAGCGGCCGAGACTACCGGAACGTCGCTCGCCGCCGGCGCGATCTCCTGAACGCGACGACAATGGCCGACCTCCTGCTCACTCACGGCTATTTTCTCGCGGACGACGAGAAGGAACGGCAGATCATGAAGCCGTACCCGCCGCTCGGACTGCTCTACCTGTCCGCGTTCCTGAAGACGCGCGGCTACTCGGTAGAGGTGTTCGATAGTACGTTCGAGGAGCGCGCGCGGCTGTGGCAAAGATTCGAGCAAGGCAGCGGCACGGTCGGCATCTACACGAACCTGATGACGCGACGCTCCGTGCTCGACATCGTCCGCGCCGCCAAGCGGCGAGGCTGGACAGTCATCCTGGGCGGCCCCGAGAGCGCGAACTATGTCGAGGAGTACCTCGCGAGTGGGGCGGACGTGGTCGTGATCGGCGAAGGCGAGCTAACGACGGCCGAGTTGTTGCCTGCGCTCGCGCGCGAAGGCCCCTACCGGTTGCACGCCGTGCCGGGCGTTGCGTTTCGCGACGAGACCGGCATCGTCGTTCGTACTACCGGTGGCCCGAAGGTCAAGGATCTCGACTCCCTGCCATTCCCCGACCGCGAAGCGATCGATCACCGGCTCTATCTCGACGCGTGGAAGACCCATCACGGCGCGAGCAGCATCAATTTGATTACGGCACGCGGCTGCCCGTACCGCTGCAACTGGTGCTCGCACGCTGTGTACGGCTATACCCATCGGCGCCGCAGCCCGGCCAATGTTGCGGATGAGGCGCAGGCGATCATCGATCGCTACAACCCCGACCAGCTGTGGTACGCGGACGACGTGTTCACGATCAGCCATCCGTGGCTCGAAGCCTACGCGGCGGAGCTCGAGCGCCGATCCATCCATCGGCCGTTCGAAACCATCACGCGCGCGGACCGGCTGCAGACGGAAGCGAGCGTGCGGTTACTGAAGCAGCTTGGCTGCTACCGGATCTGGATCGGCTCGGAGAGCGGCAGCCAGAAGATCCTGGACGCGATGCAACGCGGCGTCAGCGTCGAGCAGGTGCGCCAGTCGATCGCGCTCGCGCACGCGCAGGGGATTCAGGTCGGCATGTTCCTCATGTGGGGCTACGAAGGCGAGGAGATCGAGGACATCGCGGCCACGGTCGAGCACGTCAAGGTCAGTAAGCCCGACGTGTTCTTCACCACGGTGTCGTATCCGATCAAGGGCACCGGCTATTTCGACAAGGTGCGGGACAAAGTAGCGCTGCCGATCGCCTGGGACCGTGCATCGGACCGCGACTACGTCGTGCTCGGACGCCGCGGCAAGGACTACTACAAGCTCGCCGATCAGTGGCTGCGCAGCGAGGTCGAGGCCGCCCGAATCGAGCCGCACGATCCGCGCCGCGCGGCGGATCTGCTGCGCGCGGCGCACGAGGCGCAGACCACGATGCGCGCATGGGGCGCCGCGTGAGCACGACAGCGGCCACGCTTCCGCCGTACAGGACGGTGGCTGCGGCGCTGCGCAAAACCACCGAGCACCTCGCTCGCGAGGTGGTGCATTCCTCGGTATCGCCGCCGCACTGGAACGGCCTCGAGTGGGCCATCGCGCGTTCCGTCGCCAGCATGCAGGGCATCTCCGCGTTACTTGCGCACCGTCTGCGGTGGCGAGGCCCCCGAGCTTGGGAGTTGTTCCTCGCGCAGCAGCGGGAACAGTCGTTGCTGCGCGAAGCGCTGATCGGGCGCCTGCTGCAGGGTATCGACGCGGCTGCACGCGATGCGGGCGTCGGCTGCATCGCGCTGAAAGGCTCCGCGCTTCGCGCGCTCGAGCTCTACGGCCCCGGCGAGCGGCCGATGGGTGACGTCGACCTGCTCGTGCGCAAGGCCGATTCGGCCGCAATCGCCGAGGTCATGCGCGCACTCGACTACGTGCCGGTCTTCGACGCGAAACGCCACGTCGTCTACACACCGCGCGGCCGTTCGACGCCGCACGATCTCGGCGAGCACGTCGACAACCCGGTCCCCATCGAAATTCATACTCTCGTTTCGGAGCCGCTGCCGTTCAGAGAAGTGGACATCACGTCGCACCTCGAGCCCCGCCACGCCCACCCCGGCCTGAACCCGTATCCGAGCTTCGCCGCCTTGTTGCTGCATTTGTTGCTGCACGCCGCCGGCAACATGAACGCACACGCCATGCGGCAGATTCAGCTCGAGGACGTGGCCTTGCTGAGCGGGCGGCTCGAGGACGCCGATTGGCAGTGGTTGCTCGAAATGGCGAGCACGGCCGACCATCTCTGGTGGGCTTTCCCGCCGTTGGCGTTGACGCTTCGTTACTACGAGTGCCCTGTCCCTGCCGCGTTGATGCGCGAGCTTCGCCGCAACTGCCCGCGCGTGTTGCGCGCGGTCACGGAGCGCAAGGACCTGACCGCGGTGTCGTGGTCGAACCTGCGCATCAGCGCATTCCCGGGGATCGCGTGGTCGCGAACGCCGTCGGATGTTTTCCGGTACATGCGCAGCCGCGCACTGCCCGACCGCGACACGCTCGAGTCGCTGCGCACGGTAGTCCAGCTGCAACCGCACATGCAGCAGTTGCCCTGGTATCAACTGTCGCAGGGCAAACGCATCGTGCGTTGGCTGTTAACACGGCCACCGCGGGTTCAGACGATGACGTCGGTGAACGCAGCGCTGCGGAACCCGGAAGCCTAGGAACACCCGTTGATCGTCGATACGCGTCGGCTGTTTCTCAAACTACTGCGCACGTTCGATATCGAAACCGTGTGCGACGTCGGCTCCATGGACGGCTCCGACGCGCTCCGTTTTCGGCGCACGCTGCCGGCCGCCGACATCGTCGCGTTCGAGCCGAATCCTCGAAACTTCGCGCTGATGGAGGCCGACCCGCGTCTGCAACGCAATTGCGTCCGGGTTCTGCCGCTCGCGGCGAGCGATCGCGATTCGCACGCGCCGTTCTTCGTCGTCGCTGCCGAGTACGCGGCGCACCGCGATCTCGCGCGCCGCGGCATGAGCTCCCTTCACGAGCGGTCCCCAACTGCACTGATCGCCGAGGTGGCCCAGGTGCGCACGGTCCGGCTCGACACCGTGCTCGTCGCCGAGGGCCGCGCTCGCCAGCGCATCGCACTCTGGATCGATACCGAGGGAATGGCCTTCGAGGCGATATCGGGAGCGTCGGGCGTGCTTGATCGCACGCAGGTATTGCACGTCGAAGTCGAGACGGTGCCGTGCATCGGCGCGCAGCAAAGGCTGTTCCCCGACGTCGAGCGGATCCTGCTCGATTCCGGCTTCGCGCTCCTCGCCACCGACCACCCGCGGTCTGCGATTCAGTTCAACGCGCTGTTCGTGCGCGCGGAGCTGCTGCGCGCGAAGACGGCCAGGATCGGCTGGCACCTCAGGAACGGACAGCTGCATCGCCACCTGAAGCAGACGGTGCGTCCCCTGCTGCCCTCGCGGTTCCGACGGTTTCTCTCTCGCCATGCCAATGCGGTTCGGATCTAGCGCGAAAGGTTCGCCTGCGAGCGTAGGCGGCCCCGGCGCATCGAAACGCCTGGTGCCCTACCGCCCGGACATCGACGGGTTGCGCGCGATCAGCGTGCTCGCAGTCATTTTCTTTCATGCGCACGTACCCGGGTTCGCGGGAGGGTACGTCGGCGTCGACGTCTTCTTCGTCATTTCGGGGTATCTGATCACTCAGGTTCTGATGGCTCCGTCGGGCCCAGGGTTGGGCGAGCAACTGCGAACGTTCTACGTGCGTCGCTGCCGGCGGATTCTGCCCGCGCTGATCGTGATGCTGCTCGGCTCGACGCTCGTCGCGCTCTGGGTGTTCCTGCCGGGCGAGCTGACGCGCTTCGGCAGGTATGTGGCGTATGCGTTGGTGTTGATCGCCAACGTGGCCGTCTGGCGCGACGGCGGCTATTTCGACGTCAACTCCGCCTACAGCCCCCTTCTGCACCTCTGGTCGATCGCGGTCGAAGAGCAGTTCTATCTCGTCTTTCCGCTGATCTTCCTGTTGAGCGGCAAGGCGGGGAGCAACCGCCGGTTCGCACTATTCGCCGTTGCCGCGCTGGCGTCTCTCGCGCTTTGCGTGTGGGGTTCGTACTACAAACCGGGCGCCAACTTTTTTCTCGCACCGACGCGTGCCTGGGAATTGCTGTTGGGCTCGCTTGCAGCGCTGGGCCTCGGACGCTCGTTGAGCGTTCATCCCGCGCGGGGTGCATTCGCCGTGGCAGCACTGGTCGCGCTCCTGGGGTGCGTCGCGTTCTACGACAATGGCACGCGGTATCCCGGGCTCTATGCGCTCGTTCCATGCGTCAGCACGGCGATCCTGCTCGCGACGGCGAGTCAGTCACACACTCACGTCAGTGGTTGGCTAAGCGCAAGACCGCTGGTCTTCACCGGGCTCATTTCCTACTCGCTGTACCTGTGGCACCTCCCGCTCCTTGCCTTCGCGGCCTACTACAACATTCATCCGCTCACGCCCGGTCATCTCGCGATTCTGTTGCCGGCGTTGTACGTGCTCTCGGTCGCGAGCTGGCGCTACGTCGAGGCTCCGATTCGCGGCCGCACGTTGCTGAAGGCCGATTCCCGATTCCTGGTCGCGGCCGGCAGCGCAGCGGCCATCGTCGCGTCGCTCGGCGTGCTGCTGTGGCAAACCCAGGGCCTGTCCGAACGCTCGAGCGAAGCAGAGCGGCGCCTCCTCGGCAACTCCGATCGGTTACGGCAGGACACACGGAATTGCGTGCGACCGCTGAGCGCAGTCGCCGCGGGAGAGCTGTGTCGCTACGGGCCCGACGCCGGCGTCAAGGCCGACGTACTCGTCTGGGGAGACAGCCATGCGATGGTGCTCATTCCCGCGTACGAGCGCATCGCGGCCGCTCGCAACGTGGACGTGCGCATGGCGGTGCTGTATTCGTGCCGGCCGCTGCTGGACGCGGCGAGCAAGACCGAGCAGCCGCAGCGGCGAAAGCTTTGCCAGGACTTCAACCGGGCCGTGGTCAGCGCCATCGACGCGATCAATCCCGCGCTCGTCATATTGAACGCGTATTGGCTGCACCCGGATCTCGATATCGTGCCGACGGGCGCTGAAACAGAAGGCTCCTCACCGCCATTCGAGGCCGCGCTCGAGCACACACTGAAGGCCATTGGGCTCGGGCGGCGCAAGGTCTGCATCGTCGGTGACGTGCCAGAGCTCGACTACCGGATGCCGTATGCCTATGCGGTCGCGTTGAGACGTGGAATAGATCCGTCGTTCGTCGCACTTCCGTCAGCGGACGCGAAGTTGCAGCTCCGCGACGTCACTCGCGATTTCACCGATCTCGAGCAGCGTCTTTCGGTCAAGCTGGTGCAGCCCGCCGACGTGCTGTGCGCGGGACCGACGTGCTCGATTCTGACGGCCGATGGCGATTCCCTCTACGGGGACGACAACCATCTATCGATCAACGGCGCCCGCTTCGTCGCCCGCTCGCTCGACGCGTGCTTCGACGGTATTGGGTGACGAGCCCGCGACCGAGATCGGCTCCGCCTGCGCGCCCGGCCTCGAGAGGCACGCGCGCACCAGGACTTTCGCGGCGCCGAACCACCAGCTCGGGTACCGCCAGCCGAACGACAGACTGCTCGCGACCACGCCAACGCCGCGCCACCGGCCGCCGCGCGCGACCAGCGTTTCGGCGCGAGCCAAGGCGTTGCGACTTCGCTCTGCGAGGACCAACGCGCGCCGCCGGCCGGTGAGCTCGCTCGCCAGTTTTTGCAGCGACCGATCGCGCGCGACGTGCGCGCGCCCGGCTTCGCGCTCGTCGTCGCGGGCATAGCGACGAACGCATACGAGCGGCTCGTCGACGACGCACGCGGGGCTACGCAGCGCGAGTCGCGCCCACAAGTCGTAGTCCTCGGCGCAGTCGAGCGTCTCGTCGAATGCCCCGGCCTTGCGCAGGAGCTCGGTGCGGACAACGACCGCAGGCGTGCGGATCGAGGCCTGCCCGCGCACCACCTGGTCGAAGATGTCACCGCTGTGCGCGATCCAACGGCGGTGGCTCTCCGAAGGCAACGGCGCGCCGTGCGCATCCACGATCACGAAGGCTGTATAGCACCACTCACACTCGCGCTCGGCGCGCAGCAGTGCGACCTGTATTGCGAGCTTGGTCGGTAGCCACACGTCGTCGGAGTCCATGAACGCGACGAAGGCTCCACGCGCTTGCGCGATCGCGGCGTTGCGAACCTGGCCGGGATTGCCGGAGTGCGCGCGCCGCAACACGCGAACGTTGTCGAAGCGCTCCAACGCGGTCAGATACTCCAGCACCGGCTCACCGGAGCCATCGTCCGCGACGATCAGCTCCCAGTCGCGAAACGTCTGCGAAAAGATCGACGCCACGCTTTCGAGCAGGAAGCGCTGGCGATCGTAGGTCGGCATCACGATCGACACGGTCGGCCGCTCACTCACCCCACGGCTCCCGGCGCGCGAACGGCGCTGTAGACTCACGATCATGCCGGCGAGTCGAGACTGGGTGGGAACGGAGGCGACGATCGCGGCTCTGCTGAAGACGCGCTCGCCGGCGCGCGCACAGCTGCTCGCGAGTCTCGCGGACTACGCCGCGGCAGCGACCGGCGAAGCGCGCCGGCTCGGCGCATTGCCACCGGGCGACGCCGATTACGCCGCAGCCCTCGAATGGTTGTTGCGCCCGGTATTCATCTGCGGTCATCAGCGCAGCGGCACGACGTTGCTGCAGAATCTGCTCGACGACCATCCGCAGGTCCTGACGTTGCCGAGCGAGGGCACTTACTTCACTTCGTTCGGCTACGTTGCGCGAACCTCGCCTTCGGCGCAGGCGATGGACCGGTTCGCGGCGGACTGGATTGCACGCTTCGTCGATCCGAATTTCGAGCCGCACTTTCGGCTCGGGCGGGCCACCGCCGACGGGTGTCCCGCGGTCGACTTCGCCCGCGCCTTGTTCGGCTGGCACGCGGCGCTGCGCCCACGCGTACCGCCGAGGCTCGCATCGCTGCTCGCGCTCGCGGCCGCGTTCCGGGCGACGACGGTCCCGCATCGCACTCCGCTGCTCTGGGTCGAGAAGACGCCGCGAAACGAACGTTACGTGGCCCGCTTCGCTACGCTCGCGCACGCGCGATTCGTTCACGTCGTTCGTGATCCGCGCGCCACTCTCGCGTCGCTCCGGGAGCTCTACGCGGCGACGGGTATCGCTTTCGATGTTGCCGAGCACGCCCGTGCGATCGGCCACTCGCTGCACCTCGCATACGCGAATTCGCACCGGCTCGGCACTCGCTACCTCGTCGTGCGCTACGAAGACCTGGTCTGCGACCCGGCGCAACACATGGAGCGGGTGCGTCGGTTTCTCGACATTGCGGCCGACCCCACGCTGCTCGCGCCGACCGCGGCCGGCCGCCCGGCCCGCGCGAATTCCTCGTTCGCGCCGGGGAACACGCCCGGCGTCGTCGAGCGCGGGCGGCGCGCGGCCGTGCTGTCCGCCGCCGAGCTCGTGTCTCTCGGCGCTCATACGGCGAGTGCGGCGCGGCGGCTCGGCTACGACGTCCCGATACCGTCGAACACCGACCGCTGGGCCACGCGTCTGCAGGAGTGGCCGCGTCACGCGCTGCGCCGCTCGCGCGCCGCCGTACGCGCGGTGGCACGGCCGCTGCGCGACGCGATGCGGCGATAGATCTCGCTGAACTGGCGCGCGGTCTCGTCGGCGCTGTCCTCGAGGGCGATGCGCTGCGCCGCACCGGCCAGCCGCAACCGCAGGTCCTCGTCATCCAGGAGCCTGGCGATTCCGGCGGCGAGCGCGCCCGAGTCGCCGCAGGGCACCGCGAGCGCGGCGTGCGGGCTCCACTCCGCGAGATGCCCGACGGTGGTTCCCACCGACGGCACGCCCGCGAGCGCGGCTTCGAGCACGACGACCGGCCCCGCTTCGTGCCGCGAGCTGACGACTGCGACGTGCGCCTGCTCGACGATCGGCCGCAGTGCGCGCTGCGTGAGAAAGCCGTGAAATCGAAGGCGGTGCTGCAGGCCGAGCTCGGCGGCCAACGCGTGAATTCGGCCGTCGAGCGTGTCCTCCCCCACGATGTCCGCGTGAAACTCGCGGCCGGCGTCGGCGAGCCCGCGCAACGCACGCAGCAACGTCGGCTGGTCTTTGACGGCATTCAAGCTCGCGACGTGCACGAGCCGGGCCGGCTCACCGGAGAGCCGGCGCACCGGCGCGCGAACGGGCCAGCGATCGAGATCCACGCCAAGAGGCACGCGTTGCGCGGTGACGCCGCGAGCCGCGACGAGCTCGCCGATCGGCTGGCTCGCGCAAGTCACTACGGTCGCGGCGCGCAGCACAGCGTGCTCGCGGAGTCGGCCACGCCACGTGCGACAGCCCCCGTAGCCGATGTCCGGGAGCGCGGCGAGCTCGCCGCCGGCGACATGCACGACGCTCGGCACGCGCAGCAGCGTGCCCATCCCTACCGCCAGCGCACCGTGGCTTCCGGCCCAGAACGCATGAACGACGTCAAACGGCTGTACGCGATGCTCGCGCAGAATCGCCGCGGCCGCGCGCCAACCCGTGTGCCGCGCGCCGACGTTGTGCACGCGCGCGCCTTCGAGCGTCCAGTCACCGGGCTCGGGGTCCTGATGCGTGGCGAATACGTGGAGGTCGTGCTCGGCGGCCAACCGGCCGATCAGGGCGACCAACACCGGGATGATTCGGGCTTCGCCCGAGGCATCCACGCCGCCGGGAACGACGAGCGCGATCTTCATCGGCGCCTCCGGATCGTGGCGAGCAACGTCCGCAGCCGCTCCACCGCAAGATCGGGGTGTACCGCGCGCCGCAGTTCGTACGCCGGCTGGGTCGCGATCTGCCGCTCGAAGTCGCACCAGTTCGGCAACGCGGCGGCGTACGGCTGCTCGCGGCGCAGGCGCGCGAGAAAGGCGCTACGTCGCAGAGGCGCAAGAGCGTCGCGGTCCCCTGCGCCGAGGGTCGATAAGAAGACGACGGCCGCGAGACGCAGCGGAGCCGCGGGAGTCTTGCGCGGCAGTTGGCGCAGGTCCACTTCGTATTTGAGCGCGCCACTGCGCCGACAGATCTTCGGCGAGCGCAGGATCTGCTCGCGCAGCGTTCCCGCCGCCAGAAACTCGAGGCCGCTTGGCAGTACGTGCAGGTAGTTCGGCACACCGGTGACGCGCAACGGGGCGAGGGCCACGAACGCGCTGTCCTCGGCCAGCACGTGTAAGCCGCTCGCCAGCGCGTGCAGGGCCAGGGTACTCTTGCCGGCCCCCGTTCCGCCCATCAGAAGCAGACCGGTTCCGCCCACCCCGATGCACGCGGCGTGTAACGGCACGAGCGGCTGTCCGCGCGATGCGAGCGTGACCATCGCGAGCTCGATGAGCTCGTAGCGAGCGTTGTAGGGGTAACGCAGCATGGCCGGTGAGAGTGCGACCAGCGCATGGGATCGCTCGACGTCGACCAACGCGAAGTTGCCGGCATCGATCGTCGCGCACAGGAGCCCGCCGCCGGACGTCAGGGTCGGCGGCGGCGGCCCGACGCGGCGCGGCCACGCCGGGCGATGGTCGGTCATCACGAGCCGCACGCGAAAGCGGTGCGCCTCGTGCTCCACGCGGTGCCGCGGCAAGCCGCCGAACGCGTCGACCGCGAGCCGCAGCGCGGCCGCGCTCGAGCTCTCGACCGTGAACGCACCGCCGAGCACGCGCAGACGCGCCCGCAGACGCGCCGGTGCCCGCTCGCCGAAGGGATCGGCGGCCGTCGACTTCACGGTCGACCGTCCATGAGGCGGGTCCGGGCAGGCGCCGCCCCGCCCTGCCGGCTGCCGACGAGTCGGCCGTCATCGAGCTCGAACAATTCGTCGCAGCGTTGCAGCGAGCTCGGTCGGTGCGCGATCAGCACGATCGTGCAGCGGCCTCGCAGGTCGCACAGTAACGAGACGATTTCCGCCTCGGTCGACACGTCGAGCGCGCTGGTGATTTCATCGAGCACCAGAAGCGAGGCGCGCCGATACAGCGCCCGAGCGATCGCGAGGCGCTGGCGCTGACCGCCGCTCAGCAGCACGCCGTTTTGCCCGACCAGCGTTGCCAGCCCGTGCGGCAACGAATCGATTGCGGCCTCGAGACGCGCACCGCACAACGCTTCCCGAACCCTTGTCTCGTCGATGGCCGCGGGCGGAGCTCCGAAGGCGACGTTCTGCGCCACGCTGGCGTCGAGCAACACGATGTGCTGCGGCACGTGGGCGACCGTCGTGAGCCAAAGATCGCGGTTCAGCTCGTCGAGCGGCACGCCGTCGACGTGGATTTCGCCCGCGTCGGGCACGAGCACGCCCAGCAGCAAATCGGCGAGCGTGGTCTTTCCGGAACCGTTCGGCCCGGCGAGCCCGACGAACGTGCCTGCCTGGATTCGCAGCGACACCTCTCGGACGCCGCCCTCGCGCTCCGGCACATGCCGATAGGACACGCCGGTCAGCCGGATCTCGCGCCGCGGCCGCGACGCCCACTCGCGGGCCGCACGATCGCCCGACCTGGCGCTGGGACGCCGGCGTGCACGCAGCAAGTCGTCGGCGATTCGCTCGAAGGCGGGGGCGTCCGAGCGAATGCGTGCGTTCGCCGCGAATACCTGTTGAATGGGCGGTAGCAACCGATACGCGGCGAGCCCGAGCAACGCAAGATGCGTGATCCACTGGCCGGGGCCGGCGCCGCGGTAGATCCACAGAGCCGCCGCCACGAGCCCCGCAGCCGTGACGCATTCGAGGGCGTACCTCGGACTGCTCGCGATCAACCCGGCCCGCGCGTGCGCGGCCGCGATCGCGAACGACTGCGACGCCACGCGCGCGGCCATTTCTTCGCGAGCGCGGAACACCGCCACGTCCTTGATGGCCTCGAAGCCTTCCGCGATGGTCTTCGCGCGCTCGCCCCAGAGCCGCACCGTCATGACGCCGTCGCGAGCCAACCGGCGCCGCACCAACACGTAGATGACCGTGTAGCTCAGTCCGAGGGTCAGGGCGGCACCGAGCGCGACGAGCGGATCGATCACCACGACCGCCGCCGCGATCAGGCCGATTGCGCACACGCCGGTCACCACCGTGAGGCCGCTCTGGATCACGCCGCTGACCGTGCGGTTGACGTCTTGCACGACCTGCGTCGCGAGCACGTCGCTATTACTGCGCGCGTGAAACGAGACGCTGCGGCGTAAATATTCGTCGAACAGCAGCGCATGGAAGGAAGCACCGACACGGTGCGAGAAACGGCCGACGGCATGCATCGCGAGAAGATTCACGACATTCGCCACGACGAGCAGCGCGACGAAGCCGAGCCCCAACCAGACGAGCAGGTCGTCGAGCGGCGGGGCACCGAGCGCTCGTTGCGTCCACGCGAGCAGGCCGTTGCGTTGCACCACGGCGGGATCCGCTAGGGTTGCGAGAAACGGCGCGATGCCGGCCACGCCCGCCACCGTGAAGCCGCCGGCGGCGATCGAGATCAGAAGCGCGTAGACGCACTCGCGTTTTTGCGCCGCATCGAGCAACTGCCAGATGCGACGCGCGAGCTGCCGCAACGACGTGGAACGCGCAGTCATACGCGCACTCGGCTGGCCGCCGGCGCCCGCAGCGCCAAGAGCTCGCGATAGGCGGCTGCGAACCTGCGGCCGAGCGCGGCACCCGAGAGATGCGCGTCGAAATGCGCGCGGACGGTGGCCCGGCCGCGTGGACCGAGCGACGCAGCGGCGTGACGAAGCGCGCCCGCGAGCGCGCGCGAGTCCCCGCACGGCCACAGTGCGCCGACGGCGCCGTTCCCCGTCAGGGCGCGCAGCGACGGAATGTCGGTCACGACCGGCGTGAGGCCGGTCGCGAGGGCCTCGATCAAGGCAAAGCTGCTGCCTTCGCGGTGGCTGCCGAGCACGAACAGATCGGCTGCCTGCATCAGCTGTTCGATGCGCTCGTGCGGCACACGGCCGAGCAGGTGCACGCGGTCGCGCAGCGCCGGATCGCGGGCGATCCGTGCCTCGACCGCCGCCAGCAGCGGCGCGGTGCCGTAGCAGCACGACAGTTGCAGGCCCGGCAGGTCGGCGACCGCGGCGGCAACGCCATCGAGCACCGTGAGCGGATCCTTGTTGCGGTCGAGGTGCCCGACCCAGAGCACCGCGGGGTCGCCGCGAATGCCTGTCGCCGCCCGCGCGGCCGCGGCATCACCCGGCGCGAACGCGCTCGTGGACTCCGGAACCTCGAACACGCCGACATGCCGTGGCAGCAGGCCCGCGCGCGCGAACGGCTCCGCCTGGGCTCGAGCACAGAATGCAACGCCGTCGACGGCGGTTGCCGCGCGTCTCCACGCGGGCCTGCGCCAAAAGGGCGGCGGCCGGTCCGCATGATCCTGGAGCAGGATCGGCAGGTCGGGAACCAGCGAGCGCAGCGCCAGCACGTCGCGTGGAAAGCCCAGGCCGTGCACGTGCAGCACGTCGGGAGCGCGCTCGCGCAGCAGCGAACGGAACGCCGCACTGTGCGCGAGCGACGTGTCGGGCGTCTCCGGCTCCATGAACACGAAATCCACTCCGCGTCGCGCCACTTCGCCGGGCAAGTGGTTGGCTTGCACGACCGTCACGCGGATGCCTGCGCTCGCGACGGCCGCCGCAACGTCCTCGAGCGAATGCCAATCGTCGAGCAGCTGCGTGGGCGAACGCCGCCGCGCGTCGAGAAAGAAACCGATCTGCATGACGTGCACGCCGAGGCCTCGTCAAATGCTCGTCGCGCGCGGATCGAGCAGCTTGATCAACCGCTGCGAAGCCTCGAGCTCCCACGGTCGATCGTAACGGCGCAGCGAATACCGCCACCGCGCGAGCGTGCGCAGCGTGGCCTTGCCCCACCGCGACGAGCGCGTGTCCTGCACGGTGGGAAACCGGCAGCGGAGCACCGTGACGAAGTCGTTGATGCGCCGGCGCAGGCGTTCCGTGAGCCACGGCGCATCCGCGTGGCACGCGTAGTCCACCCAACGCGGTTGCGTCCACTCCTCGGGGGTTGTCGGGAACTCCACCGGCGCACCGTGAATGTCGCGCAACGGCGTAAGCTTCAGCCGTTGCGCGTTCGGGACGGCCGCCGGCGGCAGCGGCGTGTGCACGTAGACGATGATCTCCGCGTCCGGATTCACGCGCTTGACCTGCCGGATGAAGTCGAACGTGCGCTCCGTTTCGCCCTCCGGATCCTCGGGCGGCGCCACCATGAACGACAGCTCCGGAATCACACCATGGCGCCGACAGAGCTCGGCGACCTCGAGCGTCTGCTCGGGGCGCGTGCCCTTGCGGATCGACTTCAGGAGCGCCGCGTTCGGCGTTTCGGCGCCGATGTACGCCATGCGCAGACGACTTTTGCGCACGAGCCGCCACGACTCCGCCGACAGGCCGAGCAACGCATCGCTGCGGGCATAGCACCACCACGGCAGCTCGTAGCGCGCGAGCACCTCGAGCAGGGGCGCCATGTCGGCCTCGCGATCGAAGAAGTTGTGGTCGTAGAACTGAATCGAGTCGGCGCCGATCCCGTGCTTCAACACCGCAAGATCGCGGTCGAGGCGCTGCGCGGGGGGCAGCAACGTTGCGCCGTTGAACATCGCGGCGACACCGCAGAACGTGCAGCGGAATCGACAGCCCAGCGCCGCCTGGTGCGCTGCGGTGCGCCGACCAAGGAACGTTCGCACGAGGTAGGCCTTCGCGTCGCCCAGCTTGTCGTAGCGTAGGGCGGGTGCGACGTGCTCGTGGTTCAGCGCGCGCGTGGGATTGTTCACCACGACTCCGTCGCGGCGCCAACTCAAGCCTCCGATATCCGCAAGTGCGCGGTCACCGGAGGTCAACGCACCGAGCAGCGCCCCGAGCGTGTCTTCGCCTTGACCGCGAACGGCGAAGTCCACGTAGTCGCTGTTCAGCGCCACGTCCGGATACAACGTCGGAAAATAGCCGCCCCACACGATCGGCACGTCGGGCCGAACGCGGCGGATGGCGCGCGATACCGCGATGGCGGTCGCGACCTGGGGGCCGCCCATCACGGTGACGCCGACTGCTGCGAACGGCTCGTTTCGGAGCGCGTCGCACGCCGACCGCACTGCGTCCCGATCCACGTTGCCGTCGACGAGGGTCGCGTCGAAACGCCCCTCGAGCGCCGCAGCCATTGTCATGATCGACAGCGGGAAGCGCGCGTGGCGCCGGGACGTGATGCGCGGATTGATCAGCAGCACTCGCCCCTGCACGTTCATGCGAGCTGCTGCGCGGCGCGCAGCCTCCCGTCCCGCGACACGTCGAGCGTCGCGCGCACGATCGTCAGCGTTTCATTGATGAAACGGCGGCGGGCGAACACGTCCAGGTGAAACCCGCGGGCGCGAAGCTCCGCCTCGAACAGCGCACATGCGTCGCCGAAAGACGAGAGCAGTACCAATGCGGCTCCGCCGGGCGCGAGATGCTGGCCGAGCCCCACCGCAAACCGACTCGCCGCGTCGGGCGACCGCCAGGCGGCGTCGCGATGATCTTGCGGAACGCCGATCAGAAACGGGGGGTTGAACAGCACGAGGTCGAAACGCTCGCCCGCGACCGGCTCGAACAGATCGCCCTGGCGAACGTCGACGCGCTCTTCGAGCCCGTTCAGCAGGGCGTTGAGCCGCGTGCAGCGTACGGCGTCCGGGCTCACGTCGACGGCCACGACGCGGCGGGCGTGCCGCGCGGCGAACAGCGCGCAGACGCCGGAGCCCGTGCCCATGTCGAGCACCGCGGCGCCCGGCGCAACCAGACGCGCATCGATCCGCGCCGAGAAAAACGCGCCGGTGCGCAGCACCTTGGGGTTCGCAACGCCCGGAATCACGAGGAGCGGCAGGCCGAGCACGTGCTCGAGCCGGAAGTCGTCGTAGTGGACTCGGCCGGTGATCCTGTACCCGAGGCTGAGCGCTTTGCCGGCCAGAATGCGCAGCGGCCCTGGGCGATGTTCCGCGAGCAACGACGGCATCGACGCGTCAAGCATTGGCGGCAGTCCTCGGCGCGAACGTGAGCGCCGCGTCGTCGCGCCACATCGAGCATACGCAGCGTTCGCATTCCGGCCGCTGACCGGCGCGGATGGCCGCGCGCAGCGCGCGCATGGGCTCGCTGGCGAGCGCCTCGACGAGCTCGGGTGCACGCGGGGCATGCGCCGGCCCCGCAATGAAGAAGCACGGCGCGACGCGGCCGTCCGCTGCGACGACGGCGGAGAATTCCGGCGCGTTGCAACGCACGGCAGGGAAATCGCGGTCACCGCGCAGCGCAGCGAAGTAGTCGCGGATGCGTCGCAGCTTCGCGGGCGACTCCGCGATGAAGCCCGTGCGGAAATCCTCGGGGTGCTCGCGCTCGAGTTCCGTCAGCAGCCGATCGAGCACGGGGAGGTCCTCGTCGCCGAGCGCAAGCTCCGGCGAGAGCTCGTCACGGCGCGCGAAAGCGTGCGGGTTGCTGACGTCGACGGCCAGAAACGACACGTTGGCGGCGCCAAGCTCGCGCGCGAGCGTCACGAAACGCGGAAGCTCTCGATAGTTCGAGCGCTGTAACGTGACGCGCAAACCCGCGGGTCTCCCGGCTGCCGCCACTGCCCGAACGCCTTCGCAGACTTTCTCGAACGCATCGAGTCCGCGGATCGCGGCATAGGTATCCTCGCAAGTGCCATCGAGCGAGACGGTGATCGAATCGAACGACTCCGCTGCGCGCTGTGCGTGCTTCGCGAGCGACAGCCCCGACGTCAGCAGCCATAGACCGAGGCCTCGGGCCCGGAGCAACGCGGCAATTTCCTGCCACTCGGGGTTCAGCAGGGGCTCGCCTCCGGACAGCAGCGCCGTGTGGGTGCGGAGCGTCGCGAACGCCGGCAACAGCCGCTCGACCGATTCGAGCGTCATGTCGCTGACGCCATGCCGCCAATAGTCGCAGGTCACGCAGCGCGAGTTGCAGCGCTCGCTCAGGTACAGCGTCACGAGCGGCAGCGACTCAAGCACGGCCGCTCGCGCCAAGCCGGTGCGCCTCGAAGATGTAGTGATCGGCCAGCGCTGCCAGCGGCTGCCAACGTTGGAGCACGCGCTCGAGACCGCCGAGCGCGGACATTCCGCGCGGCGACCGCTCGAGCCACTCGGAAGCGTACGTCGGCGGCAACACGATTCCGAGCCCGCGGCGGCCCGCGGGTGCGAAGTACGGACGCAGCGTGCGTTCGAGGTCGATGGGCGTCGGATACGAAATCTGCATGCCGCGCCACGAGGTGCCGCCCGTGCGCCTGCGGCGGAACGCCTTGCCCCACTCGCCGTGCGCGAGAAACCACGCCCACTCCCACGGAACGTTCCGGCCCATGACCACCCAGACGAGCGGCGCGCCGGGCTCGAGCAGGGTCGCGACGTCCGCGACGGCGCGGTCCAGCCCGCTGACGCAGTTGATGGCGCCGAAATTCGAGAGGACGCCGTCGAAGGTGTCACCCGCCAATTCGACGCCGAGCGCTTCCATCGGACTACACCGGAAGCGGATGCGTTCGCCGCAACCGGCCGCCTGCGCTTTGGCGGCGGCGATCCGCAGCATCGCAGGCGACGCATCGGTCGCGAGCACTTCGAAGCCGCGAAGTGCGAGGTGAATCGCGTCCTCGCCGGTGCCGCAGCCGATCTCGAGGATGCGGCGGCGCCCGGCAAACGACGTATCGACCCTTTCCCAGACCACCCCTCGCAGATACGTCCCGAGAGTGGTCGCGCTGAAAGCGGCATCGTAATCGGACGCAAGGTCGCTGAATGCGCTCGGGTGCGCTTCCAACGGCCGGTCCTGTGCCTGGGTGTGCACGGTCAGCCTGCACCGGCCGGTTCGCGGCGTCGGTGCGATCGTTCTCGTGCCAGCATCCGCTCACTCCCCCGTTCGTAGCCAAAAACCCACCGTCCCTCTGCGGAGTCGGGGATTCGCTAGAGGCTAGTGCGGGCTATCGGGGCGGAAGGTTCATTCCCGCGAAGCTTTACCGCGGTCCGGCGGGCCGGGCGCGGGCGCGCCGCAGCGCGAGCGCGCCCGCCGACCTGGTCAGCGGCGATTTGAGGTTTACAGGCCGATGCCGGCCTGGCGAACCATTGCGAATCGGCGGGCGGCGTCGTGCCAGTCGATGAGCTGCCAATAGGCGGAGAGCCAGTCTTCCTTGCGGTTGCGAAACTGCAGGTAGTACGCATGCTCCCACATGTCGATCACCAGGATCGGCAACGTGCACCGGCCGATGTTGTTCTGGTGATCGTAGACCTGCTCGATCAGGAGCCGGCGGCCGAGCGGATCCCACGACAGTACGCCCCAGCCCGAACCCTGGAGCGTCATGCAAACGGCGTCGAGCTGCATCTTGAACGCCGCGAACGAGCCGAAGTGCCGCTCGATCTCGTCGGCCAGAACGTCATCGGGGGCGCCGCCTCCGTTGGGAGACAGGTTGCGCCAGAGCAGCGAATGCAGCACGTGACCGGAGAAGTTGAACGCGAGATTGCGCTCGAGCTGCGCGATCGTATCGTAGCGTCCGCTGCGACGGGCTTCGGCGAGGTCGTCGACCGCCTTGTTCGCGCCCTTCACGTAACCCGCGTGGTGCGCGTTGTAGTGCAGGTCGATCATCTCGCTCGATAGCACGGGCTCGAACGCGTAGTAGTGGTAGCCGAGCGGCGGCAGCGAGTACAGCTGCCCGCGCGACGTCGAGTCCTTCTCGCTCGTTTCGCTCCGCTCCGAATCCTTCGTCAGGAACGACATCGCCGACGCCTTCTATCTATACGGCGCGGCGACCGAGTAGCGCGAACACGACCGCGAGAATCAGCCCGACGACGAACAAGGTCCACGCGATGTTGGCCGCGAGGCCTGCGATGCCGACCAAACCAAGAACGGCAGCGATCAGAGCGATGATGAGGAACGTTGCTGCTAGACGGATCATGGGATTTCTCCTGTTGGGGGGTTCGGTGAACGCCGGCACGCGAATGCCGGCGTTCACATCACCCGCGGACTTTGAGTCTAGTTCGCACGACGGACGACGAGCTGGTTGTGCACGTCCTTCACGTCGCCGGTATTACGAGTCAGCTGCTCGGCGAGCTGCTTCTCCTCCGAGGACCCTACTTCGCCCGCCAACGTGACGACGTCGCCGCGCGTGTCGACGTTGATCTTCGTGCCGGCGATGTTCCTGTCGGTGAGCAACTTCGTCTTCACACGCGCCGTCGTGGTCACATCCTCGACCCACACGCCGAACGGGCGGTGATCGCCCTCAGCCACGGGCACTCGCGAGTGCTCCGCGACGACGAGGTCGTTCTTCACACTCACGACGCCGTCGATGCCTTTCGCTAGCTCGCCCGCGAGATCGCGATCGATATTGCTCTCGACTTTGCCGGTGAGATGAACCGTGCCGCCCTTCACGTCCGTGTCGATGGCGAAGCTGTTCAGGTGGCGGTTCAACAAGTAGACCGTCTCGAGCTTGCCCTGGATCCAGGCGTCGCCCGGCTGGCCCGTCGGTTTCGCGGCGAACGCCGGCACCGCTGCCAGCGTGCCGATCAGCGTCAGTACAGTGAGTGTCTTGTTCATGATGGGGCTCCTCGCTGCTAGCGCAGCTGATTACCCCAGGCATCGACTTCGCGCTCGGCCTCGTCCTTCTTCTTTCCATAGAGCGACTGGACCTTGCCGACTAGCTCCTGGCGCTTGCCTTGAATGAGCTCCCAATCGTCGTCCGTGAGCTTCCCCCATTGCTGCTGAGCTTGCCCCTTGAATTGCTTCCACTGACCTTCGATGCGATCCCAGTTCATTGACGTATCTCCTCTGTTGAAACGCTGCACGTAACGAGCGTTGATCCTCTCGCGGCACGCCGCGCGCCGGCAGGTGCGAAAGTCCCCGGCGTCCGGTAGGACACGTCCTAGCTGCAGGGTCGGCTGCGCCGGAGCGGGGCTCGGTGACAGAATGTGGTCGCGGGAGTCTTGTAGGACACGGCCGACATGGCGCGTAGGACGCAGCTTCTTCCAGCCGCGAGCGGCCACGACCATACTGGAACCGAACGGAGAACCGACTCCGCGGGTAATTTATGTATCAGGTGCTAATCGCAGACGATCACGCCGTCGTGAGAGCGGGCTTACGCCAATTCCTCGAGGAAAGCGGCCGTATCGGCGACGTCGCAGAGGCCGGGACCGGTCAACAGGCGATGGATCTGCTGCGCACCAAACGATTCGATCTGTTGATTCTCGATATCAATATGCCGGGCCGCGGTGGCTTGGACATCTTGAAGAACGTGCGCACGAGCTTTCCGGAAACGCGAGTCCTGATCGTCAGCGGCTTCCCGGAGCAGCAATACGCCGTGAACGTGCTGAAAGCCGGTGCCAGCGGGTATCTGTCGAAAGAGAGTGCTCCCGAGGAACTGCTGAAAGCCGTCCAGATCGTGCTCGCCGGCCGGCGCTACGTCAGCAACGCCTTGGCCGAGCAGCTCGTGGCGAACCTCGATGTGGATTCAGAACAGCCCGTGCACACCGGCCTGTCGGCGCGCGAGTTTCAGATCTTCTGCAAGTTGGCGGGCGGACGAGCGGTCTCCGAGATCGCCCGTGAGCTGTGCTTGAGCGTCAAAACCGTCAGCACGTATCGCAGCCGAGTGCTCGAGAAGATGAACCTGAAGTCCAACGCCGACATCACGCGTTACGCGTTGCAGAACGGCCTGATTCAATGAGCGCAGGGTCCGGCAAGGCCGCTCTGCGCGTGGTGCTGGTCGAAGACTCACCGCTCATAGCCGAACGCGTGCGCGACCTGCTCGAGACCGAGGCGGGCGCCAAGGTCGTCTATGTGGCCGACGACGAGAGCGCCGCTATCCGCGCCGTGCGCGAGCACGATGCCGACGTCATGATTCTCGATCTGCAGCTGCGTCGAGGCACGGGATTCAACGTGCTTCGGGCGCTAGGTGAATCGCGCCCGACGACCATCATCATGACCAACTACGCGCAGCCGCAGTATCGAGCCCGCGCGAAGGAATTCGGCATCGAGTACTTCCTCGACAAATCCTCGGATTTCGAAAAGCTAATTGGGATTCTCGCCGAGATCGATGGACGCCGGCCTTCCTAAAGCGGCGGCCGGAATAGTCAACGCCATCCGGGTGCCGCGCGGCGCGACCGGTTCCGTATAGAACACGCCGCCGACCGCTTGCATGCGGAACACCATTTGCCTCAGTCCGTGAGAGCCCGCACGCTGCGCGGCTCCGTCCGGCAGACCCACACCGTCGTCTTCCACCACGACGAACAGATGCTCGCGGCAGCTCAGCGAAACCTTCACGCGCGTCGCGCGCGCGTGCTTCAGAACGTTGGACAAGATCTCTTGCACGCACCTGAACACGGCGATTGAAACGTCGCCGCTGAGCACCGGCTCTTCCTCCGGCAAGTCGAGCTCCAGGCGGAGACTGCCCTGCGAGCAACGTTGCTCGGCCTGCCAGCGCAAGGCCGCAACCAGCCCCAGGTTGTCGAGAAGCGTTGGCCGCAGGTCCTCGATCACGCGCCGTTTGAGCTCTACTCCGGCCGCGAGCGCGCCATCGATGCGCCGCCAGCGCGTCTCAGCGTCGGCATCCGGCAGCGAAACACGACGCCGCAGGTTCGACAGATCCATGCGCATCGTGACGAGCAACCCGCCGAGCTCATCGTGAAGCTCGCGCGCAAGGGCGGACTTTTCGAACTCGCCGATGCGCAGCATGTGGGAGGAGAGCTCGCGGAGCTCCACCGTGGCCTGTTCCACAAGCCCGCGTAGCCTGGCCGCGGCAGCGGCCCGCCGGCGAATCTCGCGGGTGCTGAGCAAGCCCACGACCATTAGCAGCACCACGGTGAACACCGTGGTCGCCAGATTGATGTAGGTGTTGACGCGCAGCCCGTTGTCCCAATCCACGAGAGTCGCGTTGAGCCGTTCGATCTCGCGTGCGCGCAGCCCTTCGAGGGCCTCGCGAATCTCGCGCGTGTAGTACAAACCGAGGTCCGTCTTTACCGTGGCGAGCGCGTCGCGCGCTTTGCCCTCGGCCATCTGGCGGATGGTCTGATCCGTCTCGACGAACTTGATGTCGAGCCGTGTTCGCACGGCCTTGAGCACGGCCACTTCCTGCGTTTCGCCCTTTTCGTAGCGTTGAATCAAGTTGTCCACGTTCTCGAGCGCGGTCTTGCGCCCCGCCTCGTAGGGCTCCACGTACTTGCGATCGCCGGTGAGCAGATAACCGCGCTGCGCGCTTTCCGCGTCGATGCTGGCGTAGGTGAGCTCCGCAATCGTGCGCAGCCGGTCCTGGCGATCGCTGATCGCCTGGCCGAGATCCCGCGTGTAGTCGCGCCGCGCCTCCGCAACGAAGAAACTCGCGATGACGAGCGCCGTGACGCACACGAGGGGCAGCAGCACGTAACGCCGATCTATCCCCTCGCGCAGAATCTCCCGCATGTGCTCCGCCTGGCTCGTATCGGCTACAAGCCTAGCCCGGATTCTGCCGACGGACTACGTGCCGCCCGTAGGAGGAGTCCTACGTCACGTGCTGCCGTTGCCGGCAGGCATGCGTGCGCCGTACGTGTTCAGATGCGGAGGTGTGACCCCCCTCACCGTTCGCCACGTCACGACGTATCGATACGCGGCTCCCGTGACGTTCGGGCGCCACCGGTTGATGCTACGCCCGCGCGATAGCCACGAGCTGCGGCTCGAGAGCGCCGAGCTCGCAGTGTCCGTGCCCTGCACCGTGGGGTGGTTGTACGACGTGTTCGGTAACTCGGTCGCGTTCCTCGACTTCACCGAGGCTGCGAGCGCGCTGTCGATTACGTCGACGCTGAAGATCGAACGCTTTGCATTGGCGGAGCCGGACTTCCCCATCGCCGCCGATGCGGAGACGTACCCGTTCATGCACTCGGCCGACGATCGCACGGACCTCGGTCGACTGCGCGAGCACAACTATCCCGATCCTCGTAACGTCGTGACGGACTGGGCGAAGCAGTTCGTCGCCGGCGAACGCAGGCGCACGTGGGACGTGCTGGCGGACATGAACTCGGCGATCCACGCCGGGTTCAAGTACAACGCACGTCATGAGGAGGGCACGCAGACGCCGATCGAGACGCTCGAGCGGAGTAGCGGCACGTGCCGCGACTTCGCGCTGCTGTTCATGGAGGGCGCTCGCTCGCTCGGGTTCGGCGCCCGGTTCGTGACGGGCTACCTCTACGATCCGCCCCCGGAGGGTCCGCGGAAGGACGACCGCGTACAGGGCGCCGGCGCCACGCATGCCTGGGCGGAGATCTTTTTGCCGGGAGCCGGCTGGGTCGAGTTCGACCCGACGAACGGGCTGATCGCCGCCGAGAATCTCATCCGCGTGGCGGTGACGCGCGACCCTTCACAGGCCGTGCCCGTCAGCGGCAGCTACGTCGGTACGCCAGACGACTACCTTGGAATGGACATCGAGGTCACGGTGCAGGCAGGCATCGGCCCCGCGGTGACGGCGTCCGCGGCGTAGTGGGTTGAGGTAGAGTTCCGGCTCGACACACCACTGTCGCCCCGGGGGATCTTCCAATGAACACTCGTCGTCAGATCGCGTTCGCGTCTCTGCTGCTCGCGGCCTTTGCCGCTAACGCCCAATCCCCGAACTGGGTCGGCAGCTGGGGCGCCTCGCCGCAACCGCCGAGCCCGGGCGGCGGCCCGTTCCCCGGAACACCGAGCTTCAACGACCAGACCGTGCGACAGATCGTGCGCTTGAGCGTCGGCGGCGAGCGCGTGCGCCTGCGCCTCTCGAACGAGTACGGGACGAAGGCGATCACGATCGGCGCAGCGCGCGTCGCGCTCGCGGACGGCGCCGACCGGCTGCAAGCCGGCACGGAGCGCGCGGTGACCTTCGACGGCAAGGCGTCGGCCGTCATCGCAGCCGGCGCGCCGCTCTTGAGCGACCCGATCGACCTGACGGTGAAAGATCTCGCGACGCTTTCCGTCAGCGTGTACCTGCAAGGCGAGACGGGTCCCTGCACATGCCACGGCACCGGCATGCAGGACGCGTACATCTCGGCGAAAGGCGACTTCACGAAGGGCACGTTCGCACCGGCGCAGACCACGCAGATGCGCGCGTTCCTCTCGGGCGTCGAGGTGCTCGCGGCGAAGGCGCAGGCCATCGTCGTGTTCGGCGACTCGATCAGCGGCGGCGGGGGCTCCACCGGGGGCGCGAACCGCCGCTGGCCCGATCTCCTGGCCGAGCGCCTGAGCGCGCGCGGCGGCGGCACACACTTTGGCATCGTGAACCACGGCATCAGCGGCAACCAGGTCTTGAGCGACGGCGCCGGCGTGAGCGCGCTCGCGCGCTTCGACCGCGACGTGCTGTCCGTGCCGGGTGTGAGCCACGTGATCGTGTTCGAAGGCGTGAACGACCTGGGGCTCGGCTACGGCAAGCTCGAGGGGCCGCTCGCGACGATCATGCCGAAGCCCGCGATTACGCCGACGCGCGATTCGATGGTCGCGGCGTATCGGCAGCTGATCGCGCGTGCGCACGCGAAGGGGCTCAAGATCTACGGCGCGACGATCGCGCCCTACGAAGGCGCCGCGTACTACTCCGCCGACGGCGACGCCGTGCGGCAGGCCATCAACACGTGGATTCGCACGAGCAAGGAGTTCGACGCGGTGCTCGACTTCGATGCGGCATTTCGCGATCCGGCTCACGCGGGGCGGATGAAGGAAGAGTATCAGGCGGGCGATCACCTGCACGGCAGCGATACCGGCTACAAGGTGGTGGCGGCGTCGGTCGATCTGGCGCTGTTCCGCTAGGCTCGAAGTCCGCCGGCTACTTTATGGCGGTGAAGACCACGCGTCCGCCGACCATGGTCAGCGTCGGCTTGATGTGCTTGATCTCGGCGGCCGGCACGGTCATGTAGTCGCGGTCGAGCACGACGAGATCGGCCTGCTTGCCCACGTCGAGCGAGCCGAGGGCGTTCTCCTGGAAGAACAGATACGCGTTCGACCGTGTGTGCGCGACGAGCGCTTCCTCGCGCGTGAGCGTCTCGTCGAGCACGCGGTTGCCGCCGACGTCGACACCGCTCACGACCCAGCCCAGCGTCACGAACGGGCTGTAGTGCGAGACGATCGTCGCGTCCGTCCCCAGGCCGAACACGATGCCGCTGTCCGCGATCTTGCGCAGCGGCATGTGCGCGCCGGCCTGCATTGCGGCGCCGTGCACGCCGAGTGTGAGCCCCAACACCTTCGCGCGCGCGATGTTCATCGGTGAGATGTCGTAGACGTGGCCGAGCGTCCAACGCAGACCGTTCAGCGGCTGCGTCTTGTTCACTTTCTCGAGCGTATCGAGCAGATCGGTCACGGCGCTGTTGTTGATCACGTGCTGGTGCACGTGCCAACCCGCGTGCGCGGCGGCCGCTGCGAGCTTGGCGTACTCGTTCATGATCTCCGCGGGCCAGGGATCCTTGCGCGGCGCGAGATCGAAAAACGGTCCGTACAGAACCTCGCCCAGGCCGAAGATGCCGTACTGACCGTCGAACTGGTTCGGCCGGCTGCGCTCGATCAGCGCGGCGGCCTGCGTCGCCGACGTCGGATCGTGCGCGTCGAACGGCAACGTCTCCCAGATTCGAATCGGCAGCGGCCCTTTCGCCGCGCGCGCCGCGACCCACGGCGAAGACCCAAGGCTGTACACGCCGGTGAGCCCGGTCGAATTGAGCTCGTGCATGAAGTCCGTGAAGTTCTGCTCGAGCTGCGCGGGCGACGTCGGCGGAATCGCGTCGTACAGCGCATATGGCGGCTGGAACGATACGAGGCCCTGCGCGTTGCGACGCGCGCCCTCGGCGGGATTCAGCCCGACGGCTTTGAGCGCGAGGCTGTTGGCGTACACCACGCCGTAGCCTTCCTGCACGAACAGCGGATTCCTCGGCGCCGCGCGATCGAGGTCTTCGAGCGTGAAACCGTCCTGCCAGTCGGCGAACTGTCGGGGCGTCCAGCCGCCCTGCACCATGACCCACGCGCCGGGCGGCAGACTCGCCGCCTTCGCGCGCAGCAGCTCGAGCGCGGCGCGCCGCGAGTCGATGCCTTCGAAGCGGACCTGCGTGTGCCAGCGCTCGACACCGCGCGTGAAGTGCATGTGGTTGTCGATGAGTCCCGGAATGACGGTGGCGCCGGCAACGTCGACGGTCTTGGTCTTCGGTCCCGCGTAGCGCGCCATCTCGGCGCTCGTGCCGCGAGCGACGATGCGGCCGCCGTCGATCGCGACCGCTTCGACGACACGGAAGCTCGCGTCTGCGGTCAGGATCTTGCCGTGCGTGACGACCGTGTCGACGTTCTGCTGCGCGAGCGGCGCCATCAGTGGCGCGAGGCTCAGCGCAAGCATGAGAGCGGCGCTTCTCAGTTGCGCTTGCCCTTGAGCTGTTGCGCAGCGCGGTAGCGCGCTTCGGCTTCGACCAGTGCGGCCTGAGCGGAGGCGAGATCGATCTCTCCACCCTTGCCGAGCAGCTCGCGCGCGCGGTCGCGGGCGGCCAAAGCTTCGGCCTCGTCGAGCTGATGGGCGTGCAGCGCGCTGTCGGCCAGCACGCTGACCAGGTGCGGCTGGATCTCGAGCACGCCGCCGGTCACGTAGAAGACCTTCTCGCCGTCGGCGGTCAGCACGCGAATGGAGCCCGGCTTCAGCGTCGTCAGCAGCGGCGCATGGCGCGGCGCGATGCCGATCTCGCCGGCCGAGGCGGGCGCGAACACGCGCTCGGCGTCGCCGGAAAAGATGGCGCCTTCGGCGCTGACGATCTCGACGTGAATAGGCATGCTGGCTTACTGCAACTTCTTGGCTTTCTCGACGGCCTCTTCGACGCCGCCGACCAGGAAGAACGCCTGTTCCGGCAGGTGGTCGTATTCGCCGTTGACGATGCCCTTGAAGCTCCTGATCGTCTCCTTCAGCGGCACGTACTTGCCTTCGATGCCCGTGAACGCCTGCGCGACCGAGAGCGGCTGCGACAGGAAGTTACGGATCTTGCGCGCGCGCTGCACGATCAGCTTGTCGTCCTCGGAAAGCTCGTCCATACCCAGGATCGCGATGATGTCCTGCAGCTCCTTGAAGCGCTGCAGCACGGCCTGCGTCGCGCGCGCCGTGTCGTAGTGCTCCTGGCCGATCACGTCCGGATCGAGCAGGCGGCTCGTGGAATCGAGCGGGTCCACGGCGGGATAGATGCCGAGCTCCGCGATCTTGCGCGACAGCACGAGCGTCGCGTCCAAGTGCGCGAACGTCGTGGCCGGCGACGGGTCGGTCAAGTCGTCGGCCGGCACGTAGATGGCCTGGAACGACGTGAT